>MRWG01000095.1_pt1 | contig 172139 bp, 158 predicted proteins | sample 1013341 | NCBI WGS metagenome assembly MRWG01 (sample SAMN06117577, study PRJNA244670) | biofilm metagenome | biome: Water; feature: Cathode Biofilm; material: Biofilm; isolation source: microbial consortium enriched at the cathode of a solar microbial fuel cell | place: USA: District of Columbia...
ACGAGGCGCAGTGCGAGACCGGTTCCCGCCGGCAGCGGGCGTCCGGCCGTCAGCGCCGCCTGCAGCGCTTGCGGCGTGGCAGCGCCGGCATTGGCGGATGGCGCCGAACCGCCGGCCGCCCCGGCGGCACCCTGCGCGCTGGTGGCGGTACTCGCGGTGGCGGGCGCGGCAGCCGGTGCGCTACCCGCCGCCGTGCCGGCCGTAGGGGCGGGCCTGGCGGCGGAGGCGGTGACCGTGGCTTGCAGCACGGCACCCGTCGTGGTGGTCGTCTGGACCGCCCCCGTCGCCGCCGTGCCGCCCGTCGCGGTGCCGCCGGTGGCTTGCGCGCCGGCGCCTGAGGTTTGCGGGGCGGTCTGTTGCGCGCCGCCGGCCTGGCCCGTCGTGCCGCCGGCTTGCGCCGACTGGCCGGAGAGCGATTGGGCGAGCGTCGCCGTCAGCGTCTGCCCGCCCGCGGCCGGCGTGCCGCCGCCCTGGGGGCCAGCCTGTCCGGCGCCGGTATTCTGCGGGGTGATGGCGAGCTGCGGCGGTGGGCCCAGCGTCGTCATCTGCAATGTCACGGGCGTGCCGGGCGGCAGGCTGCTCGTCGTCTGCAGAGTGAGGGTGCCGTGCGGCGTGGTGATCTGCAGACGGCCGTCGCCGCCGGTCGCGGTGACGCGGCCGGTCAGCTGGCCGCCGCCAGCGAATTGGCGCAGCAAATGGGTGGTGAGACCGAGCGTGCGGCCGCTCGCCGGCTGGCTCGCCTCGGCGCCGCCGCCCAGGGTCGAAACCTGGGGCGGGACGGCGCCCGGATAGGGTGGTGTCGTCATGCGCGTTTCCCGGCCGGTTCTCCGGCCGCTCCTCGCCCTTTGCGGCCCGGCGCTTCTGCACCCGGCCTTTCGCGCAGTTTCATGCAAGGAGTGTACCGCGGAAGGCGCCGCGCCTAAAGGGTTCCGGCGATGCGCTCCACGTCGGCGCCGGCTTCCGAGCTCGGCGAGCGGGAAAGCAGCGGCATCTGGTTGCGGATCGCCTCGCGCACGCGCGCGTCGCGTCGAACGATGCCGGCCAGCGCCGGTTCCCGTTTCAGGAAGTTGGCGCAGGCCTTGGCCAGCGTCTCGTAGGTTTTGCGGCCCTTTTCCTCGGTCTCCGCGGCATTGACGACGATGCGGATCTCCACCTCCGGATGGCGCGTCCACAGGAGCTTGATGAAGGCATAGGCGTCGGTCAGCGAGGTCGGCTCCTCGTTCACCACCAGCAGCACCTGGCCGGTATGGGTGGCGAGTTGGCGCACCGTCCGGTCGACGCCCGCGCCGAGATCGAGCACCACCCGGTCGTAGTCGGCCGCGAGCGCCAGCAAATCCTTCTGCAGCCGTTCGACCCGCGGGGCCGGCAGGCTCGCCAGCGAGCCGGAACCCGAGCGCCCCGCGATGATGTCGAAGCCGGCCTCGCTATGGCGCGTGATGCAGGTTTTCAGCGTGCCGTGCCCGTCGAGCGCGGACGAGAGGTCGCGTTTCGGCATCAGGCCGAGCTGGATGTCGACATTGGCGAGGCCGAGATCGCCGTCGAACAGCAGGGTCTTGTGTCCGGCGCGCGCCAGCGCGTGGCTCAGCGTCACCGCGAACCAGGTCTTGCCGACGCCGCCCTTGCCGGACGCCACGGCCAGGATGTGTGCGTCGCCGCCGGCCGGCCGGCCGTTGGAAGAGGTTGTGGTCATGGCGTCCTCACCATGGGATCGAATCCCTGCATCGCTTCATCGCCCTTTCACTCCCCCTCGTCCTCATCCTGCGCGCCCTCGCGCGCATAGGCCGGCCCGAACTTGGGCGTCGCCTCCAGCCGGGCGGCGCGGATCGCCGCCGCGGTGTCCGCGTCCGGCTCCTCGCCACCCTCGGTGCCGCCTCTATCGGCATGCCCCGCAGCCTGATCCTGCTGCGCGCCGGAGACGTCGAAGCCCGTCTCCGCCTCCTCGTCGGGGAGCAGGAGGCGTGCCAGCGTCAGCGGGTTGAGCGGCTTCAGCCCCTGCGCGATCCGCGGGCTAGCGCTGACGTCGGCAAAGGCGAGACGGCCCGAGTCCGCCGCCGCCAGCAGCGAGCCCAGCCGATGCGAGAGATCGAGGCCGGTCGCCAGCAGACGCGTCGCCTCGACCGGCCGGAAGGCCTTGGCGAGATCGGCGGCCTCCTCCGCGTCGCGGCCGGCGCCGAGGAGAAGGATCGGCTCCACGTCGCCGGCGCCGGCGAGCTCGATCACATAGGCCAGTTCCTCGAGGTCGTACGGGTTGGTCCCCGGCGTGTCGATCACCACCATGTCGCGCCGCCCGCACCGGCCCAGCACGTCGGCGAGCGCCTGGGCGTCGTCCGCGCGCTTGAGATCCGCGCCCAGCCGCTCAGCGTAGGCTTGCAGCTGTTCGCGGGCGCCGACGCGCATCGGATCGGCGGCCACCAGCACGATCGGCGGCGCCTCGCCGCGGCCCTCATGGGCGAGCGCCACGCGGGCCGCGATCTTGGCGCAGGTGACCGTCTTGCCGACCCCGGGCGGGCCGATCAGCAGGAGCGGCCGGCCGCCCGGCTCGTCCGACAGCGGGCGGAAGGTGTAGAGCCGGTCGAGTGCCCCGGCGAGCGCCAGGGTCACGTCCAGTTCCTCGGTGTCGGCGGCGGCCTGCACCAGCCGGTCGGTCAGCGCCCTGGGCGTGCCGTGCCGCTCCAGGAGCGCGGTGATCTTCTCCAGGACGCTCGCCTGGTCCTCGCTCTCCCAGCCGTCGAAGCCGCCATCCTCCGGCTCCTCGACGGCCGCGGTCACGCGCGCGCCGCGCTCGGTCTCGTCATCCTCCTGGGTGGCGACGATGATCGCGTCCTCGCCCAGCGTCTCGCGCACGAGTTTGAGCGCCGCCGCCAGATTGTCCGCATGGAAGCTCTTCAGCCGCATGGCATGCGCCCCCTAACCGGCCGTTCCGGGGGCAGGGAGTGGGGTGGGGAAGGCCATCAGATGCTCGCCACCGTCTTGATCCGCGCCTTCGGATGGATCTCGTTCTGGGAGAGGACCACCGTCACCGGCCGGAACCGCTCGATCACCGAGCGAACATAGGGCCGGATTTGTGGGCTGACCAGCAGGGCTGGCGTCTCGCCCGCCATCGCCTGCTGTTCGAACGTCTGGCGCACCTTGTTGATGAAGTCCTGCAGCTTGGAGGGCGCCATGGCGAGCTGCTTGTCGTCGCCCTGGCCGACGATGCTCTCGACGAAGGCCTGCTCCCATTCCGGCGACAGGGTGACCAGCGGCACGATGCCGGAATCGTTGGTGTTCGCGTCCGAGATCTGGCGCGAGAGGCGGGCGCGCACATGCTCCGTGATCTGGGTCATGTTGCGGGTGTAGCCGACCGCCTCGGCGATGCCCTCGAGGATCGTCGGCAGGTCGCGGATCGAGACACGTTCGGCCAGCAGGTTCTGCAGCACGCGCTGCACCGAGCCCAGCGTGAACTGCTGCGGGATCAGGTCGCCCACCAGCTTCTGCTGCGACTGCGGCAACTCGTCGAGCAGCTTCTGCGTTTCCGCGTAGGACAGCAGCTCGGACATGTTGTCCTTCACGATCTCCGTGATGTGGGTCGTGATCACGGTCGAGCTGTCGACGACCGTGTAGCCGCGGAACATCGCCTCCTCGCGCTGGTTCTCCTGCACCCATACCGCGGGCAGGCCGAAGGTCGGTTCGGTCGTCGCCTCGCCGGGCAGCGAGATCTTCTGTCCGCGCGGGTCCATGCACATCAGCATGTTGGGGCGGAGGTCCCCGCGGCCGGCCTCGATCTCCTTGATCCGGATCACGTAGGTGCTGGCGGGAAGCTGCAGATTGTCCTGGATGCGCACCGCCGGCATGACGAAGCCCATGTCGGCCGCGATCTGGCGGCGCAGCGCCTTGATCTGGTCGGTCAATCGCTGGTCCGCGTTGGCGTTGATCAGCGGCAGGAGGCCGTAGCCGAGCTCGAGCCGGATCAGATCCATCTGCAGGGCCGACGAGATCGGCTCGTCCGCCGGCGCGGCGGCCTCCTCCTCCTCGGCCTCGATCGCGCGCGCCTCGCGCTCGGAGGTCTCCATCGCCGCCTTGCGGCTGACATAGAAGGCGAGCCCGCCCGCCACGATCGCCATCAGCAGGAAGGGCCAGGCCGGCAGGCCCGGGATCGCGGCCATGATAAGCAGAAGGAAGGCCGCGATGCCCATCGCGGAGGGATAGCCGGACAGCTGGCCGAAGACCGCCTTGTCGGTGCCGCCGGAGACGCCGGCCTTGGTGACCAGCATGCCTGCGCCGGTCGAGACGATGAGGGCGGGGATCTGGCTCACCAGCCCGTCGCCGATGGTGAGCAGCGTGTAGTTCTGCGCCGCGTCGGCGAAGCTCATGTCGCGCTGGGCGACGCCGATGATCATGCCGCCGATGATGTTGATGAAGGTGATCAGCAGGCCGGCGACCGCGTCGCCGCGCACGAACTTGGAGGCACCGTCCATGGCGCCGAAGAAGCTGCTCTCCGATTCCAGCTCCTTGCGCCGGCTGCGGGCCTGGTCCTCGTCGATCAGGCCGGAGGAGAGGTCGGCGTCGATCGCCATCTGCTTGCCCGGCATGGCGTCGAGGGTGAAGCGTGCCGCGACCTCCGCGATGCGGCCCGCGCCCTTGGTGATGACGATGAAGTTGATGATCACCAGGATGCCGAAGACGATGATGCCGATCACGTAATTGCCGCCGGCGACGAAGCTGCCGAAGGCTTCGATCACGCGTCCGGCGGCGTCCGTACCGGTATGGCCGTCGGACAGGATCAGGCGCGTGGACGCCACGTTGAGCGCGAGCCGCAACATCGTCGCGATCAGGAGAATCGTCGGGAAGCTGGTCAGTTCCAGCGGACTCACGATGAAGATGACGGTCAGCAGGATCACCACCGAGAAGGTGATCGAGATCGCCAGCGACATGTCGAGAAGCCAGGTCGGCAGCGGGATCAGCAGCATCGCGAGGATGCCGACGATGCCGAGCGGCAGCCACATCTCCGAGGAGGTCAGCGCCGAGCGGAATCGTCCGAAGGCGGCGCTGGCATCGCCACCGCTCACCTGCCGGACGGCGCCGGACTGGTTCTCTTCGGATTCGGTATCGGCCATCGCGCGTCGAAAACTCTTTTGGCCGCCTCAAGCGGCCGGATGCGGCGCCCCCACCGTCAGGCGCTACGGTGCTCCGATTCGCGGGGCAGGGGCACGGAGAAGCCGTCCTCGGAATATTGCTTCAGCTTGTTGCGCAGCGTGCGGATCGAGATGCCGAGGATGTTCGCCGCATGGGTGCGGTTGCCGAGGCAATGATCGAGCGTATCGATGATGAGCGCGCGCTCGACCTCCGCCACCGTCTTGCCGACCAGCTTCTCGCCGGCGGGCCCGGCCACGTCCGCACCCTGCGGTTCGGCGGCCTCGTCGGCGGTCGCTTCGCCCGGTGCCGGCTCCTCGGCCGTCGGCGCGATCGCGGCCTCCAGCGCCTCGCCCTCGGTCAGCAGGATGGCCTCGGCGCCGATTTCGTCGGCGCCGGCCAGCAGCACGGCGCGGTGCATGGCGTTCTCAAGCTCGCGCACATTGCCCGGCCAGTCGTACGCTTCCAGCCGCTTCATCGCGTCATCCGAGATCGGGCGATGCGGCAGGCCGTTCGAATCCGCGTACTTCTTGGCGAAATGCACTGCCAGCACGGCGATATCCTGGCGCCGTTCGCGCAAGGAGGGCAGACGCAGATTGACGACGTTGAGGCGGAAATAGAGGTCCTCGCGGAAATCGCCGTCCTTCACCGCCTTCTGCAGGTTGCGGTTCGAGGTGGCGAGGATGCGCACGTCGACCTTGACCGGCTTGGAGCCGCCGACCCGGTCGATCTCGCGTTCCTGCAGCGCGCGCAGCAGCTTGGCCTGCAGGCGCGGGTCCATCTCGCTCACCTCGTCGAGCAGCAGCGTGCCGCCGTGGGCCTCCTCGAACTTGCCGATGCGCCGGGCGACGGCGCCGGAGAAGGCGCCCTTCTCGTGTCCGAACAGCTCGGACTCCAGCAGGTTCTCGGGGATCGCGGCGCAGTTGAGGGCGACGAAGACGTTGGACGCCCGCTTGCTCTTGGCGTGCAGGTGGCGGGCCATCACCTCCTTGCCGGTACCGGACTCGCCGGTGATCAGGACCGAGGCGTCGCTCGGCGCGATCTGCTCGGCCAGCTTCAGGACCTGCTTGGTCGCCGGGTCGCGGTGGATGACGGTGCTGCTCTCCTCCGCGACGGCTTCCAGCACGGCGGCGATCATGTCCGGATCGGGGGGCAGGGGGATGTATTCCTTGGCGCCGGCCTCGATCGCCTTGACCGCGGCTTCGGCGTCCGTCCCTTCGATGCCGCAGGCCACGACGGGGACGCTGATGCGTTCGGCGTTCAGCGCCTTGACCAGCCGCTCGATATTGAGCCGCACGTCGATCAGGCAGAGATCCGCGCCCTTGCCGCCGCGCAGCAGGTCGAGCCCGGCATCGACCGCGTCGCAGGTCTGCACCTTCGCGCCACGCTTCAGCGCGATCTGACTCGCCTCGGTCAGATGGCCTTCAAGGGTTCCGATGATCAGCAGTCTCATGGCTTTATGGTCTCTCTCGGCCCTAGCCGAAGTAATCGACCCGCTCCGACGGCGGCAGGATCGTGTTCAGCAGCATCTCCAGACGCCGCGGATTCTCCTGCCGCGCGATCGAGGCGGTGGACATCACATGCATGTGGTTGATCAACATGTCCTCGGCCGCGTTGCGCTCCATCTTCGAGGCGAGCGGCGTGAACACCACGTTCGCCAGCAAGGCGCCGTAGAAGGTGGTCAGCAGCGCCACGGCCATCGACGGGCCGATGGTGCTGGGGTCGTCCAGATTGCCGAGCATCTGAATGAGACCGACCAGCGTGCCGATCAGTCCCATCGCCGGCGAGATCTCCGCCGCCTTGCGCAGGATCGAGACGCTGCGGCTCTGGCGCTGGGCGAGGGCCTGTACCTCGCGGCGCATGATGCGTTCGACCTCCTCGCCGGGGGTCCCGTCGATCACCATCTGCAGACCCTGATGGAGCATCGGGCTGTCCTCGAGCGCGATCATGTAGTTCTGCAGCGCCAGCGTGCCCTTGTGCCGGGCGATCTGGGAAAGCTGCAGCAGCTGTTCCGCGGCCTCGCCCGGATGGTCGTGCGGGCGCATGAAGGTCCGCGCCACGGTCTTGGCCGCGTTCGCCATGTCGCGCAGCGAGAAACACGCGGTGGTGACCCCGAAGGTGCCGCCGATCACGATCAGGATCGCGTTGACGTCGATGAAGGCACCGGGCGAGCCGCCCAGCACGATCGCCGCGCCGATCAGGCCGGCGGCCGCGATGATGCCGCCGATCGTCGCGACGTCGATCGCGGTCCGGGTCGAGGGTTGGGTGAGGGGCCGCTGCGGACCGCCGTCTTCGGCTTCGCTCGCCATCTGCCGTTTCGCCGCTCCAGATCCTGGCCGGACGCCCTCAGGTGGGCGATTTATCCGACTTGATGATTTCCGTCATCGTCACGCCCAGCTTGTCGTCGACCACGACGACCTCGCCGCGCGCGACCAGCCGGTTGTTGACGTAGATGTCGATCGCCTCGCCGACCTTGCGGTCGAGCTCGACCACCGCCCCGCGGCCCAGCTTCAACAGATTGCTCACCTGCATGCTGGATTTGCCGAGCACGGCCGAAACCTGCACCGGGATTTCGTAGACCGCCTCCAGGTCGCGCGCGCCGCTCGGCCCCGACATGTCGGTCGGGTAGTCGTCGCTTTGCTGCGCCTCCAGCTCCTGCAGGTTCAGGTTCGCATTGCCGGCGCCGGTGACCTCGGCTTCGCCTTCGGCCGGGGCCTCCGCCTGCCCGCCGGCGCCCTGGTCGTCCGAGCCTTCGGGCTCCGGGGCGCCGCCGGTCTCGTCCTCGCCGTCGGCTTCGTCATTCTCGTCTGCCATCTCGCGCCCTCCTGGTCAGCGCTCGCTGTCCGGCTCTTCGCCGTCCGCCTCCGACGGCCGCGCGCCGTCGGGATCGTCATCCATTTCGCTTTCCGCGCCGGGCTCGGTCCCGGGGCCTGCCTCGGCCTCCGGCGCCGGTTCGCTCGCCTCCGTCGCCGCGTCGTCGGTGGCGGTCGGCGCCGGATCGTCCTGCGGCTCCAGCCCCTCGACGGCGCGCTGCACCGCGCCCTCGATGTCGGCCCAGATCTCGGAATAGCGCCGCTCGGCGCCGCCGGTCCCCCAATCGATCGCCGCGTCGCCACGCGCCATCCCGGGATCGCCGACGACGTTCAACGTGCCTTCGAAGCCGGATCCGCGCACCGTCGCCTCCAGCCGTTCGCGGAGCGGATCGGCCACCGGCTCGGCGACGCGCACGGTCAGCTTGCCGACATCCTGCAGGTTCGACAGCGAAGCCGAGACCAGTCCGATCACCTCCTCATCGCCATGGCGCGTGACATAGGCGGGCATCAACCGCTCGAAGATGTCGCGCGCGATCGTCACCATCAGCGCGCTCGCCCGTTCGTGTGCGTGGCGCTGTTGTTCGAACAGCGGCGCGATCCGCTCGGCGAGCACCTCCAGCGCGTCGGCCATCTGCGCGTCGACATCCTCCTGCACCTCCTTGCGGCCGGCTTCCAGCCCGTCGCGCCGTCCCTCGTCATAGGCGGCGGTCTTGGCCGTCTCCAACTCCTCCTCGGAGAAGGTGGGGGCGGGCGGCTCCTCCGGCTCCGCATCCTCCTCCTCGGTCTCCGGCTCGTCCGCCTCGGCCCGGTCCGGATCGGCCTCGCCGTCGCTGTTCGCCGGGTGGGGCCGGCGCGCCCGCGCTTCGTCGATCTCGTCGAAGCTGCGGTCGAACAGGAAGGGTTTATACTTCGTGGCCAATTTTCGCCGGTCCTCCGTCGGCTGCCGTGCCGACTTCTATCGGGATCAGTAGATGAGCTCGTCTTCCGCGCCGCCCTCGGAGATGATGATCTCGCCCTTCGCCGCCAGGTCCTTGGCGAGATTGACCATTTCCATCTGTGCCTCGTCCACGTCGCGCAGGCGGACGGCGCCCATGGCGGCCATGTCCTCCTTCAGGATCTTGGCGGCGCGCTCGGACATGTTGGAGAAGAACAGGTCCTTGATCTGCTCCGAAGCGCCCTTCAGCGCAATGCCGAGCTTGTCCTTGTCGACGTTGCGCAGCAGCGTCTGCACGCCGCCGGGGTCGAGCTTCTGGAGGTCCTCGAAGGTGAACATCAGCGCCTTGATCTTCTCCGCGGAGTCGCGGTTGCGCTCTTCCAGGAGCGTCATGAACCGGTTCTCGGTGTTGCGGTCCAGGCTGTTGAAGATGTCCGCCATCATCTCGTGGCTGTCGCGGCGCGCGGTGCGGGCGAGGTTGGTCATGAACTCGTTCCTGAGCGTGCGCTCGACATCGTCGAGCACCTCTTTCTGCACCGCCTCCATGCGCAGCATGCGCATGATGACCTCCATCGCGAAGCTTTCCGGTAGGGCGGCGAGCACGCGGCTGGCATGGTCCGGCTTGATCTTGGAGAGCACGACCGCGACGGTCTGCGGGTACTCGTTCTTCAGGTAGTTGGCGAGCACCACCTCGTTCACGTTGGCGAGCTTGTCCCACATGGTGCGGCCCGCCGGTCCGCGGATCTCCTCCATGATCGAGGAGACCTTGTCCGGGTCGAGCGCCTTCGCCAGCAGCCGTTCGGTGGATTCGTAGGAGCCGACGAGCGAGCCGGTGGAGGAGATCTGCTCGGCGAACTCGACGAACAGCCGCTCGACCAGGTTCGAGCTGACATTGCCCAGGTTCGCCATGGTCTGGGAAATCTCCTTGATCTCCTCGTCGTCCATATGGCTGAACAGCTTGACGGCATTCTCCTCGCCGATGGCGAGGATCATGATCGAAGCCTTCTCCGGCCCGGTTAGACTGCGAAAGTCGTCGCGTATCCGCATGGCGTCGTCCGTCGGTTCACTGCGGGGGAGGGGGCGCGGGCGCCCACCTGCCGTCAAACGCGTGAGTGAGCCCCGATTCCCCCACCCGGCTCAATGCGCGTGCTTCGATCCCCTCGGCGATCCTTCTTCCGCTCCTCTTGCCAGATGTCAGCTCGCGTCCTGGTACATCCAGGTCCGCAGGATGGCGACCGCCTCCTCCGGATGCTTTTCGATGATCTCGCCGATCTTCTTCATCGAGGAGGCCTTCACCCTCCCCTCGATATGGGCGATGTCGATCATCGAATCGAACCCTTCCTCCTCCTGCGCGGTGGTGGCGGGCACGCCGGCCTCGCCGCCCGCGCCGTAGGACTGATCCGTGATCATCTGAGTCTCGCTCTCCGCGCCGGCGCCGGCGAGCGCGGCGGGAGCGGCCTCGAAGACCTTTGTCAGCAGCGGGCGGACCACCAGCAGGACGATCAGGATGCCGAGGACGCCGAGCACCAGCAGCTCCACGATGCGCCGGACGTCGGCGGTGGTGAAGCCGAAGAAGGTGGTGTCGGTGTCGTCGGTGACCGCGACCGGCAGGTCGGCGAACTGCATGTTGACCAGCTCGATCGCATCGCCGCGGGCATTGTCGAAACCGACCGCCGAGCGGACCAGCGCCTCGAGCTGCTGCATCTGCTCCTGCGGGCGCGGTTCGTAGTCGACCGCGCCGCCTTCGCCCTCGTTGTAGAGGCCGTCGACCAGCACCGCGACCGACAGGCGCTCGACCTCGCCGGGCGCCGTCACGCGGTTGGTCATGGTCTTGGAGATTTCGTAGTTGCTGCGTTCCTCGGTGCGGGTCTCCTGCTCGCTGGAGCCGCCCGCGCCGCCATCGAGCGCGGCCGCATCCGGCAGATTGTTGCCGACGGTCACCGCGTCCTGGCCGGCCTCCTGGGAGGTCGCCGACTCCTCGATCGCTTCCGACGAGCGCAATACCTGGCCGGTCGGGTCGTAGGCTTCGGAGTTCACGACCACCTGGCTGAAGTCCATGTCGGCACGAACCTCGACGCGCACCTTGCCGAAGCCGACGGTGCGCTCCAGCAGTTCGGTCACCCGGCGGGCGAGGCGCGTCTCGTAGGCGGTGCGCATCTCGGCGGCGCTGTCGGCGGACATGCCGGCGCCGTCCTCCTCCTCGCCGCCGCCATGCAGCAGGGTGCCGCGGTCGTCGATGATCGAGATGTTGGTCGGGCGCAGGCGCGGCACCGCGGTCGCGACCAGATGCTGGATCGCGGCGATCTGATCGTTGCCGAGGCGCTGGGCGCCGCGCATCTTGAGGACCACCGAGGCGGTCGGCTCCTGCGTGTCGCGGGTGAAGAGCTCGCGCCGCGGCAGCACCAGATGGACGCGCGCGCCGCGCACCGAGCCGAGCGAGGTGATCGTGCGCGCCAGCTCGCCTTCGAGCGCGCGCAGGCGGTTCACCTCCTGCACGAAGCTGGACTGACCGAGGGACTGGTCGCGGTCGAAAATCTCGTAGCCGACGAGCGAGCCGCTGACGCCCTGGCCCGCCATGTCGAGGCGGAGCTGACCGACATTCTCGCGCGGGACCCAGATCTCCGACCCGTTGCGGCGCAATTCGAAGGGCGTGTTCTGCTGTGAGAGCTGCCCGATGATCGCGTTCGTGTCCGTCTCGCTCAGATCGCCATACAGCAACGCCATGTCGGGCGTGGTGACCCGCGTCGCCAGGAAGATGAAGAAGCCGAGCACGAGAACCGAGGTGCCGGCGATCACGCTCAGGCGCGCCGGACCGAGGTTCTTGATCATATCCATGAAGTTGTTCACGCCAAACCGCCTCTCGCTGCCCAACAAGTCCGGGCCCAACGCCCCCGACCGTACGCCCGCGCTCACCCGCGGGATCGGCCCTTGCCGGAAGGGACTCGGCCGGGGCCGGTCGTGCCGGCCGCGGCTGGGCGCCTTCCGCCCCGTCGTCGTTCGAGTCGGCCTTCTGCCGCACTTTCGAAGGTCGGCCTAGCTGGCGTTCTGCCTGAGCCGCCCCGCGGTCGATTCCGGGCGACCGCGCCCGCGTTTGCGACCGTCTTCGGCGATTCTTTGCGGGCTTTCGAGCCCCGTCTGCGAATCGCTTCCGAGTCGCCGAATCACCTGAAGCCTAGCGTACGATTCAATAAAGGAGAAGAAAAAACTCGGCAAAAATTGCCCACCTTCCCCGAAAAATACGTATGAACCCTTGTGAGCGCCAACAGGCTTCTCTTGCATTTTCAATAAAGCCAAGACTTCGCCGCCGCCCGGAAAAGACTCGGGTTCGTTCCGAGGGGCGAGTCATCGAGTCTTTTCAGACTCTTGCCAGCTCCCTACCGTCGGCCACCCCCGATCGGGGTGGCGCGCCATCCTGCCCGTGAAGGTAGGCAGTAAAGCTTAAAAAAGAGTGAAAATAAATAAAATTTTATGAAAAAGCTTCGCAATGTCGGGAAGGAACCCGACAGGGCGGAGGCCCGCTCTGTCGAGCGGGCCTCCGTCGTCGCGGAAAGGTCGGGGCGACAAGGCGTCCCCGGGTCAGGGATTACCGCTTGATCCGGACCAGCTCCTCGAGCATCTCGTCGGCCGTCGTGATGATCCGCGTGTTGGCCGAGAAGGCCCGCTGGGTGACGATCAGCTTGGTGAACTCGTCGGCGAGGTCGACCGTGGACTGCTCCAGCGAGGAGGAGGCGATCTGCCCCGCGCCGCCGGACCCGGCGGTCTTCACCACCGGCTGGCCGGAATCGTCGGTCTGCGAGAACACGTTCCCCGTCTCGGGGCGCAGCGCGTTCGGCGCGTTGAAGGTGACGATCGGCACCTGGAACAGCTGGCGCTGCTCGCCATTGTCGAACAGTGCGGTGACCACGCCCTCCTCGTCGATCGAGACGCTGGAGAGCGAGCCGAACTGCTTGCCGTTCTGGGTCAGGTTGTTGATGACGCTGGTGCCCTCGAACTGGGTGAGGCCGTCCGTGCCGTTGATCGAGCCGAGATTGAGGTCGATCGCCACCGTGTCGGTCGAGGTCGTGTCGTCGCCGTCGTAGTCGATCAGCAGCTGCATCGTGTTGTTGCCGGTCAGCGCCACGCCACTGTCGGCCACGCCGCCGAAGTCGCTGGTGACCGAGGCGAGCGTGCCGTTCGTATTGAAGCTGATGCGACCGAGGTTGGCGGCGTTGCCGGTGCCGATCGCGTCTTCCGCGAAGCCGGAATAGTCGGTGTTGGTCCCCTGGAAGGCATCCAATTCGCCGGATCCGAGGATCCCGTCATCCGCCGTGTCGCCGCCGGAACCGTCGTCGATGCCACTGCCCGTCGTGTTGCCGTCGTCCGAGACGTCGGTGTCGACGAACTGGCCGGCGCTGATCACCGCGCTGACATCCCAGGTATTCGCTGCGGTGCCAGGATCGACCTTCGTGAAGGTCAGCGTCATGGTACGCTGGGCGCCCTGACGGTCGAAGGTCTGGACGGCGATGTCGAAGGTGTCGCCGGTCGCGGTGGAAGCTTGCAGGTTCGCCGCCATGTTGACGAGCGAGGTCGGCTGCGGCGTCGCCGACTGGGCCGCGACGTTGACGCCGTCGAGCGCGCTCAACACGTTGGTCGTGTTGAAGGCCGTGTCGGCGGAGTTGCGCGAGAAGCCGAGCAGCGAGAACCCGGCCGCGTTCACCAGGTTGCCGTCCTTGTCCGGCCGGAACTCGCCCGCGCGGGTGTAGAAGATCTCGCCCGACGGTTCGAAGTCGTTCGTGAGCGAGTTCTGCGTCACCTCGTCGGTCACCGCGAAGAACCCGTCGCCGGAAATCGCGATGTCGGTCGCGACCGTCGAGGCCTGCAGCAGGCCCTGCTGGTCGATGTCGCGGGCCACCGTCGACTGCACGCCGCCGGCGGAGAACAGCGTCTCGGAGCCGCTGGTGGTCACCAGCGTCGAGAACTGCGGCCGGTTGATCTTGTAGCCGATGGTGTTCACGTTCGCGATGTTGTCCGAGATCATCGCCATCGACTGGCTCTGCACGAACAGACCGGACACGCCGGATCGCAACCCTCCGAAGATACTCATGCTCTCATCCTCCGTTCGGCGGCGGCATGGGGCGCCGCCGGTGCTCCGCCTCGCGCGCGGCTGGCCGTCGCGCGATCGGTGGTAACGCGTCCCCGGACGATCTCCCTGGATACGTCGCGGCGACCGGTTCCGTCAGTGTCCGCCGTCACCCGCCGGCGGTTTCCTCCACGCTCAGCACGCGGCTGAGCGGTATCGATACGCTCCCAAGCTTCAGCATCGTGCCGTCCGGGGAGTAGTCGACGCCGGTGACGCGCCCTCCCGTGCGGTAGGTCGCGTCGATCGACTTCTCCTCGGCGTTCACCGCGCCGATCTGGAAGCTGTAGACCCCGTCGGGCAGGGTCTGGCCGGTGATGCCCGTGCCGTCCCAGCTGACCGTGTGCGTTCCGAAACCCTTCTCGACCTGCTGGATGTCCACCAGGTCGCCGGCCTCGTTGTAGATTTGCAGCGCGGCGCTGCTGGCCTCCTCGGGCAGGGTGTAGGTCAGATCCACCGGATCGCCGGCGAGATTGAACTCGTTGTGGTCGGCCGTGACGTCCTTGCCGATATAGGAGACCGCGCCGAGCGCCTCGTTCCCGCGGTTCAGCGAGATCAGGTCGTCCAACTGGCCGCTCTGGCGGACCGATTGCTCGACGTCGGCGAACATGACGAGCTGGTTGGTGAACTCGTGCGTGTCCATCGGCGAGAGCGGGTCCTGGTTCTGCAACTGCGTCGTCAGAATCGTCAGGAAGTTGTTGAAGTTCTCCGCAAGGCCGGTGATCGCGCCCTCTTGCTTGGCGGTCGCGCCACTCGTGCCGAAAGGATTTACCGCGGTCGTTTCCATGGGATCCGTCCTTTAAACGCGCATGTTCAGTCGGCCGTCGGCGGTGAAGCCGCCGGTCTCGCCGATATCGTCGAACGGGTCGGCCTCGTCGGCCAGCATGTCGCCGTCGTCGAGCCCGCCGTCGCCGCCCTTGCCGCCCCCGTCGCCGCCGCCCTCGTTCTGCTGGCCGCGCAGGTTGAAGCTGAGGCTCTGCTGGTCGGCCTTCAGGCCGGCGTCGTTCAGGGTCTGCAGGAGCTGGCGCGAATCCTGCCGCAGCAGGTCGAGGGTCTCGGCCTTGTCGGCCGAGATCACGGCCGTCAGGCGGCCGTCATGTGACATCTCCATCTTGATCTCGACCCGGCCGAGTTCGGCGGGCTTGAGCTGGATCTGGATGCGGTCGCCGCCGGCGCCCGCGGCCTTCTGGATCTGCACCGCGATCTGGTCCGCGATCGGCGGCGGCGTCGGCGCGTTGCGCGCGGCCTGGGCCGGGTGCGCCGGGGCGGAGCGGTGCTGGACCGAGTTGTTCTGACCCGTCAGGGCGGTGCCGCCGCTCAACGGATCGGTCCCGATCGAGGGCTTGCCAGAGCCGGTGAGGGCGGAGGCCCGGCCGCCGGCTTCGAGGGCGGTCTGCAGGCCGGGGGCGCCCGGCTTCGGCATCGGTTGCGGACCGGCGCTCGCCTGCGGGGCGGCCTGCGCCGGCAGGTCCGGTTTCTGGCCGGTCGCGCCGGTCTGGGCCTCGGCCTTGGCGCGGGCGGCCTGGGCGCTGGGCGCCGCGTTGCTCGGCTTCTTGCCGTCGGCGGTGGCGGGCTGGCCATTGGCCTGACCGGTCGCCTGACCGCGCAGGCTCGCCAGTATCCGGGCGGCCTCTTCGGGCGTCGTGGCGGCCGCCGGGGCGTCCCCGGTCTGCGGTTGCGGGCTGCCGGCGGTCGTGCCGGGCTGCGCCGCGCCGGGGCGGGCGCTCTGCGCCGCGATCGCGGATTCGCCGGCAAGCGCCGCCTGCGGCTGCTGGGCCGATTGACCGGGCGCGCTGCGGGTCACCTGGACGGTGACGGGCAAGTCGGCGAAGGGCCTGGACTGCGCGTTGTTGTTGCCGGTCGTGTTGGTGTTGCCGGCCGCGGCGCCGGGCCGGGCGGCTTGCTGGGCCGCGGCCGCTGCCTGGCCCTGCTGGGCGGCGGGCTGCTTCTGGGCGGCGGCGGTACGGGGATCGACGGCGGCGCGCGCGCTGGCGGCGGCATCGTCGGGCTTGGCGGATGCGGTGCCGGCGGCCGCCTGCTCGCGTCCGGCGGGTCGGTCGTTCTTGCTGGCGGCGGTCTCGCCACCGTCATTGGCGGCACGGGAGGCCGGACGGTCGGAGGCCTGGTCCGCGCGCGGCTCGCCGGTGGGCCGCTCGCGTCCCGCCGCCTCGGCGGCGCGGGGCTGGCGGTCGTCGCTGCGGGCAGAGGGGGCCTCGTCGCGGGTGCTGGAATCGAAACCGGGATCGCGCGGGCGCTGGTCTGTCAGCGCGCCGGCGCGCTCGCTGGCGCTCGCACGTTCCGGAACGGAAAGCTGGGCGTCCGCGCGGGTCAGCGCCATGTTGCGGCCGAGCCGGCCCTGCAGCAGGGCTGCGAAATCGGGCGCCGCGTCGCCGGCGGCAACCGTGCTTTCTTCCTGTGCCTCCGGCTTGTGCGCCTTGGTCGCGGCGTTCGCCGCACTCAGCACTTCCTGCCGGCTTTCGAGCCCGGTGACGGACATGGGCGTGATCTCCCCATAGTGAACCGGCACAGTCTCAGCAAAAGCCGGGCCAGTTTTGCGATCGGGGAGTAACTCTTTGAAAAATATGACTTAAAGAGGGTCCTGAAATCCAATCGGGACGTGAGCGCCGGCCTGGAAACGGGGGCTCGACGGGTCGATGCAGATTTTACCGGGACGAGTTTTCCGTGCCGGTGCCTCCCATGCGGAAGGCGGATTCAGGGTGCAAGGAAGAGCGCGTCCGATCGGACGGACGCGGGTCAGGCCATCGGAGCCGGCCGTCGGGGCCGGCCCGACCGGGCGGTCAGATCGAGCGGTCGAAGGACTGCGAGACGGCGCGGCCCGACGAAGTGATCTGCTCGAACTGCTCGGACAGGAACTCGACGAGGCTTTCCGAGGGAATCCGCTGGATCACGTCTTCGGTCTTCGGCGTCAGGATCTCGAGGAACACCAGATCGTTCTCGGTGTCGAAGCCGACGCGGGTCTTGAGTCCCTGGATGCGAAGATCGTCGAGCGAAGCGACCCCGGCGTCGCGCGCGCCGCGTTCCTGGCGGCGGAGCGCGTCGTCGTCGCGCACGTTCGTGTCCTCGGCGTTGGTGGCCGCGGTGACCACCTGGTCCGGGATGTTCTGAACGGTCTGGGTCGAGCCCGGCGCGTTGGTGCCGTTCGGGTTCTGCTGCGGCTGCTGTTGCTGCTGCAGCGGAACCTGCGTGGTGAGATTGACTTCCATTGGTATCGTCCTCTCCGGTCTGAGCTTCTGCCTAACCGTTAGAGCCAGGTGGTGCAGGGCTCAGTCTCCGGCGCCACCCTGGCACACCCTTGCTAGTATGCCAGCCGTCAATATGCCCTGTCTGGGTGGAAAATTCAAGCAACATCGTGCGGCAGGCGGCCGGGTCCGCCGCGAAGAGCTTGCTTGGCCCGTGCTGCACCCTCAGATATAGCAGAAGGCTATCGTCGCCCCGAATGTTCGCCGCCGGAGTAGGAACCCATGCCGCTACGCATCAAGCTGCCCGCCAAGGAACGGATCATCGTCAATGGCGCGGTGATCGAGAATGCGGGCGACGCCACGACCATCGTCTTGCACAATCGCGCCGACATTCTGCGCCGCAAGGAGGTGATGGGGGAGGCCGAGGCGAATACGCCGGCGCGGCGCGTCTATTACGCGCTGCAATGTGCCTACATGTTCGACGAGGAGCGACCGCGCTATGCCGAACATGCACGCCAGTTCCTGCACCAGTATCTGGAAGCGGCGCCCAGCGCCAAGGAGGTCGGCGACAAGATCGAGGCGCTGATCGACGAGGACAAGCTCTACAAGGCCCTGCGCGCGACGCAGGAACTGATCGATCACGAGGGCGAACGGCTGGAATCCGTCGGCATGGGCGATGCGCCGGCCGGCGATCGGCCCGCCGGCACGGGCGAGTAGATTCCCTCGCAGGCCCGGAACCGCCGGTCCAGTTCAGCCCCGTCCAGCCCCGCCGGAATCCGCCGCAGCGCTTCGTAATCGGCCATCCGGCGCTTCACCCCGGTCCATTTCTCCCCGGAAGTCGGCAGCGGGCGGCCCGCGCGGGCGAGGACCGGCGCGTAGTCGAACGCGAGCCGCGCCATGCAGCCATAGGCCTCGGTCGCGACGTCGCGGGCCACCGCGTCGGGGGGGATCGCGAAATGCCGGGTGGCGACGATTTCCCCGGAATCGACCCGTTCCGCCATCCGATGCAGGGTGACGCCGAAACGATCCGCCCCCTCATAGACGGCGAAGGCGGACGGCTTGCTGCCGGGATAGTCGGGCGGGCCGGGATGGAAGTTGTAGGCGTCGAAGGCGTGTCGGCGCAGGATCTGGCCGGGCACGATGATCTGGGTGCTGAAGGCGATCAGCCGGCATGGGGCGATGGCCCGCGCGCTCGCGGCCTCCAGCGCCTCCAGGGTCGGGGTGTGCGTGCAGCTGAGGTCGGGTGCCGCGCGGCGCAGGATATCGCGGAAGAATTCGGCTTCCGGATCCTTCATGAGGAGAAGGATCTGGCCGCTCACGCTTCCGTATCGGTGGTGGCGCTCGCCTTGTCCTGGGCCGGGACGGCGCGCGGCTTGTCGCGCTCCGGTTCCGGCGCGGCGGCCGACGCCTCGTCGGACCGAGGCTCGGAGGGGGCCGCCGCCTCGCGTTGGGCCGCCTCCTTGTGGAGCCGCTCCGATTCCGCCGGATCGTCCGAGGGGTTGCCCATCAGGCCGGCGCCGATCTGCCGGTTGATGTTGATCAGGACCGACAGCTTTTCCGGCTGCAGGTCGCTGAGGCATTCCACCGAGCGCTTGTCGATGAAGTTGGAGAGGCTCAGCAGGTTCTGCCGGATCTCCATCGGCACCGTGCATTCGGGGTCGAGCAGCGCCGCCTGCAGGATGGTCCACATGCGCCAGTTGCGTCGGACGAGGTCGCGCAGCGCCGCCTCGCGGTCCGGACCGGCATCCATCTTGATCGCCTCGTCGAGGCGGCGTGCCATTTCGATCATCGCCCATCCCTCGGCCGCCTGGGGCGGCGCGTTGTTCAAGGCCTGACGCTGCTGGCTGGCATAGGGTGTGTTCAAGTCTCGACCCCGTTCGCGCGTTCCGCATGTTCCCTAACGGATAAGGGTACCGTGCGGCATTTGGATAGTGTCAGTGTACGCAATCTTCGTAAACCGTCGGTTAAGACCTGCCCGCGCATCGCCTTGGCATGAAACGCGTTCGCGCCCAGCACGAAAAGTCCGGGGATTCGTGCCGGGGCACAAGGGCAGAGCGGTCCGCCATCAGTTCAGGAAGCTGACCAGGCTCAGCTGCGAACGACGCGCGATGGTTGTGAAGGACGCCTGGATCTGCGTCTGCAGCTGCGAGATCTGAACCGCCGCCTCGGCGCTGTCGGCCCCCTCGATATCCTCGAGCGAAGCCTGGCTGATGCCGATGAAGGTCTCGTGCTCCGTGCGGCTGCGATCGAACTGATTGAGGACCGCGCCGTTCTGCGCCTGCAGCTGGCGCAGCTCCGTGCGCGCCGTCTCGGCGACGGTACGGACCTCGCCCAGCATGGTGCGGCGCTGGTCGACCGTCAGCACGCCGTCCTGCACCGCGGATTTCAACCGGACCGCCGCCTCGACCAGCTGCTGGAAGGCCGGGTTGGTCGCCGTAAGGCCGTAGTTCACGACTTGGCGATCGTTGATGGTGATCGCGGTCTCCCGCCAGGCATCCGCGTCGTTCGTGGGGCTGCCGGCATGGGCGGTGTGGTAGCTCTGAACCGTTCCGCCGCCGCCGTCGTCGACCGTGAATTCCGGAATCTGGTTCGCGGTCTCGTCGGTGTTGGGGATGCCGATGTCGGTGTCGTTGTAGAGCGCCAGCGTGCGCAGGTCCTTGACCGGCGCGTTGCCGAAATCGGTGCCGCCGAAGATGTAGCGGTCGCCGATCCGGACATTGAGATTGGACTCGATCTCCAGCATCAGGTTGTCGGCCAGCACCTGCGTGTCGTTCAGGAAGTCCGGATCGTCCGCGTCGATCGGGTCGGAGATGTTGATGATCTCGCTGGCGACGTCCGAAAGCCGTTCGAGCACCGCGTCGTAGGACCGCACGATGCCATCGGTCAGGTCGATCGAGCGCATATAGGCCTGACGCGCGGAGATCTCGCCGCGCAGATCGACGATGCGCGGGGCGTCGTTGCCGTAGAGCTTCAGCTTCTGGAACTTTTTGCCGGTCGACAGGCGATACTGCAGTTGATCGAGCGTGAGCTTGTTGCTCTGCAACAGCGTCAGATCGTTGAGCAGCGCGCCCCCGGTGCTGATGCGGTCAACCATTCTGGTTCATCCCTCTTGGCTCGACCCTGCGCGTCTTGCTTTCGGTCTTCGACCGGCGCGGGCCGCGATTCTTCCTGACAGGGATGAAGCAAGCGATGTGCCAATTCGATGGGCGCACGGGGCGGCGGACCGATCGGCGGGCGCGCGCGTTGCGGGGTTGAACAAGGCCCTTGACATTTGCAGCGCCTCGGGTATCTGTAAAAGCGTCTCCGAGAAGGGGGCAATCCGCAGAACGCGGGTTTACATAGGCAACCACACTCCAGAAAGGATGTGACCCATGTCGAATGATATTTCGCTTACCGCTGCCCAGCGGTCCTCCCTGCTTTCCCTTCAGCGTACGCAGTCGCTCTCCGAGCGCACCCAGACGCGTCTGTCGACCGGTAAAGAGGTCAACAGCGTCGTCGATGACGCGGTGAACTTCTTCCGCGCCAAGGCGCTTTCGGATCGTGCGGCGGACTTCACGCTGCGCAAGGACGGCATCGACCAGGGCATCAGCACGCTCAATTCCGCCCTCGGCGCGACCGAGGCGATCGACTCCTTGCTCAAGCAGCTCAAGGGTGTCGTCGAGGCCGCCAAGTCGCAGTCCTCGGAAGAGCGTCAGGCGGCCAACCGCCAGTTCGACGAGATCAGCACCCAGATCTTCCAGCTGGTCGAGGACGCGTCCTATCAGGGCCTCAACCTGCTGAACAACACGAACGCCAAGCTCGAGATCGCGTTCGGTGTTCGCACGGCCTCCGAGATCGAGATCGAGGGCAAGAACCTGATCGCCACCGCGGGTGACCAGGGCCTGTCGCTCGGTGCGCTCTTCACCGTGGCGTTCTTCTCGACCTCGGGTCAGAACGTCCAGGCGTCCGCGCTGGGTCTGTCGGGTGGTCTCTTCACCACGCTCGGTGACAACAACTCGGCGGTGTCCTACGCCTCCACGATGATCACGCGGATCGACTCGGCGATCAGCCGTCTTCGCGCCACCTCGGCCGAACTCGGTTCGAACGTCGCGATCCTGCAGACCCGTCTGGACTTCACCGACGCCTACGTGAACGAGCTGCAGGTCGGTTCGGACAAGCTGACGCTCGCCGATCTGAACGAGGAGGGCGCCAACCTGGTGGCCCTTCAGACCCGGCAGCAGCTGGGTATTCAGTCGCTGGCGATTTCCGGTCAGCAGCAGCAGGCCATTCTGGCCCTCCTGCAGTAAGACCGGGCGTCTTCTTAAGCACAGTTGGTTCGGCAAGGCCCTGGCGATCGCCAGGGCCTTGCTCGTTTCGGGGAAGGGCCATTCGCAATCGGCGACCCGGCCGGCACTTGGCGCGGGCCCTGCAACGCGCGCCGCACGGGATACTGGCAAGCGGCGGCGAATCCCCGCTAGTCTGCGGGCCGAAGGACGCGCCCGCCGGCGCGGCCGGCCCCGGTCGGCCGTGCAAGCTGGGGGCGATCTGGGCGGGGCACGGGTGCCCTACCGGGATCGGGGTGCAGGATGACGACAGACGTGTTGAGTTATGCGGGCGAGATCGAGCGGGGGCTCGAGGCGCTGGCGCAGGGAGACACCGATCGGACGATCGGGATCGCGGAGAGCGTCCTCGCCGCCCACAACAACGCCCCAGAGGCGGTCTACCTCCTCGGGCTGGTGGCGGCCCGGATGGACGAGCCCGCGCGGACGCTCGAACTGATGAAGATCGCGCACGATCTGGCGCCCCATTGTCGGGAGTTCGCCGACGCGCTCGCCATCGCCTATGCGAAGCTGGGCCGGCTCGGCGACAGCCTGTTCTTCGGCAAGCTGGCCGCCGCGCTGCAGCCGCACGAGACGATCATCGGCCTCTTGCCGGAATGGTTCGGCACCTTCGAGCAGGCGTTCCTCAACATCTCCGAGCCGCCCTACGCGCAAATGGGCGACGAGCTTCTTTCGCTCGGCAATGTCGACAAGGCGGTGGAGATGTACCGCCGCGCGGCCGAGGCGAAGGAGGAGGATCCGGAGGTCTGGCGGAGCTATGCGGCGCGCCTGGTCGATCTGGGCCGGGTGGTGCCGGCGCTGCAGGCGCTGCGGAAGGTCAGCGAGCTCAACGGCGAGACGCCGGTCGACGAGGCGCGCATCGCGAGCTGCTTCGGCCGCCTCGGCCGGTTCGAGGAGATGCGCGCCGTGCACGACGCGATGCTGGCGGAAGGCCGGGTCAGCGAGCGGGCGCTCTCCACCATGCTGGACGACATCCGGCGTGACCCGGCCTGCGAGCGGGACTATCTGGTTCGGGCGGAGCGGATCTACGCCGAGACCTTCCCGCCGGCGGAGGACAGCGACCTGCCGTCGCGCGCGATCGAGAAGGGCGCGCTCAAGATCGGCCTCGTCTCCTCGCGGTTCAGCCTGCGCGGCGGGCTCGATTTCCTCTGGCCGCTGCTCACTTCCTACGGGTTCAAGCGGACGCTGATCTACGTCTATGCCAACGATCTGGTCGAGGATTCGATCGCTAAGCGGGTGCAGGGGGCCATCACCTCCTGGCTCGACACGCGCGAGATCGACGATCTGACGTTGGACGCGATCATCCGCAACGACGGGATCCATCTGCTGATCGATCTGGACGGCCACCTGCCCGGCGGGCGCCCGCAGCTCTTCCAGCGCCGGCCCGCGCAGGCGGCGATCCGTCTCGCCGGCCTGCCGGAATCGGCGGCCGACCAGGGCTTCGACGCGGTATTGGGCGATGCCGCGCTCTATCCGCCGGACGAGGATGCCCGGGCGGATGGGGTGAGTATCCTGCGCGTCGAAGGCGGGCTCTTCCGGCTGCCCATGCTGAAGGGCGCGGAGGAGGCGGCGGACGGCGAGGCCCCGGACGCGGAGGCGGCGCCGACGCTGGCGCTCAGCCTGACCCAGGCGCAGTTGAGCGAGCCGGTGGTGGACGCCCTGGCGGCGGCCTGCCAGGCGCATCCGGAGCTGCGGCTTCTGATCCCGGCCGACATGATCGGCGGTGCGCTCGCCGCCGGCGAGGTTGAGAGCGTCTTCGCCGGCACGGCGGCCGCCGGGCGGATCGATTTCACGCCGGAGGGGGTGACGCCCGCCCTGCGGGCGTTGGAGCGGGCGAGCGCGACGCTCCAGCTCGGCCCGTGCTGGGCCGCCGGCGTCGCAGCGGCGCTGAGCCGCGGGCGTCCGGTCGTCGCGTCTCGCGGCATGCTGCCCTCCACCCGGATGAGCGACAGCCTGCTGACGGCCATGGGGCTCGAGGATTTCCTGGTCGACGACCCGGTCGCGGCGGTCGGGGAGGCGGCCGCGCTCGCCGCCGACCCTGAGGCGCGCCGGACGGCGCGCAAGCAGCTGGCCGAGGCGCGCGAGCAGGCGCAGGCAACGGACTTCATCGCCGGCTGGGGCGATGCGCTGGCGGCGACGCTGGAAGGCGCCTATCGCGATCTGACCGCGAAAGGAGAGGGTGCATGATCGACCTGGAGAGCGGCGGGCTCCTCTTCGGCGACGAGGACGAGGCGGGCGGCGACCTGTTCTCGCGCAATCTGGCCGTGCTGCGCGATATCGCGCCGGCCGTCGCCGACCATATCGAAGCGATCGAGGCGCCGATCAGCCGCGTCGTCGGCAGCGCGGAGGAGGGCACGCTCAACATCGATCTCGGCCATACCGCCTTCTATGACGGCGGCGCGGTCGCCTATAGCGAGAACCAGGTCGAGAATTTCCTGGAGAGCCCGCGGCGCATCGAGATGCCGCTCTACAAGAAGCAGCTGGACACCATCCTGTGCAATCAGCGCGTGGTGAACGACATGGTGGACTGGCTGGCGGAACGCGATCTGAAGACCGCCGTCAAACCGGACCGCGACGGCGGTTATCTGATCGTGCTGGGACTCGGCCTCGGGCTCGCGATCGAGCGGCTGATCGAAGAGCTGCCGGTGCGCAACCTCGTCATCGTCGAACAGTTCCCCGAGTTCGTGCTGCACGCGATGGAGACGGCCGACTGGACGCGCTGGCGCGACATGCTGGAGGAGCGCGGCGGCTCCATGCGCCTGATCCTGGCGCAGGACCACTACATGGCCGCGAACCAGCTCTACACCCATGTGCGCAATCACCATTTCGGGCTGATCGACGGCAGCTACATGCTGCTGCACTACCAGTCGAGCTTCACCCGAGGGGCGCTCGACGAGATCGTCAGCCGCCTGCCGGTCATCGCCGCCAACCCCGGCTTCTTCGAGGACGAGCTGGTGATGATGCGCAACGGCTTTCGCAATCTGCGCCACCACCGCCACAAGCTGCTGCAGGACCGGCGCCGGCTGATGCTGACGACGCCGGTGATCGTCGTCGCCTCCGGCCCGTCCGTCGACAATGCGATCGATTTCATCCGCGAGAATCGCGAGAAGGCGGTCGTCATTACCTGCGGGACGGGGCTCAGCGCGCTGCTCGGCTACGGCATGAAGCCGGATTTCCATGTCGATACCGAGAACACGCCGGGGCCGCTCGAGATCCTCACCGGCCTGCGCGAGCGGTACGATCTCTCCGGCATCACGCTGATCGCCTGCAACACGGTCGATCCGGGCGTGCCGGCCCTGTTCGACGAGCGCTATCTCTATTTCCGCGATTCCGTCACCGCGACGCAGTTCTTCGGCCGCGATCACAGCCCGCTGTTCCTGGCGGCGCCGACCGTCTCGAACGCGGCCGTGCGCGCGATGCTGGCGCTCGGCTTCCGGGAGATCTACCTGGTCGGCGTCGATCTCGGCAGCCGCGATCAGGGCCGGCACCATTCCCAGAAGTCGATTTACGTCGCCGACGAGAGCTTCCTGGAGACCCATCCCGAGCACGCGGCCGCCAGCAAATACACCATCGCCCGGCAGGGCAGCCTGGGCGGGACCGTCTTCGCGAACGCGAGCTTCCTCTACGCCGCGATGTACATGACCAACCTGGTGCGGGTCTTCCCCGGCACCACGGTCTACAATCTAAGCGACGGGACGCGCATCGGGGGCACCATCCCGCGCCTGCCGCGCACGGTGACGCTGAAGGGCGACGCGGCGATCAAGGCGCGCGACCTGCAGCTCGTCGCCAACACGCTGGAGGAGGGCGACCACTACAAGGGCTTCGACGTCGAGGAGCTGGAGCGCCTGCGCGGCGCGACCGACCGGGTCATCGACGACATCGCGAACCTGTTCCGCGACATCCGCGACCCGGTCGAGCTGTTCGACGCGATCAAGGATCTCTTCATGGTGCTGGAGGAGGGGGCGACCGACCGCACGGTCTATGCCTTCCTCTGGGGCACGACGCTGATGTTCTACCAGTATCTCTACGTCACCGTCCGGCGCCTGCCGGAGGAGGCGCGCGAGGACTTCATGGACCAGGCCTGCACGCTCAGCGCCGAGGAGATCGACCGCATGCGCGCCGATTTCGAGGCGCTGATCGACCAGCTCGTCAGCGAACTCTGAGGGGGAGGGCGGCGCATGCGGCTCTTCGGCAAGGACCTCACCCGCGAAGTGGCGCTGATCGCCGAGATCGGCGTCAATCACGAAGGCGATCCGGAGAAGGCATTGGAATTGCTGCGCCTGGCGGCCGAGGCCGGGGCGGACGCGGTCAAGTTCCAGAGCTACACGCCGGACCGCTTCGTCTCGTCGGAGGATCCCGAACGGCTTGCGCGCGTGACCCGCTTCGCGCTGGACGAGGCCGCGCACAGACGCCTCGCGGCGGAGGCGGAAAAGGCGGGCGTCGCCTTCCTCTCCACCCCGGTGACGGAGGATTGGGTGCCGCTGCTGGCCGAGATCGGCGCGGCGATCAAGATCATGTCCGGCGACCTGACCTTCCCGCCGACGATCCGCGCGGCCGCGGTCAGCGGTCTGCCCGTCCTGCTCTCGACCGGCGGCGGCGGGATCGAGGAAATCGACCGTGCCGTCGGCTGGATCGCCGAGGAGATGGGCGAGGCGGCCATGGCCGAACGGCTCGCGGTGATGCATTGCGTCAGCGCCTACCCGACCCCGATCGAGGAGGCCAACCTGCTGGCGATCCCCTTCATGGCGCAACGATACCCGTCGCTCACCATCGGCTATTCCAACCATGTGATGGGGCCGGATGCCGTATTGGCGTCGGTCGCGCTGGGCGCGCGGGTGGTCGAGGTGCATTTCACCGACCGCAAGGAGGGGCGCGAGTTTCGCGACCACGCGCTGTCCGCCGACCCTGCCGATATGGCCTTCCTGGCAGGGAAGATCCCTGAGATCGCCGCCACGCGGGGCCGCTTCGAGAAGGTGCCGCAGCCGAGCGAGAGACCCGCGATCGAGGCGATCCGCAAGGGCGTCGTCGCCGCGCGCGACCTCGCGGCGGGCGACAGTCTCACGCGTGAGGACCTGATGTTCGCCCGCCCGGCGAGCGAGGTGCCGGCGCTGGACGTCGAGCTGGTGATCGGCAAATCCCTGAAGCGCGCCCTTGCCAAGGGCGCGGTCCTCCGCCGCGCCGATCTGGAGGGCTGATGTGCGGGATCGCCGGACGGTTCGGCACTGAGGCTCTCGACCCTGCCCGCGAGCGCCGGGCCCTCGATTTGATGGCGAACCGCGGGCCCGACGGGGAGGGCGTCTACCGCGCCGAGGCGCTGGGCGGCCAGCTCGCCTTGCTGCATACGCGGCTCTCGATCGTCGATCTCGACGCGCGCTCCGACCAGCCTTTCGTGAAGGGGGGGCTCGCCCTCGTCTTCAACGGTGAGATCTACAACCATCCCGAACTGCGCGCGGAGCTGGAAGCCGAGGGCGCGCGCTTCACCACCACCGGCGATACCGAAGTGGTGCTGGAGGCGGTGCGCCATTGGGGACGCGACGCGCTGGACCGGTTCGAGGGGATGTTCGCCTTCGCGCTTTATGACGCGCGGCGGGGCCACCTGATGCTGGCCCGCGACCGGTTCGGGGAGAAGCCGCTCTATTGGACGATTGCGTCCGACGGCGCGCTGGTCTTCGCGTCCGAGATCAAGGTGCTGGCGGCGATCACCGGCGAGAAGCCGGTGGTCGACGAGACGCAGCTTCGCCGCTATCTGGTGAACGGCTATAAGGCGCTGCTCACGACCCGGCGCACCTTCTATCGCGACATCCACGATTTCCCGGCCGCCGCCGTCGCGGAACTGGACCGCCCGCAGGCGCCGGCGCCCCGGAGCTACTGGCAGCTTGCCTACCGGCCGGACGAAACGATGACAGCCGAACAGGCGATCGAGGGCGCGCGCGAGCGGGTACACCGGGCGATCGCGCTGCGCCTGCGGGCTGACGTTCCGATCGCGGTCCGGCTTTCCGGCGGAATCGATTCCAACGTCATCGCCGGCGTCGCTAGCGCCGTGCACCACCACCCGATCACCTGCTTCTCGATCGTCGAGGACGACCCGCGCTACGACGAGACGGCGGCGATCCGCGCAACGCTGGAGCGGCTGCAACTGCCGAACCGGCAGATCCCGATCCCACGCGCGGATTTCCTCGACCGGCTCGACGATCTGATCGGCTATTTCGACGGGCCGCCGCTGACCATCTCCTACTATCTGCATTGGCTGGTCAGCCAGGCGATCCATCAGGACGGCTTCAAGGTGGCGTTGGGCGGGACCGGCGCGGACGAGCTCTTCACCGGCTATTACGACCACTACCTCTTTTGGCTCGCCACCATGCAGGACGCGCCGGATTTCGATGGGCTGGTCGAGGGCTGGCGGCAGAGCTACGGGCGTTTCGTGCGCAACCCGCATCTGCAGGACCCGCTCGCTTTCGTGAAGAACCCGGCGGCGCGCGAGCATATCTATCTCGGGCGCGAGCGCTTCGCCGCCTATCTGACGCAGCCCTTCGACGAACCGCATGCGGAGGAGGCCTATCCCGGCTCCCTGATCCGGCGGCGGCTCTTGAACGAGCTGTTCCACGAGACCGTGCCGGTCATGCTGCATGACGACGATCTGGCGGCGATGCGCTGGTCGGTCGAGAACCGGGCGCCCTATCTCGACCGGGACCTGGCGGAATTCCTCTTCACCGTGCCGGACCGGCATCTGGTGCAGAACGGGCTGCCGAAGTACCTGCTGCGCGAGGCGGGTCGCGGTCTGGTCGACGATTCCATCCTCGACAATCCGCGCAAGCAGGGCATCAATGCGCCGGTGACGAGCTTCGTGGATTTCACGGACGACGGCGTGCGCGAGCGCCTGCTGGCGGACGGCCCGCTGTTCGAGATCGTCGACCGCGGCGCGTTCGAGACGCTTCTGGGAAGCGAGATCACGCTCAACAGCGAGAGCAAGTTCCTGTTCTCGCTGGTGGCGGCGAAGCTGTTCCTGGACCGGCACGCGCACTGGACGCCATGAGGGTCGATAGGCAGAGGACGCGATGAAGTACTGTCATGTCTGCATCCTGCCGGACACGAGGCCCGGCATCGAGATCGACGCCGACGGCGTCTGCACCGCCTGTCACGGCCACCGCGACAAGGAGGAACGGATCGACTGGGCCGCCCGGGCGGAGGCTTTCGAGACCGTCGTCGCCGAGGCCAAGGCGCGCTCCGCCGGCTACGACTGCATCGTTCCGGTCTCCGGCGGCAAGGACAGCTGGTACCAGATCATCAAGGCGCAGGAGCACGGGCTGAAACCGCTGGGCGTCACCTGGCGCACGCCGGCGCGTACCGAGATCGGACAGCGCAATCTCGACCACATGATCCGCAAGCTGGGCGTCGACCATGTCGACTACACGATCGACCCGGAGGTCGAGCGGAAGTTCATGGTCGCCGCCTATGAGGACAAGGGCGCGACGGGCCTGCCGATGCACATGGCGCTGTTCGCGATCCCGATCCGGCTGGCGGTGCAGTTGCGCATCCCGCTGATCGTCTGGGGGGAGAATCCGCAGCTCGAATATGGCGGCAACGAGGTCGAGCGTCTGTCGGACACGCTGGATTCCGACTGGCTCGCCAGGCACGGCTGCCTGCAATCGACCGACGCGGACTACTGGCTTGGCCGGGAAGGGCTGACGGAGGCCGATCTGGTGCCCTACCGCTTCCCGAAGGACCCGGACTTCCAGGTGCGCTCGATCTTCCTCGGCGCCTTCTTCAAATGGGACAGCTTCGAGAACACGGCGATCGCGGCCGCGCGCGGTTTCAGCCACGACGAGGGCGACCTCAAGACCGGAAGCTGGGCCTTCGCCGACATCGACTGCCACTTCATCTCGTTGCATCATTTTCTGAAGTGGTACAAATTCGGGATTACTAGGACGTTCGACAATCTCTCTGTCCAGATCCGCCGCGGGGACATGACCCGCGAGGAGGCGATTGAGCGGTTGGCGGCGGTCGGCATGCAGGTCCCGTCAGAGGATATCAGGCGTTTCTGCGCCTTCGCCGGCCGGCCGGAATCCTGGTTCTGGGAGGTGGCGGAAGGGTTCCGCAACCATGATATCTGGGTCCGGGAGGGCGGGGTCTGGAAGATCCCGGGTTTCCTGGTCGAGGGGTGGAACTGGTCTTGAGCGGGAACGACGCCGCCGCGGATGCGAGGCGAGGGGTGCGTGTCGGCGTGCTGACGACACAGACGCCGCACCATGCGCGGTTCGTGCAGCAGATCGCCGAGCGGTTCGACCTGGTGCGGGTCTTCGAGGAGCGCCGCGCCATCTCGGCCGATTTCGAGACCCACCATCCCTTCGAGGACGACCGCGACGCCTATGAGTGCGAGACCTGGTTCGCCGGCGCCTCGCCCGCACTCTCCGACTTCGCGGAGGTCGAGACCTACCGCGACCTGAACGATGCGCAGGCGGTCGCGCGCATGCGCGACGCCAAGGTGGATGCGCTGCTGGTCTTCGGCACCGGCCGTCTCGATCAGCCGGTGATCGATGTGGTGCCGGAGCGGATCGTCAATCTGCATGGCGCCGATCCGGAGAAGTACCGTGGGCTCGATACCCATCTCTGGGCGATTTATCACAAGGATTTCAGGGGCTTGGTGACGGCCCTGCATCGCGTGCGGGCGGAGCTCGACCGCGGCGGCGTGGTGATGAAGATGCCGATCCCGCTCGAGCGCGGCATGAAGCTCCACCAGCTGCGCAAGGCCAACACCGACATCTGCGTCGAGATCGCGACCCAGGCGCTCGACATGCTGCACAATTACGGCCAGTTCATCAGCCAGCCGCAGCTCTATATCGGGCGCTACTACTCCTTCATGCCGGCCGTGCTGAAGAGCCGCTGCCTGCGCCAGTTCGAGGCCTTCACGGAGAGCCTGTAGACGCAAGGCGTCGGCCTTTGTCCGGTCGTCCGACTCGCCCTAGGGTCGGTTTTCAAGCGGTTGCGGCGCCCGATCGGAAGCGGGCGAACGCCGGGTGGCCGGCCCGTGCGAGGGGTCGAATGCCATGGCGGTGCCAGAGATCGTGAGCGAATGGGCGAGGAAAATGTATTACACAAGATGTGTAATGAGTATCTCTGACGAATCGGTTGCGGCTTGCCTGGGCGCTTGGCCGGGGAAGGGGCGGCGTCGGGCGTCCGGTTTCGGACTGCCGGTCTGCCGGAGGGATCGATCCGGGGGGCGGCGCCGATGAGCGAAGCCCCGCCCGACATTCGCTGCCCGATCACCGGCGCGAGCGACTGGACCTTGATCGCCTCCTTCGACGCGCCGCCGCCGGTCGAGACCGACTTCGGCCTTGCGCCCTATCACCGCGAGTTGTGGCGGAGCCGCTCGACCGGCCATGTGGTGAACCGGCACGCCATGGATCTGTCGGCGATCTATGCCGGCGACTACTGGGACCGCACCTATGGCGGCGACAGGATCCGCGCCACCTTCGAGAAGATCATGGGGCTTCCGCCGGAGCGTTCCGACAATCGCGGCCGGGTCGCCTATGTCGACGCGACCGCCCGGCGGCTCGCGCCCGAGGGGGAGCGGACGCTGTTGGATGTCGGCTCCGGTCTCGCGGTCTTCCCGGCGGCGATGAAGGCGGCGGGGTGGAGCGCCAACGCGCTCGACCCCGATCCGCGCGCGGCCCGGCACGCCGAGGAGATGGCGGGTGTCGAGGGCATCGCCGCGGACTTCATGACGGACGCGCTCGACCGGCGCTTCCAGCTCGTCACCTTCAACAAGGTGCTGGAACATGTGCCGGACCCGGTCGCGATGCTGGCGCGCACGCACGCGGTGCTCGCCGAGGGCGGCATCGTCTATGTCGAGCTGCCCGATGCCGAAGGGGCGCTCGACGATCCGGACGGGCCGGCGCGGGAGGAATTCGCGATCGAGCACTATTGCGCCTTCTCCGCCGTCTCCTACGCGATGCTCGCCTGGCGCGCCGGATTCCGGGTGATGGCGCTGGAGCGGCTGGTCGAGCCGAGCGGCAAGTACACTCTGCGGGGGATACTGCGGGCGGCCCCGGCGGAGAGCGGGTGATGGTCTTCAAGCCGCCGCAGGGCGTCAGCGACCAACCCTTCGACGCGCAGTTCCTGGACGGGCCGGTCTGGCGGCTGGAGGACCCGAGGGCGGCCGTCGAAGCCGTTGCCACCGCCCGGCCGATCGGCATCCAATTGATCCACGGCCGGTTCGACGGGAGCGTCGATCTCTCCGGCCTCGGTTTCCGGCGGATCGAGACGTTGGTCACCTACGAAGGCCCGCTCGACCCTACCGCGGAGATGCCGGCGCATGTCCGGCCGGGGGCGGCCAACGATGCCGACGCCTGCCGCGAGATCGCAGCCGCCGCCTTCACCCACGACCGCTGGCATGCCGATCCGAAGATTCCCGACCGCGCCGCCGTCGCCATCAAGGGCGCGTGGGTCGAGAACGACGTGCGCGGGCGCGCCGACCGGGTGCTGATCGCGACCGACCCGGAGGAACCGCGCCGCGTGCAGGGGTTCCTCTTGGTGCTGGAGCGGCGCGGCGTCGCCGTCATCGACCTGATCGCGGTCGCGCCGCGCGCGCAAGGGCACGGGGGGGGCAAGCGGCTGATGCAGGCGCTGTCGGCCGAATGCGGGGGGCGCTGTGCGCTCGGCCGGGCGGGCACGCAGGAAACCAACCTCACGGCCATCCGCTTCTACGAGCGGTCCGGCTGGCGCCTCGCCGACCGCAAGGTCACCTGGCACTGGACGCCGCCGGACTGATGGCGGCGCGTTCGCAGGAAATTCAGCCGCCCGTCACGCTCATATGCCGGGCGACGGACTTGGCGCCGCGGCGGCGGTCGATGACGAAGTCGTGCCCCTTCGGCTTGCGCGAGATGGCCTCGCGGATCGCATCCTCCAGCGGGCCGTCCTCCCCGTGCGCGCGCAGCGGCGTCTTCAGATCCGCCGCATCGTCCTGGCCGAGGCACATATAGAGCGTGCCCGTGCAGGTGAAGCGCACGCGGTTGCAGCTTTCGCAGAAATTATGGGTCAGCGGCGTGATGAAGCCGATCTTCCGGCCTGTCTCTTCGACATGGACGTAGCGCGCGGGCCCGCCGGTCACGTAGTCGCTGTCGGTCAGCGTCCAGCGCTTGGCGAGCTCGGCCCGCACCATGGTGAGCGGCCAGTACTGGTCGAGCCGCTCCTCGTTGCCGATATCGCCCATCGGCATGACCTCGATGAAGGTGAGGTCGAAGCCGTTCTCGCCGCACCATTCGACGATGCGGTGGATCTCGTCGTCATTGACGCCCTTGAGCGCCACGCAGTTGATCTTGACCTGCAGGCCGGCCTGCCGGGCGGCCTCGAGGCCCTCCATCACCTTGTCGTACTTGCCCCATCGGGTGATCGCGAGGAACTTCTCCGGATCCAGCGTGTCGAGCGAGACGTTCACGCGCCGCACGCCGCAGCGATAGAGGTCGTCGGCATAGCGGGCGAGCTGGCTGCCGTTGGTGGTGAGCGTCAGCTCCTCCAAGGCGCCGCTGTCGAGATGCCGGCCGAGGCGCTCGAACAGCCACATGATGTTCCGGCGCACCAGCGGCTCGCCGCCGGTCAGCCGCAGCTTCTTCACGCCGAGGCGCACGAAGGCGGAGCAGGCGCGGTCGAGTTCCTCCAGCGTCAGCACCTCCTGCTTCGGCAGGAAGGTCATGTCCTCCGACATGCAGTAGACGCAGCGGAAATCGCACCGGTCCGTGACCGAGACGCGCAGATAGCTGATCGCGCGCCCGAACGGATCGATGATCGGATCCTGCTGCGCCTCCGCGATCGCCTCCGCGTCGTCGGGCGCGTCAGTCGGCTCGTGTCCTGTGACACCGTCCATCATGAAAGTCTCAACCCCTTGGGCCCCACGCCGGGCGGGACCGCCTATGCCATGGCCCGATTGGTCAGACCAATTCCTCTCGAACTATATAAGCATCCAAGCCGGGGGCCAACACCCCGCGAACCGTACGTTCGGGCCTATCCCGCCCATGCTTGTCGCACAATGCCTGAGTGCCCATAGTAACGCCATGAGCAAGGATAGCACCGCAGCGAAATCGTTCGACGATGGGGACATGGGACGCGGCGCCGACTACGTCATCGGCCCCGACCCGAGCGACCCCAAGCTGACCCAGGCCGTCAGCGGCATCGACCAGGACGGCAACCGGGTCGAGACGCGTGTCGTGGTGGAGCGGCCGCTGACCATCTATCTGAACGGCCAGGAGATCGTCACCAACATGACGATCGGGGATTTCCCGGACTACCTGGCCGTCGGCTTCCTGCTGAACCAGAACATGCTGCGCGCCGACGACGAGATCACGGCCATCGACTATGACGAGGATCTGGAGCTCGTCGTGGTGCGCACCGCGCGCGAGACCGACTACGAGGAGAAGCTGAAGAAGAAGACCCGCACCTCGGGCTGCGCCCAGGGCACGGTCTTCGGCGATCTGATGGAGAAGATCGAGGATATCGAGCTCTCCGCGACCGCGCGGCTCCGGACCTCCTGGCTCTACGAGTTGACGCGGCGGATCAACACGACCGACAGCCTCTATCTCGCCGCCGGCGCGATTCACGGCTGCGTCTTGTGCCAGGAGGACCGGCCGCTGGTCTATATGGAGGATGTCGGCCGGCACAATGCGGTCGACAAGATCGCCGGCTACATGTTTCTCAACGACATCCCGGCCGAGGACAAGATCTTCTACACGACCGGGCGCCTCACCTCCGAGATGGTGATCAAGACGGTGCAGATGCGCATCCCGATCCTGGTCTCGCGCTCCGGCTTCACCGCCTGGGGCGTGGAGCTGGCGCGCGAGACGGGCCTGACCCTGATCGGCCGCGCGCGCGGCAAGCGCTTCATGGCGCTGGCGGGCGAGGAGCGCATCGAATTCGACGCCGATCCGGCGGCCGCCGCCGAGGAACCCAAGGCTGCGCGCCGCAAGGCGGGCCGGGGACGCGATGACGGCTGACCGGCCGGCGGACGACATCCCGGCGGGCCCCTCGCAGGGAATGGCCGAGACGGGCGCGGAGGGCGCGCTCGACGCGGGCGACGTGCTGGCGGCGCTCGACGATGCGCTGGAGGAACATGCCCGCTGGATGGACCGGTGGCATCGCGCGCTGGTCTGCCGAATCGAGCCCGACCCCGACCTGCTGGCCGACGACCGGCATCTGGAGACCCGCTTCGGGCGCTGGTTCGCGGAGCATGCGGCGGATCCCCTGCTGCAGCAGCCGAGCATGAAGGAGCTGTGGCACAGCTATGTCGACCTGCACGGGCTGGCGCGGTTGCTGGCCGAGCGGGCGCGGGCCGACCGGCCGGTGCCGACCGGCGAATATGACGAGCTGATCGCCCGCGTCGACCGCTTCCGAAGCGGCGCGCGGCGCCTGCGCGACGCCTTCCGCAAGGCGGTCTCCGAGCTCGACCCGCTGACCGGCCTCAGCACCCGCAGCACCATGATGGCGGAGCTGGAGCTGGAATACGCCCGCGCCCAGGCGCCGGAGCGGCGCGGCCACGGGCTCGCCATCGCGCTTGCCGACATCGACCATTTCAAGCAGATCAACGATCGCTACGGACATGGCGTCGGCGACGAGGTGCTGCGCGCGGTGGCGGGGCGGTTCCTGTCGCGCCTGCGGCCGACGGATTCGATCTACCGCTATGGCGGCGAGGAGTTCCTGATCAGCCTGCCGAACGCCAATGCCGGCATGGCGCGCAGCGTGCTGGAACGCCTGCGCCGCGCGCTGGAGGAACGGCCGATCGGGCTCGAGGACGGCTCGGAGGTTGCGGTCACCGCCTCCTTCGGGGTGGCGAACGTGACCGGCGATACCGACCTGCAGAGCGTGATGGAGCGCGCCGACCAGGCCCTCTATGCCGCGAAGGAAGCGGGACGCAACCGCGTCCTCGGTTGGCGCGAGACGGACGAGACGGAAAGTGGGGAGGATGCGGACGATGGCGCAGGACGACCGGAAACCGGATGACGCGCGGGTGGTCGGCGTCGTGCTGGCCGGCGGACTGTCGCGGCGCATGGGCGGCGGCGACAAGCCGCTTCGGATGCTGGGCGGGCGGCCGATCCTGGAGCGGATCATCGACCGGGTGCGCCCGCAGGTGGATGCGCTCGCGCTGAACGCCAACGGCGACCCGGAGCGGTTCGAGGTCACCGGCATGGACGTGATCGCCGACACGCTGGACGGCCATCCAGGGCCGCTCGCCGGCGTGCTGGCGGGGCTCGAATGGGCGCGCACCCATCATCCTGAGGCGGAATGGCTCGCCACCTTCCCGGGCGACGCGCCGTTCCTGCCGAAGAACCTGGTGGCGCGGCTGATGCAATCGGTCACCCGCACCAAGGCCGACATGGCCTGCGCCGCCTCCGACGGGCGCGCGCATCCGGTGGTCGGGCTGTGGCCGGTGCGTCTCGCCGACGATCTGCGCCATGCCATGGTCGACGACGATATCCGGAAGGTCGACCGCTGGACCAAGCGCTTCAACCTGCTGCAAGTCGAGTTCGCGGCCGAGCCCGTGGATCCCTTCTTCAACGCCAACAGCCCGGAGGATATCGAGCGGGCGGAACGGCTGCTGCGGCGGGTCTCCCAGTAGAGGAGGTCGCCGGCGGCGGCTTGCGGGGCCGGTCTCGTCCCCCTAGTTTCTGCCCGCCGCCACCGAATCCGGCGGCCGGCCCAACGGAATCGAGGAGACCCCATGCGCTTCACCGGCACGGACAGCTACGTCGCCTCCGACGATCTCTCGGCCGCGGTCAATGCGGCGGTGACGCTGGAGCGGCCGCTGCTGGTCAAGGGCGAGCCGGGGACCGGCAAGACGCAGCTCGCCGAGGAGGTGGCGCGCGCTCTCGACCGGCCGCTCATCCAGTGGCACATCAAGTCGACCACCAAGGCGCAGCAGGGCCTCTACGAGTACGATGCGGTGAGCCGCCTGCGCGACAGCCAGCTCGGCGACGAGCGGGTGCACGATATCGGGAACTACATCGTGAAGGGCAAGCTGTGGGAGGCCTTCACGACCGAACCGGCGCCCGTCCTGCTGATCGATGAGATCGACAAGGCCGATATCGAGTTCCCGAACGACCTGCTGCTCGAGCTCGACCGGATGGAGTTCCACGTCTACGAGACGGGTGAGGTGGTGCGCGCCGAGACCCGGCCGATCGTCATCATCACGTCCAACAACGAGAAGGAGCTGCCGGACGCCTTCCTGCGCCGCTGTTTCTTCCATTTCATCCGCTTCCCCGACCCGGAGACGATGGAGACCATCGTGAAGGTCCATTTCCCGGACCTGAAGGCGCGGCTCTTGAAGGAGGCGCTGACCCTCTTCTTCGAGCTGCGCGAGGTGCGCGGCCTGAAGAAGCGGCCCTCGACCTCGGAGCTGCTCGATTGGATCAAGCTCTTGATGGTCGAGGACGTCTCGCCCGAGGTGCTGCGCGAGACCGATCCCTCGAAGGCGATCCCGCCGCTGCACGGCGCGCTGCTCAAGAACGAACAGGACGTCCACATGTTCGAGCGCCTCGCCTTCATGGCCCGGCGCGAAGCCGGACGAAGCTAGAGCGGACCGGCGCGATGGCCGAGATCACGATCCGCCCGCTCGACCCCGCGGACGACATCGACTGGTACTTCGACCTCAACGAGGCCTGCGTGCCGGAGGTCAACTCGCTCCCCAAGCCGCGGCTCGCCCAGCTGATTGGCGAGGCGGCCTATGCGCGGGCCGCCTGGCTGGGGCCGGATCCGGCGGGCGTGATGATCGCCTTCGCGCCCGAGGCCGACTATGACAGCCTCAATTTCCTATGGTTCCGGGAGCGCTACCGGGGCTTCGTCTATATGGACCGGATCATGGTGCATGAGCGCGCCCGCCGGCGCGGCGTCGGCAAGCTGCTCTATGCCGATCTGTTCCAGGCGATGGCGGGACGCTTTGATTTCGTCGCCTGTGAGGTCAACAGCCATCCGCCCAATCCGAGCTCCATGACCTTCCATGAGGGGTTGGGGTTCGAGCCGGTCGGCGAGCAGCGGACGGAGGGCGGCAGGAAGGCGGTCGTCCTGCTGAGGCGAGATTTTCAGAGAACAGCGTAACAATCTGTTATTTAATAAGTTTCTCGAAGTAAAGACTGTGGTCGCTTTCGGCGTAGCCGCCGAAGGGGCCGCGTTCGGTGAAGCCGGCGGCACGGTAGAGGCCGAGCGCTTCCGGCTGGCGATTGCCGGTCTCGAGCCGCAGGATATCGAGACCGCGCGCCCGCGCCTCCGCCTCCAACGCGTCGAGCAGCCGGCGGCCGAGGCCCATGCCCCGCATCGCGGGCGAGACGTACATGCGCTTGATCTCGCCATAGGGCTCGCCGTCCTCCTCCGAGCGCACCGCGATCGCGCCGAAGCCGGCGATGACTTGATCGCAGCGGGCGACCAGGAAGGTCACGTCCGGGCCGGTGAGTTCGGCCGGGTCGAGCAGGTGGTTCTCTTCCGGCGGGTAGAGCGCGGCGTAGAGGGCGTCGCTCTCGCGCATCATGCAGGTGACGGCGCCCTGGGTCGGGTCCTCCGGGCGGATCGAGACGGCGTCGGGGCTGCAGCGGGCCATGGCGCGGATCAGTCCTCCACCAGCTGACGGCAGCGCGTCTCGCGCATCAGCAGGAGACAGGCCGCGAAGCCGATCCCATAGGCGACGATGAGCGCGGTGAAGGCGAGACGATACCCCTCCTCGCCGTAGAACCGCGCCCCGTCGATCATCCGCCCCTGCCAACCGAGATCCAGGAGGAATCCGAGAAGCGGCTGGAAGATCGCGCCGGCGGCGACGACGCACATATTGACGAAGCCGAGCGCGGCGCCCGCGTCGCCCGGCCGGTTGGTCTCGCGCACCAGCGCGAAATTGAGCACCATCGAGCAGCCGCCGATCCCGACCAGCGGCATCAGCACCGAGATCAGCGCGGGCGACAGATCCGGCAGGTAGACGAGACCCGCGAGCCCGGTCGCCGCGGTCACGAAGCCGAAATAGAGCAGCGGCTTGCGTCGGCCGATCCGGTCGGTGAGCCAGCCGTAGATCGGCGCCGAGATGCCCCAGCCGATGAAGACGAGCGAGGTGGCGGCCGCGGCCTCCGGCTTGCTGTAGCCATGCACCTGGGTCAGCCACGGCACCGCCCACAGGCCGGAGAAGGCGAGCATCGGGGCGCTCAGCGTCAGGCCCGCGATCGCGTTTCCCCAGCTGTCGCGCCGTTTCAGCACTTGGCCGATCCCGGCCAAGAGGCCGCCGCCGATCTTGCGCTTGTCCGGCCGGTCGCGCAGCACCAGGAAGAGCGAGAGGGCGAGCAGGGCGGCCAGCGCGCCGACCAGGATCATCGTCTCGCGCCAGCCGGCCACGTCGACCACGAGCCGGAGTGGCGCCTGGCCGGCGACGGCGCCCGCCATGCCGACGGCCTGCAACAGGCCGACCAGCAGCGAGAAGCGGCCCGGCGGGAACCAGTGCGCCGCGATCGTCATGGTGCCGACATAGCCGAAGGCGACGGCGCCGCCGATCAGCGCCCGGCCGAGCGAGGCGAGCGCCAGCGAATCGCTCATCGCGAAGAGCACGCTGCCGATCGTGCAAAGCGCCATGGCGCCCGCCATCAGGCGCCGCGGGCCGTAGCGGTCGATCAGCAGCCCGACGGGGAGCTGCATGCCGGCATAGGCGTAGAAATAGAAGGCCGAGAGCGATCCCAACGCCGCGCCCCCGACGGAGAAGCCGCGCATCAGCTCGTCCGTCATCACGCTGGGCGCGACGCGCTGCAGGAAGGCGTAGCCGAAGAACAGGCAGCCGAGCGCGAAGGCGAACCAGGCGCGCGCCGACGGGCGGTAGCCCCGATCGGCCGGGGTCATCACATATCCTGTCGAACGGGGTGTCATGGTGGGAGCAGTCTACCCGTTCCCATCGATGGAAAAAGCCGCCCAAATGGGCGAATTGCTATGACTGCGTGGCAATAATCGCCCGTCGCCGCAGCGCCATCGCATAGGCGAGGATCGCAAAGGAGACGATCTGCTCGAACAGCTCGTCATAGAGATGGCCCGGAATCATCAGCAGCGGCAGCCAGAAGAACAGCCCGTGCGGCGGCTTGAGCGCGTCGAGCCGGCCCGTGAGGAAGGGCAGCCGGTCCGCCTCGTTGAGCCAGATCAGCGCCGACAGCAGGCAGGCGACCGCCATCCGGAACACCTCGTTCCAGCCGACGGTCAGGTTGTGCAGATTGATCTCGCCCTGGACGTTGCTGTCCTTGAGCGCCGGCGGGGTCTCGATATCCAGGATGCGCTGGCCCCAGCTGATCTCCTCGGCCGCGAGCACGAGAAGTGCCAGGATGAAGAGGCCGAGCAGCCGGCGCTCCGCCGTCGAGAACAGCTTGCGGCCGTGCCGCAGCGCCGCGCCGGCATAGAGGGCCGCCAGCCCCAGCAGGAGGACCGTCAGATACTCCATCGGCCCGTCCTCCGCCCAGATCCAACCCGGGATGCCGAACATCTCGTGATGGCCGATCCAATAGAGCGGGCAGATCGCCAACCCCGCGACGAAATGGGGGTGCCAGTGGAAGGGCGGCAGGTTGCCGGGATCGGGGAACAGCCGCGGCAGGGCCGTCCCGGCCCAGACCAGGAAGAGACCCAGGATCGCGATCGAGAGTTCGAGCCTGAACGCGTCGTAGTAGCGGTTCGTCGGCCGGATCCACTCGACCAGCCGGGAGACCGCGTCGTTCTCCAGCGGCACCGCGACGAGCGCGAGCGACCCGAGTGTCAGTGCGAGCCCGGTCCACAGGAGACCGGAATAGAGCGGATGGCGCGGCATCGGAATAGGTCCCGCCGGATCAGCTCCGTTTCGCGAGCAGCTGGTCCGCCTTCTCGCGCAGGATCTTGATCAGCCCGTCATAGCCCTTCGAGCGCAGTACCGAGGAGAATTCCGCTCGCTTGAGCTTCAGCTGGCTGATCGCCCCGTCCACTACGAGGTCGACGATGAGGAACTCGCCGCCGTCGCCTTTCTCGAGCATGAAGTCCACCGTCGACGGATCCGATCCGTCGGGCGTGTAGGTCGTCCGGACCATCGCCATGCCGCCGGGCGCCTCCTCGACGGCCTGGATCGCGAGCTTCTCCTGCTCATAGCGGGTCAGGGCGCCGGTCTGGCTCGCCAGCGTGTAGCGGATGAAGGCATCGAAATAGGTCTCGCGCTGCTCCTGGGTCCAGCCTTCGTAGGTCGAGCGGCCGACGGTCGCCGCCGCGATGCTCGGCAGGTCGAAGCGCTTGCGCACCACATCGGCGGCGGCGTTCACGCGTTCGGCGCCCGTCAGGGTTTCCGACCGCGCGGCGAGTTGGGCGAGATCGTCGCCCAAGGCCTCGATCGTCTGCCGGGCGTTGGCCGCCTCCTCGTCGCTCAGCGCGCGGGCCGGCGTCGTGGCGAGCGTGAAAACCGCTAGTGCCGCGGCGGCGATGACGCCCCCGCGCAAGACCCTGAAAGTCATCTCGTCAGCTCCTAAAGCGGGTCAATCATGTACCGGGGCGGCGATGCCTGCTAGGCTCGAAGCGCCCGCCGTTCTGCCGCCGGGATGCCGCTCGTGCGCGCATCCTTGCCTCGCAAATTCGGCGATTTCGAGGCTCGCGCTTGGTCCTTGTATGAGCGCCTGGATTTAGAGCAAATGGGGCTGGGCTTAAAGGGGCAATCGCTGCCAATTTGTCTCAAAAGCACCACGCCGGACCGGATTTCCCCTTGATCGATCGTCTGCTCCCCTCCTTTCAGCTTGTCGCGTCGCGCTGGGCGCGGCTGTGTGCGGACCGCCCGGCGGCCGTGCTGATCGTCGCGCTGGGGTTCGCCGCGCTCGGCCTGCTAGCGGCCGTGACGCGGCTCGAACTCGAACCGGACGCGACGGCGTTGATCCCCCCCGATACGCCCTTCCTGCAGGATTACGAGCGCTACAAGACGATCTTCCCCTACGACCGGCGCACCAACATCGTCGTGATCGACGCGCCGGGCGCGGACCAGGCGGCTTTCGCGCAGGAATCGCTGCAGAAAGCCCTCGCCCAGCATGGCGCGCTCTTCAACGCCGTTCGGTCGCCGGATTCCAGCGCCTTCATGCGGCGCAACGGGTTGCTCTACCTGGAGCGCGCGCAGCTGGAGGATCTGGCCGATCGGCTGCTGACGGCGCAGCCGGCGATCGCCACGCTCGCCCGGGACCCCAGCCTGCGCGGAATAGCCGAGCTTTACGCGCTCGCGCGCGAGAACCAGCCGGAGACGGCCGAGCGCCTCGCCGATTTCCTGGCCGAGACGGCCGGGCGCACGCTGGACGGCGCCCCGCACGCCGCTTCCTGGTCGAGCCTGCTGATGGGCGAGGAAGTCGCGCCCGCCCGGCGCCTGCTGCTGGTCCAGGGGCGCCTCGACGGGGTCGAGCAGGAGGTCGGCGGCGACACCAGCGAGGTGATCCGCGAGGAGGTGCGCGCGCTCGGCCTGACCGAGGAGGCGGGCTATCGCGTCCGGCTCACCGGGCGTGGGCCGCTCTCCGCCGAGGAGGTCGACGGCATGGTCGCCGACATCGAGCGGGCGGGGCTGCTCTCGCTTCTCCTGGTCGCGCTCGTCCTGTGGCTTGGCTTCCGCTCCGTGCGGATGATCGTGATCGGGGTCGCGACATTGCTGATCGGGCTCGCCTGGACCGCCGGGTACGCCGCCTTCGCGGTCGACAATCTGAATCTGCTCTCGGCGGTCTTTTCGGTACTGTTTATCGGTCTCGGTATCGATTTCGCGATCCATTTCGCGCTGCGCTTCCGCGAGGAGGCGGCCGACGCGCCCGGCACGGAACGCGGCATCGCGCGGGCCGGCGGGGCCAGCGTGGGGACGCTCGGGCTGTGCGCGCTCACCTCCGCGGTCGGCTTCCTCGCCTTCCTGCCGACGGACTTCCGGGGGCTGGGCGAACTCGGCCTGATCTCGGCCGGTGGGCTGATTTTTGCCTTCCTCGCCAGCTTCACGGTGATGCCGGCGCTGCTCGCGCTGCTGCGGACCTACCGCCTGCCGAAGGAGAAGGGCACGCGCCTGCCCGGCGGTGCCGGGCTCGCCCGCTGGATCGCGCGGCGCGGGACGGTCATCCGCTGGACGGCGCTGGCGGCGGGGTTGGCGGCGGCCGTGGTCGCGAGCCAGATCAGCTTTGACTTCAACACGCTGTCGTTGAAGGACCCGAACGCGGAATCGATCCGCACGCTCAAGGATCTGCAGCAGGACGGGACGCTGACGCCCTATTCGCTCTCGATCGTGACCGAGAACGCGGCGGCGGCCGACGCGGCGGCCGAACGGCTTCGTGCGCTGCCGGAAGTGGCCGATGCGCGCGGGCCCATGACCCTGCTGCCCGAGGGTCAGCAAGCCAAGCTCGACATCCTCCGCGATCTGGCCGCCAGTCTCTGGCCCGCGCTCACGCCGTCGAACCTCAAGGATCCGCTCGACGCGGCCGGTCGGAAGGCCGCGCTGCAGCGTCTCGAGGAACTGGCCCGCGCCGCCGCCGCCGCCGCCGCCGACGACGACGACGCGGAGGCAGGGGAGGCGGCCGCGCGGCTTGCCGACCGGCTCGCTCGATTGGGCGCGGCACCGGCGGAGCGGCTCGCCGCCTTCGAGGACCGGCTGACCCGGCACGTGCCGATGCTGCTGCAGCGGCTCAAGCAATCGCTCCAGGCCGAACGGGTGACCTTGGAGAGCGTGCCGGCGGACCTGCGCGCGCGCTACATCTCCGAGGACGGCAGGGGGCGCGCCGTCGCCCTGCCGGCGGAGGACCTGACCGACTTCCGCGCGCTGCGCCGTTTCACCGAGGCGGTCACCGCGCTCTATCCGGACGCGACCGGCCGTCCGGTGCTGGAGGCCGGGGTGGGCGACATCGTGACCGACGCGTTCCTGCAGGCGGTGGCGAGCGCCGCCGTCGTCGTCTTCCTCCTGGTATGGATGGTGCTGCGCGACGGTCGGGCGGCCCTTTCGGTGATGGCGCCGCTTATACTTTCCGCCGTTTTAATAGGGGCTTACAGCGTTATTTTCGGGCGACCGTTCAACAGTACGAACGTCATCGTGATCCCGCTCATCCTCGGGCTCGGCGTCGACAATGGGGTGCATTTCACCATGCGCTGGCGGGCCGAGCGGTCGCTCGATCGGTTGATGCGGTCCTCCACGCCGCGGGCGACGCTGTTGAGCGGGGCGACGACCATCGCCTCTTTCGCGACCCTGATGCTCTCGGACAATCGCGGCGTCGCCGGCATGGGGGAGTTCCTGACCGTGGGGGTGAGCGCGGTGCTGCTCACCACCTGCGTGGTCCTGCCGGCCTTGCTGATGCGTCTCGATCACTATCGCGCGGAAAAGCCGTGAGCGACGCCAAATAGACTTGAAATTGCAGTCGAATGGTAACAGATACCGCAGCGCAACGAAGGCCCTTGGCTTTTGTCGCTTGCACGGCATTGCTCGGCAGCTGCAGCGGACGGGCGGTGCGCTCCTGGTGGCGGGTCGTGCGCTCCCATGCGCCTCAACCGACCCGCGGACATCGGCGGTATCCGCAGCCACAGGTGTTTGAGACAGATGACACGCGACGTACTTCGCCGCCTTCGCCAATATCTCCTGTGGCCCGGGCTCCTGTGCACGGCGCTGACGATCACCTATTTCGGCATTTCCAGCGGCTATTCCTTCGCCGCCTTCAACATCGCCTATATTGGGCTCGCGGTCGTTCTCTTCATCGCCGAACGGCTCTGGCCCTATGAGCGTGCCTGGCTGAAGAACGACGGGCAGATCGGCGTCGATCTGGCGCACACCGTTCTCAACAAGAGCGTCGTGCAGGTCGTGGTCGCCGTGGGCGCGGCCTTCGGCATCGCCGAGATCGCCACCGACCGGGGCCTGCACCAGCTCTGGCCGACCCATTGGTGGATGCCGCTGCAGGTCGTCTTCGCGCTGGCGCTGGTGGAAGCGGGGCTCTATGCCGCGCACCGGCTGGCGCATGAATGGCCGCTGTTGTGGCGCTTCCACGCGGTCCATCACAGCTCGACCCGGCTCACCTTCATCAATACCGGGCGCTTCCATTTGGTCGACACCGTCACCAGCATCCTGTTGAGCCAGCCGATCCTGTTCCTGGCCGGCGCGCCGATCGAGATCTTCAAGTGGGTGAGCGCCACCACCGCGTTCATCGGCATGCTGACGCACTGCAACGTCGATCTGCGCTTCGGATGGCTCAACTACGTGGTGAACACGCCGGTCCTGCACCGCTTCCACCATTCCCGCGACCTGGTGGAGGGGAACAAGAACTACGGCGAGAACCTGATGCTGTTCGACCTGCTGTTCGGCACGCACTACTACCGGCCCTACCGGCCCTCGTCCCGAATCGGCGTCAACGAGCCGATGCCGACGAGCTTCCTCGGCCAGCTGGCCCATCCCTTCCGGGGGATCGTCTCCGGCATGCGGCCGCTCGCGCCGGCGGCGCAGACGGAGCGCGAGGACGCCGGACGGCGCGAGGCGCGGGCCTCCTCCACGGGCGGGCCGATCGGCGCCTGAGGGAACGGTCGCTAGGGGGGTCAGCGCACCCGCATCGGGCGGATGCGGTCCGTCGGGATCATGCGGCTCAAATCGCCGTAATCCTCCAGCGCGATGCATTGATGGATCGCCGCGCCGTCGTGGCTCAGCGGGAAGATCCCGAATTCCTCGACGACATACATGTCGCCCTCGCCGTCGACCGGGATCTCGACGCGGCCGTAGACTGGCCGGCCGGTCTCGGCGATCTGAGCGTAACACTCCCGCCAGATCTCGCTTTCCGCCGCCTGGAAGTCGCACTCCGACAGCAGCTTGCCGGTGAAGTCGACGCGCGAGATCTCGACGACCCGCGTGCCGATCAGCCGGTAGCGCACCTCCAGCGGATCGGCCGCGAAATCCACGATCACGATGTTGGGCAGCAGCTCGCGCAGGTCCGCCGGGTCGATGTCGGTGCGCAACGGCGCGATTCCGCCGTTCAGGCGCGCCCCCCAATAATCGTGAAGGGTGCGCACTTTGGCCGAGGAAATCTCATCCGGATGCGGCCAGATCGGCATCGAATTCCCCCAAAGTCCGGTGCCGACCGTCGAGGCGACGCGCTGCACGGGATTGCCCCGGACCTTCCATACCCGGGAAATCAACTGACTTCGATTGAATCGTATCGGCGCGACACGCGCAAGTAAATGGTCGGGCGAACTAAGCCCTGATAGATTGAATCGACGGGGCTGATTGCGCGCGCACGGCTCGAGCCTGAGTACGCGCGTCGGACAGGCATGCGAACTGCCGATGTTCAGGGTCGGGAAAGGCCGGGAAAAGGTGGTAGCGGAGGAGGGATTCGAACCCCCGACACATGGATTATGATTCCACTGCTCTAACCAACTGAGCTACTCCGCCGCCCGGATCGCCGTGGGGCGTGGCACCGTCTTGGGCCCGCCCGGCGTCAAGCGCCGGTTAGATATTTCGGGCGGGCGGTGCTGTCAAGCGCCCGCGGCCGAAGCGACCGGCAGGGTGAGCGCATAGACCGTGATCGGTGCGCGCCGGCCGCGCAGGCGGATGCCCTCATGGGGGGTGAGGCGGAGCGTTCGCAGCGGGTCGTCGGCCGCGGCGGTAGCGCCGTCGAGACGGCGGGCGACGGTCTCGCTCACCAGCGTCTCGGTGCCGAGATCCTTGTTGAGCGCTTCGAGCCGTGCGGCGACGTTCACGCTGTCGCCATAGACCGTGTAATGCAGCCGGTCGTCGCATCCGACGGAACCCGCCACCACCGTGCCCGCATGAATGCCGATCCGCGTCCTGAGGCGCCGCCCGCCGGCGAATCGGCGCTCGGCCAGAAGATGCTGGATGTCGAGGGCGGCGCGCACCGCCGCGCGCTCGTGGTCGGCGACGGCGTGCGGCACGTTGAAGACGGCGTGCAGCCCGTCGCCCGTCAGGTTCACGATCGCCCCGCCATGGCGGGTGACCGGTTCGCTGATCGCCTCGAAATAGTCGTTCAGCATGTCGATCGCGGCGTCGGCGGAGAGATCCTCGCTCATCGCCGTGAAGCCCTCGATGTCGGCGAACAGATTGGTCGCCTCGCGGGCGGTCCCGCGGATGTGGCCGTCGTGGCTGTCGGCCAGGATCGAGCGCGCGACCGCCGGCGCCACGTACTTGCCGAACATCTCCTCCACCCGCCGCCGTTCGGCGAGACCGCGCACCATGCGATTGAAGCGATGGGCGAGGCCCCCGAACTCGTCGTCGGAGGCCGGCGCGACGCTGACGTCGAGCCGTCCGGCGGAGACCGCGTCGAACCCGTCGACGAGGCGCGTGATCGGTCGCATCAGGCTGCGGCCGACGAAGAAGAGCGAGAGGGCGGCCGCCAGCATCGTCGCCATCAGGTCGAGCAGCACCGCGTCGACCGGCGTCAGCCCCTGGGCCGCGCGTATCGGGGCGAGCCAGGTCAGATCCTGCAGGATCAGCGCGGGCGGCATCACGGCGAGCGCGACGGCCACCAGCGCGAGCTTCAGCGCGAAGGGTTGCCGACCGGCGCGGGCCGCCGCCGCGTCGCCCAGCAGCGCATGGCGCCCGCGCACGTCGGCGGTCGCGAAATAGGCGTAGAAGGCGAAATAGAAGCCGTAGACGACGGCGAACCAGAGATAGGCCGCCACCGCGAGGCCCGGCTGGACGGTCGTCTCCTCGCTCAGGCCGCCGGTATAGGCGCCGGCCAGGAAGATCGCCGCGCAATAGACCGCGCCCATTGCGAAGGCCCAGCCGGGCAGCAGCAGGCTGAGCCGCGCGAGCCGCCGGCGCGCCGCGCGCCCGCGCCCACCGACCGGCCGGACGATGAACCAGGCGCCGAGTCCGTTCAGCCCGACGAGGAAGGTGAGGTTCAGCAGGATCGCCAGCGGCGCCGCCTGCCATTGGCCGGAAACGGCGATATAGGCCCCGGTGAAGCCGAGGTCGAGCGGCGCGATGCCGAGCGCGGCACCCACCAGAGCGCGCCGGATGCCCACGCGATCGCGCGGGACCGCCGGGTCGTTCGATGGTGCGAGAAGAGCCGTTCGCCGGGCCATGGAAGAGAACCGTAACCGATCTGCCGCCGCCCCGCTCCGGCTTTGCTGAGTTATACGGCGGCGGATGCGGTTCGGATCGGTGAGGCGGCCATCGCGGCCGGCTTGCGGGCGATCCAGCCACCGCCCAGCATCCGCCGCGCGTCGGCAGGATCGTAGAAGACGCAGGCCTGGCCCGGGGAGACGCCGTGCTGCGGTTCCTCGAAGCGTACCGCCACGTCGCCGGTCGCCGTCGCCTCGACCGCGGCCGGCACCGGCGCCATGGTGTTGCGGATCTTGACCAGCACCTTCTGCGGCCCGTCGGAAAGCCGCGTCGCGCCCAGCCAGTTCACCTGGTCGAGCGTGATGTCGGGCACCGCCAGCGCGGACCGCGGGCCGACCACGACGCGCGCCGCCTCGGGCTCGAGCCGCACGACGTAGAGCGGGTCCGACGAACTGTCGCGCCCGCCGATGCCGAGGCCGCGGCGCTGGCCGATCGTGTAGTGGATGATCCCCTCGTGCCGCCCGAGGATCGTGCCGTTCAGGTGGACGATCTCGCCCGGCTCCGACGCCTCGGGTCGCAGCCGGCGCACGATCTTGGCGTAGTCGCCGTCCGGCACGAAGCAGATATCCTGGCTGTCCGGCTTGTCGGCGATCGGCAGACCCAGCCGCTCCGCCTGGCGGCGCGTCTCGCGCTTGTCGAGGTCGCCGAGCGGGAAGCGCAGGAAGTCGAGCTGCTCGCGCGTCGTGGCGAACAGGAAATAGCTCTGGTCCTTGCCGTCGTCGGCGGCGCGGAACAGCGCGGGGCGCCCGTCCGGTCCCGGAGCGCGGCGCACATAGTGCCCGGTCGCCAGCGCGTCGGCGTCGAGGTCGCGGGCGGTCTGCAGCAGGTCGGTGAACTTGACCGTCTGATTGCAGCGCACGCAGGGGATCGGCGTCTCGCCGCGCGCATAGGCGTCGGCGAAATCCTCGATCACGGACTCCCGGAACCGGCTTTCGTAATCCAGGACGTAGTGCGGGAAGCCGGCCTCTTCCGCGACGCGGCGCGCGTCGTAGATGTCCTGGCCGGCGCAGCAGGCGCCCTTCTTGGCAAGCGCCATGCCCTGGTCGTAGAGCTGCAACGTCATGCCGACCACGTCGTAGCCGGCCTCGTGCAGCAGGGCGGCGGTGACGGAGGAATCGACGCCGCCCGACATCGCGACCACGATGCGGGTCGCGGTGCGCGGCTTGTCGAAGCCGAGGTCGATATCGAGGCGAGCCTTCGTCATGGCGCCCCGTATATAGGAAGCGCCGGCTTTCGGGCAATCGTCGCGGTACGCGCCCGCCGGTCCGTTGGAGGGCCCTGGTTTCAAATCAGAGAGTGCATCGTCATTCCCGCGCAAGCGGGAATCCAGGGCGTGTCGCGCGGTCTGTGCGGGTGGTCCTGGATTCCGGATCGGCGCTGCGACGCCGTCCGGAATGACGCCATACCTTGCGGAAGGCGCTCCGCATTCTGTCATGACGGTGACTTCCGGACGCGCTATCAGGGGCGCCATGACCGACGATCCATCACGCCGCACCGGCGCCTTCGCGCTGTTCCGTATCTTTCTGCTGCTCGGCTGCACGAGTTTCGGGGGCCCGGTCGCGCATCTCGGCTATTTCCGCGAGGCCTTCGTCGCGCGCCGGAAGTGGCTCGACGAGGCGAGCTATGCCGACATCATGGCGCTGGCGCAGTTCCTGCCGGGGCCGGCCTCCAGCCAGGTGGGCATGATGATCGGGCTGGCGCGCGGCGGACTTCCGGGACTGCTCGCCGCCTGGCTCGGCTTCACGCTGCCCTCGGCGGCGGCGATGGCGCTTTTCGCCTTCGGGGTCGCGGCCTATGGCGATGTGATGGGCGGCGGATGGCTCACCGGCCTGAAGGCGGCCGCGGCGGCGGTGGTGGCGCAGGCGCTGATCGGCATGGCGCGGTCGCTCGCGCCGGACGCGCCCAGGGCCGGCGTCGCGGCGCTCGGCTTCACTGTGGTGCTGGCGGTGAGCCATCTGGTCGGCGCGCCGGTCTGGGCGCAGATCGCGGCGATCCTGGTGGGCGGGCTCGCGGGCTTCGCGCTACCCGGCCGGGCACGGGACGGGGAGGGGGCCGCGCTGGACATTCCGGTCTCGCGGGGCGTGGCGCTGATGGCGCTCGCGCTGTTCGCGCTGCTGCTGATCGGGCCGCTCTTCCTGGCGCTGGATGGGCCGGCGGGCCTCGCAGACCGCTTCTACCGGTCCGGTGCGCTGGTCTTCGGCGGTGGGCATGTGGTCCTCCCGCTCCTCCAGGCGGAGATGGTCGAGGGCGGCCTCGTCAGTCGCGACACCTTCCTCGCCGGTTATGGCGCGGCGCAGGCGGTCCCGGGACCGCTCTTCACCTTTGCGAGCTATCTGGGCGCCTCGGCTGCCGGGCCTCTCGGCGCGGTGATCGCGACCGTCGCGATCTTTCTGCCCTCGATGCTGCTGACGGTCGGCGCGCTGCCCTTCTGGGCGGATCTGCGGCGCGCGCCGCAGATGCGCCGGGCGCTCACCGGCGTCAATGCGGCGGTGGTGGGGCTGCTGGCGGCGGCCTTCTATGATCCGGTCGTCACCAGCATCATCGATCGCCCGGCGGCAATCGCGATCGGCGCCGTCGCCTTCGTCGCGATCGGTCCCTGGAAAGCGCCACCCTGGGCCGTGGTGGTCGCGGCCGGCATCGCCGGCGCCGCGCTCGGCTGAGCGACGGGGCGCGACGGGCCGGGCCCCGTTCAAGCGGCTGGAAACCGCGGCCCGGCTGTGCCACATAGTGCGCCCGTTGCCCGGACAAGACCGGAACTGCCCTCAAACCCTGCGATGACCATGACCGAGGCGAAAGCGAACGAGCCGCTGGTACTGGCGGTGCCGAAGGGACGCATCTTGAAGGAGTTGCGCCCGCTGCTCGACGGCGTCGGCATCGAGCCCGAGGCCGCCTTCGACGATCCGGAGAGCCGGCAGCTCGAATTCGCCACCAACCTGCCGGAACTCAAGATCGTGCGCGTGCGCAGCTTCGACGTCGCGACCTTCGTCGCCTTCGGCGCGGCGCATCTGGGCGTCGCCGGTAACGACGTGCTGATGGAGTTCGACTATCCCGAGATCTACGCGCCGGTCGACCTCAATATCGGCCATTGCCGGCTGTCGGTCGCCGAGCCCGAGAGCCTGAGCGAGACCGACGATCCCGGCCGCTGGAGCCATATCCGCATCGCGACGAAATATCCGAACGTGACCCGCCGCCATTTCGCGCGCCGCGGGGTGCAGGCGGAATGCATCAAGCTGAACGGCGCGATGGAACTGGCGCCGAACATGGGACTGTGCCGGCGTATCGTCGATCTGGTCTCGACCGGCGGGACGCTGAAGGCCAACGGGCTGGTCGAGATCGAGACCATCGCGCGGGTCACCTCGCGCCTGATCGTCAATCGCACCGCGCTGAAGACCCGCCCGGAACAGATCGGCGGGTGGATCGATCGCTTCGGGGAGGTCGCCCATGCCGCATAGGCTGAACGCATCCGATCCCGGTTTCGCGGACGCGTTCGCGCGTTTCCTCGGCGCGCGCCGCGACGTGGAGGAGAGCGCCGACCGCGCGGCCGAAGAGATCCTGGCCGACGTGCGCGCGCGCGGCGATGCCGCGGTCCTCGATTATACGGCGAAGTTCGACCGGCTGGAGCTGACGGCCGAGACGATGCGCGTGCCCGCAGACGAGATCGCGGTAGCCGCCGAGCAGATCGCGCCGGAGACGCTCGACGCGCTGAAGCTGGCGGAGAGCCGCATTCGCGCCTTCCATGAGAAGACGCTGCCGGAGGGGCTCGACTACCGCGACGGCGAGGGGGTCCGCCTCGGCGCGCGCTGGCGGCCCGTTGCGGCGGCCGGGCTCTATGTGCCGGGCGGCACGGCGGCCTATCCGAGTTCGGTCCTGATGAACGCGGTGCCGGCCAAGGTGGCGGGCGTCGAGCGCCTGGTGATGGTGGCCCCGACCCCGGACGGTCGCGTCAACGCGCTGGTGCTGGCCGCCGCGCATCTGGCCGGCGTCGACGAGGTCTATCGCATCGGCGGCGCGCAGGCGGTCGGCGCGCTCGCCTACGGGACGCAGACGATCCGTCCGGTCGACAAGATCGTCGGGCCGGGCAATGCCTATGTGGCGGCGGCCAAGCGCCGGGTCTTCGGTACGGTCGGCATCGACATGATCGCGGGCCCCTCGGAAATCCTGGTGGTCGCCGACGCGCAGAACGATCCGGACTGGATCGCGATCGACCTTTTGAGCCAGGCGGAGCACGACACCTCGGCCCAGTCGGTGCTGGTGACCGACGATGCCGGTTTCGCCGCCGAGGTGGAGCGCGCGATCGAGGGGCACCTCAAGACCCTGCCGCGGCGCGACATCGCGGGCGCCAGCTGGCGCGACCACGGCGCCGTCATCCTGGTGCCCGAGCTTGCCGAGGCGCCGGCGATCGTCGACAGGATCGCGCCGGAGCATCTGGAGCTCGCGGTCGCCGATCCCGATCCGTTGGCCGAGCGCATCGCCAATGCCGGCGCCATCTTCCTCGGCCGCCACACGCCGGAGGCGATCGGCGACTATATCGCGGGACCCAACCACGTGCTGCCGACCTCGGGCAGCGCGCGGTTTTCCAGCGGCCTCGGCGTGCTCGACTTCATGAAGCGTACCTCGCTTGTCGCCTGCGATTCCGATAGTCTCGGCGCGATCGGGCCGGCCGCCATCCGTCTCGCCGAGGCGGAGGGGCTGGGCGCGCACGCGCGATCGATCGCGGTCCGGCTCAACCTGCCGACGGGCGACTGAGCGCATCGGGGACGGTCTCGTCCCGGCCTGGCCGGATGCGGCCGGCGCCGCGCGAGTGAAGTGGGAGAAGCGACCATGGCCGAGAAGAACGGCGTCTCCAGCGCGAGCGAGGGCACGGAGCGTATCACCGACATCACGCTCGACGAGCAGTCGGTCGTGCGTCGGGCACCCGAGATCGAGCATGAGCGCGCGGTCGCGATCTACGATCTGCTCGACATGAACCGCTTCCGCCCGGCCGGCGACTACACCGGGCCCTACAAGGTCACGCTGTCGATCGAGGACGGCAAGCGCCTGCTTTTCCGCATCCGCAACGAGGCGGACGAGGATCTGACCTCGGTCACCCTGCCGCTCAGCCCCTTCCGGTCGCTGGTTCGCGACTATTTCCAGATCTGCGAGAGCTATTTCGATGCCATCAAGAAGCTCTCGCCGAGCCAGATCGAGACCATCGATATGGCGAGACGCGGCCTGCACAACGAGGGCTCGGATCTCCTGATCGAACGGCTGAAGGAGAAGATCGAGCTCGACAAGGCGACCGCCCGGCGGCTCTTCACGCTGATCTGCGTCCTCCATATCCGCGGGTGAGGCATGGTGGCGCGGGGCGGCGAGCGATAGGGGCGCGTGCGAGCCATGGAGCCGGAACTGCCGGATGCGGTCATGTTCTGCTGCACCATGAATGCCATCCGCTCGCCCATGGCGGAAGGGATTCTGAAGCAGCTGATGGGATCGAAGATCTATGTGGATTCCGTCGGCGCGCGGCAGGGCGAGACCGATCCGATGATGGTCGAGGTAATGAAGGAGATCGGCGTCGACATGTCGGGCCACAACCCGAAGACCTTCGACGAGTTAGAGGACACCTCCTTCGACCTGATCATCGCGCTCTCGCCCGAGGCGCAACACCACGCCGTGGAACTGACCCGCACCATGGCCTGCGACGTGGAGTTCTGGAATACGTTCGACCCCACCATCATCGAGGGCTCTCGCGAGCAGCGGCTCGACGCCTACCGCCAGGTGCGCGACCATCTGCGCCAGCGGCTGGAGAAGCGCTTCGGAGGCGCGGAATGAGCGCCGCGCCGTCCTTGATTCTCGCCTCCGCCAGCCCGCGACGGCTCGACCTGCTGCGCCAGATCGGGATCGAGCCGGCGGGCGTCGCGCCCACGGCGATCGACGAGACGCCGGGCCGCGGCGAACTGCCCCGCGCGCTCGCCGCCCGGCTGGCGGCCGAGAAGGCGGACGCCGCGGCCACCGCCGCGCCGGACGGGGCCGTGGTGCTGGCTGCGGACACGGTGGTCGCGCTCGGCCGGCGCGCGTTGCCCAAGGCGGAGGACGAGGCGACCGCACGCGCGTGCCTGGCCCTCTTGAGCGGCCGACGCCACAAGGTCCATGGCGGCATCACGGCGATCGGCCCCGACGGCGCGGCGCGCCACCGGCTCATCACCACCGCCGTCGCCTTCAAGCGCCTGACGGACGCGGAGATCGAGCGTTACATCGCGAGCGGCGACTGGCACGGCAAGGCCGGCGGATACGGGATCCAGGGGCGGGCGGCCGCCTTCGTCCGGCTCGTCAACGGCTCCTACAGCAATGTCGTCGGGCTCGACCTGTTCGCGGCGGAGGGATTGCTGGAAAGCTTCGGGATCGTCGCACGATGAGCGAGGGCGGATACGAGCTCTATATCGACGTCAGCCCCGGCGAACGGCGGGCCGCGCTGGTCGACCCGCAAGGCCGGTTGGAGCGGCTGCGCATCGATCGCGACGGGCGGCCCGCTTTCGCGGAGACCATCCTTCAGGCCCGGGTGACCGCCGTCGACCGGCAGACGGGTGCGGCGTTCCTCGACCTCGGGCCGGCCGGGCAGGGGATGTTGGCGAAGGCGGCGAAACTGACCGAGGGCGCGGCGATCACCGTGCAGGTGACGCGCGAAGGCCATGGCAGCAAAGGCGCCGCCGTCACCCGCGCCTGGTGCCTGACCGAGCGCTATTTGAGCTGGACCGAAGGGCGCAAGGGCGTCTCCTGGGCGCGGGCGCTCGGCCAGGGCAAGGCGCGGGCCGAATTGGAGCAAATGCTGCAGGCGGCGCTCGACGCCGCGGATGACGGCACGCTCGCCGACGGTCTGGCGGTCCGGGCGCAGGCGCTGAGCGCGGACGAAAAGGCGCTCGCCGGCGATCTGGCGCGGCTCGCCGCGCGGCGCCGGGCGGTCCAGGATGCGGCAACCGGGGCCAAGCCGCCGACCGTTCTCGAGGCGGCGCCGGAATTCGCGCGCCTCGCCGTGCGCGACGCGCCGGCGGATACACGGGTCGCGACCGACGACCGGCTGCTCGTCAGCCGGCTGCGGGACCGGGCGGAGGCCGATTGGCCCGATCTCGCCGGGGCGATCGCCTTCTCCGATCCGGCGAAGGGCGCGCTGTTCGATCGGGCCGGCGTCTCGGACGCGCTGGAGGAGGCGCTCGCCCGGGAGGTCGCGGTGCCGGGGGGCGGGCGCCTCATAATCGACCGCACCGAAGCGATGACCGTGATCGACGTCGACAGCGGTCGATCGGTCGACGGTGGGGGCCTCAAGGAAGAGGCGGTTTTCCGCCTCAACAAACGGGCCTGCGAGGAGGCGGCGCGCCAGATCCGGCTGCGCAACCTCTCCGGCCTGATCGTGATCGACTGCGTGACCCTGCGTGCCAAGGGCCGGCAGCGCGCGCTGGTCGAGAGCCTGCGCGCCGCGGTGAAGAGCGATCCGGTCAAGACCGACGTGCTGGGCGTCACTGCGGGCGGGCTGATCGAAATCACGCGCCAGCGCACCGGGCCGGGGCTCGCGGAGATCATGCGGGCGCCGGCGGGCGACCTCGCGCCGGCCCCGGACGCGCAGGCCGCGGCCATCCTGCGCGCCGCCCTGCGCCTGAACGGGCCCGGTACGCCGGTGGCGGTCGCCTCGGAGGCAGTTTCCCGCGCGTTCGAAGGGCCGCTCGCCGCGGCGAAGGCCGATTGCGAGCGCCGTCTCGGCCGGCCCTTGGAAATCCGGCACGGGGCCGATAGCGTACCGCCCACCGTGACGCTGGAGCGCTGAGACCCGATGCTGGATCCCGACCGCAAGCCGCTGAAGGGCCGCAAGGCGGCCCGCTGCCCGATCTGCCGCAAGCCGGCGGGCGAGGCGACCAAGCCCTTCTGTTCCGACCGCTGCCGGCAGGTGGATCTGAACCGCTGGCTGGGCGAGCAGTATCGCATCCCGAGCGAGGAGCCGGGTCTGCCCGAGGGCGAGGGCGGCGGCGCCGAGGGCGAGGGGCCCGGCGACGGGCGATCCGGGCCGGGAAGCTGGTAGGGAAGCGCGGACCGACCCCCGATCAGGCCGGTGGCGGCCCGTCGGGCGCGGCCGCATCGTACGCTTCGGACGGGTCGGTGGTGCCGGGGAACAGCACCGAGACGGTCGTGCCTTCCCCCGCCCGGCTTTCGATCGCGATCTCGCCGCCATGCAGGTCGGCGAAGGCCTTGGTCAGCGACAGCCCCAGCCCCAGCCCCTGCGGAGAGCGGGCGCCGGCGTCGCTCCCCTGCACGAAGGGTTCGGTGATGGTGGGCAGGTCCTCGGCCGCGATGCCGGTGCCCTGGTCGCGGACGTCGAGACGCACGCGGCCGTCCGGAAGCCGCCGGCCGCCGATCCGGATCTCGCCGCGCGGTGGCGAGAACTTGACCGCGTTGCCGACGAGATTGAGCAGAATCTGGCGCAACAGACGGCGGTCGGCCTGGAGCGTCAGATCCTCGGGCTCGACGTCGCAGACGACCCGCGGGGCTTCGCTGTGCGCGCCGCTCATGAAGGTACGACGGACGTCGGCATAGAGTTCCGCCACCCGTACCGCCTCGACGGTGAGCGACTTCCGGGTCAGCTCCAGGCGCGACAGGTCGAGGAGGTCCTCGACGATCTTCCGCAGATGCGTGGCGCTCGCCAGGATGTCGCGCGCATAATCGCGATACTTCCTGTGCCCGACCGGCCCGAACACCTCGCTCTCGATCATCTCCGAAAAACCGATGATCGGGTTCAGGGGCGTGCGCAATTCGTGGCTCATCATCGCGAGGAAGCGGCTCTTGGCCTCGTTCGCCGCCTCGGCCTGGCGCTGCGCCTCGCGATGAGCGTCGGCGCGCCGTCGGGCCGATTGCTCCTGCGCCGAGGCGCTGGCGATCCGGCGGCTCAGTCGCCGGTTGGTGAGGCTCATGCGCAGCGCGCGCTCGAAATGTCGATGGATGCCGGTCGCGATCCCCGTCATGCCTCCGGCGAAGGCGAGGACGGCGCCCGCCATCGCGAACCCGAGCGCGTCGCCTTCATAGGCGAAGCGCAGGGCCAACAGGAGCAACAGCGGCACGGCGAAGGCCGCGAAGGCCCAGCGCACGGCGCTGAGCGCGGAGGATCCGGCCGCGATCATGCCGGCGGCGAAGAAGGAAAAGAGCAACTGCATCGTCAGGTCCGTCGACGGCGGCATCAGCCACAGCGCGCCGACGCCCCAGATCAGGCCGGAGACGACTAGGCCGCCGAAGATCACGGCCCTGGTGCGGGCGGGGGCGCGGCCAACCACCGCGTCCCGGGCGTATCGCCAGGTATAGAGCGCGCGTGCGAGGCTGACGGTGAGCAGCAGCACGAACCAGGCGACGGCGGTCGAGACGTCGCCGGCGATGCCGGCGGCGACCGTCAAAAGCGTTCCGGCGACCAGACCGCCCCCGATGCTCCAGGGCAGGTTGTCGACCAGCAACCGCCATTGGGCCCTCAGCAACAGATCGCGGTCGACCGCGGAAAGCGCCGTCAATTTTTCACCAACCGCCATACCGTCGCGTCACCCGCTTCCGCTACCGGAGCCCCTCGGGTGGCAAGTATAGGCGCACTCGGCTTCAGGTTTCATCGATTCTGATACCTCACGGCGGATTCTGCGGAACGAATTCATCCTTCGGTCTTCGTCGGCGGACTCAGGGGAAAGAAAATGCCCCCGCCGCGAACGGCGGGGGCGAGACCTGGCCTCTCGGAACAGGTTTAGGGAACCGTTCGTCCTCGGCGGTCGGCCGCGCCTAGGCGCTTCTGACCTCCTTGAGGAAGCCCTCAACCGTGCTCTGCAGGCTGCTGGCCCGGTCGGTGAGGTCGGTGGCGACCTTCTTCACCTGGCCCGCCGCGCGCCCGGTCTCGTCGGCGGCCTCGCTGACGCCGCCGATGGTCCGGGTCACCTCGTTGGTGCCGGTCGCGGCTTCCTCGACGTTGCGGGCGATCTCCTGGGTCGCGGAGGACTGCTCCTCAATCGCGGACGCGATGCTGGCCGAGATCTCGTCGATGCGGTTGATCGTCTCGGCGACCCCTTCCATCGCGCCGGCGGCCTTCTTGGTCGCGCCCTGCATCTCGCCGATCTGCTGCGCGATCTCCTCGGTCGCCTTCGCGGTCTGCGAGGCGAGCGACTTCACCTCGTTGGCGACGACCGCGAAGCCCTTGCCGGCTTCGCCTGCGCGCGCCGCCTCGATCGTGGCGTTGAGCGCCAGCAGGTTGGTCTGTTCCGCGATCTCGGAGATCAGTTGGATGACCGCGCCGATCTTGTCCGCCGCCTCGTTCAGCGCGCGGACGTCCTGATTGGTGTCGCGCGCGGCGGAGACCGCATCGCGCGCCGCCTGATTGGCCGAGGCCACCTGGGCGGAGATCTCGCCGATCGCGTTCGACAGCTCCTCCGCGGCGGCCGAGACCGTCTGCACGTTGGCCGAAGCCTGCTCGGACGCGGCCGCGACCGTGGAGGCCTGGTTCGTGGTCTCCTCGGCAACCTGGGTCATGCTGTCGGACGTGGTCAGCATCTGGGCGGAGCCGGACGAGACCGCCTCCAGCACCTCGCGGACCTCCTGCTCGAAGCGTTCGGTCACGCGCTGGATCTTCTCCGCCCGCTCGGTCTGGCGACGCTCCTCCTCGCGGCGGCGCTCGTCCTCCTGCTTCTGCTTCTCGGCCGCCGCGTTCGCCTCGATCGTCTTCTCGCGGAAGATCTCGATGGCGCGCGCCAGCGTGCCGACCTCGTCCTTGGAATCGACCGAGACGGCGACCGAGGTGTCGCCTTCGGACAGCGCCTGGATGGTCTCGACCGCGCGGGCCAGCGGCTTGGTGATGACGCCCGACAGGAAGAGCGCCACCAGCGCGCCCACCACGAGCGCGGCGGCCGCCGCGACGGCGATGATCGCCATCGTCTGCTGCTCGACCGAATAGGCCTCGGCGAGCGCTTCCTCCGAGGCGCTGCTCGCGACCTGGCGGACCTCGCCGATCTCGGCCCGGATCCCGGACTGGAGTTCCTGCGCGGCCGCCATCTTCGGAACCAGCATGAAGGGCGGGGCCGAGCCCATCTCCTCCAGCACCTGGTCGGCCTGCGTCTTGTAGGTCGAGAGGCTCTCGCCGATCGCCGCCAGTTTCGTCTGCACCGCTTCCGCGGCCGCCAGGCGCTCGGCGCCGCTCGCGTTCTCGATCACGCTCTGCTGAACCGCGGTCATCTGGTCGTAGAGGCTCGCGATCTTCTCGCTGCTGGCCGCGTAGGCCGCGCGCAGATTCTCTTCCAGCGTCTCGTTCTTCTGCCCTTCGCCGGCGAGCGCGACCAGCTTGTTGAAGGTGATGGTGCGGTCGAGCTGCGCCACCGCCAGATCGGAGGCGAGCGCCGCCATCGGCGCGTCCTCCTTCGAGATCTGGGTCAGCTTCGTCCCGATGACGTTGAGCTGATAGAGCCCGACGCCCGCCACCGTCGCCACCAGGGCCAGCAGGACGCCGGTCATGACGAAGAGCTTCATACGGATTTTCGCGTCGCGGAACCAACGGGTGATCGAAGCAGTACGCATAGGGCATCCCTCCAAGGGCGGCCGGCGCTGCCACGCTGAGGAACGCTGCCGAAGAGACGCTGCAGCGCGGAAGCGGGCCGACGACCGGTCCAACATTCTTGCGCGGGCGGCGGCAGGGCCAGGGGCCCGCACCATCCCGCGAATGAGTACGTCGATACCCCTATCCTAGAGAGGATTTGGTTAACAGAGTTTTATCGACCGCGGACAACTCGCAGAGCCGCGGTGGACGGGCCTTTCGCAGCGGCGCGACGGGGGCGTGTGCGCGTCGTGAAAAATCGGTCTGGACAGGCCCGGTGCGATTTTCTATGGATAGCCCGCTTCCGAACGGGGCGGGGTCACTGGACCCGGCCCACCGGATAAGCCCAGGTAGCTCAGTTGGTAGAGCATGCGACTGAAAATCGCAGTGTCGGTGGTTCGATTCCTCCCCTGGGCACCACTTCCCCAATAAAAACAGCTACTTAGGGCACGGCAAGCGGGGCGAAAATCCCGCGTACAGCTGACGTACAACTGTTCAACTTTTTGTCCGTAGAGCAGAACCGTTGGCGCCGTGGTTTTGTTCTTGGATGGATTCGAGAACAAAACCGTGGTTAGGCTAGACGGATTTTTCCGCTCGTTGGGCTTGTCAGTTGAGATTGTTGATTGCAAATGACCTGGACGAATAGGTCCAGATTGTTAGTCTCGCGTGTATGCAGCCAGAGACACTCTTCATCACCAAAACCTGGGGTTTCGGTCCCGAACGAATTCCGCTTACGGGTTTTAGTACTGCTGAGGCACAGACTAATTTTGAACGTCGATCTCAGCGTGATCCGAACACCTGGATAGCCATCCTGGCAACCAATGGATCGGAGACTGCCGAGGAAGATCGAGGACGCCTGTTGGGTGCCGTTAGGCCGTCATTCCAACGGATTGATGCCGACCAAGTTCTCAAGGAAGCAGGTATCCAGTTGCCTGATAACGAGTACGAGAACGGCATCTACAAATGGCCACACAGTTTCCCGGTTATTGAAGCAGTTCGGTTTGTGGATGCGCCGCACTCAAACGAGTTGTTTGGCGGCCTTCTCCAAGGGCAAGAGTGGGCCAGGTACGCAATACCGGTGCTGGAACGCTTCGGACGTGAGGTTGCAGAGAAGATTTGTAGCCTGCCCACGGTCACTGCTGAGGTTGCCGATTTTGAGTCGCTAAGGCGTATTCGTGCTCAAGCAAACGCTCTTGGTGGGCAACGCAACGGGCCAACGGGTCCGCCTCCCAACGAGGGCGGCGGAGGCGGTAAAAGAACGCTGGGCGCTGGCTATGCTTACGCGCTCCACCTACAGGGCGGCTTGTATGGGGATGCGTACAAGATTGGTTCCACCAGTGATCTGGATGCGCGACTGGACACATTGAACTTCGAACTCCGTCCTTCGGTAAGTGGCTGCCAATGGAAACGTGTTCTCCATCAGCAGTTCGAGAGCGAACGGTATGCGTACAATTTTGAGCAGCGCTTGCTGTCAAGACTCTCCGAGCGCCGTGTGGACGGCGAAAAGGAGATCATTAGGATCGCTTTGGATGAACTCCAGAATAACTGGCTGGAGACTTTCAAAGAAGGGAAGTGGGTAGACGGGCTCGATTGAGCTTTGACGGCCGATTGGCTCTTTCGAAAAGACGCTAAGGGTTGCTGTTGCGGAGCAATCTGAGAAACTCGCTCTCTCGCATCACCACCAATTGCTCTCTGCGATCAGCACGAACGAACAGGTATTGGACCCGCTCCAGCCACTCGTAGAGGTTCCGGAAGCCGGAAGCCCTGAGCTTGGCTTCTGCTCTCCGTTCTCCGATCAGGATGTCGCCTACATGGCTGCCGCCTGCTGCACCACTCAGCGGCACTCGTTCGGCGTCGATGCCGTGTTCTCTCAGTGTGTTTACGATGGCGCGTTCTTCGCGTGCGCCTTTGTCTCTGCTAAATTTTCCCATCGCATACTTAGTCAGAAGTTCTGACTACGGGTAAATCGACGTAATAAGGCTGGCAGCCTGTTCGCCAGTCTCCATGTGCACGGCTGCATCCGCTCGCCTTCGCAATCCGAATCCTGAGTTCCGGTAGGCAAACGTCGCCGTATCGCTGCAATAGGCTGGCAACGCGGTACTGGCCTTGTCGGTCACAGGAGCGGCAAGCCAGACGCAGGATTCGGTCAGGCTGGAGGTCCGATAGGTAGGGCGAAGTGTACTCACGCATAACCAGAACAAAAAGGAAACCATCGCAGCTGGCAACTGTTACAGGGGAGGCGGCGTGTTGGCGGCGATACTCTTGACCTGATTGCCGAACAGGTTTGGACGCCTCTTGCTGGCGTTTCGCTCCCGGTGCTCCCTGAGCTGGTCGATGGCACCGGCTACGGCGTCAATGTGGTCGTCGTGCTTGTTGCGGGGAAACTCTTTGATCTGGGTCTTGAAGGCCGATTTCCAGACCCGCTTGTGGACGTAAAGCTTGCTGCCGTTGATGAGCGGGCCGATGTGGTCGCCAATGTATTCGCGTTTGTTGGCGATGCGACGGACGCCTATGACGCTGACGCGGTAGCCTCGCAGGCGGGCGCAACGCTTGAGGTCGTTCACGATGGTAGGGGCGAAGTTTTCCTCCACGTAGACACGATCAATCCAGTGCCGTTGCAGAACGTCCAGAACGGCCTCGCACTGAGCGTCGAAGCCTTCCTCTTTGGTCACGCCGGGCAGGCTTTTGATGTCGTGAAGGTAGGTGTAACCGTCCTTGCTGCGCATCGCGACGGCGATAACGCTGTCGTCATGGTTACGGGTTCCGTAGGCTGGATCCCAGTAGGCGGCGATGTCGCGTAGCTGCTGGTTATGTAGCTCGTGGATGTCGCAAGGACGACCGCGACCATCGATACTCTCAAAGACCCGGCATTCTTCGTTGTAGTGGTGCAGTAGGTCCAGATCGAACAGGCTTTCTTCGGTGCTGACCGGGATCAGTAGATACTGGCTGCTGAACTTGCCGGGGCTCATGCTGGCCCGCTTCATCTCGATCCAGCTTTCGTCGTGTGGCCATCCGTTGATGGCGACATCGGGATTCGCTGGCAGGCCGTCCTGGCCATACACCGGCAGCTTGAGCGTCCGGTATTCCACCGGCAGCGCCTCCAGCTTGTTGTAGATGGTGTCTTCGTGGTGCGGGGTGCCCACGAATAGCTGGCGTGTGCACAGGCTCTGAAAGCTGCCAATACGCTCCCAAAGGGCCTCGCGTGCGTCTTCGGTCAGGGTGTTTTCGCCTACCTCTACGTCATCGCCAAGCAAGACATGAGCGTGCATGCCGGTGTTGCTGGCGGTAACGCTGGTGCAGTTCACCGATGCGTCGCCGCTCTTGCCGTGTGGGCGGTTCACCGTGAAGGTTTCCGTCTGCCACTGGTCGGGCTCAGGTGGCTTGAGGTGTCGGGTAAGGCTGAACTTCTCGATGATGCTGCGGATTTCGCGGCTGTTGCGGCTGGCGATCTTGCTTGTGGCTGAGACGATCAGGACTGTGAAGCTGGGGTCGCACAGGAGTTTCCAGACCGCCCACAGACGCATGGTGTCCGACTTGCCGCTCTCTCGGTAGGCTTGCAGGATGCGAAACGGATGGTCGTCGTGTTCGTCCAGCCATTCGGCTATCTGGTACTGTGGTTCGGAAATGTCGCGGCCAAATTCTGCCGCGTAGCACATTAGAAACTCTGTAAACGAAATCATGCAGACTGTTGGGACCGAGCGGCTTTCCTTTCTTCTCGCTTGCGTTTGAGTTCTTCCATAGCGCCAGGAACGGCATGTCGGACCGTCTCAAGTCGCTCTTTGGCGGCTTCTTTCTCAGCACGAGTATTCTGGCCTGCTGGGTGCACCTTGTGGCTGGCTACGTTGGCCAGCTTTTCCAGACGAGCCCATAGCCCGCGTTCGGTGTTGCCGTACCACTGCATGTATTCCAGTTCCTGCATGGGCTTGCCCTTGCCGTTGATGGGCACGTACTCCTCGTCGTCGTGCTTCTCGTAGAAGTCCATGAGGTCCTGAACGGCTTTCCAGAATCGCTGGTTCGCTAGGTCCGCCATAAACTCAACTTTGTCTTGGTCGGTACGGTGGTTCATTCCGCTGTTGCTAAAGATTTTGCTCAATTCGGTTTAGTTCCTTTCAGGTCTGTTCATGCGCTCTACTGCCTTTCGAAGATCGGCTAGCTCGGTGTTGATGCGGTCGATTTCTCGCAGGACGCTCTGCCTGAGCTTGTCGGCGTCGTCCTGGTCGAAGCGGTTGGTTGTGCGTGCACGAACGTCCGAGCGAATGTCGGCTACTTCATTTTCCAGTGCACGGACACGAGGTTCGATTCCGCTCACGAGCAGGGTTTCCAGACGGATTTGCTGATCGGCTACGCGGGTGATGGTCGCGTAGCTCTCGGTAGCGAACCAACCAGCGACGGGGATGCAGATAACCAACAAGGCTCGGCTCGCGAGCTTGAGCAGGCTGTTTTCGGCTATGCGATCCAGTTGGTGTTCTACCATGCGGGTCTCCAATCAACTGGGCCATCTGTTGTCGTTGACTGGATCGCCGTCATAGGTGCCAGCACTTATTTCGTCCTTGATAGTCTTGGCGGCGAAGATCAGGGCACGCTCGTGCGCCATGTATGCCTGCCCGAAAGCAATCGCAGTCGGTGCGTCCATTGCCAGCAGGGTGTTGTCGGCTGCGATCCACTGGAAGTCCGCATTGGCATCGGCCCAGCGTAGATCGCCGGCTTGCGAATTGTTTTGGGTGACTGCGATGTGCGCGGCGCTCGCAGCGCCAAGAATGCGCTTTACGCTCTCACGGTCGGTGTCGAATTCCTTGCTGCTGAATGAGAACCCGGCAGCGATACGTCGATCACGTTCCGCATTGGTCACCGCGATCAGTTCGTCCTTGGTCAACTCCGTCGCTTCATCTTGGCATTCCGCTAACGTCGGAGGATCGCCCTCGGAACGCCAATCCAACGCGGCGTATTGGTCGGCCAAGTCATCGGCAGGTGTTACGCCTTCGAGCGCCCAAGAGGCGCCGGGCCGGAGGCTTGCTAGGATGTTCGCCAGATCATTACTCATCGACCCATTCCTCGATCATTAGGTGCGTATTGGGCGAATAGCTCGTGGTCGGCTGGGTGCCGGCTCCATAGGTATGCGGCCGACCGAAATAGAACGAGCTGCCGCTTTGGTGCCCAGCGTATAGGGTCAACGTGTCGGTACTTCCGGCGGAGGGCAGGCCGGGCGGGTTTTTCTTCATCGCGGTAAACGCGCGGACTTGCTCGTTAGTTTGAGTGCCGGTCCCGGTGTTGGAAGCAGCAAACCCATCGTGAGAGGACGGCCCCCCGGCACCGTTGAACCCAAAGCCGTAGAGCACGCCGGGCGGGGAGGCGTCCTGCATACCCGCGACGCCGTGCGCGAATGCGTAGACATCCGAAGCGCCGGACATGCGGGTGAAGCCGCTGGCGACGCCCGTCGAGGTCCATGTTCCCCCGCTGTACGAGAGGACGCCGAAGGTTTGATATACCCGCTGCAAGAGCCGATGCTTCACCGGCTTGTGGATCGTCTGAATGTAGAAACTGCTGCTGTTGCGCTTCACGATCCGCAGCACCTCGCCGTAAATCTGCGTGGAGCCGCGCATGATGTAGCTGGTGACGCCGAACCCCTCGAAGGCGTCCATGTAGAACTGATCGCTACCGCTGCGGTTGATGGTTTTGGCCGCCCCGTTGTCCTGCCGAATTTCAACGAACCACCCATCCGGGAGCGTGCTAGCCGCAGGGACCGTGACGGTCCCTGAACCGGAGCCCAGGTACAGTGTGGCGCCGCTGTCCGCCGCTAGGAGGGTGTAGGGGGTGGTCGTGATGGCCTTGGTGACGGTCTGCGTGATCGCCGCAGGCCGGAAGATGCCGTCCTCGCCCCGCATGAACTCCGTCGTACCGTTCGCGCGGTGGATCGCTGCGCCGTTCGGGGCGTCGAAATAGCCGTCATTCCCGCTTTGCGTCATGCGGGCCTTCTGTGTGCCGCCCGTCCCGACGATCACCTGCCCGGCGTCGAACAGGTTGTTGCCGTCCATGTCCAGATCGCCGGTCATGGCGAGCGTGCCATCGCGCAACAGGTAATCCGAATTCACCGCGAAGGCATCGACCCAGGACGCGCCGTCATAAATCCGCATCCGGTCAACGGTCGTGTTGAAATACATATCGCCGGTTTCAAGTGACGATCCGTCTGTTCGGGTGCTGGGGGCGGCTGCGGCGGAACCCAGGTAGGTGTCCGCGTAGTTATTCACGTCACCAATGTTCGTCGCGACGGTCTGAATGTCGGCGCTGTCACCGGCAACCGTGGTCACGTTGGCCTGGATACCGGCCACGGTCGTGACGTTACCGGAGATACCGGCAACCGAGTTCACGTTGGAGATGTTGCTGGCGACCGTTCCAATCGTGTCGGAACCGTCCAGGTCATTCGCAACTGTGGTCACGTTGCTGTCGTTGACGGCGACGGTGCTGATGTCGTCGGCTATCCCTGCCAAGGTCGTGATGTCGGAAATCGCTCCCTTGTTCTCCAGTGCGTCGGCATCGGCGTTCCAGCCAATCACGTTGTTGGCTGTAGGCTCGGGCAAGGTCAGGTCGGCGGTGCTGCTGCTAGTCTGTGAGCGGATAACGGCACGGTCGGTTCGTTCCTCCAACTCTTGGAGGATGAAGTAGATCGTGTCGTATTCGTCGTTGAAGTCGTCCGAGTTCAGCGTTCCGTTGTTCACGAAATTGGTGGCACGGGATAGTTCCACCGTGCGTCGGAACGTGATGGTTGCTCCGTTGGTGGGAGCATTGCCGCTGGTAAAGGTGATCGTGCCGCCGTTCTCGTCGCCTGCACCCGAAACGGTGTAGTGCGTGGTCAGCGTCTTGAGCGTGCCGTCTACATAAACGTCCAGGTCAGAATCGGCAGGCACTTCGAATGTGAAGGTAAAGGGGCCGGTGGTTCCGTCTGCTACGACTTGGTTGAATGGTGTGTTGTTACTAACTGTCATCTAAAGTCCTTGTGGGTATTTATTCGAATCTACGCATGAACGCCTCTATGTTTGTGTTTTCGAAGTCTGGAGCACGAGCGGGTGTCTGCTCGTCCAGCGGCCAATAAAAATCAGTGTCGCGCTGCTCTACATAGCGAGAGCGAGCGTCCAGGCTTTCGTAATAGTCGTCTGGGTTCAGGTCTTCTGTGATCGGACCCCAAAGGGCACGGTCCAAAGCGGTCTTTAGGTACAGGGTGTTGCCGCCGAAAATTCCTGCCGCAGCCTTGCCGCTGCGAACCAACAGGTCAGGAGCCGCTTCGTTGTAGATGCGCTCCCACTCGTCGTTTGCGACGGCTTCGCCAACGGTCTCAAGAGGCTCGCCCCAGACGCTGCCCAGCAAGCTAAGGCTGGGGCTCAAATCCCAGAGACTGCGCTGGCGTGGGTTCTCGGTATAGCCATCCGTGATGCCCAGTGTTGTCTCCAGCACAAAGTCGCCCAGTACAGGAACACCACCGCCGTAGCTCATGGCCGTGAACCAGAAGCGAGGGTCGGGATTGCCCTGATCGTCAAACATGGGCAGCGGATCGTTGCCGTATTGGAGCGTTCGCAGCTGGAGGGCCAGGCCTCCCAACACGGTTGCTGCCAGGAAGAACGAACCAATCGCGTAGCTGCGTTTGGGCACGCTGTAATTGGGATTTCGAATTCCGCTCAGGATGGTCAAGAACGCGGCGGCGGGGAAACGCTTGAACATCTTTAGCTGGTTAGCGACCACTGCGCCGCCGGTGCCGCGACGTTTACGGCCAATGCCGAACGTCATCCAGTGATCCAGCATTCGCTCTGTGGCCAAGTTGGACGAGATAACAGCCTGCTCGCTCTCACTGAGCATGGCCATGTGAACACGGCGGAATAGGTCAGGATCGGAGTCGCGCAGACGACTCAGGTTCAGTCGCTTGCGTCCAAACGAACGAGCATCTGGTGTCTGTCGTGTAATGGTGCCGTTCCACATTTCCGGCGTGATGCCGTAGGTGGATAGAAAGGCTCGTCGGCTGCTGCTTAGTTGATCGAAGCTCTTGCCCAGGTCGCGTCCGAACTGGAATAGCTGGCTTTCCAGGCTGGCTAGACGGCCTGCGTTGGTGAAGGGCGTTAGCAGGGTCTTTTCCAACACGGCATGGCTGGCTTGGTTCAGGAATCCGCCTGCACGGGCGAGGGCACTACGGCCCATACCCAAGCTGCCGGGTGTTCTGTTGAACATGCTGCTGCTCTTTGCAGCCGTACCTAAGAAGCGTGCCTGGGCGGCGGTGCTGCTCAGGATCGTGTCCACCACGATCATTTGTTGAATGGCGTCCTCGGTGGTCAGCTGCCCATTCTGGAAAAACTTCACGTAGCCGCTGAGCACGTCCCGCATGCGTGTTCCGGTCAACATGCGGTTCAGCAACTGGAAACTCAGGTCGCCAATCGCCATGACGATAGCTCCACCAAGCATGCTGGCAGTGGTGCCCGAACGCACGGCGTCGTCGGCTTCTGCGAGCAGTGGAGAAACTGTCGAAATATCTGTGCCTAGTGTTCGGCTATGGAGGTCTTCCAATCCCGCTACATCATGGCCAACTCGGTGCCCAACCCGGTGCTGGTAGCTGGCCTTGATGGCTTCGAAGGTGCTGTTGGGATTCGGGCCAAGTGTCTGCATGATGGCAATGTCTTTGGCCATTCCCTCCTGCCAGTTCAGGAATGCGTTGATCGTGTCGTCGTCTCCGTATCGCTGGTTCATGTCGATCCAGCCTTCTGGCGTGAAGTGAAGCACGCGATGGTCTGAGCGTCGGTTAGCTACGCTGCCGGTTCCCAGTGCCGCATTGGGATCGTCCCATTTGTTCAGGCCGTCTGTCGTAATGCTGCGATAGGCGGTACGCAGAACTTCGCGTAGCTCGTTGTCGCCAAGCGGGTTGCCGGTTTGGTGGTCCACCATTCTGCTGCGGTCCATGACGGGCTTTCCGTTGGGAAGCGTACCCATCATTTCCGCAATCCATTCGTCTTCGGTTTTGGTGGCTACTGCGAAACGGTTCCAACTCTGAGGCAGGAACCATCCGTCGAGCTTGCGAAGTTCGCCGCCGGCGGCACGGAAGCGATCGACAAGATCGGTAATGACCTCGTGCATTTCCTTAGCGATGGCACGAGCCGTTGCATCGGCTGTGTCCAGGCCCATAGCGGCACGTCGAATGTCTGCGTTGAGGCGACGGCTGGTGCCGATCTGCATGGCCAATAGTTTTGGACGCAGGGCGGCTAGGGCAGGCATCTTCGCGTTGGCTTCTGCGATCAGGCTGCGGGTCAGCATTTCGATATTGGAATGCTGACGCATGCCGCCGATGTCGTTTCGATACAGGCTGGCTAGGGCTCGGAACAGATGGTCGGGGTTCTCGTCGGCACGCTTGAGAGCGTCCTGTAGCGTGGTCATTTGGAGATACTGTTTGTATTTCCGCCACTTGGTGCGCTGTAGGCTTTCTTCGGTAAGCTCACGGATAACCACGGTGGTTGCGATACTGTCGCCAATTCCGCGTCCGTATTCGGCAACCCGTTCGTCAATTTTTCGCTTTAGATCGTTTCTGAGCAGTTCCTTCTGGATACCGTTGATACATTCAATTCCGGCCATTCTAATTCCTTAGACACATCAATGCCGCTTCTAGGGCCTGTTCGTCGCTGTCCAGGTCGTTTAGCTCCTGTCGCAGTCCGGCCACCACGTTGGGGTCGATCCCTTCGCGTTGAGAAACTTCCTCCAAGAATTGGCGGGCATTAGCTTCCAAATCTTGGGTATAAGCGCCCTCAGAGAGCCGCTGAGCAGCCTGCGTGCGTGCTGGGTTATCCGCACTGGGGCGAGTTGCTGCGGGCGTCTCCTGTGCGTCTACGCGAGCAATAGTGTTTTGTGCCCGCTGTAGCTCTGCAAAGGCCTGCTCCATCTGCTGCAAGCGGGCTTCCATCGCCTCAGTTTCTTGCTGGGCAACACGGTCCTGGTTGGCTGTAGGAGCGGTCTCGTCAGCTGCACGGGCTTGGGCTTCCTGGCGTGCCCGATTAGCGGGGGCGGCGAGATCCCTGAGCTGGTAATCAACCTGCTGTAGCTCGCTGCGGACATGGGCCATTTGCGGCGTGTCCTGGCTACGGAAGTTCTGAGCAAACTCGTCGCGTTCCGCCTCCAGTCGCTCAAGCTCGGGCTGTAGCTTCTTCTGTCTGCGTTTGCTGAGGCCAGCCATGCGTTGGCGTAGTGCTGCAATCTGTTCGGTGAGCGGGCGTAGCTGAGCTTCCAACATGCGTTCGCGTTCGGGCTCTAAAGCCTTCAAGCTTTGGCGTAGGGTAGCCTGTCGTTCGCGTAGCTCTCCAACCTGACGCATGGTGTCGGGATCAATGTCGCTGGCGATGCGGTCGATGGTTCGTTGTGCCGCAATTCGATCAGCCGCGGCTGCTATTTGCTGTCGCGTGCCCAGGTTCAGTTCGTTGCGGATTTCTGCAAATGCCTGTCGGGTAACTGGCTCGGTTTCCAGTTGCTGACGCAGGGTCGGACTAGGGCGACCGTCCTGCATGTCCTGGATGGTGCGTTCCATGGCAGCAATGAACGGGCGAGCCTGACCAGGATTGTTCCGTACGCTCTCGGGCAGGGCTTGCTGCACTTCGGCGGCCGCGTCGATGGCAGCTAGGTCCATTCGTTCACGTCGGCTTTGGTCGGGCCACGTCAAACGGATTTCTCTTACCGCTTCTCGCACCTCTGTTGGATTACGGCTGAACAGCTTCTCCCATAGCTTCACGCCGCCTTTGGCTGCTGCTCGTCCTGCCCCGTAAAGCAGGGGTCCAAGCACCGCACCAGACGCTGCCGCCATGGCCACATTGTTGTTGGCCAGTTCGCGGGCTTCCTCTGCGGTCATGCCCTGACGCTGGTAGTAGTCGATCAGCTGCTCCTGGACGGCGCTTTCCGAGACAGCACCGACAACGCCCTCAGTTGCTCCAATGCCCATTACACGGGCAAGCAAGCTGCTGCCGAATGCCTCAGCTGCGATAGGGGCCGTCAGCACTACACCGGCAATGTTGGTGGGCTCGTTTGCGAACTGGACGAAGCCAGCACCAGTGTTGCCCATAAAACTGTCGAAGCCGCTTGCACGGGCACTGGTGCGGGCAGCTTCTTCACGTGCTTTCTGTGCCCGGCGTCCTGCTTCGTCGCGTAGCTCGTCCAGCGTTTTTAGATGCGTCGCGCCGCGTGTGACGGCTGCCTCGTTTAGAGCGGACTGGAATAGCCGCCATTGGTCTTCCTGCTCCTTGAACAGCTGGGTACCGGCGTCGGTCCATAGAGCCTGTTCCATGAGCGGAATTTGCGGATTGGTTAGGTTCAATCCTGGCTGGTCATTGGGCTGTGGCAGTGTGCGTCCGTAGTTGTCGGCGTCGAACCTACCTTCGAACTGGCTTACAAGAGCGCCTTGGCTGGGGGCGGTAACGTCGCGGCCCAGTACCTGACTTAGCTCTTGTGCCTGTTCCTCCAGCAACGAGTGGACCAGGGCGACTTCACTCCAGGTCTGCCCACCCAGACGGTCAGCCTGTCGCTGTGCGCGGTATACGTCGCTTAGTCCAGCGTCCAGGGCTCCACCTGTGATGGCGTCCAAGCTCTGTTGGCTTGCTCGATCTAGCTCAAACATTGTGCGTCCTTACCCACTGGCCTCGTTCAGTAGGTCCGTAATTTCTTGTTCCAACAATCCGCGTTCCCGGAATCGTTTCAGGTACTCGATAGTCTCGTTGGGCAGGCTGCGGTTGCCGTCCAGGAAGTCCTGGAAAGCGGCAGGGCCTGCGTTGTAGGCGGCCAAGGCTCCGGCTTCACCAAACTGGCCACGCAAGGCAGTCAGATAATCTGACGCGAAGCGTTGCTGTTCTTCTGGAGTGGCGGCTAGCACGTCGCGTCCGGTTGCTAGCGGAGCAACATCAAAGCCGGGATCAGCTGCCGTGTTGGGCATGATCTGGAAACGGCCCATAGCGCCCTTGTTGCTGACCGCTTCGGGATCGCCGCCGCTCTCGATGTCGATCAGGGCGGTCATTACCGGATCGTCGCTGGGGGCGCTGGACTGTTGACCAGGAAAGCGACCAGCTGGGGAATTGTCGGGTGCCTGTGTCTCTGTCTGTGCAGGGGCGGGCGGATTACCCGACTGCTGGCTCTTTAGGTCGCTCCAGTTGAACTCTACACGCTGGTTGGTGACAGGGTTCTGTAGCAGGAAGAAGCCGGAAGGGGCGTTGTCGTCCCGGATCGCCAGTGCGTATCGTCCCGGTCCAACGTAGAGCGGGAAGCCGTCTTCGCGCAGGCGTTCGGCGTCTACCTGGTTCTCTAGACCAGGCACTACGGCATCGACGGGCAATACGCCGTTGGTCATGCTCTCTAGCTGCTCGTCTGTGATAGCTGCCCAGTGGTTCTCCATAACTTCTCGGGTCATGCCAAATTCGAAGGGAACAACGGTGACTGGTCTGGTGCCGGTTCCCGCCTGCCAAAGATCGCTGGGGCCTTTTAGTCCGAACACCTGAGACATTGCGTCTCGTAGGTCGCTTTCGCGGATTTCCATTCTGCGTTCGGTGCGGGCATTGTCGGCAGCGATACCCAATACGGCATCGCTAAAGCGTTCGGTCATGCGTCCATCGGTGTCGTAGGGGAAGAACTGGACGACACGTTCAGCAATCTTGCTCTTGTAGTTGTCGGGCAGGCGTAGGGTGCTGGTGTTGTTCTCCACATACTCCAGTCCACGCAGGATGGTCAGGGCGGTTTGCTGCTGGGCAGGATCGCTGCCAGCGAACATGTTGGTGGTCAGGGCCAGCACCGGCTTGTCGTCGGCAATCTGGCTCAGGACGCTGGGCAATTCCTGTCTGGGCGTCTGCTTGACCAACTGCTGCACGAGGCGGGCGCGGTCCAGGCTGGAGCCGTCATCAAAGGCTTTAGCGAATAGGTCGAATTCCTCCTGCGTGTAGAACAGCACGCCATTACCATAGAGGCCGCGTGCCACCTCAACCGCTCCAGTGCGAGCGTCGGGATCTTCAAGCGTGCCGTCCACGCCTACCAAATCCACGCTGACCACTTCCTGGTCGTTCGCGTAGCTGAGAACGTCCTGTTGCTTCTGTGCCTTCTGCAAATCGTCCAGCATTTGTTGCGTGCTGGTTTCCAGATTCTCCAGGCTGGGCGTGCTGCCTCCAGCTTCCGCCTGTGCTTGTCTGTCGCCTTCGATGGCTTGTTGCAAAGCACGGGCGTTGAAGAAGCGGCGTTCGGCCAGGACTTCGGTGTTGTCCACTGCCAAAGCCAAATCTGTAGCCAGTCCCGCAAGCTCGGGATACTGGATTGCCGATTCCAGGATGGACGCGGAGTTACGATGGGGCTTGCCCTTACGCTCAAGCTCCAGGGCGTCTCGCATCCTGTCGCGAAGAACCGCGATCTGTTGGGTGCGAGCGGCATTCTGTTCACTGATGAACGTGCTCAACCGCCTCTGAGCAAACAAACGATCCTCAATAGGGAGGTCGGACAGCGGACCATCCTCCGCTAGCAGGCTGTCGTAATAAGCCCGCTTATCCTGAGCCTGCCTGTAGTCGTGGAACACGCTGCTGACCAGTTCGGTCTTCTGTGCGGATTCCTGCCAACTCAGCATAGTGCTGGCGGAAACCTGACTTTCGCGTGCGGTTTCGTAGAAGGCGTCAAAGCGAGCGGCCATTTCGTCGCTTAGTTCGCCGTTCTGTTCGATGTCCTGGGTAGCGGCACTCTGTAGCCGCTGAAACTCCTGTCCAAGCACCACCATCTGTTCGTTGCGTTCTTGGCGCAGTCGTTCGCGGCGCAGGATTTGGTATTGGCGTTGTCCAAGGTCCGTGTAGTTCTGGTTCATGCCCGAGAACATCTCGGGAGGAAGTTCGCTCAGGAAGTCCTCGCGTTCGGTTTCCCAGGCTTCCCGGAATGCGTCTGGCTGCCCGTCATACTCCATGCCCAGTTCGAAGGCGCGATCCTCCATGCGCTGGCGCTGTCGGATGCCATAGACGTTCTGGGCAGCTTTGTTGTAGGCGCGGTCGCTTGCAGCACCAAAGAAGCCCACTTCGCGTTGCTGGAGTTCATCGCTGCCGGACTGATCGGCAATGGCCTGTTCTTCCGCCTTGACGATGTTCTCGTTAGCGGCACGGCGCATCAGGCTGCTGCCCAGCTCCACTAAGGAGCCGCCAGTGTCCACGGTGGGCATGCGGATGTTCTGTCGGGGCACGCGGATTCCGCGTGCGTCATGTGTTGGTACTCTGGCCATTATGCACTGTTAGCGTAGTTCAATACGCTTCCTCCAAAGCTAGCCAGTGCGTTGAAGTTTCTGGCGTTGCCGTTGATGCGAGCCTGTTCCGCACTGGCCAACAGGCCCTCTTGCTGGACGCCGATGCCAAATTCCGTGTTGGCGATCTCGCGTCCGAATTCGCCTGCGGTATGGCTGGAGACCAGACTGGGTGTGCCGGCGAACTGAACACCGCTCGCGCCATAAGCGGCACGCTGAGCGGAGATCATCTTTCGACGTTCTTCCTCAAGCTTGCGTTTCTGTTGGGACTTCTGCACTTCCAAGAGGTCGGCGTTTCGACGGTCCTGTGCGGCCTGTGCGTCAGCCATACGCTTGTTATTTGAAATCGTGGCGGCGGTGCCTACTGCGGCCAACGCCAAACCAGCTGCTGCTACTCCGCAAATGGTATTAGTCCTCCGTCAAAGTCTTATCCCGTTGTCGCTCCACACCATCCAGTGCAGGCGTGAGCCGGGCTTTCCTGTAGTTATCGCACCGTCCACAAACCCCATTCGCTCCAGCCAATTCTTTGCTTCTGGATAGCCAGCCCAGACACGGCAGGCGATCACGTGCAGGGGATAGGTCTGCTGCACGTCATGCAGCATGGCTTTGGCGAAGCGGTAGACGGTCTTGAAGCTGCGGTTGACCTGTGGAGTGCCGAAGAAGAATAGCTGCACGTATCCGTCGCGGACGGTGCCGCCCAGGATGCAGAAGGGCTCGTCGTCCAGGTATCCGGCAAAGGCGAAGCTGCTGTCGCGGAGCGTTCGCTTCTGGAAATTGTGATCGTGCATGTTGAAGTGCGATAGCTCGGCGCGATCCTTCTCACGCAGACGCTCCCACACGTAGGTCAGGTTCTCGGGTGTAGCTGGACGCAGATCATACTTCATCGTTTGCGCCCCGCTTTGATTTGGAAAGTTAGCGTCAGGATCGTGCAGGGCAGGGGCTGGTCCACAGACACCGTTACGGCAGGATCGCGAGTGCTGTTGCTGCCGGTCAGGCTGATTGCGAATTTCTTCTGGCCGGTAAAGCTGCTGAGTTCGCCGCCGAATGTGTCGTTATCCCAGGTGCGGGTTAGAACTTCGCGTCCGCTAATTTTCAGGTACTGCGTCTGGTACAGGTCCACGATGGCGCTCTTGACCTTGACCCGCTGTCCGCGAATGGCGGTGTTGTTCTGGAATAGGGCCAGGTATTGGGTTGTCAGCGTGGACGTATAATTGAAGCCCACGTAGACGTTGGACACGGCGCTTTCGGTAGTGAAGTTGCCGCTGCCGTCTACAGCGACATCGTTCAGCACCAGCCCATTTCCCACTGCACCAACTGTCTCGTTCGCTAGGTGAGCAGCACCGCTCCAGCTTGTTTTGGCAGGATCGTCTGAGCCGTATTCCCAGCAATCCAGGTAGCGTTCTTCCTCGGTGAGTTTTTCCAGGAATACCTTTGTGCTGCCGTCGATGGTTCGTTCAACCACGGCGTAAAGATGAGGCTTTCGGGTGCCGTCTGTGTCGGGGCTGTCAACGACCACGCAGCGACCGAAGCTGCCTTCGGTGGTCCAGCGGCTCCAGGCCAGCACTTCGCGGCTGCTGTCAATGCTCAGGACGCAGAGCGTGCCGTCCTCTCGGGGAACGAACACCAAGTTGGCCTGCGTGTCTGCGTAGCTTCGCAACAGGCTAAGGCCGATGGGCAACTGTCCATCGGTAAACAGGTGGTGCACAAGATCGGTCAGGTTCTGAGCTACGAACTGGTCGCTAGCGAATTCGAAGTTGTAGGAGCGAAGCTGTTTGCCGTTGGCGGTGACATACAGAATGTTTCCGTCTACCTCGCCAACCGGCACATTGCCGGTGCCGTAGCGGCTCTCTGCGTTGACGATAATGTTGGTGGCGGTAATGGCTGCATCGCCACCGCCGTTGATCTCGAATTCGGCGTCGGAAGTGAAAACCAGGATACCGTCACGCTTACCGCGTGCGTCGAAACAGGCAACGCTCTGGTCGTCCGCGATCAGGAATACGAAGGCGTCGTCGTCCTGGTCGCCATCGCCCATGTCGAAGTTGAAAAAGTCGCTGCTCTTGCTGGCAGTGAACAGGGCGGGTTCGTCACGGACACCGAAGAAATACAAACGCTCCTGTGCGAACGTCACGGCACGAGGATAGCCTTTGTGTTCTCCGAACACCTGTTCGGTCCAGACAGTCTGGGCACCGCTGGGAAAGGCGATGGTGATGTCTGCTAGGGCGGTCAATCCGTCCGCGAAGGTAAGCTCTTGAACGGTGAGGTCTTCGCCGCCGGTTTCGCGGATGCGGAAAAACTGCTCGCCGGTATGGTCTGATACGTCGAACCAAACCCAGTCGTTGGCCACGGCTTCAACCGTTACGGTGTCCACCGTGGTGGCACTGCTGAACGAGCTATTGTCGTCTGTCTCGCATGCCAGGGTTAGCGTCTGCGTGGCATTGCTGCGGATGCCTACGATGCGAACCGTCTTGTCGGAACCAAAGTCGTAGCCAATCCAGCCATCTGTTCCGGCTGCCGTGGTGGTGGCGTTGTTGCTGTCGAATGCGTTCGCTGCGGTGCCCGATCCGCTGTAGGCAGTGCCACCCGTGGCAATCTGCTTCATTTTCTTGATGGTGGCCTCGCCAGGGGTCGAGCCTGCGCCGCTCTTTACCAGGATGTTGTCCGTGTGCCCGGCTTTCCAGTAGGCGGTCGTTCCGCTCAGGGATAGCTCGCGATCTGTGCCCACGGTGGTGGTGGCGGCAGTGAGCGTCTGGTTGGCGTTATACTGAAAGAACGAGTGCGTATCCGGGACGAATTCTTCCCAGGTCCAGTCCGTGTGCGATCCTTCACGCTTGAGCTTGAAATACCCAGTCTCGGAATCGGTAACGATCATCGTATCGCCGCTCTGCGCCCATCGAATGTAGGGAACGCGGCTGCCGGGAATGCCGGTGGTCACGGTAACGGCGATGTTGTCGTCTCGGTAGATGTCTACCTTGTCGTCGCGGAATAGCAGAACGTATTGCTGTGTGTTGCGGAAGTTGAAGCGGACCATCTGGATTTCGCCCAGGTTTACGTCCGCGTCTAGTGCCGTAATGTCATCGATAAACTGGAAAGCTCTACGTTTCTGAACACCGCCTTGCGGCAGCACCAGGAAGTTCTCGATTGTTTGTGCACTTTTCTGCCAGATGGCCAGATCGGCGCGGCCATCCATGTAACTTCCAAGTTCGCCCCTGTTGAAACTTTCGAAGGTAACTGTATCAATCGACAATCAAACTACCCCCGAAACGATTTCGAATTAGTGTGCTGTTGCGGTCGGTAATGAAGGGGCGGCTAGGATTGTTCCTGGCATCAATGCGGCGAGCTTTCCGGTGCTTGGTGTTGTAGAGGCCCCACATGCGCTCAACCATTCGGTCTTCACCGCTCAGTGTTTCGCTTGCTTCGGCAGCAATGCGGGCAACAAGAGCGTCGATGAAATAGGGCGGGAAATCGCTTTCGCTTAGATCGCGCTGGTACTTGGCAATCAGAGTGTCGCTGTTGCTGTAGACGCGACCGCGAGCATCTTCGTAATCAATCTGTGTTCCGTTGCTGTCCAACATCTGGACATAACGAAGAACATCATTGGGCGGAAGAAACTCGTAATCCCAACCGGCATCAGTTGGAGTGTTTACCGTGCGACTAAGAGTGCTGTAGGCAATGTTGAAGTTCCAGTAGTGTGAACTTAGTTCGCTTTTGCGAACCTGTTCATACATGTTGGCTGCCCAGATTTCTTCGTCGGTACTTCCGCTAAAACTTTGGATTGGTGCGGCGTCGATGCTAAGAAACGCCATTGTGCAAATTTCGAACTTTGTAGACATAGAGTGCTTTCCTGTTAGCACTCTTATTTATGAGAAAGCCCCCAGCACGAAGCTGAGGGCTTTCCAAAGTAGCAAAAGAATTGCTGGACTTACGAAGTGCCTTCGTAGTCCATGTATCCCTGGACAATCCAGCTTACGCTACCCGTTGCAGCGGCACCCAGGTTTCTGAACTGGATGGTGTTTGCAGTGGTGTAGAGTTTGCCTTTCTCGTCTGCGGCAGGATACCACTCGACAGTACCAGCGGCGCTTGCCGTGTCCTGTCCATCAACGTAAAGGTCAACCGTATCGGTATCTCCAACGTCCATTGTGGTGCCTGCTCCAAGATCGTCAAACGCGACACGAATGTACGTGGCACGGAAGCGCGCAGGGATTTCTGCCATCTCCACATCGTCGCCGTCTGCAAGGCTGGAAGCCTCGTAGGTACCGGCAAGTGTGACGGTTGGCAGGAAATTGAAGCTAGTTTTTGCTGATGTTACTGTAGCCATCTAATCATTCCTCCTTAGTCATCAATCTCGGCATACTGAACGCCTTCGGGACGGATAATCACCGCGCCGCAAAGTGCCTTCACAACGACAATGTGTGCGTCCTTCTGGGGCACGAACTCGATGTAGCTTTCAACATCGCGTCCAATGGCCAGACCAACTGCATTCTTATGGTAGAAGTAGTTGTTCTTCTTGCCGCTGGTGTCGCTGTCCAACAGGGTGCTGTGGATCAGGCTCCAGCCCATAACGCCCTTGACGAAACCTTCGGACAGCAAGCCCTGGTTCACGTAATCGCGACTGGTGAGTTTGTTGTCGTTCAGGATGTCCTTCATGGCGCCGCTGCTAATAGCTGCGGTCCACATGCCGTCTGGCGTGATGTCGTTGTCCAGGAAGGTTGCCGTTGCCGTAGATAGGGCACTGGTGTTCAGCGTATTGGATACGCTCAGGGCCGAGTTGCTGGTTGCGCTCAGGGCGTTGATGATCTTGGTGTCCATCTGCCTATTGACCGCAGCCATTAGCTCGTAGCGAATGCCTGCACGCAGGTCAGCGTTGGTCTGGAATTGGTCCAGGTCCTGGATGTAATCGCTGGCATGAATGCTGCCCAAGGTGACGGTTACTTCGTCCATTGGGGTGTCGGCAGGGGTCAGGTCCGCATTGCGGGGCTTGTCCAACTGAGCCGACACTTTCTCAGAGCGGTGGAAAGAGAATGTTGATCCAACTCCGGTAACAACCTTCACAGTGTTGCGAAGCTTGCTTTCGGTCTGTTGAAACTCGTGATTGATCTCTTCCTGCCACTTAGTGATAAATGTGTTATCAATAGAAGTGCTCATAAAAAAACCTCCTTGTTGAGCTTCTAAATCCGCAACAAGGAGGGCGTCGTACTGTGGGTAGAATGTTTAGACCTCAAGCATTAGCCACTCCGCATTTGTTGCGGGGTGTCGAAAAAAGTTTTCCGAAGTCTGCTTGAGGTTGTTGTGTGTTATGCCAGGGCCGCTAATAGCGGGTTGCCGACCACACAAGGCTCTTGAACTTCATGACTATTTAGTAACCGGAGTTACTTTTTGCGTTCCAAAGCGGAAATACGCTTGGAAACAGCGTCGGCTTTGCTCTGTAGAGCGATACCGGCTTTGCTGTTTTTGTTGTATTCGGGATCAGCCATGTAATCTCGGAGTTTGAGACGCAAGTCGTCCACATCTTCGCTAGGTGTGCTGCTGTTGGTCATGGGTTGTGCAGGCGCTTTGTCGTTACGCATCTGCTCAATAAGTTTGATGCCTTCGGGGGTATCTTTGAGCGGTTTGGTGAAAACCTGCATGGGCAAGTTGGCATGTGCCCACTTGGACAAGCCCATTAGGTAGTCGTCCGTGTAGCCTTCTTCCTTCAATGTTTTGGAAGTAGCCTGGAGGTCAGCCTGTGGAGTTAGGGCCTGTAGCTGTTCGCGTAGCCAGGACGAACCCATTTCCACCATCTTATTGAACTGTGTCTGCGAGAAACCCGCGTCGCGAGCTTGCTCAAAGAACTGCTGCATGGCTTCTTCGGCTTGTTCGCCTTCCAAGGGCGTTAGACCATTCTGTTCAAATACCTCGGCATACTCGTAGGTTTCCGGGATTTCCTTTTCGGCACGAAGGCCCTCTAGCTTGGTTTGGAGTTCTTTGACCTGCTTGCTCGTTTCGGTGTAGCCCTTTTCCAGTTCCTCTGGAGTTTTGTATTTTCCGGCAAACAAGCGTTCCTCTTGTTCGGTGGCTTCGCCTGTGTCGGTGTCTGGGTCGGACTTTTCCGGCAGTGTGAGCGTTCCACCAAAACTGTTGTCGGTAGTGGTTTCCGGCGTGCTGGTTTCTGCGGTGTCAGAACTACTGACATCTGTCTGCGCAGCTTGTGAACTTGCGGCTGTGTCGGCTGGTGGCTGCTTATCTGTTGGTTCGTTTGTGGTTGCTTCGTCACTCATAAATGCAGTTTTCCTTTAGTTTCGTTTTGGACTAGCCATTGTCTTTTTGATGGTCTGAATAAGTGCCAGCTGTGCGACCTTGTAGATCGCAGCATTGGAGTCGGGATTGGCTCCGTTCACTGGGTTGCTGTTGGCAATTCTCTCTAGATCGGCCAACACCTGTTGACCGGCATCAGTGTTGAAAACCTGTAGGTACAAACTTCGGCGTTCCTCTGGGGTTAGTTTCATTTCGTTTCCTATACATTCGATTAGACCTGGCTATTGAATGGGCCAGTGCTGGGACGCTGTTTGCCCAGTGCTTCTGTCAGGCTCTCGCCTGCTGCCTGTGCCGCGCTCATGGCCTGTTCGGCTTGGGCGGCTTGTGCTTGCTGTTGTTTGATTTGCTCGACCTGTCGGGGATCGCGCAGGAGGTCGGCACGGAAGCCCAGTCCCTCCAGGCTCTCGCGTGTGAACATGTCGGTGTCTACGTGCAGGGCCAGCTGTTGTGGGCCCACGATCTGTGCCAGCTGCACAAAGGCGTTGATGCTATCCAGCGTGTCGGCCATTCGATTGGCGCGAGCCACGGCAGCGTTTACGTCCATGCGGAATAGGTCTGCCTGTGTCTCTAGTCCTGACACGCCCAGGGCTTTGACTGCCGCGTTGCTGAACACGTTCAGATCGCCGCGACGGGTCAGACGGTCCAGGGCTTGCTCTGCGATGGGCTGTAGGTACTCACGCTGTAGGCGTTGAGCAGGTTCGCCCACTAGACGCATGAACTCGGCACGCCTCTGCGTGACGGCTTCTGCGGTCATGTATTTCAGGGCTTCGTCGTTGGGCAGGCTGGTGTCGTGCAGCTGGCTCTTGATCTGCCCGCGTTCGGCGTTGACCATTTCCAGGCTGAGTTGGAAGTTGCCGGGAAACTGCACAGGCACCAGCGGCATGCTCTGATCGGTAATGACGATGTTGCCGGGCGTTAGCGTGTCCTGGAGGTTTTCGGTATTGAAGCTGTCGTCGTCGGTCTGCCACAGGCCAAAGGCAGCATACTCGCCAAACTTCATGGTGTTGCGGACCAAGCCGTTGGCGGTGCGGATCCCAGGCAGGGCTGCACGCACCCAGCTTTCGCCCCAGACGTTGCCCAGGCTCTTTTCCCAGCGGGCGATTACGAAGGGGTTATGATCGCTCTTGCTCTCAGTGAGCTTGTCCCAGCCGTCTCGGGTGTAGACCTGATACTGCCATTTGCTGCCGTCCTGGTAGCAGCATTCGATGATGCAGATTTTCTGAGTGGGGTTTTCGTCTGCTTGCTGGGTGACTTTCTCGGGTGCGTCGGGGAAACGCTCTACCACGTTGCGGGCTTCTAGCTCGTGTTCGCGGAACACGGCATTTACCTGCTCTGAATGATCTTCCAGGAAGTAGATTTGCTCGATGGGCACAGCCATGTAGTCCAGTGGCTGGTCGGGGATGTCCACGAACATCAGACACATGGTGCCTGCAACAATGGCGTCGATCAGCGCCGTGCTGGTGGCCATGTAGAAGTTGCTGTCTACAAAGTGCTTGTGCAGGTCCAGGTTCAGTTGGCGCAGTTCGCGTCGATACTGACTGGCGAACAATCGCTCCAGTTCGCGAGTGCGCCAGTTGGCTTCTGCCCACTGTTGGTTCTGTGGGATCAGTAGTCGAACAGTGTTGGTGGCCAGATTGCGAACTGCCGCGCCAGCCGTGTTATCCCAGATAGCGGTGCGGTCAGGCAGTTCGTTCGTGTTGCGAGCAATGTTGAATTCGCGAGCCGGGTAAGTGTACCGATAGGCGTCTGCCATCTCGGTTTCGTGGGTAGCTCTCAAACTTTGTGCATGCTTGAGCATGCGTTTTAGTTCTTCTTCCTTGTATGCCATTAGAACAGTTGGGTACTTTCTGAATCTGTCGTGTCGTCCTCCACTCCCAGTCCTTGTGTAAGAGGTGAGTTGAGCTTGCGGCGGTTGGTGGCTTTGGCTGCCGCAATGCGTTGCTGAGCGGCTTCTTCCTCAGCTTTGCGATCCTGTTCAGCCTGAACTTCTTCGGGACTGGGAACAGGTTCCGGCTCGGGTGCACCACCGCCGAAAATTGCGTCTACTACGCCGCCCATCAGAACAGGCCTCCGCCTACCTTTCGGGCAACGCCGCGCTGCACTACCAGACTGTCTTCGTCTTCTTCCTCGTCCAGAGTGTCGTCCACCAAGCTCTGGGCTGCGCGTTTCTGGGGCGTTGTTGCAACGGCGGCGCGTCTGCGCTGTTCGGGATCAGGTCCGCCGCGTCCAGCTTCACCAGCTGCCGCTCCTGTGCTGCCTGTGGCTCCACTGGGAGCGCCGCCAAACTCGCCAGCTGGGCTGGTGCCAAAACCTCCAGCGGCTGCTGAGGCGGCTCCGCTTACTCCTGCACCTGATCCAGCACCGGAGTTACCATCGCTGCTGCTGCCGGAGCCGGTGCCTCCAAACTCGCCTGCTGGGCTGGTGCCAAAACCTCCAGCTGCGGCCGAGGCAGCCGAACTCATTTCGCCTCCTGAGCCTCCTGACCCTTCGCCTCCAAAGCACTGGGTTCTGGGAAGCCATTCGGTAGGCGGATTGATAATGTCTCGTTTCAATACAGTGTCCTCGCGTTTTGTTTATTTATGGAGGTGGCAACTGCTGAGACGGTATCCAAAAGAAATCGGGCTGGAATTACTTCCAACCCGACTTCCGCAAGATAAGGTTTACAACATGAAATGGTGTAAGGTGAGAAGGTATTCCAAATCTCCTCACCGCTATTTATACGTTCGGCTTTCTGTTGACTGGAAAAATGCCGATCACGTAACTTTCCAGACCAACAACAGGAGCCTCGCTATGGAGGAAGACCGCTGGCGTCCTACACTGCTGACAGACAGCAAAGACGAAGACAGTTTCGGACTTATTCCAGGAAAGACATTCTGGAAGTGGGGAACCATCATAAGCTTTGGTCTTGCCGCCATTAGTTTGTTGATGGTGGCTACAACAGACGGTCTGAGCGTGGACTATCCCATCAACCCGTTTATGGTTCCTGTTGTTGTCGCGGCTGCTGGTGTCTTTCTTGGATTGATTCCTGCCTTGGCAATCCGAACCTTCGTGTTCCTGTGTATGGCACTGGGAATTGGTGAATGGTTGTTGCGAAATGCCTTCTGGGTAGTCTGGGCTGGTATTGCAGTTACCATCGTGTTGTTGCACGCCAACTGGTGACGGCAGAGTAGTTTCGAAATTTCGTCGCGCAGATCGAAAGGGGTTAGTACACGATCACAGGCAGGGGCCAGTTTTTTGGGGTGCCCTGTCTGATCGATCGATCCCAGGGGTTGGGTTTCTCTGTCAAAAGATCGAACGAGAACAGCCTAGATCAGCCCCAAAACAGGGCGTCGGCTGTACGTCAGCTGTACGCAGGCAGCACTGCCCAAATTCCGCCAGCAATCGCAACAGCTTAGAGCAAACAAAACCGTGTAGCAGTGCGTTTGTGCAATAATCTTACGGTTTTGTTCGTCGGCTCTGTTGGTTGAGACTGTTGGTTGCCGAGTCTTTTATACAGGCAGACAGGTACAGGCGAATTATCAGAGAGTGGTTCTCGCTAGTTCGAGCTAGCTCGCGCTAGTTCGTCGCTTTGTCAGAGAGTGGTTCTCTAATGTCGCTCGCTAGGTCTCGCTAGTTTGTCGCTCGGTAATTGGATTGTGGTTCTCTAGTGTCGCTCGTATGCCGTTACTCTCGGATGTTCCGGCTTGCCGGTACATCACTGTCGGACACATAGCGATGGCACACTGTGATGCTTCCAGGTTCTAGTTCAATGTCGAACCTCTGCAAGTGCCAAATGTCCACGCCTTCGAGTTCACTCAACACAGACTTTAGAACGAACTTTCGATAGTCGGCGTCTGTGGTCAACAGTTCGTTGTCCACTTCCAGGGTCACTGTGTCTTGTTTGTAACCCAGTCGCTCTAGTGTGTCGGGTCTGGTTGGTGCTGCGCTGGGAGTATTCGATAGTTCAAATAGTTCTTTCGCGTATTGCTCGCGATGTGTCTTGGAATTGTGGTCGGTTTTCATTCTTGTTCCCTTCGGTTCGTTTCGTTTGTGCTGGTATTTAGTCGTTCGGGTTCTGCTCGACTGAGCACAAAACCGATGTCTTTCCGTGACGAGTAAACCAACACGGAGGACCAACAAGATGGCTTACTACACACTTTGCACTTACGACGAACAACGCGGCAAGTGGTGCCCGCAGTTTGGCGATAGTGACCGGGAAGTTGTCCGGCAAGAGCAACTGGACAGTTACCAGGATGATCGCTGCAAGATCGTTCGCAGCAACTCCAGCAAGCAAGCAGATGTTGACCTGGCTGTTGCCCGGCTCAACCAACCGCGCTAACTGGAGGGCCAACAACATGCACAACGAACCCAGGACAGTATGCGAACTAATGGTGCGGGCGGCTTCGGCACTTGAGGATCGAGACACCGACACACTGGAGCAACTAATCACCGTAAACGATGGATGGCTCCAGACTGTGGACGAGCGAAACAGTCTTCATCGTTTGTTGGAGAGTATGTTGGCGGCTGCATACGAACTAGAGTAGTCCAGCTACCCAACCAACTGCACAAACCGATAAGCCCCAGGTACCTGTTGCCTGGGGCTTTCGTGTCTGTGGTTGTGCGTTTTCGAGAGCTGTCTAGGGCGTGCTGTTGGGGCAGGGGCTGCATGGGTAGCTGGCGGGTGTGTAGGGCACTGTCTGGCTCTCTCTGAGCTTGTGCTGGGCTACAGGCAAGAAAAAGCCCGCTAGCTGGTGGGCTAGCGGGCTAGTGTGGGGTAGGGGACGTTACTTGCGCTTGCGCGCCAGGAACATCTCCGTCAGGAGCTTGTCCAGTTCGCCGTTGTTGGTGGCCTTCTCCAGTACGTCCAGGGTCTTGTTGACCGCTTTCTCGTCGTCGCACTGGATGGCGTCGCCCTTTTCGCTGATGGGCAGCTTCTTCGCGCCGAACTTGGGCACGACGAAATACTTGTTGCCCACCTGCGTGACCCAGCTGCGGGGACGGTGCTGGTAGGTTTCCTTCTTGCTCGTACCGTCCTCCTGCCGCACGTAGCGGATGCGTTCCTCCGTGTAGTCGGGGTCCGCAAACATGGTGCGCTGCGTCTGGATCGCGTCCAGGAATTGCTTCCGGGCCGCTTCCGTGGGGTCAACGTCCTCCACGACGCTTTCGCGGGTGGTGAAGGTCAGGGCGCGGAGTGCTTCGGTAGCCATGGTAGTGGTCCTTTCCGTGTTTTGGATCGCCGCCGCTGCCGTGTGTGCAGGGCGTGCTAATCCGGGTTTACGATGTCCAATAAACGCAACGCCTCTTGCGCTGCTGTTGTCCGACCTAGCGGCTGTTTGGGCGCTTGCCGATCTATTTTTTAGGCAAGTGTTCTGTTTTTTGGATCGCACAGTTTGCGAGCAGTGTTGCCTGCACTGTTGCCGTTGGCAGGGACACTTTTTGAGAAAGTAAACCAACATCAGGGACGCTGGGTCGGATGTTTACTGTCTTGCCCAGTGGGCGGCTCGGGGCACCAGATACAAAAACAACGGGCGGGGAAGTCCCGCCCGTTGTCCGTAGATAGTAGGAGTTGGCTGTTTATAGCCGTGCACAATGTAAGACCGCACTGTGCGCTGTTATTTAGTCCAGGAGTTTGTCAGAAGTTCTGACTATTCTTCGGTAAACAGGCGGGCGAAGTGAGGGTTCGGCTCGGGCAGCGTGCGGTCAATCGAACTGTCGATGGCCAGCAAGTCTTGCTTGTTCAGGTCGATGATCTCGTTGGCCTTGGCGTGGTTGCCGTTTGCCGCTTGCTGGAATGCCTCGTTCACCAGCGTTTCGAAATCCTCATGCACAGGGTCCAGACAGCCAGGTCGTCGGCCTGCGTCGTAGGCTCGGTTGGCCGCCTGGATTCCAGCGATCTGCATCCAGGTATTGTGGTGCGCTAGCAATGCATAGGCGTAGCTATCCCACAGCCTTTGGCCCACCAATTCGTTCCAGGTCAGTTGCTGCAACAACGGACTGGGCAGGTTAGTCCAGACTGCCGGATCGTTCACTTCGTCGATGTGCCTATCCGGCATGCTCCAGCATCCCAGCGCAGGAAGTTTCCACTCGGTGTAGAGACGGCCCAGGTTCGCGCTGTAGCTGGCATTGCTGGTGTCGAAGGTAACTTCCTGGTCCGGGTTCCAGTGCTTTCGCATTGCTCTCTTGACCACAGTAAGGATCACCGCGAATTCGATCTCGCTGCGGCCCAGCATGTGGATCAACTGCGGGCGATCGTTGTAGATCAGACCGTCCTGGTGCATCTGCACCAGCAATCGGAGCATGTTGTAGATGTTGTTCTTGGCTCCGGTGCCGAATGCGAACCCGGTGTAGACCGTACCGTGCAGATGCTTCACGCTCTGGTACCAGTCCAGCACACTGGGCCAGCTTGCACCGTGCATGGGCAACAGAAGCTCGCACTCGTGAGGCGGATAGCGCAGGAACCATTCAAAGTTCTGGATACTGGCCTGCTTGGCTTCCCTGGGCGTGCTCATCTGGACGGCTTTGCGAACTCGTTTTTCTCGAAATCCAAAGGCAGGAACGTCCAGGCCCACGCCATACCGACAATTCTCGCTAAAGAACTGTCGGACGCGGCGGCGATAGGCCAAGACGTTGGCGTCGTTGTCGTCCAGCCACTTGGCGGGAACACGCCCCTTGCCGATCTGGTAGCCTCCACTGTCGCCAATGATGGTGGTGTGCGGGGCATGAGGCAGGGGCGTGCCGTCGTTGTCGGCACTGTAGAGGCTCCAGTCGTACTGGAAGATTGCACCGGCCAGGAGCCAGTTGAGACTTTCCCTGCTGGTGATCTGCCCGGCAGTGCGTCCGCTTCGGGTAAGCTCGCTCAGAAACGGAGTCTGAACAGCGGGCACGAAGCGGGCGTAGTCCTGCTGGGTTTGGTTCAGGTCGGTCATGGCTGGCTCCTGGCGTTCGTGGTTACGACTGAACGATGGTGTTCAGGGTCGCGACGGTGCTGCCCCATTGCCGCTTGCCGCCTTTGCCAGCGGTGTGGTTCTGGTCGCCGAACGGAATGTCCAGGCTGATGCCGGGATTGCTGAACCGGAGAACTGCCTCGTCCCCGGTGCCCACGAGATCGCACTGCATGCCCGCGTTGACGGCGTAGCGGATCGCTCCACGGATGTACCGCTTGTTGAGGTCGCCAGGACCAAACTGGACGGTGCTGTTGCCAACCTTGCGCTTGTTCCCGGTCCCGAGCTCGCAGATCACCACGGAGCCGTCGCCGGAGAGCTGGCATGCATCCTGGCGGCTCGGCTTGGTCTCGAACACATCGTTGAGGTTTTTTTCCCAGACGATGCTGCCCAGCGGCTTGCCGTTGAACTGCTGGATGGGATTCTTGTTGAGCTTGCCGGGCTGCACGAACATCTGAATGTCTTCGCGGAGGGTCACGCTATAGGCGTCACCGCCCGGCTGCATGGCCAGCAGATCGGCGTTGCGGAACAGGCTCTGAGTTTCGGGCTCCATGGCGTACCAGACGCCATCTTCAAGCTCGGGGAAGGCCCGGCCAGTGTAGGTGGCCAGGAAGCCGGGTTCGTCACGCACGCCGTGGACGGTGAGCACATCGCCCTGGCGCTGCACCCAGGACATTGCAGCGCCAACGGTGGTCATCATCTGAATGGCCTGTTGCAGATCCCACAGCGGATGAGAGTGCTTGCGCTGGTCCTGGCACAGTCTGTTGACCAGCGCAGCCTGGGCCACGTTGGTGGCGACGACATGGCCACGGTAGATCAGGGCGGCAGTGTAGTCCTCGCCGGTACCCACTTGGACCTTGGGGCCAGTCTGGTAATTGTCCTCGATCCAGGTGCGGTTCTCGTCGCTCACCACAGGCGGGCCGTCACCGCGCACTTTGGGGTTGGCGATCTTGTAGATGCCGCCGGCGTCCTTGATCGCGTCGGGAACATCAGCAGGGCTGGGTTGCGGGTCCAGTTGCGAGAGCCAGCGCAGGACCGAGGCCCACTGCGACACGTTCTGCCTGACGTTGCCGTCCTGGTATTCCTCGTCGTTGGCCACATGCAGGCCGCGGATGATGCGGATGGCCATGTCGTCGTCGGACTTCCGGGTCTTGAACTGGTCGGGCGAGCCGTTCTTCTGCAGCACGGTATCCAGGTCGTCAGGATTGTTGACGGCCAGCTGGTACAGGGCGAAGGCGGTACCCAGGGCGGCATACAGCTTCTTCCGGCCCATGACCGAGTGCTTGTTGTAGCCGTCCCAATCGGAACAGGCCTGCTTGAAGGCGTCTTCGATCTTCTTCGTCATGGAGGTCTCCTTGGTGATCTCTAAAAACAGACCTAACAGTTTGATCTGCACGGTGAGCCGGGTAGATGGCTCAAATCAGGCAGATTGTCAAGGGTAGATTTTTGATGTTATAAAAAGAGCTGGCAGGTTATACGAACGGTTAGCTAGATACAGCCAGGAGGAAAGACCTTGGATTTCAAGAACTTGAGCAGCGACGAGCTGGAGAAATTGCAGCAACAGCTTGAGCAGGAGCGGGAAAACCGCCAACGCAAGGAGTTGGAAAAGGCTTATCAGGCGTTTGCAGACAAAGCGTTTGAGCTAAATCTTACCGTCGCTCAGGCCATAAAAATAGCTGACCCGGATCGACGGAGCCCTGGTGTTCCCAAGTTCTACCTTGATGGGGAAGCCGTTGAGGGCAGGGCTGCCGTCTATGACGAACGGTTCCAACACCTGCATTTACCCAGCGAGAATGCGACTGGCAGACCAAGCTTGGACAATCGGAAAGCAATGCGGGAAGGCTACATCAACCCAGAATGGCTCCGGCACTGTAATCCGCAACGGCAGCGGCAGTTCTTGCGTGAAGCTGGCTTGGAGCGGATCGAGGACTACCAGACACACGATCAACGCTGACCCAAGGGAAAAGCCCGCCATGGCAAGCGGGCTTTTCCCAACCTATAGAGGATGTCGCCTGTCAGTATGGCGACTGTCTATTTAGCCCACCTGTTGATGCAGTAGGCGTCCAGCTGTTGTTCGCTGTCCAGGAACACTCGTCGTTGGTTGCTGCGGATGGTGAGTTCGTAGCCGCCCATGGGCGTCTTCACTGCCTGGGCTAGTTCGTGTTCGCCTCGCATCACCCGCACTCGTCCGTCAGTGCGGCGGACACGGAAGTGGAAGCCTTTACGAAGCGAGGCTACGGACGACATCACGCAGAACCTCCCTGGTCTTGTGATCCTGGATTCTGGCCCAGTCGCGGGCAACCTTGCTGGCGTCAGAATCCAGTGCCGTGGTTGCCGGGTACTCGTTTTTGATGTCTTCGAATAGATCGGTCAGCGAGCATCCCAGTGCACGAGCGACTTGGACCAGTCGGCTAGCTCCCATCCGGTTGGCGCCCTTCTCGTATTTCTGGACTTGTTGGAAGCTCACGTTCATGGCCTCGCCAAGAGTGGTCTGGCTCATTCCGGCCCGGATACGAAGTTCGCGCATGCGGGCTCCAACCTGAACGTCTACAGGATGCGGCATCAGTATTCCTCCGTGAGCATTACGGTAAGCACTCGCTGGGTTACGAGCGGGTCCATGGGATCAGGGCTGTGGAATTCCCAGTTGTTGTCGTAGTAGTCGATCTTCCACAGCAGTTGTTGGCCACGAAACTCGAACCTGCCCAGGTCATGTTCTGAGTGCGGGTCGTTGTCGGGTGTGAAGTCCGAATACTCGGCTATCTGGTTCAGCAAGCGAACCATCTGTTGGGGATCTTCCCCCAGCAGGGCACTGACCCCCACCGTCATTACGGCTTTGCCGGTGTAGGGCTGGCGTCTGAACTGGTCGTTTTGCCGAGCGATTATGGCCGCTCGTTCCCGCCGTAGTTCGGCTTCTGTCTGCTTGCAGTGTGACAAGGCACAACCTCCATTGCGTTGCAGTTGTGCTACGGCAAGCTAACGCCAGTTGCATGTATCGCAACAGAAAAAACAACTGTTTATTTGAACGAACAAAGTAAACAACCAGATAAACAGACCTACCTGACCAACACCTAGGGCGCTCCCAGCCACGCCAACATCACCAATTCCGGGACCTGATAAGGTAATCGACACCAGCACTGCGCCTGCCATACAACGGTTGTATTCCAACATAACCGTAGAAAGGAAAGACTATGCGTTTGTTCAAACCAATGATGTTGTCTCTGGCAGTGGTGGCGGGATTGTCGATCCAGACACCAGCAATGGCACAAGAAGGCCCTTCGTTGCAGGGTATTCTTGCTAGTGCAAAGATCGCTGGCGCATGCGGCATCCTGGATCAGATGATCGACTTTCAGAAGAAGACTCAGCTGGAGGGCGGCGACAAGTTCGTGTCTCGATTCTGGTATGCCGAATCCGCACGCATGGGCTTGTCGGTCCAGGAAATGTCCGAGCAGTGCAATCAGGCTATCGAGTTCTATCAGCGTGCCTGGGATGCCTTGGGGGCGGAAGAATAACCTTCGCTCTAGAGACGGACATCATCCAGGCCAGCCACTCGCAATCTGGCAATGAATAGTCCTGATCTGGGCCACGAATTCAGCTGCCCGAGGGAGTCTCTAAATCGGAAAGAGCATCCAAGCACATGTCCAGCACTTGCTGTTGCGTAGAAGTGGTCTCCTGTCGATCGTTTTTCTCGGGTGTAAAGTCGATGTCGCTTTGTTGGTAATGGAATGATCCTGCGCCGATCCCAGTAATGATAAAAAGTGCAACGAGCTTGCATAACCAAGTCCATGATTTTGGGTAGAATACTACTAGAAGAATGCTGGCCGAGACACCACCCAATCCAAAAAGTGCGTTGGCGAACATCAGGGCTGTGACGGGTGTTGCGTAGATGTCGGAAATCGTCACCAACAAGACCGACCCAAGCCCAAAGCCTGCATAGAGAATTACCCGCCAAGCCTCCTGCCGCTCTTGCGCGATAAGTTCGCTTCGTTCTGCTGTCATAATTAGGTCCAGTTCGTTGCTTGTGGACATTCAAGCTACTCGTCGTGGTGTGGTGGTGTCGAGGGATTGTCTATCGGTATTGGTGTCTATGTCGGTGGATTGTGGATGGTGTCTATCGTAATCGATGGTAACCAGTGTCTTTGTGATGTGTCTTTGTGGGTAATTGGTACTAGAAAGTGATGAGGATTTGGTGTTGTAGGCATGAGGAAAACGCCGCTGACCAAATCCGGTGCGACGTTCTTCGGCTCCAGGCATACACGATCAAGCTAGCCTATGCGGTGCATGTAGCTGCCAGCCTTGCTGGCGTAACGTATCGCATCTTTGTTTCGATACGCCTTGAAGTGTAGATCGCCTCGGGGATAGACAGTCTTACGGCGTTTGCCGCGTTGCTTTTTTCCATCCCAGGAACCACGAGTTACCCGTTCCCATTCTTGTTGGGCAAGGGTGACGAACGCTTCCGGGGTTCGTCCTCGCTTCCAAACAGGTTCTTTCCAGATAGCGTGGGCGTGTATGTGTCCTGTGTCGGACAGTTCGAACCAGATATCCCAAGTGCCAATGTCTGGGTATCGGTGCTGCATACATCGTTGCCACTTCTGAACCAGCGGCAGCATCACTTCGAACTCTGTCTGTTGATAGATGTCGCTGGTATACCTGTTGGTACGATGCGTGTTGAACGTCACAAACCAGTCTGGGTCGGTGGCGTCGATAGCATCTATTAGGTTTTCTTTAGAGCGGAGAGAACCCAGAAGCTCTGCTTCGCTTCTATCAATGTTGTTTGGCATCGTAGTCGTATTTAGTATTTTCGATTTTTTCGGAACCAAAAGTCAAAATAGAAAGACGAAAGCCCCGCCAAACAAAGGGAAAGTTGGCGGGGCTCTCTACGATGCGAACAACAAGATGAAGGGAAAAACAGGTAAACCTTCTGTGTTCGTTTCTATTTATCCTCTGTGCATCGGAATGGCCGATGTTCGATTGGTGTAGATCGCACACAGCACCTCCGAAAACATTACTCCCGGATCGCTATAGGATCGGCACCGGATAGCATGCTGTTTCCTGGATAAATACCCGAGAAACTACCAGTTTCTACCCGGTATTTTCTCTCGGGCATAAATACTGGTGGCAGCAACGACAACTGCCAAGAAAATGCATTATTCAAGAAAGGACATTCAAATGCACAACGACATTACAAACCCAAGATACGACTTCGCAGAACCTACAATCCAGGCCCTAGTGGACATCTGTGCACAGGTCATGCAGGACGACAGGCAGAACACTCGCACCCGAGACATGTATGCGGACTTCCACAGAAACCTAAGCCGCACACTGGACGCTGGCGAACGCGGTTGGCTCACAGGCCGACAGGTAAAGGCGTTCGCCAAAGGCAGCCGTATTCTCAAATTCCCACTGCCTCCAGAGGTCGCAGAAGCCTACGAGGACTTCGTTAGCTTGCAAGGGGTAGAAGCTGGTCAGGAAATGGTTCAGCGAGAAGGCGGATACTATGCCGCACCCAAGCCTGAGCCTGCCTACAGCCGAGATGATTTGAGGCAGCTGGTGGACGTAGTGGGAGACGAAGTGAACCAGCTACTGGACAACGTAAAAAGGAGACTAGCAGAATAACATGATTTTTAGATTTAGAGATCGTCACGAGACTGTGGCAGACATTACCTACATCGAAGTTCTAAACAAGGGAGAGAGCATGCTGTTGCACTTGGCTGGTGAGCCCACGCTTACCGTCCAGTACGACACTGCCAAATCCCTTACACTGGATTATCGGGCGCTCGTCCGAGCAATGCAGCGAGACGAACTGTAAAGTTTGTCAGAAGTTCTGACGTATCGAAAAAGCCCGGCCATGTCTTTGGCCGGGCTTTTCGTTTACGACAAGATGCACAACAACGTATTGTTGGGTTCATTATAGGCGCCTATAACTAGGCCAGTCGAATTAGAAACAGGAGCGCACCAGTGCCGAAATCGCCTGCTGAGATCGAAAAAGAGATGACCGCCAAGAAACGCGAGCTTGAGAAGATGGAGCAGGAGTTGGAGAAAGCTCGTGCTGCCGAAGTGGACAAAGTTCGGAAAGAGGTAGCCGCGTTTGCTGAGAGCAAGGGCTACACTATCGAGTTCTTGTTTGGGAAGGCTGGCACGTCCAAGGCAAAGGCCAAGAGTTCAGGCACCAAGCGGCCCATCGGCACGCCCAAGTACAAGGCAGGCGGTGAGACGATGCCTGGGCAGCGGGCTCGCAGGCATCCTGCCTTTGCGGAGTTCGTGAAGGGCGGCAAGCTGGACGACAAAGCTATCGCCAAAGCGGGAATGATAAACCCGGAGTGGGCGAAGGAGAATCCCAGTGCTGCTAAGGCCATGGGATTGTAGGCGATGCCCGATCCTGTAAAAGCAGCGATAATTTTAGGGGTATCGATTATCGTTGCCACAGCAATTTACGTCTACTTCTCGCCGTTCCAGAGTTGTGTTCGCAAAATGGAAGCCGAGGGGTGGCCAAATCCAGCAATGTCCTGTGCGCGTCGTTTGTGATGCAGAAATAGACAAGCGGGCCTCCGGTCAGAGAACCCGCTTTGTTGTCTATCAGGTAGCTGGTCAGATTAGGCGGCGTCTTCGTCGCCAACCTCCACAAACAGCCGGTCGAACTGGTCGGTTTTAGGAGCGTCGTTGATGCTCTTTACGTTGCTCCAGTTGGCACCCTGGATCGGCTTGATGTTGATGTAGTGCTTCTCCAGCATCTTGATCGAGGTGCCCATCTGCGTGGCCAGCCACTCGAAGGTGCGAGCGTTGTATCTGATCTGGTACGTCGCGTAGGTGTGCCGGATGCAGTACAGGTGGAACGGCTTGCCTTCGGGATCGAGCTGCACGCCCTTTGAGCCAGGATTCTTCTCAGCGTTCTTGAGCATGTTCTTGAACCGAGTGCCGAAGTCTCCGGCCTTGGCTCGTTTGCCGCTGAGGTCCGCGAACACCAGATCGTCGTCGCCAGTGTGCGGGTTGATGGGATCGTTCCGCCACTCCTTCAACAACTCGAATAGCTCAGGGCCAGCAACCGGCTCGTAGGTGTGATCCTTGCCCTGCACATAGAACAGGGTGTGCTGGTTGCCGTGCTCGTCCTCTACCAGCTGCACGTTCCGCCATTGCAGGCTGTGCAGGGCTCCAGGACGGGCTCCAGTGTCTGCGAAGGTACGGCAGAAGTAGTAGAGCATCTTCCGCTTGTGCTGGTACTTTTCGCCCTCGACCTTCAGCCAGTGGTTTTCGAAGAACCAGATGATCTTGCGCCACTGATGGGGAGTGAAGGGGTATTCCTTCTTGCCACGGCGCTTGATGGGAACGCGCCAGTCTGGACGAGTGCCGGACTGGAATGCGCCCTGTCGCTCTGCGATGTCGAACGCCATTTTGTAGAGCACGGTTTCGTGGGCCAGGGTCTCCTTGCTGGGGTTCAGGCTGATACGGCGGATGCCTTCGTCCTCTCGCACTCGCTGGCCTTCGTCGGTGGTCCAGAAGGCCAAACGCCAGTCCCAGTATTCGTCCACGACATCCTGCGTGATCTCGTTGACGTTCCGGCCACGGAAGAAGCGGCTGGCATACAGGCTGTAGGTTCGTTCTGCGTCGTTGAGGCGGCTCTGTGCTGCCTTGCCCAGCTTCACATCGTTGCGAAGCCGCTCCAGCGCCTTGTCGCAAAGGTCCAGGAAGCTCTGTGCGAACACCGGGATTCCGTGAGCCTGTTTGGTCTGAACGGCGAAGTATTCCTGGATGGCAGTCTGCTCTGCGATCTGGAAGCGGTGTGTTCGGGCACTGCGGGCCACATACTTGTGCTTGCCGTTCTCGGTGATGCTAAAGCGGAAGTGCCAGTTGCTGTTGTCGGTGACGTCGGTTCGTCGGTACAGGTGGATGCGTCCATCCAGTACAGGCGTCATGTCGATGCGGGCAGGTGGTCGGTTGTGTCCTTTTGTTGGCATATTGTTCTCTCCTATCTACGTGCTGGATCGCTGCAAGCGGGCGCTGCGGGTGCTGTTTGACGTACAGCTCGCGTACAGGTAGCGGGTGCTAAGTGCTTGATGCGACGTACAGCTTACGTACAACTATACAACAACTTACAGTAGAGTATCAAAATTATAAGAACCAGCAAAAACAATGTGTTAGCAAGTTGTAAAGTAATAAAATTACGTTAGTGTCGGTGGTTCGATTCCTCCCCTGGGCACCACCTCCCTAGAAAAATGAGCGCTCGCTCAATCCTCCGGCAGGGCTGGCAGTTCGCGCCGGAAGGGCATGTCGTCTTCCTGCGGCGCGTCCAACGTCCGCGCGTAGCGGTGGCCGGCATAGACGGCGGCCGCGATGGTGGATGGCGCCAGCGCGTCGCCGATGCGGGTCACGCTCTTGATGCCCGCGCGCTCTAGCGCCTCCGGAGCCGCGGCAAGCGCTTCGTACAATCCCGCTTCCGGTGCCCGGGCGGTGACGGTGACGAGCGCGGCGCAGGGCCGTGTCTCCTCGCGGCCGGTATAGGTGCAGGCGAGGGTCGCCGTCCCGTCCTCCAGCGCGACCAGCGCGCGATGGGGCGCGATCACCACCCCGCTTTCCAGCATGCCGCGCTGGATGCGGGTCTGCTCCAGCGTGTTGTGGGTGAAGTTGGAGGCGTCGGCCGCCGGCGTCGCCAGCAGCACCTCGTGCCCGTCGGCGCGCAATTTCTCCGCCAGCACGCCGCCCATGTAGTAGTGGTCGTCGTCATAGATCACGACCGGGCCGGACAGCTCGGCGCCCGCCATGATGTCGTCCGGCGTGAAGACGTTGGGGGCCTCGGTGCCCGGCACCGGATCGAGGCAGGCGCGGCCGACCCCGTCGCGCCGCCAGTGCGCGCCGGTCGCGATCACCACATGGTCGAAGCCGAACTCCAGCACCTGCTCGGCGCTGAGCCGGCTGTCGAGGAAGATGTCGACGCTCGCCATCTGTTCCAACTGCCATTGCCGGTAGTCGCGCACCCGGATCCATTCGGAAAGGCCGGGTAGCTTGCTTTCGCGCAGGACCCGGCCGCCCAATTCCTGCGTCGCCTCGGCCAGCGTCACGGCATAGCCGCGCTGGCCGAGCGCCCGGGCGCATTCCAGGCCCGCCGGGCCGGCGCCGACAATCAGCACGGTGCTGTCGCTGCCCTTCTCAGGGATGCGTTCCGGGTGCCAGCCCTTGCGCCATTCCTCGCCCATGGTCGGGTTCTGGGTGCAACGGATCGGCGTCACCAAAAAGTCGCCGGAGACGCAGATGTTGCAGCCGATGCATTCGCGGATGTCCTCGATCCGGCCCTCCTCCACCTTCTTCGGCAGGAAGGGGTCGGCGATCGACGGCCGGGCCGCGCCGATCAGGTCGAGATGCCCCTTGGCGATCATCGAGACCATCATGTCGGGCGAGGTGAAGCGGCCGACGCCGACCACCGGCTTCCGCGTCACCTGCTTCACGAAGCGGGTGTAGTCGGCCTGCGCGTTCTGCTCCGCGAAGCGGGAGGTCACGGAATCGTTCGACCATTCGCTGACATTGACATCCCAGAGGTCGGGCAGATCCGCGAGCATCTCCACCACGTCGCGCGCCTCCGCGTCGCAGGCGAGGCCGTCGGCGCCCATCAGTTCGTCGACCGCGAAGCGAACCGCCACGGCGCAGCGGTCGCCGACCGCCTCCTTCATGTCGGTCAGCACCTCCCGGAACAGGCGCACGCGGTTCTCGAGGCTGCCGCCATATTCGTCGGTGCGCCGGTTATAGCGCCGCGACAGGAAGTGCATCTGCATCGACATGTCGTGGCCGCAATAGTCGTAGACGATGTCGAAGCCGGCCCGCTTGGCGCGCTTTGCGGCATCGACATACCAGCGCCGCAGCGCCTTGATGTCGGCCTTGTCCATCGCGCGCGCCTGGATCGGGTGATTGAGCTCGACCGGCATGTCGACGGGGGCGAGCGGCACCTCGCGGCTGTAGAGGTTGGAGACGGTGAAGCCGCTGTGGTTCGGCTGGAAGCCCGCGAGCCCGCCATGCTCGTGGATCTTCTCGGCCATGCGGGCGAACATCGGAATGTCGGCGTCGTCCCAGATCCGTCCCTCGACGACCGGGCTGTGATCGGAGGTCGGATGGATCTCCACCTCCTCCGTGCAGACGACGGCCCAGCCGCCCTCCGCCTTCACGCCCCGCATCTCGGCCATGCCGGCGGGGAGCGCCCGGCCCATGCCGTTGCAGTGCGGCACCTGGTAGAACCGGTTCTTCGCCGTCACCGGCCCGATCTGCACGGGTTCGAACAGGATATCGTAGCGCGGGTCGCGGCTCATTCTGACTCTCCGCAGGTTTGGCAGGTCATGGTTCTCAGGCCGGGCGTGCGGCGTGACGACTCACGCCGGTTCGGACGGCCTTGGGAAATGCTTCGGGAATAGGGTCGCCAGGAAGGCAAGCGCGCTGGCGAGCGCGGTCGGCCGGCTTAGCAGCTTCGGGTAGAGCAGCATCTGCAGCCATAGTCCGTCGATCACCGCTTCGATGTTGCGGCCGACCGTGGCCGCGTCGTCCTGCGGATAGTCGCCGTCGGCGATGATCGTGGCGCAGAGCTCGCCGATCAGCGCGCCGCGCTCCCGATCGTGTTCGTCGTGCGTCTCCAGATAGATGGGGCGGTGCTTCGCCTGGCCCCAGAATGCGAACCAGACCGAGAGCTTCTTGCGCGAGCAGACACTCGGGTCGAAATCGGCGCGCACCAACGCTTCCAGCTTCGCGGCCGGGCACTCGCCGGCTTTGGCGACGGCGCCGCTCCACTGCGCATAATGCTCGCGCGCGAGATGGCCCAACGTCTCGACGAAGAGCGCTTCCTTGCTGTCGAAATGGAAGTTGACGACGCCGTGGGAGAGACCGGCCTCCTGCGTCACCGTGCTGAGCGTCGTGGCGGCGAAGCCGCGCTTGGCGATCGAGGTGATCGTGGCATCGATCAGTTCCTGCCGCCGGGCGCGGCGGATGGCGGTCGTGGTGGTGCGCTCGGCGGACGGCGCCTGCTTCGGGCTCACGACTGAACCGCCCGCAGGGCTCGAACGGTGTGCTGCCGGCGAACCGATCCGATCCTGTGCGGCATTCGCGCCTCCCCGATCCATGCGCCGCGGGCCGAATGACCGTGGGCGACCTTGAGCGTTTCCATCTCGGTCATTATCTGACTGGTCAGTCAAATTTTGATTGACACTTTTCCGGCGGTCAATCGAGAATTGTGGATCCGACGGGCCTCGAACCTGGGAGAAGGGAGCGGATCCATGGGGGGATCGGCGAAACCGATACGGCTTGAGCGGACGGGACCCGAAGGCGTGGGGTTGGAGCCCCTGACCCTCGATCCGGCCGATTTCCAATCGGACCTGCCCGAACAGCGCTGGCACCTCGCCCATGCGGACGAGGCCCTCGGCCTCTATGTCGGGGTCTGGACGACGACCGACATGCAGGAGGCGTTCGGCCCCTATCCCGGCGACGAATTCATGGTGGTATTGGAAGGCGCCGTCGAGATGCTGGATGCCGACGGGAACGCGACCACGATCTCGGAGGGCGAGGCCTTCTGCGTCCACAACAAGACGCCGACGAGTTGGCGACAGGTCGGACCGCTGGCCAAGTACTTCATGATCTTCGACGATCCGTCCGGCGATCCGCCGCGGCGGGATGATACCGCCGGGGGGATCGTGCGTTTCGACGTGCGGACGGCGGATCGGGCGGATGCGCCCGCCGCGGTGGATGCGGGGCTCGTCGTCGCGGACGGGGCGGCGGCGCCCATGGTGTTTCGCTTTTTCACGAACTATGACGGCCGCATGGCGAGCGGCATCTGGCGGTGCGAAGCCTTCGAAGCGTCCGAGCAACCGCATCCGCGCCATGAGCTGCTTCATGTCGTCGAGGGACGGCTTTCCCTTCTCATGGACGGCGGCGACAGTCTTTCCGTCGGACCGGGCGAGGCGGTCTTCATCCCGAAGGGCGCCCGGTGCGGTTGGCGCGCCGATGGCCCGGTGCGCGCCTACTACGCGGCGTGCCGTGTCTGAGGCGCCGGGACCGCGCTCGGCCGGAAGGCTTGGGCTCAGCCCGGCTTGCGGCCGTGCAGGTGATGCGGGCAGTGTTCGCCCGTCTCCAGGACGCGCAGCATCGCGCGCCAGGTGCCGATATTGTGGTCGACCGTCGCCGGGCTGGAGGCGGCGGCCGCGCGCTCGTAGAGTGGGCCTTCGAGTTGGGCCAACTCCTCCTTCGCGACCTCGCGATACCAGCCGTTGCGGTTGACGAGACGCACGTCCTCGAAGCCGGCGGCCTTCAGCGCCTTTTCGTAGCGCATCGGCGACGCCATGCCGAAGCTCAGCTCCTCGCATTCGATGTAGTAGGCCATCTCCGGCGAGGGTTCGTCGTCATGCGCGATCATCCAGTCGCCGGCGGCGATCCGCCCGCCGGGCCTGAGGACGCGGTGGATATCGGCGAAGAGCGATTCCTTGTCCGGGATATGGACCATGGAATCCTTGCTGAAGACGAGATCGAAGCTCTCATCCGCGAAGGGAAGGGGGCCCGGCTCGACCTGTTGGAAACGGACGCGGTCGGCGAGCCCGACCTCTTCCGCGCGCGCCTTGGCCTTGGCGACGACGGGCGCTTCCACGTCGATGCCGATCACCTCGCCGGCGCCGTAGTCGCGCGCGAGCGACAAGGCGATGCCGCCGGAACCGGAGCCGATATCGAGCACCTTGAGGCCGGTCAGGTCGAGGCCCTCGAGCACGCGTGCCACCTCCTCCGGCCCGCCGGGGGAGAGGAAGCCCCAGCCCCAGAGCGATTCCAGAAAGGCGACCAACTCGTCGGGATACTCGATCTCGTGCGTCTCGGTGCCGTCACTCTCGGTCATGCGCAGTCTCCGCTTGCTCCCAATTGCTCTCGCGCGCTCAGGCGGCCGCCTGCGGCGTCCAGACCCCTTCGGACTCCAGGTCCTTCTGGGTGCGCAGGATGCCCTCGCGCAGGATCTCGACCATGGTGTCGATCTGCGCGCGTTCGATCACCAGCGGCGGCGACATCACGCACATATTGTACATCGGGCGGACGATCAGCCCCATCTCCTCGGTGTGCCGGTCGATCCGCTCGCCGACCTTCTTGTCGAGGCTGAGCGGGCTGCGGCGCCGCTTGTCGGCGGCGGCCTCGACACAGGCCATCAGGCCCTGGCCGCGCACCTCGCCGACGAGCGGCAGGTCCTCTAGCTCCTTCAGACGGCCCAGGAAATAGGGGGCGATGTCCCGCACATGCTGCAAGAGCCCCTCGCGCTCCATCAGCTCGATATTGGCGAGGGCCGCCGCGCAGGCGACCGGATGGCCGGAATAGGTGTAACCGTTGGCGAACATGACGCCTTCCTCGGAGCGCTCGATCTCGTCGAACAGCGCTTCGGAGATCGCCACCCCGCCGAGCGGCACGTAGCCCGACGTCACCCCCTTCGCGAAGGTGACGATGTCGGGATGGGTGCCGAACACCTCCTCGGAAGCGAACCAGTGGCCGAGCCGGCCGAAGGCGGTCACCACCTCGTCCGCGATGGTCAGGATGTCGTGCTTGCGGCACAGCGCCTCGACCCGCTTGTGGTAGCCGGGCGGGGGCACGATCACGCCACCGGAGGCGAGGATCGGCTCGCCGATGAAGCAGGCGATGTTCTCCGCCCCCAGCTCCTCGATCTTCGCCTCCATCTCCTCGATCAGGAAATCGCAGAAGCCCTCGACGCTCATCCCCTCCGGCCGCCGGAACGGGTTGGGGGAGGAGAGGTGGTAAACCAGGTCTGTCGCGGTATCGAGATAGTCCTTGTCGCGCAGCTTGCCCGAGCAGGAGGCCGACAGGTAGGTCGACCCGTGATAGGCGTCGCCGCGCGAGAGGATCAGCTTCTTGTTCCGCCGACCGCGCAGGTTGTTCAGGAAATGGACGAAGCGAATCGCGGTGTCGACCGCGGTCGAGCCGCCGGTGGTGAAGAAGATCCGGTTGAGGTCGCCCGGCGTCATCGCCGCGATCCGCTCGGCCAGCGCCGCCGTCGGCGCGCTGGTCGAGAACCAGGGCGAGTTGTAGCCGAGCTGCATGATCTGATCCGAGATCGCGCGTGCGATTTCCGGGCGACGATAGCCAACCTGGACGCACCACATGCCGCCCGGCCCGTCGATCCGCCGGTTGCCCTCGCCATCATAGAGATAGACGCCGTCCGCGCGATCGAGCACGGGGCGGGCTTCGTCGCCGAGCTGGTCGACCATGTCCCAGGGCTGCATCAAATGGCGTTTCGCCGAATCGGCGACCGCCGTGGCGTCGACCGTGGTCTCGATATCGTTCGGGGGCGTGCTCGGTTTCATGATCTCACCGCTATTGTTCTCCAGGGCGCCGGACGAAGGTGCGCGGCGCTTTACCCAATATATCGCTGAACGACCGTTCAGTCAAAGTGCGCTCCCGACCGCCGGCTCGGGAAGGGTGGCGGTGCGTCGCCGAAGCGCCTAATCTCAAGGGAGAAAAGCGACTTGGATCAGGCGCATCACGGCGAGTGACGAGATGACCGAACTGAAGAGGCGCGAGGCGCCGGTGAGCCGCGTGGAGAAGAAGGAAGCCACGCGCCAGCAATTGATCGCGGCGACGGTGGAGGTGATCGCCGCCGACGGCTTCGCCGACATGACACTCGCCAAGGTCTCGCAGCGCGCCGACGTCTCGCGCGGGTTGGTGAATTTCCATTTCGACAGCAAGGAGAAGCTGCTCGTCGAAACCCTGCGCCATCTGACCGACGAGTACCGGAACAGCTGGCGCAAGGCGATCGCCAAGCCGAAGACGGCGCGCGACAAGCTGTTGGCGCTGATCCGCGCGGACTTCAGCCCGCAGGTCTGCAATCGCAAGAAGATCGCGGTGTGGTATGCTTTCTGGGGCGAGGCCAAGTCCCGGCCGACCTATCGCGAGGTTTGCGCCAAGGCCGATGGCGAGTTCGCCGAGACGCTCGAGCAGCTCTGCCGCGAAATCTGCGAGGAGGGGGGCTATGCGCTCGACGCGGATCTCGCGGCGCGGGGGCTGCGTTGCATGACCGACGGGCTGTGGCTCGAGTTCCTGATGGCCCCGCAGCAGGCGAAGCGAGACGTCGCCATGCGCACCTGTCTGCAGTATCTGGCGATGCATTTCCCCAGGCATTTCCTGGGTTCGGAGTTCGATCATCTGACGCCCGCCGCCCTGGAGGGCGAGCGCGGCGGCTGAGCGCGGACGCGTCCCGCTTGCTGTGGTAAAACGGTGCCGCGCCTTGACGGCGCTGGATTTTCGTCCCTAAGATTGATTGACTGCATAGTCAAATTTTTGCCGGTAAGGGCGGCAAATCACGAGACGATAAGCGCCCCAAGACCAAAAGGTCGGGGACGACAGGGATCAAGACATCGCTCTGGGAGATGGACCATGGACATCAAAGATACCGTGAAGGCCTTCAAGCAAGGCGAGGTTTCTAGACGACAGATGATGACGGCGCTGACTGCCATCGGCGTCGGGGTCGCGACGGTGCCGATCGGCGGCCGTTCGGCCAAGGCGGCCGGGGACGCGGCGACCTATTTCACCTGGGGTGGGTACGACATCCCCGATCTGTTCAAACCCTATATCGAGAAGCACGGCACGCCGCCGAGTTTCGCCACCTTCGGCGGATCCGAGGAAGGGCTGACGAAGATGCGCGCAGGCTTCACGGTCGACGTGGCGCATCCCTGCAACCAGGCCATTCCGCGCTGGGTGGCGACGGGGCTGTTCCAGCCGGCCGATCCGGCCAAGCTGAGCAATTGGGGCGATGTCATTCCGTCGCTCTACGAACTCGAAGGCAACATGGTCGACGGCAAGCCCTACATGGTGCCGATGGAATGGGGGCAGACCTCGATCACCTACCGCACCGACCTGTTCGAGCTGCAGAGCGACACCGAGAGCTGGGGCATGCTGTGGGACGAGCGCTACAAGGGCCGGTACGGCGTGATCGCGTCCGCCGGTGACAGCTGGTGGTGCGCGGCGATCTATGCCGGCGTCCCGTTCGAGGAGATCGCGACGGACGAGAACTTCGAGAAGGTCGCCGCCGTGCTGCGCGAACAGCGACCGCTGGTCCGCACCTACACGGACGACATGACGACGCTGGAGCAGGCGCTCGCCTCCGGGGAGCTGGTCGCGGCCATGACCTGGAACGAGAGCGCGACCAAGCTCAAGGGCGAGGGCGTGCCGGTGAAGTTCGCCGATCCGAAGGAAGGTGCGCTCACCTGGGTGTGCGGGGCGATGATCCACAAGGACGCGCCCAACCCCGATCTGGCGCACGACATCGTCGACTCGCTCATCAGCGTGCCGACCGGCGAGTTCCTGATCGGAGAGTACGGCTACGGCCACTCGAACGCGAAATCCTTCGACAGCTTCTCGGCAGAGCAGCTGGCGAATCTCGGGCTGAGCGACAACCCGAACGAGGTGCTCTCGGCGGGCAAGTTCCAGATCCCGCAGAGCCAGGAGTTCGAGACCAAGATGAATCAGGAGTTCGAGAACATCAAAGCGGGCTTCTGATCCGAACTGGGTTCCGGCCGTCGGTGGGCGTTTCCCCGCCCGCCGGCGGCCGCCTTTCCTCCCCCACCTCCAGACCTGATCGCGGAGGGTGAGAACAAGTGGCTGAGAGCGCGTCGCTAAGCGGCTCCGCGCCCCCGGCTTCGGTGAGCCGGAGCGCGGGATTCTGGCGTCTTTTCCGACGAAGCGAGACGATGCGGGGCTACGCCCTGCTGTCGCCGACCTTGCTGGTCATGGCGCTCGCCATGGCGGCACCGACGGTGATGATGGTGGCGCTCAGCTTCTTCATCCAGACCGGATTCGACATCCAGGCGACCTTCACGCTGCAGAACTATCAGAAGGTCTTCACCAACCCGATCTTCGAGGCGCTGTTCCTGCGGACGCTGGCGATTTCCGGGACCTGCGCGCTGGCGACGGTGCTGATCGCCTATCCGATGGCCTACTACGTCGCCTTCCATGTCCATCGGCGCAAACTCGTCTGGGTCATCCTGATGACCCTGCCGTTCTGGACCAGCTATCTGCTGCGCGTCTTCGCCTGGAAGGTGGTGCTGGGCTACAACGGGGCGATCAATTCGGGGCTCGGCAGCCTCGGGCTGATCCAGGAGCCGCTGGAGTTCCTGCTCTACAGCCCCGAGGCGGTGGTGATCACGCTGGCCCATGCCTGGGCCGCCTTCGCGATCCTGCCGATCTACGTTTCGCTGGAGAAGATCGACAAGTCGCTCCTCGAGGCCGCGGCCGATCTGGGCGACGGGCCGGTGTCGCGTTTCCTGCGGGTGACGCTGCCGCTTTCGATGCCCGGCGTCGTCGCCGCGCTGTTCCTGATCTTCATCCCGACCTTCGGCGATTTCGTCACCCCGGCGCTGGTCGGCGGGCCGGACGGGCTGATGCTGGCGAACTTCGTGCAGAAGCTGTTCGGCAAGCTGAACGATTGGCCGCTCGGCTCCGCGCTCTCGATCTCGATGATGGCGGTGGTGACCAGCATGTGCCTGTTGGTTCTGTGGCTCAGCCGCAAGGCGAAGGAGCGGCTGATATGAGCCGGCCCGCCGCCTTCTATCGCCCGAACCGCCCGCTGCTGGTCTATGCGGTGCTCTATCTGGCGTTTCTCTATGGGCCGGTCGCGCTGCTGCCCGTCTTCTCCTTCAACGATTCCATCTACATCTCCTTCCCGCTGAAGGGCTTCACCACCCAGTGGTACGCGCAGATGTTCGCCGACGAGGCGATGCACAGCGCGCTGTGGAACAGCATCAAGGTCGGCATCGTCGCCGCCGTCGTCGCGACGATCCTCGGAATCTTCGGGGCGAAGGCGGTCACCCGCTTCCGCATCCGCGGCGTCAAGCCGGTGCTCGGCATCGTCATGCTGCCGCTCGTCATTCCGCCGATCATCATGGGCGTCGCGCTGCTGATCCTGCTGAGCCAGAGCGGCATCACGCTCTCGCTAGCGACCGTGACGATCGGCCATATCCTGATCTGCGTGCCCTTCTCGATCGTCACCCTGATGGCGAGCTTCGAGGGGTTCGACAGGTCGATGGAGGAGGCGGCCGCCGATCTCGGCGACAATGCCTGGTGGAGTTTCTGGCGGGTCACCTTCCCGATGGTCCTGCCGGGCATCGTGGCGAGCCTGCTGCTCTGCTTCACCATCTCCTTCGACGAGTTCATCATGGCCTTCTTCCTGGCCGGAACGGAACAGACCCTGCCGATTTTCATCTACGGTCAGCTGCGCTTCCCGCAGAAGCTGCCGGGCGTGTTGGCGCTGGGCGCGGTGATCATCTCCGTGACCTTCGTCGTCGTGTTTTTCGCCCAGTGGCTGCGCGGCCGCGCGGTGACCCTGCCGGACGCCCAAGAGGAATAGCGGGCTTAGAGGACCAAGGAATGGCACAGGACGACGCCTATCTTCGCATCGATCGCGTCAGCAAGCATTTCGGGGCGGTCACCGCGGTCGACGCGGTCGACATCTCGATCGGGGCGGGGGAGTTCTTCTCGCTGCTCGGCCCTTCGGGCTGCGGGAAGACAACGCTGCTGCGAATCCTGGCGGGCTTCGAGGCGCCGGACGCGGGCGAGGTCTATATCGACGGCCAGGCGATGTCGGCCGTCGCCGCCCATGTCCGGCCGACCAACATGGTGTTCCAGAACTACGCGATCTTTCCGCATCTGAACGTCGCGCGGAACGTCGCCTACGGTCTGCGCAAGGAGAAGCTCTCCCGCAAGGAGGAGGACAAGCGCGTTGAGCAGGCGTTGGAGCTGGTCAAGCTCGGCGGCTACGGCGCGCGGAAGTCGAACGAGCTTTCGGGCGGCCAGCGCCAGCGCGTCGCGCTCGCCCGGGCGTTGATCCGCCAACCGAAAGTGCTGCTGCTGGACGAGCCCCTGGGGGCGCTCGACAAGAAGCTGCGCACCGACATGCAGATCGAGCTGCGCCAGCTGCAGCAGTCGCTCGGCATCACCTTCGTCTTCGTCACCCACGATCAGGAGGAGGCGATGACGCTCTCCGACCGGATCGCGGTGATGTCCACGGGGCAGGCGCTGCAGATCGCCTCCCCGGAGGAGATCTACAACGACCCGATCAACGTGACGGTCGCCGACTTCATCGGCCAGATGAACTTCTTCCAGGCGGAGGTGGAGGACAGCGCGGCCGGCGAGGCGGTCGTCAGCGTCCCGGGCTTCGGTCGACTGAAGGCCCCGGAGCGTCGCGACTATGTGCGCAAGGGCGCGAAGCTGGTGGCCGCCGTCCGGCCGGAGAAGTTCGCGCTCCTCGAGGAGCGGCCGGAGGACGGCCGCAACGCGATCCAGGGCCGGATCGGCGCCGCCGCCTATCTCGGCGACCGCAGCCATTTCCAGGTGACGCTCGACGGGTTGGAAAAGCCGATCTCGGTGGCGAGCCAGGACATCCACGGCGCCTCGGGCGGGGCCTTCAGCGAAGGGCGCTCGATCTGGCTCTCCTGGCCCGACAGTGCCGTCATTCTTCTCGAGCGCGATCAGGCGACGTGACCCGGGACCCGCGCTACGACATCCTGTTCGAGCCGATCCGCATCGGACCGGTTACGGCAAAGAACCGCTTCTATCAGGTGCCGCACTGCACCGGCAGCGGCTGGATGCGCCCGCGCATCCTGGCGGAGATGCGCGGCGTCAAGGCCGAGGGCGGCTGGGGCGTGGTGAATACGGAATACTGCTCGATCCACCCGTCCTCCGACGACGGCCCCTATCCGATGGCCTCGCTCTGGGACGAAGGCGACATCCGGGCCCACGCGCTGATGACCGAGAAGGTGCATGCCCACGGGGCGCTGGCGGGCGTGGAACTGTGTCATGGCGGCGCGCGGATGGCGAACCTGGGCACGCGCGAGGTCGCGCTCGGCCCCGTCAGCCTGCCCAACCTGACCGGCGATCCCTATCAGGCGCGCGCCATGGACAAGGCCGACATAAGGGAGGCGCGGCGCTGGCACGTGGAGGCCGCGAAGCGTGCGCGCGAGGCCGGCTTCGACCTCGTCTACATCTACGCGACGCACGGCTATCTGCTCTCGCAGTTCCTCTCTCACGCGACGAACCATCGGACGGACGAATATGGCGGGTCGGTCGAGAATCGCGTGCGCTTCGTGCGGGAGATCCTGGAGGAGACGAAGCAGGCCGTCGGCGACGATATGGGCGTCGTCGTGCGCCTGTCCGCCGAAACCAATGGCGGCGGCGGCGGGGACGGCCAACCGGTCTCGGGCGATACCGAAGCGATCTTCAAGTTGGTGGGCGAACTGCCGGACCTCTGGGACATCAATGTCGAGGACTATTCCTACGAGATGGGCGTCTCGCGTTTCGTGGCGCAGGGCGCGCTGGAGCCCTATGTCGACGCGATCCGGGCGCTCACCACCAAGCCGCTGGTGACGGTCGGCCGCTATACGTCGCCCGACGCGATGGCCGACCTCTTGAAGCGCGGCGTGGTCGATCTGATCGGCGCGGCGCGCCCCTCGATCGCCGACCCCTTCCTGCCGAAGAAGATCGAGGAGGGGCGGATCGAGGATATCCGCGAATGCATCGGCTGCAACATCTGCTACGCCGGCGACGGCAAGGGCGTGCCGATGCAATGCACGCAGAACCCGACCGTCAGCGAGGAATGGCGCCGCGGCTGGCATCCCGAAATCTTGCCGCCGAAGACGAGCGACGCCAGCGTGCTGATCGTCGGCGCAGGGCCCACGGGGTTGGAGGCGGCCCAGGCGCTCGGCAAGCGCGGCTATTCCGTGATGCTGGCGGAGGCCACGCGCGAACTCGGCGGGCGGGTCCCGCGCGAGGCGGCGCTGCCGGGCCTCGGGCAATGGATCCGCGTGCGCGACTACCGGGTGCAGCAATTGGAGAAGCTCTCGACCGTCGAGATCTATCGCGAGAGCGAGATGACGGTGGACTCGATCCTGGAAGTCGGCGCCGACCATGTCGCGATCGCGACCGGCGCGGACTGGCGGCGCGACGGCGTCGGCATGGCCAATCCGCGCGGCATCGCGGATCTCGGCCCCGAGGATCGCCGATTCACCCCGGACGACATCATGGCCGGCCGCCTGCCGGACGGGCCGGTGCTGCTGTTCGACGACGACCACTACTACATGGGCGCGGTGTTGGCCGAGCGGCTGGCCGCGGCTGGGCTGCCGATGACGCTGGCGACGCCGTCGGACTCGCTCTCGCAATGGGGCGCCTACACCGTGGACCGCTGGCGGGCGCGCACGCGGCTGATGGAAGCGGGCGTCGAGCTGGTGCTCTCGCACAATCTGGTCGGCTTCGACGGCGCGCGGGCGGCGCTCGTTTGCGAATACACGGGCCGGGGCCGGTCGCTCGACGCGGCGTCGCTGGTCCTGGTGACGGCACGCCGGCCGCGCGACGAGCTCTATCATGCCTTGGCCGGCAGGATGGGGGAGGGCGTGCCCGGTGCGCCCCGGACGCTGCGCCGGATCGGCGATTGCGAGGCGCCGGCCATCATCGCCGCGGCCGTCCAGGCGGGTCATCGCTACGCCCGCGAACTGGAGGCCGAGATCGACCCCGACAACCCGCTGAAGCACGACCGCGTCTTCTTCGAGGACGCCTGATCCTAGTCCGCCGGCGTAAGCGGTTCGATGCCGAGCGACTTCAGCGGCGCCGGCCGTTTCCGGCAGCCGCAGTCCGGGGGCAGTTCCTGCTCCACCGCCGCCGTCGCGGGGCGCGGATCGGGCGCCGAGAGGCTGACGGCGCAGGCGCCGAGCGCCAGCGCGGCGAGCGGCGCGAACGCGCGCAGGACGCGCCGCTTTGTCGAGGGTCGATCGGTCATCGTAGCCATTATCGTCGATCCGCGGCAGTTGCGAAAGTTTTCTATAAGCGCATGAAATAACGTCTCAATCGGTCAGAATTTGACTGAAAAGTCATTCAGTGAACTGGACTCCAACCGGGCTGCCGGGGTATCTTTGCCGGACGCTGACGGCGTCTGCCGTCGGCGCCGGGAGAGGGGAGCGCGCCTTGGTGAAGTCCTACGACGCGATCGTCATCGGTGCCGGCCACAACGGCTTGACGGCCGCCGCCTATCTGGCGCGCGGAGGGCTCAACGTGTTGGTCCTGGAACGGCGTGAGGCGATCGGTGGCGCCGCCATCTCGGAAGAGCGCCACCCCGGCTTCACCTACTCGTCGTGCTCCTATGTCTGCTCGCTGCTGCGCGCCGAGATCATGCGCGATCTCGACCTGCCGCGACACGGGCTTCGGATCATCCCCTACGGCACCACCGCCTGCCTGATGGAAGGCGGCGACCGGCTGGCGCTCTATCCCGACGCGGAGCTGACGCGGCGCGAGATCGCGCGCCATTCGAAGCGCGACGCGGAGATGTTCGACGACTTCATGCGCGACCTGACGCGTCAGTGCCGCGCCATCCGGCCCCTCCTGCTGCAGACGCCGCCCGACCCGACCAGCTTCAAGTGGCGCGACCTCATGGGCCTCAAGGACCTGGCCAAGGCCTTCGCGCCGCTGGGGGAGGAGGGGCTTTACCAGGCGCTGCAGTTCTGGACCATGAGCTGCGGCGATTTCCTCGACCGCTATTTCGAGTCCGACGTGGTGAAAGGCGCGCTCGCCGGCGGCTCGATCATCGGCACGGCCCTCGGCCCCTATTCGCCGGGCAGCGCCTATGTGCTGCTGCACCATGTGATGGGCGATCTCGACGGGCATGTCGGCTCCTGGGGCTTCGCCGTCGGCGGCATGGGGGCGATCAGCCGCGCGCTCGCCGGCGCGGCGCGGGAACATGGCGCGGAGATCCGCACCGAGGCGGAGGTGAGCGAACTGCTGGTCGAGGGCGAGAAGATCGCCGGCGTCGTCCTAGCCGACGGCGAGGAGGTGCGCGCGCGCACCGTCGTCTCCAACCTCGACGTCAAGCGCACCTTCCTGAAACTGGCGCCGCGCCAGCATCTGCCGGACGAGTTCCTCCGCCGGGTCGAGGCCTTCAAGATCCGAGGCTCGTCCGGCAAGCTGAACATCGCGCTCGACGGGCTGCCGGACGTGCCGGCGCTCCGGCACGATCCGAAGCTGATGCGCGGCGGCATCAATGTCGGCGATTCCATGGAGTATCTCGAGCGGGCCTATGACGACTGGAAGAACGGGACCTGGTCGAAGCGGCCCTATCTCGACATCTTCCTGCCGTCGACGCTGGATTCCAGCATGGCCCCGCCCGGCAAGCACTACATGTCCGTCTTCGTACAGTACGCGCCGCCGCGCCTCGCCGCGGGGCCCTGGACGGACAAGGACCGGGACGCCTTCGGCAAGACGGTCATCGACACGATCGAAAGCCACATGCCGGGCTTCCGGGACCTGATCCTGGATGCCTGGGTGCGCACGCCGGCCGACCTGGAGGATCAGGTGGGCCTGACCGAGGGCAACATCTTCCAGGGCGAGCTGACGCTCGACCAGCTGCTCTTCAACCGGCCGGTGCCGGGCTATGCGCAGTACCGCTCGCCGATCCGGGGCTTCTACATGTGCGGCTCCAGCACCCATCCGGGCGGCGGCGTGATGGGGGCGCCCGGCGCCAATGCCGCGCGCGAGATGCTGCAGGATCTGAAGCGGAGGGCGGCATGAGCGCGGCGAGCTACGACGCCATCGTCGTTGGCGGCGGCCATAACGGGCTGGTCGCCGCCGGGCTGCTGGCCAAGACCGGCAAGCGCACCCTGCTGCTGGAGGCACGCGATCATCTCGGCGGCATGGCGGACTATGCCGCCGTGCCCCAGGGCCTCTCCCCGACTGTCGTTGAGGCCCTGGACCTGGCCCGCCACGGGCTGAAGACGGGCGGCGGCAGGATGCGCACGCATCTGCTGGCGGAAGGGGGCCGGTCGCTCCGCCTCGACCCGGACGATCCGGACGCCACCCGCGCCGCGATCGCCGCCCACAGCGCGACCGATGCGGAGTCCTGGCCGGCGCTTCAGGCGCGGCTCGCCCGGCTCGCGGCCGGTCTCGCGCCCTTCCTGGAACGCACGCCGCCGCGCCTCGCGCTCGCCGATTGGGGGGAGCGGTGGGAACTCGCGCGGCTCGGCTTCGCGGTGCGCCGCATGGGGCGCGAGGACATGCGCGACCTCTTGCGCATCCTGCCGATGAATGTGGCGGATCTCGCCGAGGAGGAGCTGCAATGCGACGCGCTGCGCGGCCTCCTCTGCTTCGACGCCGTGCAGGGCAATCGGGTCGGCGCGCGCTCGCCCAACACGGTCTTCAACCTGCTCCTGGATCGGGTGGGTGACGGCGCGCCGTCGGTCCGGGCGGACGCACGAACGCTGATCGCCGCGCTGGAGTCGGCGGCGCGCGCCTTCGGGGCGGAGATTCGTGCCGGCGCGCCCGTCGCCCGGATCCTGGTCGAAGACGGCGTGGCGCGCGGCGTGGAGCTGGCGTCGGGCGAGGCGGTCCGTGCGCCGCTTCTGCTCTGCGGCACCGATCCGAAGACGGCGCTGCTCGATCTCGTCGGCGCGGGCCATCTCGACACCGATTTCGTGCGTGCGCTGCGCCATGCGCGCGGCGAGGGGATGACGGCGCTGCTCGACCTCACCCTCGACGGCGCGCCGCCGGACATGCCGGACGATCCGGCCGGCGTGCGCTTCGTCCACGCGCCGGACATCCGGACCGTCGAGCGCGCCTTCGACCGGGCGAAGTACGGCGAGCTGCCGGACGATCCGCCCTTCCAGATGGCCCTGCGCGCGGACGCCGAGGGCGTGTGGCGGGCGCGTCTCGCGATCCAGTACGCGCCCCGCCGGCTGCGGGGGCAGGCATGGGACGAGGCGGCGCCGGTTCTGGAGAAACGGGTCCTGACGCGGCTCGACGCTTTCCGGCCCGGCCTCACCGACCGGATTGCCGAGGCCACGCTCACGACGCCTGAGGACGTGGAGGCGCAAACCGGCGCGCCGGGCGGCCATTGGCATCATCTGGAGCTCGGCCTCGACCAGGCGTACCTGCTGCGGCCGGTGCCGGGCTGGGCGCAGTACGCGACGCCGGTCGACGGCCTCTTCCTGTGCGGAGCGGGGTCGCATCCGGGCGGCGGGCTGACGGGGCAGCCGGGGCTGAACGGCGCACGGGCGGCGCTCGCGGCCGCCAAGAATGGGCAGGGGGCCTTCACCTCATGACCGGTTCGCTCCAGACTCGGACGCAGACCCAGACGCCGCTGCTGCCTGCCGGGCCGATGCTGCGCGAGACGCCGTTCCACCCGCGGCTCGCCCCGCTCAACCTCGCCCATGCGTGGGAGCCCTGGCAGGGCTACAGCACGGTGCGCTGCTTCTACGATCTGGAGGACGAGTATTTCGCCGTGCGTACCGGCGCGTCGCTCTACGACGTCTCGCCGATGCTGAAGTACCGGATCGAGGGACCGGACGCGGCCACGGTCGTCGACCGGTTGATCACCAAGCGGGTCGACAAGCTGAAACCCGGCCGCGCTGCCTATGCCCCCTGGTGCGACGGCCATGGTCGGGTGATCGAGGAGGGGACGATCTTCCGGCTCTCCGAGACCGCGTTCCGCATCAACTGCGCCGAACATCAGCTCGCCTGGTTCGAGGATGCGGCCTGGGGCCTCGATGCGCGGGTCCGCGAGGAGACCGAGGCGGTCGCGGGCCTCGCCCTGCAGGGGCCGACCTCGAAAGCGGTGCTGGCCGATATCGGGCTCGCGGCGGCTGGCGGTCTGCCCTTCTTCGGCCTCGGCACCTTCACCACCGACAACGGGGTCGAGCTGTTGGTGAGCCGCACCGGCTTCACCGGCGATCTTGGCTTCGAGCTGTGGTGCGATCCGGCGGATGCGCTCGCCCTGTGGGACCGGCTGATGGAGCTGAGCGAGCTGCGCTATCTGCGCCCGATCGGCGGGCAGGCGTTGGAGCGCTGCCGCATCGAGGCCGGCCACATCCTGATCAATGTCGAGTTCGTCAGCGCGCGACGCGCGATCCGCGAATCCCAGACGCGCACGCCGGCGGCCCTCGGCCTCGACTGGGCGGTCGATTTCTCGAAGCCGCATTTCAACGGCAAGCGCGCATTGCTGGCGGAGCGGGCGGCGGGCGGGCCGGCGCGCCGGCTGGTCGGCCTCGACGTCACCGGCCGCAAGCCCGCGACCGGCGCCTATCTCTACAAGCGCGGCCGGGAGGTCGGGCAGGTGACGTCCGCCACCTGGTCGCCGGTCCTGAAGAAGAACATCGCGCTCGCCACCGTCGATCGGCGCTTCGCCGATCTCGGAACCGAGCTGGACGCCGAAATCTATTATCTGAAGGAGATCACGCAGGGCCGGGTCGACGCCCGCGCGCGGGTCGTGCCGGCGCGGTTCTACCAGCCGGCGCACCGGCGGGACTGAGCGTCGAGCCATGGTGGAGATCCGCCCCGCCCCGATCGAGGGGAGCGCGACGAGCGCCGGGCTGACGCCGGCGCAGCGTCGCCGGGGTCTGATCGCCGTGCTGGCGAGCCTGATGGCGACCGGCTTCACCTTCGGCACCTCGATCCCGTTGCTTGCCTTGCTGATGGAACGCGACGGCGTCTCGACGACGCTGATCGGCCTCAATTCCTCGATGCCGTTGCTGGCGACGATCCTGATGTCGAACGCGGCCCCTTGGATCGTGCGTCGGATCGGCGTGGTGCCGACACTGATGGGCGGCATCGCGCTCATCATCATGGGCTTCCTGGCGATGGCGGCCTTCCGCTCGCTGGAGGCGTGGTTCGTGCTGCGCTTCTTCGTCGGCGTCGGCATGTCGGTCCATTGGGTGATCAGCGAGACCTGGCTCAACAGCCTCGCCCGGCCGCACAATCGCGGGCTCTTCGCCGGGCTCTACGCGGCGCTCATGGGCGCGGGTTTCGCGGGCGGACCGGCGCTGCTGACGATCCTGCCGCTGGACGGCTGGACGCCGTTCCTGGCACTCGTCCTCTTCATCTCGCTGGCGGCGGTGCCGATCCTGCTGGCGGCCGGCTCGGCGCCGCGGCTCGATCTCGGCCATCAAAGCAGCCGCTGGTCGGCCTATCGGCTGGCGCCGACGGTCTTCGCGGCGATCTTCGTCTCCGGCCTGGTCGACACTGCGATGCTCTCGCTGCTGCCGATCTACGGGCTCCGACACGGACTCGCGCGGGAGGAGGCGGTGATGCTGCTCTCGATCGCGATCGCCGGCACGATCCTGGTGCAGGCGCCGCTCGGCTGGCTCACGGACAAGCTGAACCGCCGCACGCTCCTGTTGGGAGTGGGGGCGACGGGGCTGGTCGGCGCGATGCTGCTGCCGGTCGTCCTGACGGAGCCCTGGCTGCGCTGGCCGCTCTTGTTCCTGTGGGGCGGCACGGTCGCCGGGCTCTATACGGTGGCGCTGGCGGAACTCGGCGCGCGGTTCGAGGGGTCGGCGCTGGCGTCCGCCAACGCGCTCTTCGTCATGACCTACTGCGTCGGCAGCCTGCTCGGCCCCTCGGCCGCGGGCTCGGCAATGGACGTCGTCGGGCCGGACGGTTTCGTCTGGGTCGTGGCGGCGGCGCTCGGCCTGTTCCTCGCGCTCGGGCTCGTGCGGATGCGGCGCCGGCCGGTCAGGCGCTGACCCGTTCCGCCATCTCCCGATCCACCTGGGCGAGGGTGCCCGGCGCCGGCGCCCGCTCCAGGCCCGCGACCGGGCAGGCGGCCTGCACCATGTCGTGCAGCTCGCGCACGCCATCCTCATAGACCGAGAGCGGGCCCGGCCGGTAGCCGTGGCTCATGAGCCCACGCTGCACGCGCTCGGACAGCCAGCGGTCCTCCGCCAGAACCTGCCGGTTGATCCGGTCGTTGAGATAGCGCAGCACGGCCATCTCCCGCCGATCGTCCGCGAGCCCGTAGAGCGCGAGCCTGACCTGGCAGCGTCCGGGGCCGAGCGGCAGGATCTGGAAGAAGTCGATGCTGTCCGGATAGACGTCGATGCCGTGGTTCGGCAGCATGCTGAAGAACTGCCAGGTGACGCGTTTCTCGTCGGGCAGATGGGTCAGCACCTTCGGCGCCAGTTCCTGATAGCCGCGCTCGACCCAGTTGGGCGAGGGGCGGCTCTTGTGGCGGCTGACGGAGCCGCCGACACCGAATTCGTTGCCGAAACCGTTCATGCCGTTCTCCAGCATGCGGTGGTAGCCGGGATGGCCGACCGGGATGTGATAGTTCTCCTGGTTGTTGTCGACGGCCGTCTTCCAGTCGCAGGCCCATTCCTGAACCATCAGCGGGCGCACGCGCACCATCTCTTCCGGCCGGTAGGGGGCGATGCGTTCGGCATAGTCGCCCCACATCTCGGCCAGCGACGGGCCGTCGCCCGCGACCCGCACGAAGACGAAGCCGAGAAAGACCTCGACCTCCACTTCCGTCAGGCCGTGGCAGCTCTTGTCGAGGCCGGGGAAGGTCGCCTCCGCCGGCACGCCGGCGAGCTCGCCGTTCAGCCGGTACGCCCAGCCGTGATAGGGGCAGAGCAGGCGAGAGGTGAGCGTGCCCGAGCCGTCCAACAGCCGCGCGCCGCGATGACGGCAGACATTCTGGAAGGCGCGGACCGTGCCGTCCTTGTCGCGCAGGATGATGATCGAATCCCGCATCAGGTCGAAGGTGGTGTAGTCGCCCGGTTCCGCCACGTCGTTCATATGGCAGGCGACCTGCCAGGTGCCGAGGATCAGGCGCTCATACTCCAGCTCCAGGAGTTCGGGATTGTTGTAGGTCCAGGCGGCGAGGCCGTGCACCGCGTCCTTGCGGGCGGCTTTGCCGCGGTTGTTGAGGTCGCTCATGCGGCGTCTCCTTTCGTCGTCGAAGCCGTTTCCGCGCGCGGCTGCCACAGCGGCTCGTCCGGGAAGACGGCATTGAGATAGGCCCGGGCGACCGCCCCGGCCTGGGTCCGGTCGAAGCGGCGTCCCTGTTCCAGCGCGTCCTGCCAGAGCCCGTCGATCAGCCCGCCGAAACCGCGCGCCAGCGCCTCCGCGCGAAGGTCGGAGGGGGCGTCGTCGTCGCCCCCGTTCCGGTCGAGCAGTGCCTCGAAGAGGCGCACCAGATCCTCGTGGAAGGCGCGGTCGGCCGCGCCGACGCGCTGCATGTAGAGTTTGCGGGCCTTGGCCTCGCCCCAGAAGGCGGTCCAGACGGCGATCTGGCCCGGATTGCTCCGCTTCGGGTCGAGCGAGGTCGCGAGCAGCGCGTCCAGCGCCCGGGCCGGATCGTCCCCGGCGGCTTCGAGCGCGGCGAGGCGCCCGGCCTCGAACAACGCCACCACATGGTCGAGCGTCGCGAGCAGCAGCGCCTCCTTGCGCGCGAAATGGAAGGTGACCGTGCCGGGCGAGATGCCGGCGCGGCCGGCGACCCGCTCCATCGTCGTACCGGAGAGGCCCTCGCGCGCGATCACCTCCGTCGCGGCTTCCAAAATGGCGGCGCGGCGCTTGTCGGTCCGGCTCTCCGGCCCGGTGCGGTTGGGGATCGTCTGCTCCATCGGATCGGTTTTCAGTGTTATGAATTGACTGAACGTACGTTTAGCAAAAAACGCTATATCTGGCAAGTATCGCGGCTTTCAGCGGTCCTGACCGGATGCGATCGAGTTGGAAAGGAGACGGATTCCGCGCGGAAGATCGGTCGCGCCGGCTGAAGGCGAGACGGCTTTTTCAACGTGGCCCGTAGCGTCTATGGTTCGGATCGAGACGTCGCCCGAGCGACCGGAGAAAGCGAGGCCATGGACGCCGTTGGAGTGACCCCCTTCCTGCCCCTCTTCGTGCCGGCCAACCGGCCGGAGCGGATCGCGAAGGCCGCGCGTTCAGGCGCTGACGCCGTCGTCGTCGATCTGGAGGATGCGGTGGCGGCGGACGGCAAGGAAGCCGCCCGAAGGGCGCTGCGCGAGGCGCTGGGCGACGACGGGATGGATCGCACCGGCTGGGCGCCGGTGCTGGTGCGGATCAACGGCGCGGACAGCGCGCATTTCCAGGGTGATCTCGACGCGTTGCGCGCGCTTACGGTCGACGGGGCGATGTTGCCGAAGACGGAGGCCGGCGGCGCGCTCGCGGCGGTTCGGCAGGCCTTGCCGCAAGGTGCCGCGCTGATCGCGCTGATCGAGACGGCGCGGGGCCTGGCGGATGCCCGCGAGCTGGCACAGGCGGCGGACCGGCTGGCCTTCGGGTCGATCGATTTCGCGGGCGCCCTCGGCGCGGCGCACGGCCGCGAGGCGCTCTTGCATGCGCGCTCCGAGATCGTGCTGGCCGCGGCGCTCGCCGGTGCGCCCGCGCCGCTCGACGGGGTGACGGCGGTGATCGACGAGGCGGAAACGATCGAGGCGGATGCGCGCTACGCCGCGAGCCTCGGCTTCCGCGGCAAGCTCTTGATCCATCCCCATCAGATCGCGCCCGCCTTGCGCGGTTTCGCGCCGGAGGAGGCGGCGGTCGAACGCGCGCACCGCCTGTTGGAGTCCGCCGACGGCGACGCCGCACGCTTCGAGGGCGCGATGATCGATCGGCCGGTTATTGAAGCGGCCCGGCAAACGGTAGAGTCTGGCGAGCGCATCGCGCGCCGGCTCGCTCAGATGCAGGAGAGGACGTAAGAGATGAGCGACACGCCCCAAGTCACCGCCAGGCTGGCCGAATTCGTCGCCGCCCTCCGCTTCGAGGATCTGCCGACGACGACGCGAAGCCGCGCCAAGAGCCTGACCCTCGACCTGATCGGCAGCATGGTCCGGGCAAGCCGGGAGTCCGATTCCACCCCTTGCCTGGAAGCGAGCCTCAAGACCATGGGTCTCGACGCGCCCGGGCCCTGCACCGTCGTCGGTGCCGGTTGGAAGGTGGCGCCGGCGGTGGCGGCATTGGCCAATGGCATGCTCGGCCATTCGCTCGATTTCGACGATACCCATGCGGACAGCTCGCTCCACCCTTCCGCGCCGGTCGTCCCGGCGGCGCTGGCGGTCGGCGAGCAGGTGGGCGCCAGCGGGCGCGAGATCCTGACCGCGATCGTCGCCGGCTACGAGGTATGCTGCCGGCTCGGCAACGCGCTCGATCCGACGGCGCACTATGCGCGCGGCTTCCACCCGACGGCGACGGCCGGCACTTTCGGCGCGGCCGCCGCGACGGCGAAGCTCCATGGCCTCGATGCCGAGGGGATCGCGCGCGCCTTCGGCGTGTCCGGCTCGCAGGCGGCCGGCTCGCTGCAGTTCCTCGCGAACGGCGGCTGGAACAAGCGCTGGCAGGTCGGCCAGGCCGCGATGAACGGCGTGATGGCGGGGGCGCTCGCCAGCAACGGCTTCCACGCCGCCGCCGCACCGATCGAGGGGGAGCACGGGTTCCTCAAGGGCTATACCGACGGCGCGGATTTCGACAAGGCTGTCCACGGCCTCGGCACGGTCTGGGAGACCGAGCATGTCGCGATCAAGCCCTATCCGGCCTGCCGCTACACCCATGCCGCGCTCGACGGGCTGAAGGCGCTGCGCGAGGAGGAGGGGCTCACAACCGCCGCCTTCAAGCGGGTCGGTATCGGCCTACACCGCAACGGCATCACGCTGACGGCCGATCCGCTGCCGGCCAAGCGCCGGGTGCGCAGCGTCGTCGAGGGGCAATTCTCGATGCCGTTCACCGCCGCCGTGATGATCGACCAGGGCAGCTTCGGTTGGGACGACTACAAGCGCCTCGGCGACGAGCGGCTGGATGCGATCTGCGAGCGCATCGACGTCTTCCGGGACGAGAGCCTGGAGGGGCTGGCCCATCCGTTCGGCGCGACCCTGACCGTCGAGACCGGCGCCGGCGCCTTCGAGCGGCGCATCGCCGACCCGTCGGGCGAGCCGGCGACCTTCCCGGACGAAGGCGCGGTGCGAGCCAAGTTCCTCGACCTGGCCGAGCCGGTGCTGGACGGGCGCGCGGGCGAGATGGCGGATTTCTTCCTGGGGCTGGAGGAGCGCAACGGGCTCTCCGGCATCCTCGCGCCCTGAGTGCCCAGGCGAATGGCGCGTTCCAACGAACAGCAACAGGGAAGTCGATGAGCGATATCGTTGAGCCCGAGGACCATAAGGAGATCCGGGAGGAGGTGGCCAAGCTCTGCGCCAAGTACCCGGGCGAGTACTGGCGCGAGCAGGACCGAAACATGGCCTATCCGAGCGCCTTCGTGAACGAGCTGACGGAGGCCGGGTACCTCGCGGCGCTGATCCCGGAAGAGTATGGCGGGGCCGGCCTGCCGCTCTCGGCCGCGGCCGCGATCCTCGAGGAAATCCAACGCGCCGGCTGCAACGGGGCGGCCTGCCACGCGCAGATGTACATCATGGGCTCGCTCTTGCGGCACGGCAGCGACGAACAGAAGCAGCAGTACCTGCCGAAGATCGCCAGCGGCGCATTGCGCCTGCAGGCCTTCGGCGTGACCGAACCGACGAGCGGCACCGACACCACCTCGATCCGCACCGTCGCGAAGCGCGATGGCGACCACTACGTCGTCAACGGCCAGAAGGTCTGGACCAGCCGGGCGGAACATTCCGACCTGATGCTGCTGCTGGCCCGCACGACCCCGAAGGAGAAGGTGGAGAAGAAGGTCGACGGGCTGTCCACCTTCATCGTCGACATGCGCGAAGCGCTGAAGGGCGGCATGACCATCAAGCCGATCCGGGCGATGATGAACCACTCCACGACGGAAGTGTATTTCGACGACGTGAAGGTGCCGGCGGAGAATCTGGTCGGCGAAGAGGGGAAGGGCTTCCGCTACATCCTCTCCGGCATGAACGCCGAGCGCATCCTGATCGCCGCCGAATGCATCGGCGACGCCAAATGGTTCATCCAGAAGGCACGGGACTACGCCAAGGAGCGCGTCGTCTTCGGTCGGCCGATCGGCCAGAACCAGGGCGTCCAGTTCCCGATCGCCAAGGCCTACGCGCAGATGCGGGCGGCCGAGCTGATGGTGAAGGACGCCTGCCGGCGCTTCGAGGCGGGCGAGCAGTGCGGCGAGCAGGCCAACATGGCGAAGATGCTGGCCGCCGACGCCTCCTGGGCGGCCGCCGAGATGTGCCTGCAGACCCATGGCGGCTTCGGCTTCGCGGAGGAATACGACATCGAGCGCAAGTTCCGCGAGACCCGCCTCTATCAGGTGGCGCCGATCTCGACCAACCTGATCCTGAGTTATCTGGCCGAGCATGTGCTCGACTTGCCGAGGTCCTACTGATGACGTCCGGACTGCCGCTCGAAGGGCTGCTCGTCGTCGCGGTCGAGCAGGCCGTCGCCGCCCCCTTCTGTTCCGCGCGCCTCGCCGACGCGGGCGCGCGGGTCGTCAAGATCGAACGGCCGGGCGGCGATTTCGCGCGCGGCTATGACGACGTGGCGGCCGGGCAGAGCAGCTATTTCGTCTGGCTCAACCGGGGCAAGGAATCGCTCGCCCTCGACCTGCGGGAGGACGCGGATCGGAGCCGGTTGGAGGCTTTGCTGCGCGAAGCGGACGTCCTGGTCCAGAACCTGAAGCCGGGGGCGATGGCGCGGCTCGGTCTCGGCATCGACCGGCTGCGGGCGGCGAATCCGAAGCTGATCTGCTGCTCCATCTCCGGCTATGGCGAGGAGGGGCCCTATGCCAGCCGCAAGGCCTACGATTTGCTGATCCAGGCCGATTCCGGCCTGTCCTCGATCACTGGCGGCCCGGACGAACCGTCGCGCGTCGGCATCTCGGTCGTCGACATCGCGACCGGCGCGACCGCGCATGCCGCCATCCTGGAAGCGCTGATCGCGCGCGGGAAGACGGGCGAGGGGGCGGAGATCTCGATCTCCATGTTCGACGTGATGGCGGACTGGCTCGCCGTGCCGCTGTTGCAGCAGATGGGCGGCAAGCCGCCGAAGCGGGTCGGGCTCGCCCACCCCTCGATCGCGCCCTATGGGGCTTTCACGGCGGGTGACGGGTCTGTCTTCCTGATCTCGATCCAGAGCGAGCGGGAATGGAAACTGTTCTGCAAGACCTTCCTCGGCGACGCGACGATCCCCGAGGACGAACGCTTCGCGACCAATGTCGCGCGGGTCAATAATCGGGAGGTGACGGACCGTCTCGTCGCCGATGCCTTCGCCAGGCATGACGCGGCGAGCGCGGAGGCGGCGCTCCTCGAGGCGGACGTCGCCTTCGCCTCGGTCAACGACATGGGCGGCCTGGCGGCGCATCCGCATCTGCGTCTCGTCGAGGTGGAGACGCCCGGCGGGCCGGTGCGACTGCCCGCGCCCGCGCCGATCGTGCGCGACGCTGTGCGGCGCTACGGCCCCGTCCCGGCCGTGCCGGAGCGCGACGCCGGATCGGAGTGAGCGCGGCCGGCTTTCCTGCCATAAAACCATCACCCTTCCACGGATGACCTGCGGCTCTGACGGCGCTAGGATGTTGCGGTGCACAATAATGATTGTGCGTCGCAACTCACTTTCGTCTATCGAGGAGGGACCGACGCGATGGAGGGTCTGCAGCCGTCCGGCCTGTCGCTCGCCGGCAAGAAGGGCGCCGTCCTGAGCGTGGCGAACGAGCAGTCGATCGCCTATGGCTGCGCGCGGGCCTTCCGGGCGCTCGGCGCGGACCTCGCGCTCTCCTACCTGAACGAGAAGGCACGGCCCCATGTCGAGCCCCTGGCGGAAGCGCTGGAGGCCGAGATCTTCCTTCCCGTCGACGTACGCGAGCAGGGCGATTTGCGCGCCTTCTTCGACGCGATCGCGGAAAAATGGGGGCGTCTCGATTTCGCGCTGCATTCGATCGCCTTCGCCCCGCGCGAGGATCTGCACGGCCGGGTGACGGATTGCTCGCGCGAGGGGTTCGCACTGGCGATGGATGTGAGCTGCCACAGCTTCATCCGCATGGCGCGCTATGCCGAACCGCTGATGCGAGACGGCGGGGCGCTCTTCACCATGAGCTACTACGGCGCCGAGAAGGTGGTCGAACATTATAACCTGATGGGCCCGGTCAAGGCGGCGCTGGAGAGCACGGTGCGCTATATGGCGCACGAGTTGGGGCCGAAGGGCATCCGCGTCCACGCCATCTCGCCGGGCCCGGTCCGGACGCGCGCAGCGTCGGGCATCGAGCGCTTCGACGAGCTGATCGAGCGGGCGAGCCGCGAGGCGCCCTCGCACAAGCTGGTCGGCATCGACGATGTCGGCATGGCGACGGCCTATCTCGCCAGCGATGCCGCGCGGCTGATCACCGGCGACACCCTCTATATCGACGGCGGCTTCCACATCATGGCGTGAGCCGACATTGCGGCGCCCGCTCTTCGGGGACGGGAAAGCCCTGCCCCCGGGTAGGGAGTTCGACACCCGAAATGCACGCACGCGACGAATACCTGCTATAGATGGAGGACTGTCCGCGGCCCGGGTCCGACGCGTAGAGGATCCGGGCGCGTCGGCGGGGAGAATGCGATGGGTGGGACGGCGCGGGCGCGGCTGATCGCGACAATCGCCGCCGCGGTGCTGCTGGGCGCCGCGCTTCTTGCCCTGTTGAACGACTGGCAGCAATCCCGGGCCCTGGCCGTGCTCCGCGTCGGCGTCCTGCCGGACCAGGCAGCCCCCGTCCTCGAACGCCGCTACGCCCCGCTGCTCGGCCATCTGCAGGAACGGCTGGGCATGGAAGTGCGGCTCGTCGTCCCGGACAACTACGACGATCTGGTCGAGCTTTTCGCCGCCGGCGCGATCGACATCGCCTATTTCGGCGGGCTCACCTTCCTGCGCGCCAACAAGCGCCACGGCGCCAAGCCGATGGTGATGCGCGACGTGGATCTCGATTTCCGCACGGTATTCCTGGTGCGGGAAGAATCCCCGGCCCGCGCGATCGAGGCGTTCGAGGGACGGCGTTTCGCCTTCGGGTCGGAGGATTCGACGTCGGGTCATCTGATGCCGCGCCATTTCCTGCGTGAACGGGGAATCCGCCCCGAGGCGTTCTTCTCGACCGTGCGCTATTCGGGCGCGCACGACACCTCGGCGCTCTGGGTTCAGCAGGGCGTCGTCGACCTTTCCGCGGCGAACGGCCTGGTGGTCGAGGCGATGCGGGCGCAGAGTCGGCTCGACGGCGTGCGGGTTCTGTGGGAATCTCCGGGGTATCCGGACTATGTCTGGGCCGCGCAAGGCGCGTTGGCCGAACCCCTGCGCGAACGGATTGTCGCCGCATTCCTCGAGCTTTCGCCCGGCGATCCGGAGCAGCGGGCCATCCTGGAAAGCGTCGGGGCAGGCGGTTTCGTGCCCGCGCGGCTGAGCGACTTCCGGTCGCTATCCCAGATCGCCGCCGAGCTGGGGTTTCTGTAGGCGAGAGGTCGTATCGGAAGGTTCGTGCTTCATTCCCCGCAATCGAAACCGTCCACCCACCGTCAGATCCTCTATCTGATGCTGGTCATGCTCGTTCTGCCCTGCGTGGTGTTCGGCAGCATCGCGTGGCTCTTCGCCATCGAGCGCGACCGCTATCGGACGCTGAACGACTATCACGTCACCTCGGCGGAATGGGCGGGGGAGCTGCTGCTCGAGGCGACGCAACTCGCCGCCTACGCCCAGGACGGCGCCGCTGCCGTCGGGCCGCCCCTGCGAGAGCGGATGCGCGAGGCCGTCGCGGCCAGCCTGGAGGCGACGGCGTTCGAGACCGACTCCTTGCGCGCGGTGGAGGCGCAGTATGGCGATGCGCGTTTCGGCCGGACGCTCGAGGGCCTGATCGAAGCGCGCCGGGAGCTCGCGGCATGGCCGCCGGCCGACGGCCCTGAGACCATGGGCAGGCTCGGCCTGCTGATCGACACGTTCCGATTGCGGGCGGACCAGCTGCGCCGCATGCATCTGGACGCGGCGGACGAGATCCGCGGCGCGGTCCAGGGCCGGCTCGACCAGTCGGGGCTCGTCGCACTCGGCGTGATCCTGCTGGCGATCGCCGTCGGTGGGTTCCTGATCCTGGCGATCCTGCGCAACGTTCGGCAGATCGAAACCCAGCGCCTGGAAAACCTCGCCCACGCGGTCGAGGCCAGTCGGGCGAAGTCCGAGTTCCTGACCATGATGAGCCATGAGCTGCGCACGCCGCTCAACGCCATCCTCGGTTTCTCGGACGTGCTGATGAACCAGTATTTCGGGCCGCCCGGGGCGGGCCGATACCGGGCCTATGCGGCCGATATCCATGCGAGCGGCATGCATCTGCTGGAACTGATCGAGGATATCCTCGATCTCTCCTCCATCGAGGCGGGCAAGGTAAATCTGCATTTCGCCGCGATCGACCTAGCCCGGCTCGCCGACGAATGCGTCACCATCGTCCGGCGCCGGGCGGACGAGCGGAAGATCCGCCTGACGACCGATTTCCCGCCGGATCTGCCGCGCGTCCTGGCGGATTATCGGGCGACCAAGCAGATCCTGATCAACCTCACCAACAACGCGGTCAAATTCACGCAATCCGGTGGAACCGTCGAGATTTCCGCCCGGGTCGCGGACGGCAAGGTATGCCTGTCGATCGCCGACAACGGGCCGGGCATCCCGCAGGACAAGATCGGGGCCGTCACCGACCCGTTCGAACGCGCGGTCGGCGATCCCTATCTGAAGAGCGAGGGCTGGGGCCTCGGCCTCGCGATCACGAAATCGCTCGTCGACCTGCAGCACGGCGAGATGGAGATCGAGAGCGTTCTCGGCCAGGGCACCACGATCCATATCCGCTTCTCGGCCGATGCGGTGGCGAAGCTCGCCAAATCGCGCTAGCGATGGCTTGGAACTTGCTTGACGATCCCTTGCAGTGCGGCCGATCCCGGCCGCCAATCCGGAGCGACGCGTGAGCGATGAGCGATAACCCCATTCCTTTCGGCCGGCCGATCCTGGACGACGCCGTCTTCGAGCGTGTCCGGACGGTGCTGGAAAGCGGCATCCTGGTTCATGGCGAGGTGACGCCCGCCTTCGAGGCGGCCTTCGCCGAACGCATTGGTGCCGCCCACGCCGTCGCCGTCTCCAGCTGCACGGCCGGCCTGCATTTGACGCTCTTCGTCCAGGGAATCGGACCCGGTGACCGGGTGGTCGTGCCTGCCATGACCCATGTGGCGACCGCGCACTCGGTCGAGCTGCAGGGGGCGGAGCCGGTCTTCGTCGATGTCGATCCCGCGACCGGCAACATGGATCCGGCCGCGCTCGAGGCGGTCGAGGGGCCGCTCGCCGCGATCATGCCGGTCCATTATCTGGGGCTGCCCTGCGACATGGACCGCATTCGCGCTGTCGCCGACGCCAAGGACGCCTTCGTGCTGGAGGACTGCGCGCTGGCGGTCGACGCCAGCTACGGCGAGCGCAAGGCGGGGACGCTCGGCCTCGCCGGCAGTTTCTCCTTCTATCCGGTCAAGCACATGACCTCGATCGAAGGCGGCATGGTGACGACGGACGACGAGGAGCTCGCCGCGTCCCTACGCAAGCGCCGCGCCTTCGGCTACAACCGCATGCTGGGCGAGCGCGCGCGGCCGGGCATCTACGATGTCGATGCGCTCGGCTTCAATTATCGGATGAGCGAGGTCGAGGCGGCCGTTGGCCTGGCGCAGCTCGACCAGCTCGATGGCTTCCAGGAAGCGCGCGCGCGCAATGCCGCGCAACTTCACGCCGCCCTCAAGGGGATCGAGGGGCTGACCCTCTTTCCATTGAAGCATGGGGCCGCGATTTCGAGCCATTACTGCCTCAACGCCGTGCTGCCCCGCGACGGTTCGGTCGACCGCGACACGGTGGTCGACGGGCTCAAGGCGCGGGGCATCGGCAGCTCCATCCACTATCCCGGGCCGGTGCCGCTCTTTACCTATTATTCAGAGAAGTACGGCTACCATGCCGGGCAATTCCCGGTGGCGGAATGGCTGGCGGAGCAGACCATCTCGCTTCCCGTGGGACCGCATTTGGGCGAGGACGGCGCCGGCAGAATCGCCGATGCTTTCGCCCAGGCCTATCAGGAAGGCCAGAAGGCCGGACGCTGACGAGGACGAAAGAACCCGATGACCGAGATTGCATTCGAGAGCCTGAAGCCGAAGCTTCAGAAGCAGCGGATTCTGCTGATCGGCGGGGCCGGCTTCATCGGCCACAATCTGGCGCTGGGCCTGGCCCGGATGGGCGCCGAGGTGGCGATCGCCGACAACCTGATGGTCAACAGCCTGATCGAGAACAGCTTCGAGGGCGACCGCGACCAAGTGCAGCGCCAAGCCTACCAGCATTTCCTGCTGTCGCGCTTCGAGCTGCTGCGCGAGGCGGGGGTACGGCTGATCAATTGCGACGCCCGCCTGCTGGCCGACCTGGGCCGCGTGTTCGAGGACGTGCGCCCGACCAAGGTGGTGCATCTGGCCGCCATCGCATCCGCCGTCGACGCCAAGAAGGAGCCGGGCCTCACCTTTGACCTGCAGCTGATCACCCTCAGAAACGCGCTGGAGCTGGTGCGCCCGCGCACAGAGCAGATCAACCAGGTGATGTTCCTGTCCAGCTCCACCGTCTACGGCGATTTCGAGGGCGACACGGTCGACGAGACCACCTTCCCGCGGCCCGAGGGCATCTACGCCAACGCCAAGTTCATGGGCGAGCGGCTGGTGCGCACCTACCGCACGCAGTACGGCGTCGGCACCACGGTGATCCGTCCCTCCGCGCTCTATGGCGAGCGCTGCATCAGCCGCCGCGTCAGCCAGGCCTTCATCGAGAACGCGCTGACCGGCAAGCCGCTGCTGCTCGAAGGGGGCGGGGACGGGCGCCTCGACTTCACCTATATCGAGGATCTGGTGCAGGGCATGGTGCGGGCCTTGGCGTTGCACGACGCGCCGGAGAAGTCGTCCACCTTCAACATCACCTTCGGCAATGCGCGAACGATCGCGGAGTTGGCGTCCATCGTGAAGGATGCGGTGCCCGAGGCGATCCTGGAGGAGCGTCCGCGCGCCGTCGACAAGCCGATCCGCGGCACGCTCTCGATCGAGCGGGCGCAGCGCGAGCTGGGCTTCCAGCCGGAATGGCCGCTGGAGACCGGCTACAAACGCTACTGCGAATGGTACGTCGCCGAGTGGGAGCGCGCGAAGCGCCAGCTCGAGCGCAATTGACCCGCCGCCGCTCCGCCCGTCGACGCAGATGCTAACCCCCTCCCAGACCGGCCGCGGACCGGCAGCCCTGATCCTGCTGGCGCGGCTCGACAGCCGGCGCCTGCCGGGCAAGGGGCTGATGGATCTGGGCGGGCGGCCGGTGCTGGGCCGCGCGATCGACCGGCTGCGCCGCTGCCGCGTCGTCGGCTCGATCCTGATCGGCACCTCGGACAGGGCGGTCGACGACCCGCTGGAGGCCTTCGCCGAGGCCGAGGGCGTCGGCTGCTTCCGAGGCGATGCGGCGGACGTCGCCGGGCGCTGCCGGGCGGCGATGCGGGCCAACGGCCTCGACTGGTTCGTGCGCATCTGCGGCGACAGCCCCTTCGCGGACCCGCAGGTGACGGACACGGTTGCGGAGGCCTTCCTCGCCGATCCCCGGCTCGACATCGCGACCAATGTTTTCCCGCGCGGCTATCCGATCGGGGCGAGCGCCGAGGCGGTCAGCGCCGGCGCGCTGGACCGCATCCTGGCTGGCAGCGACGACATCGCCTGGCGCGAGCACGTCACGGCCTGGGCGTACGAGCATGCGGAGCGCTTCGCGATCCGCAATATCGAACCCGGTCATGACCGCTATAGCGGCCTCTCGATCGCCGTCGACACGCCCGACGATCTGGCCCGCGCGCGCGCCGCCGTCGCGGCGCTGCCGGATCCGGCGAAGGCCACGCTGGAAGAGGTGGTCGCGGAATACGTCCAGGCCGACTGACCCTCCCGTCCGAACCTTCCCTCGCGTGGAGCTGAGCCCGAAGTGCGGGCTTCATTCGGCTGCCCCGAAGGCGCTATAATACGTGCAGGATGGGACATGTTTCATGTCTGACGTGCGCGGCATGCGCGCGATGCTTGGTTCCCAGGCACGCGCGTGCCGACATCCGGGGCCAAGCGATCGATGCCTTCCTGGCATGCCATACGGACGGGACCGATCCGTCTGCAGACGACGGGCGAGATCGCGCGCTGCTTCCAGGCGGCCCGCGCGGTGGGGGAGCCCGTTATGATGGCCCGCATCGCCTGCGTCCGGCTCGACCTGCTACGGCACCGCTATGGCGAGACGCGTCGGAAATGGGCGGCCAATCTGGTGGAGCGGCGGATGATTGCGTCGGTCGAGCGCGGGCTGGGTCCGGCCGACCTCTTCATGCGGGCGCGCGACGGGTCTTACGTCGTCCTCTTCGCGGATATCGAAGCGATGCAGGCGGGGCGGATCGCCCGCGCGATCGCGGCGGAGATCAACAGCGATCTGGTCGACAATCCGCATTTGCCGGACGTTCGCGTCGTCGCCGCGGTCGCCGATGATCGGGCCATGGGCGGCGGGGACGACGCGGCCGCAGGCGTCGCCATCGCCGCGCTTCTGGCGCGTGCGCAACAAGGCTGGGTCGGCGTCGGCTGACCCGAAGGGCCGCGCCGTTCGCCGACACGGCCCATCCGCAAAAACCATGGGGGCAATGGATGCTGGCTATTATTCCTGTGGTTGCATTTTTCATTCGAGGTCGCTAGACAAAAGTACCGGGTGGGTCGGGGCCAAGCGACGGCAACGTCTTTGCGCCTTCGAGGGAGTGTCGTGTTGGGTGAACAGCGCTTCGAGAGCGAGACCATCGAAATCGAGCGGGACGCCTTTCTCACGCGGCTCGTGCGCGAGCTGTCCGGCGTGCTGCAGGATGTGGTCGGTCTCGACGAGACGCGGGGTTTCATCTCCGTCGTCGGCGCGCATATGGGCGATGCCTTCAACGCCATCTACCGGCGGGCGGTGGGCAAGCGGCAGCTCGACCGCGAGGAAGTCGCCGATGCGATGGTCGATCTGAAGCGTCGGATCGACGGCGATTTCCACGTCATCGCGCAGAACGACGATGAGATCCTGTTGGGCAACCGGCGCTGCCCCTTCGGCGAAGCGGTCGAAGGGCGGCCGTCGCTCTGCATGATGACGTCCAATGTCTTCGGGCGGATCGCCGCCGAGAATCTCGGCTATGCGCGCGTCGACGTCGAGGAGGCATTCGCCACCGGCCAGCCCCGGTGCCTCGTTCGGGTCTCCCTGCAGATGCAGAAAGTCGGCGACGGCCCGCCGAGCGGTCGGGAATATTTCCAGACGCAGTCGGGCGATCATCCATAGGGTGCGGGCCGTGAGGGAACTGACGCACGTGGCGGAGGCCTTTCCGGAACCGGTTCTGTTGCTGGATCGGAGGGGGCGGCTGGTCGCGGCGAACGACCGCGCTCGCAAGGTCCTGTCAGTTCCCGGAAACGACAACGGAGAACGGACGACCCTGGCCGGGATGGTCTCCGACGGGGAAGCCCGGGTCGAGACGCTCCTGCGGCAATGGTCCGGCTCCGGGGATCCGTCGCCGGCGCGGCTGACCTTCACGGCGGTCGAGGGGGCACCGAAATCGCGCCGCTGCGACGGCTGGTGCTGGCGCTCCGACGAGGGGCCGGTGATCTTCGTGCGGATCGTGACCGGCCGGGACCCCAGCGCGAAGCTGGGGGAGCTGACCAACGCGATCCACCAGCTCAACCGGGAATGCACCCGCCGTGCCCAGATCGAGTCGCAGCTGCGGCGCCTGCTGCAGCAGATGAATACGCAGAATACGGTGCGCGACATGGTGCTCTCGCAGGTCAGCCACGATCTGCGCACGCCGCTCAACGCCATCATCGGCATGTCCGACTTCATGATGGAAGAACCCTTCGGGGCCCTGCAGGACCGCTATCGCAGCTACATCGCCGACATCCGCTTCAGCGGCCACACGCTGCTCGAGCTCGTCGACAAGGTGCTGACGCTATCGGTCAATTCCGAGGAGAAGACGGAGGCGGTCGAACTCCTGAGCGATCTGGCGGAATGCCTGGAGAACTGCGAACGCGTGGTCGAGCCCCTGGCGCGTACGCGCGGCCTGACCGTGATCATCCCGAAGGATGTCAATCTGCCTCGGCTCCGGGTCGACCAGGTTCTCCTGAAGCAGATCATCATGAACCTGCTCGGCAATGCGGTGAAGTTCTCCGCGAAAGGGGGGCGGGTCGAGGTCAGGGTCGACTGGATCGACGGCGAGGCCCTGCGGCTCGACGTGGCCGACGACGGGCCGGGCATCCCGGAAGACAAGCTCGGCGATTTCCTCGCCCGCACCCGGCCCAGCCCCTATATCGCGTCGTGCGACGGGGCGGGGCTCGGCCTGTTCCTCACCAAGCGGTCCGCCGACGCGATCGGGGTCGCGCTTTCCGTGCGCAACGGCGAGGGCCGAGGCACGGTCGCCTCGCTCGAGTTCCCGGCCGAGTTGCTCGAGGTCGGCGCCGTCAGTTGATCGTCGGCCGCCGCGCTTCGCGGGCTTCCGCCGGGGGCTTGCCCGCGGTCGGGCCGGATTGATGGTGAACGATCCGCCATTGACCGGCCTCGCGCGCGAAGATGTTGGTCGCGATCAACACCTGGTCGCCGACCTCCTCCCAGCAGATCACGAAGGCGCTGTCGCCGAGATCGTAGACGCGCGGCGCGAGGCAGCGGATCGGCGGCGGCGACTGCAGGATCGCCCGCCAGCTCGCGATCACGTGCTCGCGCTCGTAGAGCGGTTCCCACCCCGGATGTAGGCAGGCGACCGGCGCGTCCTCGGCCCACAGCGCCTCCATCGCGGTAGCGTCGCCGTCGGCGAAGGCCTGATAGAAGGCCTCGTTCGCGAACAGGATCTCCTCGGGGCTCGACGCCGGCTTCATAGCAGCAGGATGCGGTGGGCGAGGGAGCGGCCGTCGCTCACCACCAACGCATCGAAGCCGAGCAGCTTCAGGAGGTCGAGGAAGGTCAGATCCGCGGCCGGCGCCCCCAGTTCGGAGAAGATCGGCGTCGCCCGGGCCATCGCGGTCATGCCGGCGAGCCACGCGCGCAGCCGGTAGATCGTGGCGAACCCCGCATCGTCCAGCCCGACCATGATCAAATGGCGGTTCCCGTCCCCCTTCGAGAAGATCATGAAGGGCGGGGCGAACTGGTTGCGCAGCATCTGATTGGAGAGGCCCGTGACGAAGGCGACCCGGCTGCGCTGGTCCGCCTTGGCCAGGGTCTCGACCCGCGGCCCATAGCGTTCCACCGTCTGCGGCGGTGGGTAGTAGTAGCCGACATAGCGGTCCTCGGCGTTCAGCGTCGCCGCGCCCGGCGGGCCGCCGCCGGTCGCCCCGGTTTCCTGGGCCGCCGCCGGCGCCGAGAGCGCCAGCAGCAGGGCGATGGCGACCGGCGTCGCGATGCCGAGCGATCGATGCATTCCCTGTCGCTCCTTTCCGCTCTCGGTCTGCCCCGGCGCTCGGCCCTTTGCGCGCCGGAATCCCGCGGGTAGAGTGTGCCCGTGATTCCGGGCGCGTGGCCGCCGGGGATCCCCGCCCGGGTGCGGGGCGCCGCCGGTCATGGCGAACTGTGGCGCGCCGGGGCTTGTGAAGGCAAGGATCGATCGAATGGCGGAAGCGCCGATTGTCGAACGGGAACAGGACGCGATGCGCATCGCCTTCGTCGCATCCGAGGCCGAGAAGGCGCAGCAGGCGCTCACCGTGCTGCGGCGGAAGTACCCGTCGGTCGAGACGCCGGAGGAGGCGGACGTGGTCGTCGCGCTGGGCGGCGACGGCTTCATGCTGCATACGCTGCGCGCGCTGATCGGCACCGGCAAGCCGGTCTACGGCATGAATCGCGGCACCGTCGGCTTCCTGATGAACGAGTACCGGACCGAAGGGCTGGAGGAGCGGGTGCGGAACGCGCAGTCGCTCAAGCTCTATCCGCTGCGCATGAAGGCGACCCGGGTCGATGGCGGCGTCGAGGAGGCGATCGCGATCAACGAGGTCTCGGTCTTCCGCGAGACCCGCCAGGCGGCGAAGATCGACATTCGGGTCGACGGGGTGGCCCGCCTCAATGGGCTGGTCTGCGACGGCGTGCTGCTGGCGACGCCCGCGGGCAGCACGGCCTACAATCTCTCGGCCCATGGGCCCATCGTGCCGCTCGGCGCGGGCGTGCTGGCGCTGACTCCGATCAGCGCCTTCCGGCCGCGGCGCTGGCGCGGCGCCCTGCTGCCGCAATCCGCCCATGTCGATTTCGACATCCGCAGCACCGCGAAGCGGCCGGTCAGCGCGGTCGCCGATTCGACCGAGGTGCGCGACGTCCGCCATGTCTCGATCTACGAGGATCGCAGCGTCGCGGCGACCATCATGTTCGATCCGGAGCACAATCTGGAAGAACGGATCCTGAAGGAACAGTTCGCGGCCTGAGCGCCGCGGCCCGGCCGCGTGCCGCCGCCGGCGGCGTCGTGCCGGGATGCCACCGTCGGGACGGGTATCGACCGGTGTCCGAGCGGCGGCAGTTGGGGGACGGCACCATGGAACGCAGTATGTTTCGTTTCATCTGGCGCAACAGCCGGCTGCAGCAGGTTGTCACGCTCGCGCTGACCATCGCCTCCTTCCCCTTCCTCTACTACTCCTTCGATCTGCCGAAGCAGATCATCAACGAGGCGATCAACACCGATCGGCAGGATTTCGCGTTCTTCGGCGTTCAGCTGACCCAGGTTCAGTTCCTGCTCCTGCTCTGCGGCATCTTCCTGGCGCTCGTCATCGTCAACGGCCTCTTCAAGATGAAGATCAACACCTTCAAGGGGGTGATGGCGGAACGGTTGCTGCGCCGACTGCGCTACGTGCTGATCGCGCGCACGCTGCGCTTCCCGCTGCCGCAGTTCCAGAAGACCTCCTCGGGCGAGATCGTCACCATGGTGACCGCGGAGGTGGAGCCGCTCGGCGGCTTCTTCGGCGACGCGTTCGCGCTGCCGGCCTTCCAGGGCGGCACCTTCCTCACCATCATGGCCTTCATGTTCATCCAGGACCCGTTCCTGGGCCTCGCCGCCATCGCGCTGATCCCGGTGCAGGGCTACATCATCCCGAAGCTGCAGAAGAAGGTGAACGCGCTGGGCAAGGAGCGCGTGAAGCATGTTCGCTCGCTCTCCAACCGCGTGGGCGAGGTCGCGGGCGGCGTTCAGGACGTGCGCGCGCACGACAATTCGGGCCATGTGCTGGCGGACATCTCCGAGCGGCTGGGACGGATCTTCGACGTGCGCTTCGAGATCTACCAGCGCAAGTTCTTCATGAAGTTCCTCAACAACTTCATCAACCAGCTGACCCCGTTCTTCTTCTACGCGATCGGCGGCTATCTGGTGATCCAGGGGAACCTCAGCTTCGGCGCGCTGGTCGCCGCGCTCGCCGCCTACAAGGATTTGGCGGCGCCGTGGAAGGAACTGCTCAACTACTACCAGCGGCTCGCCGACGCGCGCATCAAGTACGACCAGCTGGTCGGCCAGTTCGCGCCGCCGGGCATGCTGGACGAGACGCTGCAGGATGGCCGTCCGGAGGCGGAGCCGCGTCTGGACGGCGACATCCACGCGACCAGCCTGAGCTGGGCCGACGAGGACGGCGTGCGCGTCATCGACAATGCGAATTTCACGGTCCGCGCCGGCAGCCTGACCGCCGTGCTCTCGACCAGCGGCACGGCGCGCGAGATCTTCGCCCGCCTGATGGCCCGTCTGCTGGCGCCGACCGGCGGCAAGATCAAGGTGGGCGACTCCGACATCGCCCACCTGCACGAGGCCGTGACCGGCGCGCGCATCGGCTATGCGACGGGCGAGCCCGCCTTCTTCAACGGCACGATCGCGGCGAACATGTTCATCGGCCTGCAGCGCCGCCCGCCGGAGGTGGCGGCCGAGAAGCAGGACGAGGAGCGTCGACGCCATATCATGGAGGCGGAGGCGTCCGGCAACAGCGTCTTCGATCCGCATCTGGACTGGACCGACTACGCGCTCGCCGGCGTCTCGAACCGGGACGAGCTGACCGAGCGCGCGATCGACCTGCTGCAGGCGGTCGAGATGGAGGAGGACATGTACTCCATCGGACTGCGCCAGACGATCGATCCGGAGGTTGAGACCGTACTCGCCGACAAGGTCATGACCGCGCGGCGCAGGATGCGCGAGGCGCTCGACGCGCAGGGCGTCGACGATCTGGTCCAGACCTACGACATGGACCGCTACAACACCTATTCCTCGCTCGCGGGGAACCTGCTCTTCGGCCGGCCGGAATCGCCGGAATGGGCCTATGAGAAGCTGCATGAGAACCCGACCGTGCTGGCGCTCTTCGAGAAGCACGGGCTGACCGAGCGTTTCCACGAGATCGGTCTCAAATGCGCCGAGCTGATGGTCGAGCTGTTCCAGGACCTGCCGCCCGGCCATCCCTTCTTCGAGCTCTACAGCTTCGTCGACGAGGAACTGCTGCCCGAGCTCAAGATCATGGCGCGCAAGGCGAAGAGCGGCGGCGAGGCGAACGCGCTGACCAAGGAGGAGCGGGGGATCCTGATGGGCCTGCCGTTCGACATCGTGGTGCAGCGCCATCGCCTGGGGCTGATCGATTCCGAGATGCAACGCACGATCGTCGCCCTGCGCAAGGAGCTGCACGAGAGCCATCCGGAGGTCTTCAAGCCGGGCGGCGCGGTCGAGCCGTTCGATCCGGAGCGCTATAACCGCGGGCTCTCGATCCTCGACAACATGCTGTTCGGGCGCATCGTGCACGGCCGTTCCGACGCGACCGAGCGGGTCGAGGCCATGATCGCCGAGATCTGCGCCGAGCTCGACCTGCGCCGGCCGATCGTGCGCATTGCCTTCGATTTCCAGGTCGGCATCAATGGCGGGCGCCTGTCGGCGGTACAGCGCCAGAAGCTCAATCTCGTGCGCAACGCGGTGAAGCGGCCGGATATCCTCATCGTCGTCGATGCGTTGAGCGCCTTCGACCGGTCGTCCCGCGCCAAGGTGCTGCCGGCGCTGCGCGCGCGGCTCGAGGGCACGACATGGCTTTGGGTGGACGGCGCGCTGCCCGAAGGCACGCATGCCGACCAGGTGCTGGAGATCCGCAACGGCCGGGTGCTCGAGGAGAAGGCGGAGGCCGCCGAGCCGGTGGCGGAAGCGGAGCCGGCGGAGACCGAGCGCGCCGACGAGGCGCTGGGCGCGGAGGCGGCCGCGCTGAAGGAGATCCCGCTGTTCGCCAATCTCGACCCGACGCGGCTCAAGTTCCTGGCCTTCACCGCCGAGCGCAAGACCTACCAGCCCGGCGAGCAGCTGATCCGCGAGGGCGAGGAGGGGGATGCCGCCTACGTCATCCTGGACGGCCTCGCCGAGGTGCTGGTGGGTGAGGGGGAGAACGAGAAGGTGCTCTTCACGCTCGGCCGCAGCCGGGTGGTGGGAGAACTGGCGCTGCTCAACGACGCCAAGCGCTCGGCCACCGTGCGCGCGGTCGAGCCGGTCACCGCGCTGCGCCTCAACCGCGAGGTCTTCACCGAGATGGCCCGCCAGGACCCCTATTTCGCCTTCGAGATGACCCGCGATCTGGGCCGGCGCCTGGTGCTGACCACCGATCAGCTCAACGAGGTGCGCGCGGAGATGGCGAAGCAGGGCGACTAGGGCGCGCGCTAGGCCACCTGGATCGCGCAGCCGCGGTCCGCCGATTCCCACGCCGCCAGGCAGATACGCATGACGCGCACCACGTCCTCGCCGGTGACCAGCGGTTCGTGCTCGCCGCGGATCGCGGCGACGAAGTCGGGTAAGAGGTCGCCCTTCGCCATGCCGGGATAGGGGACGTCGAAGGGCTCCTCGTCCTCCGGCGCGTCGCCGCGATAGAGGCGGGCGGGGCCGTCCGCGTTCTCGAAGCTGAGCTTGCTGCCATAGACGTTCAAACTGTGGAACTTGCGCCGCTGCGGACCGAAGAGCGTGGTGGACTTGGCCAGGAGGTCGCTCTCGAAGCGCATAAGCACGCTCATCGTGTCCGGGTACTTGAAGGCGCTCTCGCGGGTCAGCTTCTTGGTCGCCATGGCGGTCACCTCGACCACCTCCTCGCCGGCGATCCAACGCATCAAATCGATCAGGTGAATGCCGCCGCCATAGGCGACGCAGTAGAAATCCATCTTGCCGCGCCAGCCCTCTGTGATCTTCCAGAGGATCTGATGGATGTAGTCGCCTTCCATGTAGAAGAGGTCGCCGAAGGCGCCGCAGGCGACCATCTCCTTGACCGCCTTGAAGCGCGGGCTCTGGCGCAGGATCAGGTTGGAGGAGAGGCGCCTGCCGCTCGCCCGCCAGGCGTCCTCGACACGCGCCAGCCCGGCGCGGTCGAGCGCGATCGGCTTTTCGCAGAAGACGTGCTTGCCGGCCTCGAAGGCGGCGACCGCCTGCTCGACATGGGCGTCGTCGTAGGAGCAGATGGAGAGCGCGTCGATCGCCGGGTCGGCGACGAGCGCGCGCCAGTCGGTGTGGGTTTCCGCCACCGCGCGCCGGGCGGCGACCGCGGCGAGATGGTCGGCGTCCAGGTCGCAGACCGCCTTCACGGTGACGCCGGGGATGTTCCGGTAGCTCTTGACGTGCTGTTCGCCGACGCCGAGCCCGATGACGCCGACGCTGAGCGCTCTGTCGGTCATCTCTCGCGTCCCCCGACCTCAGCCTAGCCTGTCCTCAGCGTACCGCCTGCTCCAAGGTTTGCATCATCTGGTTGATGCTGTCGATCACGCGGGCGGAGGCGGCGTAGGAGTTCTGCAGCACGGTGAGGCGCGCCATCTCCTCGTCGATGCTGACGCCCAACTCGTTGCGTAGCGCCTGCTTCAGGTCGGTGCGCAGGGCCTCGCTCTCCTCCGCCCTCGTATTCGCCGTCTCCGAGCGCTTCACGAAGTCCGTCAGGATGCCGGAGGCGAGCCCGCTGTAACTCTCGCTGGAGAGCCGCATGGCGGACCCGACGAGCTCGCGGTTCGAGCCGTTGAGCGCGTTCAGCACGTCGTTGCCGGCAAGCGTCTTCACCGCTTCCGTTCCCGTGGCCAGCGTGTCGTTGACCTGGATGTTGGTGCGGCTCGCGCTGTCGGGCGTGGTGCCGGTCTCGACCTCGAAGAAATACTCCGCCTGGCCGGCCGTCGCCGTCTGCGTCGCGAGGCCGAGCCCGGTGAGGGGCGTGCCCACGGTGTTGGCGAGCGTCACCGTCTCGCCGTTGGTCGAGGTGATCTCGAGCTGGCCGTCCTCGTTGAGGCGCGCGCGCACATTGTTGAGCGCGTTGAGGCTGACCAGCGCCGAGGCGACCGTGTCGCCGGTATTGATGACGACCGCCTGGGCGCCGGAGCCGTCATTGACGTCGACCGTGAAGGTACCGGCCTCGGCCGCCACGAAGGTGGAGGTCGTGTCGGTGAAGGTGGCGGTGCTGTCGGCCGTCGTCGAGGCGAAGAGATAGGCGTTCGCGAAAGTCTGCGGCTCGCGCAGGCTGGCGCTCGAGAGCCCGAGGCCGCTGAGCGGCGTCCCGGTCGCGTTGGCGAGCGTCAGCGGCGTGCTGGCGGTCGACGCGATCTCGAGCGTGCCGTGGGCCGTCAGGCGGGCGCGCGCGCCGCTGACCGCGTTCACATCGTCGATCACGTCCTGCACGGTGGTCGCGCCGCCGATGGTGATCGTGGTGGTGCCGGCGCCGACATCGATGGTGAACTGGCCCTGCTGGGCGGCGGTGAAAGTGTCGGTGGTGGCGGAGAAGGTGGCGCTGCTCTGGCTCGCCGAGGCGGCGTCGTCGACCAGGCTGTAGGACAGCTCGTCCAGATGGTTGCGCATCTTCTGGATCGCCGCGCTGCCGTTGGAACTGCTGTCCTCCGCCGTCTGGTCGGTGCGAATGAAATCGAGCAGCGCCTTCAACTCCCCGTCCGGCAGTTGCCCGCCGGTGATCAGGTCGGTCGAGGGCGAGCCCGACTTGGTCAGCGTGCGGTTGGAGGCGTCCCAGGTGAAGGTGCTGGCGGACCGATCCGTCAGGTCGAGACCGGTCGTCGTGTAGACGGAGACTGAGCCGTCGTCGCGCTCGAAGGTGCGGATGTCCATGTAACCGGCGACGGCCTCGAGCTGCTTGTCCCGCAGATTCTCGAGCGACGAGGTCGGGCGGTTGGAGGTGCGTTCGCGCACGATCTTGGTGTTCAGCCGATCGACCTCCGCCAGCGCGTCGTTCAGCCGCGTGACCGTGTTCTCGACATCGACCAGGATCTGCGACTCGATCAGATCGAGCCCGTCCGACAGGCGCTGCATCTCGTCGACGATGGATTCGCCCGAGAGCACCACCTCGTCGGCGGCCGCGTTCGACTCCGGCGCGGCCTCGAAGGCCTTCCAGGCGGTGCGGAAGCGCTCGAAGTTCTCGCCGAGCGGCGTCGTGCTGTTGATCGTGCCGGTAAGCTGCTCGACCTGCTCGTAGAGCCGGTTGCGAATACGGTTCGCCTCCGCATCCGCGGTCTGGGACAGGAGGTCGCGCTGCAAGCCGTCATTGGTGACCCGGCGGATGTCAGCGATACGCACGCCGCCGGTCGAGATGGTCTCGAAGCTCTCCTCGCGCCGGTTGTAGTTCGGATTGTTCGCGTTCGCGACATTGTCCGAGACCGTGCGGACGGCGGTGTTCAGCGTGTTGATCGACGAGACCGCGACGCCGAGGGCCGAAAAGAGCGACATGGCTTCTGCCTCCTAGTTGGCTGTGCCGTCGGGACGGTGGGGGCGGCCCGCTTCTGCGGCGGCGCCTCGTCCTGCCCCGGGGCGCGGGGGTGTCCGCGCCTCAGCAGCTCCGATTGAGGGCGACAGGCGCGGCGCGCTGCGGCGCGGCACCGCTCGCGCCGCTCTGCCCGTAGCTGTCGACATGGCCGGATGCGCGGCGCGCGGCGTCCGCGATGCGTTCGACGATCCGCTCGCTCGCCTGCGAGACCAGCTTCAGCTTGCGTTCGTTGAGTTTCGCCAGATCCTCGAACCGACCGCCGACTTCCTTCAACCGCTCGCGCAGTTCGGGCTCGAGCGCGCTGGCGAACTCATTGTCGTTGGCGAGCGCGTGGATCTGCTCCTCATAGAGCTTGAAGAGCGCCTGCTTCTCCTCGATCACCGGGCCGAGCTCGCGGCTGCGCGGCCGTTCCAGGAGCGCGTTCTCGCGTTCCAGCAACTCCACCAGATCCTCCATCAGACCGATCAGATTGTGCGCGCGCAGGGAAGGGGTCATCACTGGGTCTCCTGCATCTTCAGGATTTCGGCCATCACGCTGTCGGCGAGGCCGATGCCGCCGGATTCGGCGATTTTCTTGCCGTACTCGTCGACCATAAGGTCGCGGTTCATCGATTCCGCATGGCCGCCGCCGAACAGCCCGTCGCTCTCCAGCTCCTCGAACATCGGCTTCAGCATCTGGGCGATGAACACGGCCTCGAATTCGGTCGCGGCCTCGCGCGCCTTCTCGACGTCGCTGGTGCCTTTCGGCAGCGACGGCGTGCGCGCGCTGCTCGCGGCGCGGACCTGCTCCATCATGAGATCGGCGGGGTCCATGGCCTACATCACCTCGATCTCGGCCTGCAGGGCGCCGGCCGCCTTGATCGCCTGCAGGATGGTGATCATGTCGCGCGGGCCGACGCCGAGCGCGTTCAGGCCGTTCACCAGCTCCTGCAGGCTGACCCCCGTCTCCAGGACGCCGAGGCGGCGGTCCTCGTCCTCGTCGATCTCGATGTCGGTACGGTCGACGACCTGGGTGTCGCCGGTGTTGGAGAAGGGCTGCGGCTGCGAGACCTGCTGGGTCTCGGTGATCCGGATCGTCAGGTTGCCCTGGGCGATGGCGACGCGGTTGATGCGAACGTTCTCGCCCATGACGATGACGCCGGACTTCTCGTCGATCAGCACCTTCGCCATCTGGTCGGGCTCGACGCGGAGTTGCTCGATGTCGGTTAGCATCTCGACCAGCCGGCCGTTGTAGGATTGCGGCAGCTGGACCTGGACGGTGGCGGGGTCGAGCACGCGGCTCGCCTCGACGCCGATGAAGGCGTTGATCGCGCGGCTGACGCGCCGGGCGGTGGTGAAGTCCGGATTGCGCAGGTTGAGCTTCACCTGACGCATATCCTCCAGCGTGAAGGGCACCTCGCGCTCGATGATCGCGCCGTTCGCGATGCGGCCGGCCGTGGGCACGCCCTTGACGACCGTCTCGGCCGCCCCCTGGGCGCTGAAGCCGCCGACCGCGACCGCGCCCTGGCCGACGGCGTAGACCTCGCCATCGGCGCCGAGCAGCGGGGTGACAAGAAGCGTGCCGCCGAGCAGGCTCTCCGCATCGCCGAGCGCCGAGACATCGATGTCGATGCGCGAACCCTGGCGCGAGAAGGGCGGCAGCGTCGCCGTCACCATGACGGCGGCCACGTTGTCGGTATCCAGCGCGTCGTCGCGCGCATTGACGCCGAGGCGCTCCAGCATGCCGATCAGGCTTTCCTGGGTGAAGACGGCGCTGTCGAGCGTGTCGCCGGTGCCGTTCAGGCCGACCACCAGGCCGTAGCCGATCAGCAGGTTGTCGCGCACGCCCTCGAAATCCACGATGTCCTTGATGCGGGACTGCGCCGAGGCCTCATGAGCCCAGGGTCCGATCGCCGAGATGCCGACCAGAGCGACGGCGACGGCGGCGAAGGTCTGGCGCAGCCGGCGGCCGATTCGGCCCCGTGGCGTTTGGACGGTCGGTATCATGATCGATCTCATCCTCTCGACTCTCCCTCGGACGGTCTCGCCCGCCCGCTTCTCATGCGAAGAACGTGCCAAGTAAGAATGCCCCGTAACTCGCTGAAATAGCGCCACGATCCTGTCCGCTCGGGGCCTTGCGGCAAGAATTACCGGGACGGGACGGGCGCTTTCGCCTGTTTCGCGCCGACGGCAAAACGGATAGAGTGCCGCGCATGAAGATCGAAGGTCCCGGCAATACGGGCAAAACAGGATCCGCGAAGAAGGCGAAGCGCACCGGCGGCGCCGGTGGGGCGGGCTTCGCCCATTCGCTGCGCGGCGGCGACGACGCCGAGGTCGAGGCGGAAAAGCCGGTCTCCGGCGGCGGCGTGGCGGGGGTTTCCTCGATCGACCTGCTGCTGGCCGTCCAGGGTGTCGGCGACGCGACCGAAGAGAAGGGCAAGCGCCAGCGCCCCGGCGAGTGGGCGAACCGGCTGCTCGACCGGCTGGACGCGCTGCGGCTCGGCCTGCTGGCCGGCCGAATTCCCCCGGAACGGTTGGAAGAGTTGCGCGACCAGATCGCGGCCGAACGCGAGCGTACCGACGACCCGGCGCTGGAATCGCTGCTGCGCGAGATCGAGCTTCGCGCGCGGGTCGAACTCGCCAAGTTCGGCCGGCACTGAACCGCGTCGGATTTCGCCCGCGACGCCTAGCGTCAAGAAATATTTACCAAAAAATCGGTTGTTTCGCGCAGGACTTGGCCTTATAAGCCAGCGCGCGGCAACGACCGTCGTTCGCTTTGTCTGGAGCCTGTAATGACAACGAACAAGGTGACCCAAACCTCCCCTTCGCGCACGGAAGCCAGCGCCACGCCGACCTCCACGCTGCTTCCCCCGGACTACCGGCCAAGCGAAGACGAAGAGTTCATGAACCCCCTTCAGGTTGAGTACTTCCGTCAGAAGCTGCTGCGTTGGCGTCAGGAACTGCTGCAGGAATCCAGCGAGACGCTGGAAAGCATGCAGGAGGAAAGCCTGGCCCAGCCGGATCTGACCGACCGCGCCTCGGCCGAGACCGACCGCGCGATCGAACTCCGGGCCCGTGACCGGGAGCGCAAGCTGATCGCCAAGATCGACGCGGCGCTGCAGCGCATCGCGGACGGCAGCTACGGCTATTGCGAGGTGACGGAGGAGCCGATCTCGCTGCGCCGTCTGGAAGCGCGTCCGATCGCGACGCTCAGCCTCGAGGCGCAGGAAGCGCACGAGCGCCAGGAACGGCTGCATCGCGACGACTGACCCGGAAGGGCGGGACGCGCGGCCTAACCGGACGACGTCTCGCCCGTTCCCTTGAATTCGATCTCCAGGAAGGCGAACCGGCCCGGCGTCGCGTTCACCACATTGTGCTCGACGCCCGCGGCGCGCGTGTAGGGCACGCCGAGCGTCAAGTCGGCCTCGCTCCGGTTCCCGCCCGCCGTCTCGACCATCAGCCGTCCGTTCGACAACGGGATCACCATGTAGTCCATGGCATGGCGGTGCCAGCCGGTCTCCGCCCCCTCCTCGAACGACCATTCGGTCGCGAGGATCCGCGCATCGTCGATCCGCACCGTGGCGACGGCCTGCTTCCTGGACATGGCGTTTGGCGTTTCCCGAGGCGATTGTTCCGGCCGTCACTATGTCCGACGGACGTATTCAGTGTCGAGCGCGGTATCCTGATCGGCTGAAAGAAATGGGCCCGGCGGGGGAGACCGCCGGGCCCTTTGCGATTCACGCGTCGGCCGTGGAGAGGGAGGAGAGGAGAGAGGACCGAGCGCGTAAACCGTAACCGTGAGCGATCCGCCGCCTCAGAACGGCATGATCACGTCGACCAGCTGCGTGCCCCAGCGCGGCTGATTGAAGTCGGTGATGTGGCCGCGCCCGCCATAGGCAAGACGCGCCTCCGCGATCTGTTCGTAGGAGACCGTGTTGGTGTTGGTGATGTCCTGCGGCCGAATGATGCCGGCGATCTGCAGCTCGCGAACCTCGAAATTGACCCGGGTCTCCTGCCGGCCGTGCAGCACCAGATTGCCGTTCGGCAGCACCTGGGTCACCACGGCGGCGATCTGCAGCTCGATCTCCTCGTCCCGGTCGATCGAGCCGCCGCCCGTGTTGGTCGTCTGGCCGTCGAAGCCGAGCAGGGCCGCGGGGTTCACCGCCTCCGGCAGGATGCTGTCGAGCGCCTGCTCGTAACCCAGCAGTGTGTTGACGTCGACATTCTCCGAGGTGTTGCGGTTCCGCGTCGTCGAGTTCGACATCGAGCCCTCCTCGTCGATCGAGATCACGACCGTGACGATATCGCCGACCTGGCTCGCGCGCAGATCCTTGAAGAACGCTCGGCTGCCCGCCCGCCAGAGCGAGTTCGGCTCCCGCGTCGCCGTCTGCGGGGCCGGCATCGGCATGCTGACCGGCTTGTAGCCCGGCTGGTGGGTCGGGTTGTCGATCGCCGTCATGCCCGGCTCCTCGCCGACCTTGGTCAGGCGCTCGAGCGTGTTGCAGGCGCCGAGCCCGAGCGCGAGCGCGCCGACGGCCAGCAGACGGGTGAGCGACGTCGTGTTGAAGCGGGGGGACGAACTCATGACTTACCTCCATTGGCGGCGAGGCGCGCGGGCAGGTCGGCCTCGACGCGGTTCTCGCCACTCACCACCGCATCGATGGTGATGCGGCTCTGCAGATTCTGGACCCGGACGATCTCGCCCTCCGCACCGCTCTCCATCGCACGGCCGAGCGCGGTGAGGCGCATGTTGGCGGTCTCCAGCACGATGGTGACGCGGGCGTTTCGGGTCACCAGCTCCGGGGCGCCGACGCTGCTGGCCGGGACCGGCCGGCCGGCGGCAAGCGTGCGCCCTGCCTCCAGCCCGACCATGTCGGCGGGATCGACGATCGCGCTGCGGCTGACCCGGGCGGCGGGCAGCCGCACGATCTCCAGGTCGCGGGCGCGCAGGATGTCGCCCTTGGCGATCCGGCGGACCGGCACAGCGACCTCGATCTGCGGGACCGCGCGGCCGCCGAGTGTGATTTGGCGGCGGGCCTCCGGTCCGGGCGGACCGGTTACCACGGCGGTGAAGCGGCCGGAGGACTTCTCCAGCGTGAAGCGCGCGAGTTGCGGGGCGCCGACGGCCCCCTCGGCAAGACGCAGTTCCGCCGTCTCGTCGTCGAGATCGATCGCGATGAGGTCGTCCTCGCCGGTGCGCTCGAACAGCGCGCGGCGGACCATCTCGCGCAGCTCCCCGGTCGTCACCGTGCGGGCGGGCCGGGTCACCGTCACCGTGTCGAAGGTGCTCTCCGGCTTCCAATCGATGCCGTAGGCGCGGGCCAGCTTCCAAAGCCAGACCGCCTCCAGCACCGCGCTTTCGCCCGGCCCCGGGGCGCGGGCGACCGCGCGGTCGGCATAGCGCCCCGCCGGCTCGAACAGATCGCCGAGGCGGATCACGTCGGTCCGGACCTTCAACTGGTCAGCGAGGGCCACCGGCGTCTTCGGCTCGGCCTCGCCGGCGGCGAGCGCCGGCAGGGTGCGGGCCGTCACGGCCAGCATGAAGGCCGCGAGGAACAGGGCGTAGATTAGGCTCAACAAGGTGAAGCGTGTCATCATCGTCTTCGCCTCCCGGGGCGATCGCGAACGGCGCCGATCAGCGCAGGTTCGTCATGGTCGCCATCATCTGGTCGGAGGTCTCGATCACCTTCGAGTTCATCTCGTAGGCGCGCTGCGCGGTGATCAGGTTGGTGATCTCCTCGACAACGTTGACGTTCGAGGTCTCCAGGAACCCCTGCTGCAGCGATCCGAAACCCGCCGTTCCCGCGACCGCCGTGGTCGGCGCGCCGGAGGCCGGCGTCTCCAGGAACAGGTTGTCGCCGACGGCGAGCAGGCCCGCGTCGTTCGGGAAGCGGGCGAGCTCGACCTGTCCCAGGATCTGCGGGTTCACCTGGCCATCGATCGAGACGGAGACCTGACCACTCGGGTTGACGGTGATGTCGACCGCGTCGTCCGGCACCGTGATGCCGGGCTGCACCGTGTAGCCGTCAACCGTCACGATGTCGCCCTGGCCGTCGAGCTGGAACGAGCCGCCGCGCGTATAGGCCGTGTCGCCGCTCGGCAGCGTGATCTGGAAGAAACCTTCGCCGTTGATCGCGAGATCGAGCGGGTTCTCGGTCAGCGTCAGGTTGCCCTGTTCGGTGATGCGGTAGACCGCCGCCGTCTTGACACCGAGACCCACCTGCACGCCGGCCGGCACGATCGTGTTGGCATCCGAGCTCTGGGCGCCGACCCGTCGCTGGTTCTGGTACAGGAGATCCTGAAACTCCGCCCGCCGGCGCTGATAGGCGGTGGTGTTCATGTTCGCGATGTTGTTCGAGATCACCTCGACATTGAGCTGCTGTGCCAGCATGCCCGTCGCGCCGATACTCAAGGATCGCATTGCCCTACTCCTCTGTTTGCGGGGTGCGGCGGCGGGAATCTAGGGGCCCGCGCTCGCGCCTCCGCTCACCCTCAGCCGCCGGGCGGCTTGCCGAGGGTCGTGATCATCTGCGTGTGCCGGTCATCCTCGCGGTCGAGCATGCGGCTCAGGCTCTGGTAGCGGCGGGAGACCGTCATCATGCGGGTCATCTCCAGGATCGACTGGACGTTCGATCCCTCGAGCATGCCCTGTGCGACGGTCGGGTTCTCGACCGGCTCCGGCTGCTGGTCCGTGACGCTGTAGAGGCCGTTCGCCGCGCGATCCATCGCCTGCTCGTCTTCGAAGGTGACGAGGCTGAGGACTCCGATCGTGCCTTGCTCGTTCGAGACCGTGCCGTCTTGGGCGACCGAGATCTGCCCGCTGCCCGGCGGGATGGTGATCGGGCCGCCCTCACCCTGCACCGGGTAGCCGGCGCTGGTGACGAGCTGGTTCTGCGCGTCGAGCTGGAAGCGCCCGTGGCGCGTGTAGCGTTCGCCCAGCGGCGTATCCACCACGAAGTAGCCTTCGCCGTTGATCGCCAGGTCGAACGGGTTGCCCGTCGGCTTCGCCGGCCCGTCGCGCAGGTCGCGGCTGAGGCCGATATCCTGCACGAGCGAAGTGCGCTCGCCGCCGCCGGGTTGGCTCAGATATTCCTGAAAGACCATCTTCTCCGACTTGTAGGCCGGCGTATTGGCGTTCGCGATGTTGTGGGCGATGACGTCCATCTCGCGCCGCAATGCCGACTGTCGGGACAGGCCGATGTAGATCGCGTTTTCCATCGTGTCGGTCTCGTCCTCTCTCCATTCGCTGCCGGCCGACCCCGGGGGGTCCTTTCGCGGACCCGGTCGCGGGCTCTCCAATTCCCGCGTGGGCCAACCGACGGCTCTCCTCTCGCCGGACTGTCTGGCAAGCGCCGTGCCAATTCGCGCAACGGGCGGAATTGCGCCGTTTCGCCGCCACCTGGCGGGGATGGGGAGGGGAGGGCGGCAGAACTTTCCGGACCCTTTCGTTCCGGCCGCGTCGGGCGCTACGAATATTTTGGCCGTTCGCATCACGCCTTCGCATTAGTTAGTGAACTCTTCCTTCCTTTGGTGCGGGCGCGCCCCTATACTCGCTGCGATGCTGGCGCGGCCGGCGACGGCTCGACACGTCTTAGGCATTCGTAAAGGGTAGGCCGGATAGGATCGTGCCGGCGTTGCTCCGCACGGCATCCGAGGGGCTGCATCCAAGGGAACGGCGATGGCGGACGAGGACGATATCGACCAGGACGACGAGGAGGAGGGCGGCGGCTCAGCCCGAAAGCGGGTCAGCGGCAAGAAGCTCGTGCTCTTCATCCTGTTGCCGATCCTGGTGCTCGCGGGCGCCGGAGCGGGCGTCTATATGAGCGGCCTTCTCGACCCGATCCTCGGCCTCGGCGAACAGGATGCGGTGGAGGGCGAGGCGCCGGCGGAGGCCGATGCGGTCGAGCCGCCCGGGCATTTCCTGCCGCTCGACGAGATGACGGTGACGCTGCGCTCGGCCGGCAGCAAGGCGCGGTTCCTCAAGCTGCAGCTGACGCTCGAGCTTGAGACGCCCGAGGATGAGGAGCGGGTGCGCGCGGTCATGCCGCGCATCGTCGACAATTTCCAGGTCTTCCTGCGCGAATTGCGGGTGGAGGAGCTGGAGGGCAGCCAGGGCATCTACCGCATCCGCGAGGAACTGCTGACCCGGGTCAACCAGGCGGCCAATCCGGTCAAGGTGAAGGAAGTGCTCTTCACCGACATGCTGATCCAGTAGCCGCGCCGTTCGCCGGCGGCCTTGCCGCCGGCGCGGGCCCTGGTCTCGGGTTCTCGAAAAATAATCTCGGCGCGGAAGGGCGGTCGCCCTGGCGCGCGAGCGCGCGCATGCACATTTCAACGCCCGGGCGGGGCGGACGGCGTGCGCCCGCCGGGCGACGGAGTGTTCGATGACGAGTTGGATTGCGGTCGTGGGCGGTCTCGCCCTGCTTTTGGTCGGGGGTGAGTTGCTGGTGCGCGGCTCGGTCCAGGTGGCGACCCGCCTCGGCGTTTCGCCGCTGGTGATCGGGCTCACGCTGGTCGGTTTCGGCACCTCGACGCCGGAGCTGGTGGCCTCGCTTCAGGCGGCGCTCAGCGGGGCGCCCGGCATCGCCTACGGCAACATCGTCGGCTCCAACATCGCGAACATCCTGCTGATCCTGGGCGCGTCGGCCGTGATCGGGCCGATCGCCGTGCAGTCGCGGACGCTGAAGCGCGACGGGCTCGCGATGGTCGCGACGGCGCTGGCCTTCGCGATCGTGGCGATCGCGATCCCGCCCGCGCGCTGGATCGGCGCGGCCTTCATCGCGCTTCTGGGCCTCTACATCTATTCGGCCTTCCGGCAGGAGAAGGCCGTGGTCGTGGCCGATCACGGGGCGGTCTACGACAAGGCGCAGGCGACGCGCCAGGCCGACCCCGCGCTCGCAGCCCCGGCCGCCGGGCCGCGTCTCCCGGTCGCGCTGGCGACGGCGCTCGCCGGGCTCGCGATCATCATCGTCGGCGGGTATTTCCTGGTCGAGGGGGCCGTCGGGGTCGCCCGCGACTTCGGCGTCTCGGAGACGGTGATCGGGCTGACGATCGTCGCCGTCGGCACGTCGATGCCGGAACTCGTCACCTCGCTGGTCGCGGCGGCCCGTCGGCAGTCCGACGTGGCGCTGGGCAACATCATCGGCTCGAACATCTACAATATCCTGGGCATCGGCGGCGTGACCGCGCTGATCGCGCCTTCCGGGATCCCGGACCGGATCGTGACATTCGACAATCCGGTGATGGTCGCGGTATCGCTCGCGGTGGTGGCGATGGCCTATACCGGCGCGCGCATCAGCCGCTGGGAAGGCGGGCTGCTGCTCGCCGCCTATGCCGGCTATATCGCCTGGCTCTGGCCGAAAGCGGCCGGCGGATGAGCCGGAGGCAACGGTGGACTGGCCCTGCATTTGCATGGGAAGGTACCGGCCGCAGTTCGGCGACGGCCGGCGACGCAGAGACGGACGGAAGCGATGGCTGACGACGATCAGGACAAGATGGCCGACGAATGGGCCGCCATGGCCGACGAGGATGTCGGCGAGGGGGCGGACAGCGCCGACGATCTCGCCGCCGAATGGGCGGCGATGGCGGAGGATGGCGACGGCGAAGGCGGCGGGACCGCGCGCGTCCTCAACCAGGATGAGATCGACAGCCTGCTCGGCTTCCAGGAAGGCGGCGACGGCGACGAGCAGCGCTCCGGCATCGAGGCGATCATCGATTCCGGCATGGTGTCCTACGAACGCCTGCCGATGCTGGAGGTGGTCTATGACCGCCTCGTGCGCATGATGTCGACGAGCCTGCGCAATTTCACCTCCGACAACGTCGAGGTCAGCCTCGACAACATCACCTCGATCCGCTTCGGCGACTATCTGAACTCGATCCCGCTGCCGGCCATGCTGACCGTCTTCAAGGCGGAGGAGTGGGACAATTACGGCCTGGTGACGATCGACAGCTCGCTGATCTATTCGATCGTCGACGTGCTGCTCGGCGGCCGGCGCGGCACGGCGGCGATGCGCATCGAGGGCCGCCCCTACACCACGATCGAGCGCAACCTGGTGGAGCGGATGATCAACGTCGTGCTGGCCGACCTGTCGGCCGCCTTCGATCCGCTCTCCTCGGTCACCATGCGCTTCGACCGGCTGGAGACCAACCCGCGCTTCGCTACCATCGCGCGGCCGGCCAATGCGGCGATCCTGGCGCGCCTGCGCATCGATATGGAGGATCGCGGCGGCCGGCTCGAACTGCTGCTGCCCTACGCCACGCTGGAGCCGGTGCGCGAGCTTCTGCTGCAGATGTTCATGGGCGAGAAGTTCGGGCGCGATTCGATCTGGGAGAACCACCTGGCGACCGAACTCTGGTTCACCGACGTCGATATCGAGGTGGTGCTGGACGAGGTGTCGAGCTCGCTCGGCGAGGTGCTCGACTGGAAGCGCGGCACCTTCCTGCCGCTGCAGGCGACGCCGGAAAGCCCGGTGGAACTGCGCTGCGGCGAGGTTCCGATGTTCTCCGGCACGATGGGCCGCAAGGGCAATCGGATCGCGGTCCGGATCGACAATCGCCTCGAAGGCGAACAGTGAGGCACCGCGCCGCGCGAACGCAACATTTGTGTGCGTAGGGCAAGCGACGTATTTTAGGTGCGGGCCCCGCGCGGGGCCGAAGCGCCCGCCGGATACGGCGGCTGCGCCGTTCTAGGAGATGACGCGAAGGCGATGGAGCCCTACGTCCTGTCCCTCGTTCTCGACGTGGTGCTGGCCTGCTTGCTGGCGGCCGTCATCTGGTATGGGCTCCGGCTCAATCGTCATCTCTCCGCCCTGCGCAAGAGCCGGGAGGAGCTGAAGGGCCTGCTCGAGGAGTTCGCCCGCTCGACCGATCGCGCCGAGGCGGCGCTCGACGGGTTGAAACGCGGCGCGCGCGAGAACATCGCCGCCGTGAAACAGACCGTCGACAAGGCCGAGGCGATCAAGGACGACCTCGTCTTCCTGACCAAGCGCGGGGAAGAGGCCGCCGACCGGCTCGAAGCCGGAATCAGCGGCGCGCGCGCGGACCGGAAGGCGGCGGGCGGCAAGGGTACGGCCGTGGCCCGCACCGATGGTGCGGCGCCCGGCGAGGACGCCGCGGCGGATGCCCAGGGCGGGCGCGGCCGGCGGGGCAAGGCGAAGAAGAAGTCCGATCTTCTGAAGGCGCTACAGGGCATGCGCTGATCCCGGATGGCGCGGGGTCGATGTGACCAGACGAGGCAAATACCGTGCGATTGATTCCCGTTGTCCTGGTCGTGGCTGTCCTGATGCTGAGCCTCAGGGTCGGCGACATCTGGCTCACGCTTACCGGTGACGAGGCCGCGCGCGTCGGCGCGCCGGCGGGCGAGGCGGTGGCGCAGGACACGGGCGACACCCCGCCCGCGCTGGAGGGCGAGGGGAACGGCGGTTCGGAGGGCGAGGCCATGCCTGCGCCGGACTCGGGGGCGGGCCAGGCGTCCGACGTGCCGGCCGGCATGGAGCCGATCGAGATGACGGACGAGGCCGGTCCGGATTTCCAGGCCGAAGGCGATCTCCAACCGGGCGAGCTGCGGCTGATGCACGATCTCGCCAAGCGGCGCGAGCGGCTGGAGCGGCGCGAGCGCGCGCTGGACGAGCGCGAGGCGCTGCTGTCGGCAGCCGAGCAGCGCCTGGTCACCAAGCAGCAGCAGCTCGAGGAACTGCGGCAGCGGATCGAGGATCTCGTCGCCCGCTTCGACGAGGGGCAGGAGGAGGAGACCAGCGTCCTGCGCCAGACCTACCAGAACATGAAGCCGAAGGCCGCGGCCTCGATCTTCAACGATCTCGACATGACGACGCTGCTCGACGTCGTACGCGGCATGCCGGCACGCCGGCTGGCGCCGATCCTTGCCGCGATGAATCCGGAGAAGGCGCGGATGGTCACCCAGGAACTTGCCCTGCGCGAGGAATTGCCGACGATCCCCGAGTAATCGTCGCGGCCGTCGCCGACTTTTAAAAATACGACCCTCGGATGATCATTAACTTTGAATAAACCAATCCCCCGATATAAGAATTTCGGAACGGACAGGTATCAGGGTATGGCCCTTGTGCCTCGCCGTGATGGGAGGGCCGGCGCCGCGCGCAACCGCGCGGAAGATGGGGCTTCCCGGGGGTAAACAACGGTTCCGGCTGCGCCAGGACGAGGTTGGACGCAGGCGGCGGGTCGGACTGAGCAAGGAGTGAGGGCGCATCATGGCGGTCGATATGAACATGCCTGTGCTCATCGTCGATGATTACAAGACGATGCTGCGCATTATCCGGAATCTGCTGAAGCAGCTTGGCTTCAACAACGTCGACGAGGCGTCCGACGGCAGCGAGGCCCTGAGCAAGATCCGCAGCAAGGAGTACGGGCTCGTCATCTCGGACTGGAACATGGAGCCGATGACCGGCATCCAGCTGCTGCGCGAGGTGCGCGCCGACGAGAAGACCCAGAACCTGCCCTTCATCATGATCACGGCCGAGAGCAAGACCGAGAACGTGATCGCCGCGAAGGAAGCCGGCGTCAGCAACTACATCGTGAAGCCCTTCAACGCCCAGACGCTCAAGCAGAAACTGACCAGCGTCATCGGCCAGTTCTAGGCGCGGATCACACGGGTTCAGACGGCGCGTGGGGCGCCCTCCACGTCGCCGGTCGGTTACCAGGAACGCCGCCCTTCGGGGCGGCGTTCGCGTCTCGGGGCGACCACGGCATTCTTTGCCAGCGCGCCCGGAATCCGGCATGCTACGTCAATGAACGACGAGGACGACATCAAGCCGGTCCAAAGAAAAGAGACGGGAACGCTTTTGTTCTTGAGTCTTTTTCTTTTGCTGCTTGCGTTCTTTATTCTTCTGAATTCGATCGCGACCTTGATGGAGACACGGTCCCGGGCGGTTCTGAGTTCGGTCGCCGCCACCTTCAAGGCGGAGGACATCTCCGAGATCTCGGCCGAGATCCTGGTCTCCACCCTCGGGACCACGCCGGAGCCGGAGGAGGTCCTCGAGGAGGTCGAGCGGCTTTGGGTCACGGCCGTGCCCGTGACCCGGGTGGAGACCGTCAATCCCGGCGACGACATGGTTCTGGAGATGCCGGTCACCAAGGTCTTCGTCGGCGCCGAGGCGCGGGTGCGCGACGATCGCACCGATCTGATCCAGGCCATGGCCGGGGCGCTCGCCGCACGGCTCCGGGGCTATGTGGTGATCACCAACGCCGTGTTCTTCGTCGAGAATCTGAGCGAGGATTACGAACCGCCCGCCGCGGCGCGCGAGAGGACGTCCGGGGAATCGGGCATCGTCGATCTCGATGATCCAAGCGCCTCGCTGCTGCCCGCCGGCGGGATGGACGGCATGCCGCTCGCCATGGCCCGGGCGGACGCGTTCGCCCGCGCGCTGGTCGATGCGGGCGCGCCGCCCGACGGGCTTCAGGTCGGCCTGCGCGAAGGCGACCCGTCGCGGCTACGGCTGCGCTTCTTCGTGCGCGAGGCGGATGCCGCGCGCCTCACCTTCGGCGACCGGGGGCTGCAGCGCCCGCCGGTCGATCCGGGGCCGTTGAGCGGCCCGGCCGGCGGCGGCTGAGGGGAAGGACGATGCGCGACGAGGATTTCGAGCTCGGCCTGCCGGAAGATGTCGGCGATCAGGAGGAACTGGAGCGGCCGGCGCCCTGGCTCGTCACCTTCGGGGACGTCACCGCTCTGATGCTGACCTTCTTCGTCATGCTGTTCTCGATGTCGCATATCCCCTCCGAGAAGTGGGATTCCGTGATCGCCCTGATCTCGACCAGCGTGGAGCCGGAGGAGAGCGACGTCCCGAGGCCGACGAGCGAGCTCAATGTCGCCAATATCAGCCTCGTGAACGCGTTGCCCACGGCCTATCTGAACCGGATCTTCACGGAGAAGCTCGCCCGCGACGAGGTGTTGAGCGACGCGCGGGTGACCGAGCTCGACGGGCAGGTGGTGATCTCGCTGCCGAGCGACGCGCTGTTCCGGGCCGGGCGTGCGACGCTCCTGCCCTCGGCGGACGAGGCGATCTTCCGCCTGAGCGGCGTGCTCGCCCAGATCGGCAACCGCATCGACGTGCAGGGCCATACCGATCCCGAGCCGCCGAGGGCGGAGGGGTTCGAGAGCAATTGGTCGCTCTCGCTCGTCCGTGCGCTCAATGTGGCGAACGCGCTGGAGGAGGCCGGCTATACCGGACGGCTGACGGCGCTCGGCCTGTCGGATTCGCAGTACAAGCATCTCGATCCCGCGCTCAGCGAGGCCGAACGCTTCCGTCTGGCCCGGCGGGTCGATCTCGTCATCCTGCCGGATGCGGACGGGCAGTAGGGGATGTCTGGAATGCGCCAGGCGCTGAAGGTGCCGATCAGGATCGCAGGCATGGCGCTGCTGCTGGCGGCGGCGCTCGCGCTCGGCCTGCCGGGTGGCGTCTCGGCGCAGACCGAGGTGCGCACCCGCGCCTGGCAGCATCCGGACTTCGGGCGCATCGTCTTCGATTGGCCGCAGCGCGTCGACTACACCGCCGCGGTCGAGAACGGCGCTCTGCTGGTTCGCTTCGGCGCGCCGATCGCCACCGATCCGACGGGGGTGGCCGCCCGGCTGCCGGCCTATGTGGCCGGCGCGGCGGTCGCCGATGGTGGGCGCACCGTGCGCTTCGATCTGAAGGCGCCGGCGCGTGTCAGCAGCTTCCGCAACGGCAATGCGGTCGTGGTCGATCTGCGCCCGGCCGACGGCGCCGCCACGGCGGATGCGGCGCCGCAGCCGCCCCAGGCCCCGGCCCAGGAGGAGCCGCCGGCGCCGGTGGCCGATTCCGGACCGCCGCCGCCAACCGCGCTGGTCCCGGTATCCGTCGAGGATCGCGCGGATGCGACCCGTCTCTCCTTCGCCTGGTCCGGACCGGTCGGGTACGAGGTCGTGCGCGACGGACGCGACGTGACGCTCACCTTCGATCGACCGGCGGCGATCGACCAGCGCGCGCTCGCCAATGCGCTGCCGCAGGGCGTCGGACCGGCGCGGATCAGCGCCCGGGATCGCGCGACGGCCGTCAGCCTGACGCTCGCCGACGGGGCCAGTGTGCGGGATTTCCGCGCCGACGGCGCCGTCGTGCTGGAGATCGTCAAGCCGGGGGCGGCGGCCTCCGAGACCGGCCAGCAACCCGCCACGGCCGAAGCCGCCCCGCAACCGGCGGAGCCGCCGGCGGACGCCGTGCCGCCCGAGGAAGCGGCGGCGCCTGAGCCCGCCGAAACGGCGGAGACCGAGGCGACGGGCGAGGCGGCGGCCGAGCAGGCCGAGCCGGCGCCCGCCCCCGAGGCGGCACCGGAGCAGGTGGCGAAGGCTCCCGCGTCGGAGGAAACGCCGGCCGACGACAATCTCACCGCCGAAGAACGCGCCGCCCGCGAGGCCGAGGAGCGCGAGCGCGCGCTGCGCGAGGCGGAGGACGCGGCCGCCGCCGAGGCGATGCAAGCGGGCGATCTGGTGCTGCGCCGAGACCAGGCCGACCGCCAGCGTGAGGAGAAGGGCCCGGCGCTGGTCAGCTATTCCTTCGAATGGCCGGAGCCGGTCGGCGCGGCCGCTTTCCGCCGGGCGGACGACATCTGGGTCGTCTTCGACATCCGCGCGCCGATCGACCTGGCGCCGATGCGCGCGCTGGGTGAGCCGATGGTGGAACGCATCGAGCAGCTGCCTGTCACCGGCGCCACCGTGATCCGCATGCGCGTGCCCGACCGGACGCTCAATCCCACGGCCCGTCGCGAGGGCTTCGATTGGGTGGTCGATCTGCGCAAGTCGCCGCAGGGCCCGCGCCGCCAGGTCGATATCCGGGCCGAGGCCAATGCCGAGACCGGGCCCGTCCTGTTGTTCCCGACCGACGAGCCGGCGCGCATCGTGCGCTTTCCCGACCCGGATGTCGGCGACCGGCTGGGGGTCGCGACCTACAAGGATTCCGGCCACGGCATGGACGGGCTCAGGCGCTATCCGGAGTTCGACCTGCTGCCGACGGCGCAGGGCGTGGTGATGGCGACCCGCGCGCCCTATGTGCGGCTCGACCGGCATTTCGACGGCTACCAGATCCTGGCGCCGGAGGGGCTGCACATTTCCGCCGTCTCGCCGGAGACGCCGGTCTCGGAAGGGCCGACGCTCAGCGCCAACCGGCTCTTCAACTTCACCCAGTGGAAGCGGGGCGAGCCGGACGAGTACATCGAGGCGCGCCGCGCGCTCTATCGCACGGTCAGCGAGGTGCCGGAGAGCAAGCTCAACGAGGCGCGGCTCGACATCGCGCGCTTCTATCTCGCCCGCGACTACGGGCCGGAGGCGCTGGGAATATTGCGCGTCGTCGCCGACGCCGAGCCGGACCGCGCGGATTCGACCGATTTCAAGGCGCTGATGGGCGCGGCGGCGCTGCTCTCCCGCGATCACGAGATCGCCCGGGAGAACTGGGCCGACCCGCGTCTCGACGGGTTCGCGGAGACGGCGATCTGGCGCGGCGCGACGCTCTCCCGGCTCGGCGAGTACAAGCAGGCGCATGAGCGGTTCCGGGGCGGGGAAAGCCTGCTGCGCCGCTACCCCTATCCGCTGAAGGGCAAGCTCTCGATCATGCGGATCGAGGCCGCGCTCGCCAACCGCGACCTGCGAACCGCGACGAGCTGGATCAACCATCTGGACGGCGAGGCCGACAATTTGAGCCGGTCCGAGCGCGCGGATCTGCGCTATCACCAGGCACGGGTCGCCGCCGCGCGCACCGACTTCGAGGAGGCGGTCGACATCTGGCAGGACCTCGCCTCGGGGCCCGACCGCAAGAATGCCGTGCGCTCCGAGCAGGCGCTGATCAATTTCGGCCTGCAGCAGGGCGATCTCACCCGCGAGGTGGCGATCGAACGGCTGGAGGATCTGCGCTACAAATGGCGCGGTGACCGGTTCGAGCTGATGGTGCTGCGCCAGTTGGGCGAGCTCTATCTGGAAGGCAACGACTATTTCAACGGCCTCGGCGCCTACCGCACCGCCGTCTCCTATTTCCCGCAGGATCCGGTCTCCGAGGAACTGGCCCAGCGGATGAACGACATCTTCCGCGACCTCTATCTGGCGGGCGAAGCGGACAAGCTGCCGCCCCTGCGCGCGCTCGCTCTCTATGACGAGTTCAGGGAGTTGACCCCCTCCGGCCCGGACGGCGACCGGATGATCGAGAACCTGGCCGACCGGCTGGTCGCGGTCGATCTGCTGGGCCGGGCCGCGCGGGTCCTCGATCAGCAGGTGAAGTTCCGCCTGGAGGGGGAGGAGAAGGCGCGCGTCGGCGCGAAGCTCGCGCTCATCCGGCTGCTCGACGACAAGCCGACGGGGGCGATCGCTGCCCTCAACGACACCAAGATCATCCCGCTCGAGCGCGAGCTGCAGGCCGACCGGCAGCGCATCCGCGCCAAGGCCAATTTCGAGCTCGGCGACGAGGCGGAGGCGATCAAGCTGCTCGCCGGCGACACCAGCCGCGAGGCCGATCTGCTGCGCCGCGACATCTTCTGGCAGGGCGAGCAATGGTCGGAGGTCGCCAAGGTGCTGCAGCGCCTCGCCGGAAGCCCGCCGGAGAACCCGGATGAGGGCGTGCCGCTCGACCGCGCGCGCCACGTCGTGAACTGGGCGGTTGCGCTCTATTTCGACGGCGACAGCCGCGGCCTGCGCGACATCAAGCAGATCTTCGGTCCCGCCATGGCGAACAGCGAACTGGCCGGCGTTTTCTCCTTCATCACGACCGAGCCGGATACCGCCGGCTCCGGCGATCTCAGCGAGACCGTCCGCCGCCTCGCCGCCGGCGACGACTTCAACGCCTTCCTCGAGGACTATCGGGCGAAGCTGCTCGGCAACGAGGCGGCCGACGAGGAAGCGGAGGCCGCGGCCGCGGCCGACCAGCCGCAGGGCTGAAGGCCCAGGATTTCCACACCCGATTCCTACGGACGGGCTCGCTATGCGCGGGCACGGCGCTATTGCGCCGTTAGGTGTTTCTAAACCGCCGTTCCTTATTCATGGGGGGATCACGCGCATACGCCGCGCAGTCGTGCGTGCGTCGAGCGAAGGAACCCGGTTTGATCATCCTGTTCTTCATCTATGGCCTCGCCTTCTTCGCCCTGGGGCTGGTGCTCCTGGTGAGGCGGCCGCCTTCGCTCATCGCGCGCCTGTCGCGCGCCTACGGCCTGATCGGTTGGTTCGCCGTCGTCCATTCCGCGGCCGAATGGTTGATGATGGGCGATCTCATCGCAGCGGGCGACGCGCCGTCCGAGCTGCTCGACGCCTCGCTGGTGGTGGGCGGTCTGTCGTTCATCATCCTCGCCCTGGCGGCCGGAGAGGTCGCGGCGATCGCCTGGAAGGTCCGCATCGGATTGGTTCGGGGCGTCATCCTGTCGGTCGGTTCGGCCTGGGGCGCGCTGACGCTCGCAGCGTTGTCGGGCCACCTCGATCTTTCTTATTCCGACATCTTCGCACGCTGGCTGCTGGGCGGGCCGTCGGCGCTGGCGATCGGTGCCGCCTTGACCGGATTCTACCGCCATCGCGCCTTGCTGACGGCGTCCAACAGCCTCTCCTTGCCGGACGGCGACGCGCAGATGGACCGCGCCTTTCGGGCCCTGTTCGTGAGCGGCGTGCTGCTCGGTCTGTATGGCGCGAGCACGTTCTTCGGAGCCCGGCTGGAGGTGTTTCCGTTCGACCTCGTCAACGCCGAGGCGTTCCGGGGCGCGTTGGGCGTCGATCCGCCGCTGCTGCGGACGATCATCGCGCTTCTCCTCCTCGTCGCCTCCCTCTGGTTCGTGACGGCCTTCGCCGATCTCGAGCGCCGGGGCATGGAGGAGGAGATCGACGCCCGCACCACCGATCTCGTGGAGGCCAACAGGAACCTGGGCGAGGCGATCCGCAAGGTCGAGGAGGCCAATCAGGCGAAGTCCGCGTTCCTGGCGACGATGAGCCACGAACTCCGCACGCCCTTGAATGCGATCCTCGGCTTCTCGGAGGTGATCGCGGGGCAGTATTTCGGCCCGCCCGGCGAGGGCAAATATGCGGAGTACGCGCGCGACATCAAGCGCAGCGGCGAACATCTGCTGGCCCTCGTGAACGACCTTCTCGACATTTCGGCGATCGAGGCCGGCGAACGCCACCTGAAGCTCGACGAGATAGAGGTCGAGGCGATGGTCTCCGAATGCTTCCGGATCATCGAGCGCATGGCCGCCGAGAAGAACCTGACGCTTCGCAAGGATGTCGCGCGCGACGTGTCGCCGCTGCATGCGGACGAACGGGCCGCGAAGCAGATCTTCCTCAACCTGCTGTCGAACGCGGCCAAGTTCACGCCGGCCGGCGGGGAGATTATGGTGTCGGTCGCGGCGGACCGCGATCTCGTCCGGATCACGGTCGCGGACAACGGGATCGGCATGTCCGCGGAGCAGGTCGAGGCTGCCACCAACCCCTTCGTGCGCGGGGTCTACAGCCCGCATGTTTCCGAGAACGGATGGGGGCTGGGCCTCGCCATCGTGCAATCGCTCGTCGCGCTTCACGACGGGGCGCTGAGCATCGAGAGCGAGGCCGGCCGTGGCACCCGGGTCATCGTGACCCTGCCGCGCGAACGCGAAGGGGCGGCGGCGCGCGGTGCTAGAGCGGGTTGAAGCTCTGCACCAGCGAGCCGACGACCATGTACCAGCCGTCGACGAGCACGAAGAAGATCAGCTTGAAGGGCAGCGAGATCATCACCGGCGGCAGCATCATCATGCCCATCGACATCAAGACCGAGGCGACGACCAGGTCGATCACCAGGAAGGGCAGGAAGATCAGGAAGCCGATCTCGAAGGCGCGCTTCAATTCCGAGATCATGAAGGCCGGGATCAGCGCGCGCAGCGGCGTCTCGCTCGGGTCCTGAACCGCCTCGATCGCGCCGATATCCATGAACAGCGTCAGGTCCTGCGCGCGCACGTGGCGCAGCATGAAGGTGCGCACCGGCGCGACCGAGCGTTCCAGCGCCTCGGATTCCGAGATTTCCTCCGCGATCAGCGGCTCGACCCCGTTGGCGTACACCTCCTCCAGCGTCGGCTGCATGATGAAGAAGGTGAGGAACAGCGCGAGTGAGATCAGCACCGTGTTGGGCGGCGTCTGCTGTGCGCCGAGCGCGGTGCGCAGGATCGAGAAGACGACGACGAGCCGCGTGAAGCTGGTCACCATGACCAGCAGCGACGGCGCCAGCGAGAGGACCGTGACGAGCGCGACGAGCTGGATGATCCGGCCGGTCACCGTCCCGCCCTCGCCGAGGTCGATGTTGATCGACTGCGCCACCGCCGGCTCGGCCAGGCCGGACAGCGCGAGGAGCGCCGCGCCGGCGCCCCAAAGAAGGCGTCCGAAGCGCCGGCCCGTCATGACCCGTCCCCGGTCGGCCGGCCGCCGCGTTGCAGATGGTCGATAATCCGTTTGAAGCCGCCGGCGCGCGGCGCGGTCGGCACCATCCCGTCCGCTGCGTCGTCCGCGCCCTCGGGTCGGGGCACGACGCGGCCGGCCATCGGATCCTCGACGGCGAATCCGGTCTCCACCACCCGGTCGTCGTTGATCCCGATCAGCAGCAGATGCGCCGCATCGTCGCGCCGCACCATGACGAGGCGCCGGCGCGCATCGATCGGCAGCACCTCCAGAACCTCCAGTCGCCGGGCGCCGCCGGGCCGTCGCACCCCCTGCATGGCCGGCGCCAGACGACGCAGCAGCAGCGCGCACGCGCCGATCAGCCCGATCACAAAGATCAGGGCCAGCAGGAACTGCAGATATCCGGCGAAATCCATGCCTTGCGCCGCCTCGCGCGCCGAATTGCGGTTCTAGCCCGCGCCGTTACCGCGATCGCCCTCGCCGCCGTCCTCTTCCGCCTCGTCGTCGTCCTTGGCCGCCTCGATCGCATCGCCCAAGGCCTGGGAGAGCGCCTGCAGATCGTCGCGCACCTGGGTCATCAACTGCTGCATCTCGGCGGCCTCGTCCGGCGGCAGCTGGACGGCGGCGGCGACAAGGCTCTCGATCCGAGGTCCGACATTCTCCAGCCCGATCTCGTCGTCGCCTCGGGCGAGCGCCGCCCGTGCCTCGGCGACTTCCTCCGCAAGCTGGGTGAGACCGGCCTCGACTTCGCTTCTATTCATGCTCGCTCCGCTCGCGAAAATGGAGGGGCGCCCCGGGGCCATGCCGGCTGGTGCGGCGGCCCGGTCGCCGATCCCGCGGACGCTGCCATGATTCGCCGGAGGGGGAGGTCTATTTTCCGTGGCCGCCGGTCGGAATCGGCGGGGCCTCGCCATTCGCCTGGTAGACATAGCGCAGGATCTCGGCGACCGCGATGAAGGCCTCGACCGGGATCTCGTCGCCGACCTCGCTGGCGGCCAGCAGTTCGACCAGATCCGCGTCCTCGTGGATCGCGACGCCCGCTTCGCGCGCGACTTCCAGGATGCGTTCGGCGAGATGGCCGCGCCCCGACGCGGCCACGACCGGGGCGCTGTCCGCCGTCTCCGGCTGGTAGCGCAGCGCGACCGCCTTGCGGTCGGCGGTCTGCGTGTCGCCTGCCGTGTCGCCTGGATGGGGCGGGGTGGGGCCGGACGCGCTGGACCCGCGCGCCGGGGCCGGCGCCTTGCCGGCGCCGCCGAGCTTCGATCGTTCGACCATCGCCCTCGTCGCTCCCTCTCGGGCCCCGTTTGCGACTCTATCGCCGGAGCGGGACGGCGCCAAGCATTCTCGCATTTGGCACGATCGTTGCTTCATCTCTGGCGAGGAGAGAGACGGTCCAATGGCTTTGGGAGAGGCCGGACCGGCCATCAGGAGAGGAGGTGCCGACCATGGCGCTCAGCGACACACCGCTCGTGGGCATGATCACCCACAAGATGGACTGGCTGACCCAGCGGCAGCGGATCATCGGCCAGAATATCGCCAACGCGGACACGCCCGGCTACCGGGCCCGCGACATTGAGGCGATCGACTTCAAGCGCATGGTGCGCCAGCGCCAGGGCCAGCTTCAGCTCGCGGCCACCAACCCGGCCCATCTGAGCAGCCCCGGGGCCCAGACCACCTTCCGCGACGAGCGCCAGGGCGAGCCCTACGGCGTCTCGCCCGACGGCAACGAGGTGGTGCTGGAGCAGCAGATGATGAAGATGAGCCAGACCGCCGGCGACTACGAGTTCGTCACCAACCTCTATCGCAAATATGGCAGCCTCTACCGCATGGCCCTCGGCCGCGGCGGGGGCGGTGGCTGATCCGGTCCCCGGACGGCAGCCCTTCGGATAAGCGGGAGCGAAGACAATGGACGATCTCAAAGCTACCCTGTTCATCGCCGGATCCGGGATGCGCGCCCAGGGCATGCGCATCAAGGTGATCTCGGAGAACATCGCCAACGCCGATTCCACCGCGGAGACGCCCGGCGGCGATCCCTATCGGCGCAAGGTCATCACCTTCGCCAACGAGATGGATCGCGCGCTCGATGCCGACGTGGTCCGGATCGAGGAGATCGGCGAGGCGCCCGGCGCCTTCGGCCTGGAATACGACCCGGCCCACCCGGCCGCGGATCCGGAGACCGGCTACTACAAGAAGCCGAACGTGAATACGCTGATCGAGATGACCGACATGCGCGAGGCCAACCGCTCCTACCGCGCCAATCTGCAGGTCATCCAGACCTCGAAATCGATGCTGTCGCAGACGGTGAACATCCTGCGGTAGGGAGGAGAGAGCCCCTTTCGCCGGCACGCGACTCGGCCTAGATTAGGGGCAGTGCAGGAGCAAGGAGCGGAAAGCTAAGCCCATGGCCATCGATCCCGCCAACGCAGCAGCGGCCTACCGCAACGCCTCGGTCGGCAATCCGCTCGGCGTGACGCCGGGCCAGGCGCCGACCGGCATCGGCGGCGAGGACTCGACGCCCGGCTCGCGCTTCGTCGATCTGGTGCGCACGGCGGCCCAGGATACGATCGATTCCAACCGCCAGGCCGAGCAGCTCAGCATGGACGGGGTCGCCGGCAATGCCAGCATGACCGAGGTGGTGACCGCCATCGCGGACGCGGAGGCGACGCTGCAGACCGTTGTGGCGGTGCGCGACCGAATCATATCCGCTTACCAGGAAATCCTGCGCATGCCGATCTGATCGGCCGGGAGGCGGAGCGCCGCCTCCGACAGGATGCCGGATCCAGCGTGGCGGAGCGGTAGAGCATGAACGCCGAACAGGCTCTCGATATCGCACGGGAAACGATCTTCACCCTGCTGCTGGTGGCGACGCCGATCATGCTCGTCGGGCTGATGGTGGGGCTCACCGTCGCGGTCTTCCAGGCGCTGACCCAGATTCAGGAAATCACGCTCACCTTCGTGCCGAAGATCATCGTGGTCTTCCTGTCGTTGCTGGTGCTGCTGCCCTACATGCTGACCCAGATGGAAGGGCTGATGGAGATGGTGGCCGACAAGATCATCTCGCTCGGCTGAGATCCATGCGCCAGGGCGGCGCGTCCGGCACGGCGGCCGCCGCATCGCCGGCCGCGAGCCGGTCACCGAGCGCAGCCAACCCTTCCGCGACATGGCGTTGCGCCGGCGCCGCCGCGCGCCAGCCGTCCCACGGGCTGGCGATCCGCCCGCCGCGCGCCAGATGGTCGCGCACCAGATTGACGAACAGGAACCACAGGCCGGTCGCCTCCTGCCCATGGCCGAAGGCCGCGGCGTCGCGCCGGCCGGCGCGCACCTCCCGCCAGGCACGGTCGGCCGTCAGGAACCGGTCGGGCGGCACGTCCGCGATCGGGAAATCGATGCCGAGCGCGGTGCGTTGGGGCGCGTCGAGCTGCGCGTCGACCAGGCGCCACCGTCGCTCGCCCCCGGGGCGGCAGGCGCACAGCCAGTGATCCTCGAACCCGTTCCCGCCCAGATAGTCGGCGAAGCCCCCGCGCACCTCCGCCTCCCAGCCGGCGTCGCGCAACGCGGCCGCGGCCAGCAGGGCGAAGTCGCGGCAGGTTGCGACGGCACGCTCGAAGGGCGCCCGCGCGGTGGTGAGCGGACGGGGATCGTGCGCCAGGATCTGCGCCAGCCGCTCGGCGACCGGCAGGGTCTGCCGGGCATTGAGGTCGAGATTTGCCGGCGGCGCGCCGTAGAGCCCGGCGCGTGCCGCCGCATCGTGCAGCAGCAGGCCCTGCAAGGCGGTCGCGATCGCCGCCGGCGTCGCGCCCAGCGTGGCGAGCGCCGCGCGATGCGAGCCCGGATCGGCGATGTCGGGCGGAGCGGCGGAGGAGGGCGGAATGGCACGTCGCATGATGAGCCTCAGGATAGACGGCGCCCGGGAATCACGCGAGTCTCGCGCCCGTCATGCTGAGCGAGCTCCTGGGCGCCGAACTGTTCGCGACCTTCCTGGTCTTCGTCCGGATCGGGGCCGCCTTCATTACGCTTCCGACGATCGGCGAGACCTTCTTCAGCCCGCGGGCGCGGCTCGCGCTGGCGCTGCTGTTGAGCGTCATCGTGGCGCCGGTGGTCTCGCCACTGCTGCCGGAGATGCCGCCGCGGGTGGGCGACATGGCGCTGATGATGCTGGGCGAGGTGATCTACGGCGTCTTCATCGGCGGGGTGGCCCGCATCCTGTTCAACGCGCTGGCGATCGCGGGCGTCGTCTGGTCCTTCCTGAGCGGGCTGGCGAGCGCGCTGCTGTTCAACCCGCTGCTGGCCGACCAGGGCGCGCTGCAGTCGGTCTTTTTCACGCTCCTGGGGCTGGCGCTCCTCTTCGCGACCGACATCCACCACTTGTTAATCCGTACGGTGGTAGAGAGCTACATGTTGTTCGAACCGGGCGTGGTGCCGATGGTGGGGGACATGGCGGACGTGATCGCGCGGACGGTGGCCGACAGCTTCAAGCTGGGCATCCAGCTTGTGGCGCCGCTGATCATCGTCGCGCTGATGTTCTACACGTTGCTCGGCCTGCTGGCGCGACTGATGCCCCAGATGCAGGTGTTCTTCGTGGCGATGCCGTTGCAGATCCTGATCGGAATGGTCGTGATGTTCATCGCCATCGGCGGCATGATGCTCTGGTTCCTGGACCGGTACCGCGAGATGCTGGGGATGTTCCTGCAGACCACGTGACCCGATCCGTCGGAGCGGCGGCGGCAAGCTGAGCGAGGCGAGGCGCGATGTCCGAACAACCGGACGACAGCCAAAAAACAGAGGAACCGACCAGTAAACGGCTGCGCGACGCGCGCCGGAAAGGTCAGATCGCGACCAGCCGCGAGGTCAACACCTGGCTCCTCCTGTTCGGGTTCGGGGCGCTGCTGGCCGCCGGCGGCACCGCGCTGATGCGCGACCTGCGCCAGGTTCTCGAGCGCTTCGTGATCTCACCGCATCTGGTCGACATGTCGGCGGGAGGCCTGGGCGACACGCTCTTCAGACTGCTGGTGGAGGTGACCGCGGTGCTGGCGATCCCCATGGGGCTTTTCGTCGTGCTCGCGCTCGCGGGCAGTGTCGGGCAGAACGGCCTCCTCTTCACCGGCGAGCCGATGAAGCCGAAGGCGGAGAAGGTCTCGCTGCTGAAGGGCGCGAAGCGGATGTTCTCGGCCAAGCAACTGGCCGAGTTCGTCAAGGGCATGCTGAAGATCGTGATCGTGGGGACGGTCGGCTTCCTGCTGTTGCTGCCGGAGTGGAACCGGCTGGACATCCTGCCGACCCTGCCGATCACCGAACTGCTGGACGAGGTGCTGGCGCTGGTGTTGCGCCTGCTGGCGGCCGTGCTGGCGATCATGCTGGCGATCGCGATCGCGGACCTGTTCTTCCAGCGCTATCAGCACAAGAAGCAGCTACGCATGACCAAGCAGGAGGTGAAGGAGGAGTTCAAGAACGCCGAGGGCGACCCGCAGATCAAGGCGCGGCTGCGCCAGATCCGCAACGAGCGCGCCCGCCAGCGCATGATGCAGGCGGTCCCGCAGGCCGACGTGGTGGTCACGAACCCGACCCATTTCGCCGTCGCCCTGCAGTACGAGCCGGACGAGATGGAAGCGCCCAAGCTGGTCGCCAAGGGGCAGGACGTGCTCGCCCATCGGATCCGCGATCTGGCCGAGGAGTTGGACATCCCGGTGGTCGAGAACCCGCCGCTCGCCCGCGCGCTCTATGCCGGCGTCGAGGTCGACGAGTACGTTCCGCCCGAGCACTACGAGACGGTTGCCAAGATCATCTCCTACGTCTTCAACCTGAAGGGCCGGAGGATGCCCGCATGATCGGCCCGGCCGGGGATCGGTTCGGCGGGGTGATCCTGGGCGGCATCGTGCTGGCCGGGGCGTTGCTGGTCGCCGCGATCGTGCTGATCGTCGGCGGCGTCGCGGCGCCCTCGGGCGGTGTTGCCGATTTGCCGGCGTCGGTCCTGGCCGGCGCGGGATCGGCCGTCGGCGTCGTGCTGCTGATCGGGCTCGCCGGCGCGCTCGCCCTGCGCCGGAGCGGACGCGTGGCCCGCCAGGCGGAGGCGCGCGTGGCCGCACTCGAGACGATCGCCGAGGCGCGCGGCATCGCGGCCGTGATCGCCGACGCCGACGGCAGCCTGCGCTACGCCACCGGCCTTTCCGGGTTCGGCCTGGCGGCGGAGCCGGGAGTCTTCGTGGCCGACCTGGTGGCGACGCTGATCGAGCCGGCCGACGACGCGTTGCCCGCGACGATCGCCTCGATGGCGACGCGGGCGCTCGCGGGCGAGAATCTGAGCCGCGAGTTCTCGGCCATTCCGACGCGCCCGGGCGAGCGGCCAGGCGGCGGCGCGGGGGCGGGCGCGCGCTATCTGCAGGTCACGCTCGGCCCCTTCGCGGGCGGCGTCTTCTACGTGATCGAGGATGTCAGCGAGCGGCGCGCGGAATCGGACCGCGCGCTCGATCGCCTGGCGCTCCTGACCCGGGCGCTCGACCGCGCGCCCTTCGGCATCCTGGTGGTCGACGAGGCCGGCCAGGTGCAGGAGGCGAACAGCGCCTTCCGCCGGTTCCTCGGCGGCCACTCGGCGACAGGCCGGAACGTGACCGACCTGATCGCCTCGGCCGACCGGCCGCAGATCGAGGGCACGATCGGTCGCGTGGCGAGCACCGGCCAGCCGTCTGGGCCGGTCGACGTGCGGCTCGCCGGCGACGAGGAGCGTACGGTCGCGATCTATGCCAGCCAGGCGGCGCTACCCCGCGACGGCGGGCGCGGCTACGTGCTGCATGTCGTCGATGCGACGGAACGCAAGCGGCTGGAGGCGCAGTTCGCCCAATCCCAGAAGATGCAGGCGGTCGGCCAGCTCGCCGGCGGCATCGCGCATGATTTCAACAACATGCTGACGGCGATCATCGGCTTCTGCGACCTGATGCTGCAGCGCCATCCGGTGGGCGAGCCGAGCTTCGCCGACGCCATGCAGATCAAGCAGAACGCGAACCGGGCGGCCGGGCTGGTGCGCCAGCTGCTCGCCTTCTCCCGCCAGCAGGCGCTCGCGCCGCGTATCATCGACATGACGGAGATCCTGGCGGAGCTTTCCAACCTGCTGCGCCGCCTGTTGGGCGAGCAGGTGGAACTCTCCGTCGTGCATGGCCGCGAGCTCTGGGCCGTCAAGGCCGACCCCGGCCAGATCGAGCAGGTGGTGATCAATCTCGCGGTCAATGCGCGCGACGCGATGACCGACGGCGGGCGCCTCACCATCCAGACCAGCAACTTCACAGCGGAGCGCAGCTACACGATTGGCGACGAGACCATGCAGCCCGGCGACTATGTCGCGGTCACGGTCTCCGATACCGGGGCGGGCATGGACAAGGCGGTCCTGGCGCGCGTCTTCGAGCCCTTCTTCACCACCAAGGAGGTCGGCACCGGCACCGGCCTCGGCCTCGCCATGGTCTACGGCACGATGCGCCAGCTCGGCGGCTTCGTGCACGGTCATTCGGACGGGCCGGGGAAGGGGGCGAGCTTCACCCTCTACCTGCCGCGCGCGGAAGGGCAGCCGACGGCCGCCGTCGCGCTCGACGAGGTCGATGGCGGGCCGGCCGACACCACGGGCGGCGGCAAGATCCTGCTGGTCGAGGACGAGGATGCGGTGCGCCTCTTCGCGGCCCGCGCGCTGCGCGCCAAGGGCTACGAGGTGACCGAGGCGCGCACCGGCGAATCGGCCCTGGAGATCCTGGCCGACCGCCCGGCGGTCGACCTGCTGGTGACCGACATGGTGATGCCCAAGGTGGATGGCGCGACGCTGATCCGGGAAGCGCGCAAAACGATGCCGGACCTGCCGGTGATCTGCATCTCCGGCTACACCCAGGAGAGCGTCGCGCAGGAGGTGGAGGCGCTGCCGCGGGTCTATTTCCTGCCCAAGCCCTTCTCCCTGAAGCAGCTCGCCACCAAGGTGAAGAACGCCATCGAATCGGCCCGCGCCGAGAGCGCCTGAGCGCCCCGGCCGCCGGGCCGCGGATCGCTGCGCGCCGCCGCGCCTGGGTCGGAACAACCGCGCGACATCGGTGGGGCAAACCTAAGGCTTTGTTCTTTATCGAGAATATGAGAAGTAATAAAGAGAACTAAAAAAGAACTTGCGAAAAAGAACAAACGCTGTACGATCCCGGCAATTGCATCGCCCCTGGGGCTATGGGAAAAGGGATCACGGACATGGCTCAACCCGCGCTTCACCTGGTGGAAAAAGATCAGATGGATAAGCAGAAGGCACTCGAGGCCGCGCTGACGCAGATCGACCGCTCCTTCGGCAAGGGCTCGGTGATGAAGCTCGGCGAGCAGCGGGCGCTGGACATCGAGTCCATCCCGACCGGTTCGCTCGGCCTCGACATCGCGCTCGGCATCGGCGGCCTGCCCAAGGGCCGGGTGGTCGAGATCTTCGGGCCGGAAAGCTCGGGCAAGACGACGCTGGCGCTGCATGTCGTGGCCGAGGCGCAGCGCAAGGGCGGCACCTGCGCCTTCGTCGATGCGGAACATGCGCTCGACCCGGTCTATGCCAAGAAGCTCGGCGTCGATATCGACGAGCTGCTGATCTCCCAGCCCGATGCGGGCGAGCAGGCGCTGGAGATCGCCGACACGCTGGTCCGATCCGGGGCGATCGACGTGCTGGTGGTGGATTCGGTGGCCGCGCTCGTGCCGCGCGCGGAGCTCGAGGGCGAGATGGGCGACAGCCATGTCGGCCTGCAGGCCCGGTTGATGAGCCAGGCGCTGCGCAAGCTGACCGGCTCGATCAAGCGCTCCAACTGCATGGTGATCTTCATCAACCAGATCCGGATGAAGATCGGTGTCATGTTCGGCAGCCCCGAGACCACGACCGGTGGCAACGCGCTGAAGTTCTACGCCTCGGTCCGTCTCGACATCCGGCGCATCGGCCAGATCAAGGAGAAGGACGAGGTCGTCGGCAACCAGACCCGGGTCAAGGTGGTGAAGAACAAGGTGGCGCCGCCGTTCCGCATGGTCGAGTTCGACATCATGTATGGCGAGGGCGTGTCCAAGACCGGCGAACTGCTCGACCTCGGCGTCAATGCCGGGCTGATCGAGAAGTCGGGCGCCTGGTTCTCCTATGGTGGCGAGCGCATCGGCCAGGGGCGCGAGAACGCGAAGCGCTTCCTGAAGGAGCATGCCGACACCGCCCGCCAGCTCGAGAACAAGATCCGCGAGAATGCCGGCATCGTCGCCAACAAGATGCTGGAAGGCCCCGACGCCGAGGAGGCGAAGGAAGCCGATCTCGGCCCCGAGGACGCGCCCGAGTGACCGCGTCCCTCACCTGAATTCAGGAGGTCCCGTCCGCCTGCGCAACGCCGGGTCAACCGGCGGCGAGGGGCGGATGGGTGTTGCCGGGGAGCACCGGCAGGCCCGGCCCGCCCTTCCGCCACGAAGGGCGGGCCGGTCGCGTTCGGGCGGAAGCCGGCGCCACCGCTGGACAGGAGGGCTCCCGCTCGCTACATCATGCCTCGCCAGCGGTTTCAGGCGATACGGCAGAGGATTGGCGGTTCAAGATGGCGAGTGCGAACGAGATCAGGTCGAAGTTTCTGGACTATTTCGCCAAGCACGGCCACGAGGTCGTGCCCTCCTCGCCGCTGGTCCCGCGCAACGATCCCAGCCTGATGTTCGTCAATTCCGGCATGGTGCAGTTCAAGAACGTCTTCACCGGGGCCGAGCATCGCGACTACAACCGCGCCACCACCTCGCAGAAATGCGTACGCGCCGGGGGCAAGCACAACGACCTGGAGAATGTCGGCTACACCGCGCGCCACCATACCTTCTTCGAGATGCTGGGGAACTTCTCCTTCGGCGACTATTTCAAGGACGTGGCGATCGAGCTCGCCTGGAACCTGGTGACCAAGGAGCTGGGTCTCGACCCGGAGAGGCTGCTGATCACGGTCTATGCCGAGGACGACGAGGCGGCGGATTATTGGAAGAAGATCGCCGGCCTCGGCGACGACCGGATCATCCGCATCTCGACCTCCGACAATTTCTGGCAGATGGGCGATACGGGCCCCTGCGGGCCGTGCTCCGAGATCTTCTACGATCACGGACCCGAGATTCCGGGCGGCCCGCCCGGCAGCCCGGACGAGGACGGCGACCGCTTCATCGAGATCTGGAACCTCGTCTTCATGCAGTTCGAGCAGTTCGAGGGCGGCGAGCGCACCGACCTGCCGCACCCCTCGATCGACACCGGCATGGGCCTCGAGCGCACCGCGGCCGTCCTCCAGGGCAAGCACGACAATTACGATACCGACCTGTTGCGCACGATCATCGAGGCGTCGGCCGACCTGACCCATGTCGACCCGGACGGGCCCCAGGCGGCGAGCCACAAGGTGATCGCCGATCATCTGCGCGCCAGCTCCTTCCTGATCGCCGACGGCGTGCTGCCGTCGAACGACGGGCGCGGCTACGTGCTGCGCCGGATCATGCGCCGGGCCATGCGCCACGCCCATATGCTGGGCGCGAAGGACCCGCTGATGTACCGGCTCGTCCCGACGCTGGTCTCGATGATGGGCAACCATTTCCAGGAGTTGCGCCGGGCCGAGGCGCTGATCACCGAGACCTTGAAGCTGGAGGAGAGCCGCTTCAAGACGACGCTCGACCGTGGCCTGAAGCTCCTGGCGGAGGAGACCGACAAGCTCGGCGAGGGCGAGGCGCTCTCGGGCGAGGTCGCCTTCACCCTCTACGACACCTTTGGCTTCCCGCGCGACCTGACCGAGGATATCCTGCGCGGCCAGGGCCGGCCGCTCGACAGCGAGGGCTTCGACGCCGCGATGGAGCGCCAGCGCCAGCAGGCCCGCAAGGCCTGGGCCGGCAGCGGCGAGGCGGCGACCGACGCCGTCTGGTTCGACCTGCACGAGAAGGTCGGCGCGACCGACTTCCTCGGCTACGAGACCGAGGAGGCGGAAGGCACGATCACCGCGATCGTCGCCGACGGCAAGCCGGTGGAGCGCATCGAGGCGGGGCAGGAGGCGATGGTCCTCGCCAACCAGACGCCGTTCTACGGCGAAAGCGGCGGCCAGCAGGGCGACCGGGGTGTGCTCGCCACGCCGGACGGCGCGCGCTTCCGGGTGACGGACACCCAGAAGAAGCTGGACGACATGCATATTCATGTCGGCACGCTGGAGGAAGGGGCGCTGGCCGTCGGCGACGCGCTCTCCATGCAGGTGTCGGGCGACCGGCGCGCGAAACTGCGCGCCAACCATTCGGTCACCCACCTGACCCATCAGGCGCTGCGCGAGGTGCTGGGCGACCACGTGACGCAGAAGGGCTCGCTGGTCGCGCCCGAGACCATGCGCTTCGACTTTTCCCACCCGAAGCCGATGACGGACGAGCAGATCGCGGAGGTGGAGCGTCGCGTCAACGCCCAGATCCGCGCCAATGCCGGGGTCACGACGCGCCTGATGACGCCGGACGACGCGGTCGAGGCCGGTGCGCTCGCGCTCTTCGGCGAGAAGTACGGCGACGAGGTGCGCGTCGTCTCGATGGGCGATGCCCAGGCGACCGGCACCGACGGACGGCCCGGCGGCTTCTATTCGGTCGAGCTCTGCGGCGGCACCCATGTCGGACGTACCGGCGATATCGGGCTCTTCAAGATCGTCGACGAGAGCGCGGTTTCCGCCGGCGTGCGCCGCATCACCTGCCTCACCGGCGAAGCGGCGATGCGCCATATCCGCGAACATGAGGCGGCGCTGTCCCAGGCGGCGAGCGCGCTGCGCACCTCGATCAACGACGTGCCGAACCGCGTGGTGACCCTGATCGACGAGCGCAAGAAGCTGGAGCGCGAGATTTCCGAACTGCGCCGCAAGCTCGCCGCCGGTGGGGGGGGCGGCGGCGAGGCGGCCGCGCCGGCGCCGAAGGAGGTTGCTGGCATCAAGTTCGCGAGCCGCGTGCTCGACGGCGTGCCGCCGAAGGAGCTGAAGCCGCTCGCCGACCAGTTGAAGAAGGATGTCGGCTCCGGCGTCGTCGCCCTGGTCGCCGTCAATGACGGCAAGGCCTCGCTGGTGGTCGGGGTCACCGACGATCTGACGGCGAAGTACGATGCGGTCCAGCTCGTGCGGGCCGGGGCGGAGGCGATCGGCGGCAAGGGCGGCGGCGGCCGGCCGGACATGGCCCAGGCCGGCGGGCCGGACGGTTCGGCGGCGCCGAAGGCGGTCGCCGCGATCGAGGCGGCGCTCGGCTGATCCTGCCGTCCACGGGCCGGGTCAGGCGCCTTCCACCACCACCATCTGCATGTCGGCCGCGCCCGCGCGCTTGGCCTTGGCGGCCTGGTACTGCGCGGAGGCGTAGCAGGCCTTGGCCTGCTCCAGGCTCGGAAACTCGACGACGACGAGACGGCGCGTCTCCTGCGGTCCTTCCAGGGTTTCCGAAGCCCCGCCGCGCACGATGAAGCGGCCGCCGAAGGCGGCGAGCGCGTCGGGGCTGAGCGCCATATATTCCTTGTACTGCTCCATGTCGTGCACTTCGACCCGGGCGATCAGATAGGCGGCCATCGTCTCGTTGTTCCTTTCCCTCTGGCTTTCCACTCTGGGCATGTCGCGACTCTGTTAAGCTTCGCGGCCATGACGCGGTTTCGCAAACAGCTTTTCTCCGTGCTCGAAGGGTGGGGCCGGGCGGATGCGGCCGGCCGCTGGGTCGATCGGTTCCTGATCGCCCTGATCGTCCTCAACGTGCTCGCGGTCACGCTGGAGAGCCTGCCGGGCTGGCACGCGGCCTACGAACCCTGGTTCGCCGGCTTCGAGCTGGTCTCGGTCGCGATCTTCACGGTCGAGTACGGCTTGCGCCTGTGGGCCGCGACGGAGGATCCGGGCCTCAGCCGGCACGGCCCCTGGATGCGGCGGCTGCGCTACATGCTGCGGCCGGTGGCGCTGGTCGATCTGGCGGCGATCCTGCCCTTCTACCTGACGCTCTTCGGTCTGGTTTCGCCGGTCGACGGGCGCATCCTGCGCGCCATCCGAATGCTGCGGGTGCTGAAGCTGACCCGCTATTCCGCGGCGATGCAGTCGATCGTCGCCGTCTTCCGCAACGAGCGGCGCACCATGCTGGCCGCCCTCATCGTGGTGGTGATCGCGCTGCACCTCTCCGCGACCGCGATCTACCTGCTGGAGAGTTCGGTGCAGCCGGACAAGTTCGGCTCCATCCCCGAGGCGATGTGGTGGGCGTTGGCGACGCTGACGACGGTCGGCTACGGCGACGTGGTGCCGATCACCCCCTGGGGCCGGGTCGTCGGCGCGATCGTGATGGTGGTCGGCATCGGCCTCTTCGTCCTATGGACCGGGCTCTTCGCCTCCAGCTTCGTCGACGAGCTGCGCCGGCGCGACTTCCGGGTGAGCTGGCAGATGGTGAGCCAGGTGCCCGCCTTCGCGGCGCTCGACGCCGCGCATATCGGCGAGATCGCGCGCCTGCTGCAGCCGCTCGTCGTGCCCGCCCGGCACATGATCGTGCGCGCGGGCGAGACCGCCGAGAGCATGTATTTCATCGTCTCCGGCGAGGTCGAGGTGGAACTGCACCCGAAGCCGAAGCGCCTGGGCCCCGGCGAGTTCTTCGGCGAGCTCGGGCTGCTGCACGGAACCGCGCGCGACACCACCGTTGTGGCGCTGCAGGAGACGCGCCTCCTGGTGCTGGATGCCGAGACCTTCCACACCCTGATGCAACGCCATCCGGAGCTGAGCCGGATGATCCACGAGACCGCGCGCGACCGGCAACACTGGACCGGCCTGCTCTCCGCCCTGGAATAGGAGGGCGGAGAGCAGGCC
>MRWG01000096.1_pt1 | contig 171881 bp, 186 predicted proteins | sample 1013341 | NCBI WGS metagenome assembly MRWG01 (sample SAMN06117577, study PRJNA244670) | biofilm metagenome | biome: Water; feature: Cathode Biofilm; material: Biofilm; isolation source: microbial consortium enriched at the cathode of a solar microbial fuel cell | place: USA: District of Columbia...
TGGCGGAGAGGGAGGGATTCGAACCCTCGGAACGCTTACGCGCTCAACGGTTTTCGAGACCGTCCCGTTCAACCACTCCGGCACCTCTCCATACGGGGAAATTCAAGGGTTGGGTTGAGCCCCCCGAGCCGAACATATGTGACTTTCTCACCGGATTGCCACCGAACGGCTGGGTGGCTAGCTATCACGAGCCCGTCACGCCTGCCAAGGCCGCATTGATCGCTGCGGCCCGCGTCTCCGTTGTCTCGGCGGAAGAGATGGTGTCCTTCAAAGTGCGTCGGAAACGATGAACCCCCCCGGCTGTGACCTGACGTAGTCGTACAGCGCCGTGTCGTGCTGACAGTATTGCGCGCAAAGCTGTTTCGCCAACGCCCGGTCCTCGTCGCTCGCGAGGCTTTTCGGGCTCCTGTTCTTGTGTCCGAGACGGATCTCCGGCCAGCAGAGCTTCTCCGCTAGGGCGGAGATCATGCCGGGTGCGCTTTCAACGGTCGCGACGGCCAGGTAGCGTGTGCGCGCGTACTCGACGGCACGCTCCGGGTGCTGGTCTGTGAGGAGGCGGCTTTGACTATCGCCGATGAGGCCCGTGTGTCCGCTCTCGACTGCGTACGCGAAGAACTGCGCGTATGTCATGGCCTTGGTGGCTTCGTGCAGCCTGTGCGAGGGAAACGAACGAACGTGGCGCGCCAGGGACAGAAGCCGGTTCACCGGATCGCGAACGATGCTGACATAGTGCACCTGTCTGCCGGCGAAGACAGTCTCGTCCGGTGGTCCAAACTGGCGATGGAACCCGTAGGGAAGATGTCCGCTGATCGCCAGAACGTTTTTTGCCTGATCGCGGGTGATGTCGCCTGGATCGCAGTCCGGAGAGGCAGCGTGGTAGGTGTAGCTCAGAAAATTCCGCCCATACACGCTCCAGAGCACGTCGTTGAACGAGGTTCCCCCGCATTTGGGGATATGCACGAAGCAGAGCAGTCGGCTCCAATGACTCTCGTCCAGCCGAGGGTGTCCCGCACGCACGCGCAGACGGCTCCTGAGATTGCCCAAGGTCAGACGCTGACGTGCGACATAATCTTTCAGCGTCTGTACGTGGGACGTCTTGTGGTTCATCGGAGGCCGGTCTCTGGTTGCAAGCGGGCGAAACCCAAGCACACGCTGGCTGACGATGCTAGCCGCGGTTGCCGCTCCAAGACTGTCCCATGGGGAGCACCGGAAAACGGCTCAGCGAGCCCTCAAGACTATCTGAAATCGCTGTTCTCAGAAATCTGAGCGGGAATTCCATCTGGATTGCCGATCATCAGACGTGCTGATATTTCACTTCGGATGCAGCTTCGCCGGAACCTTGCCTGGAGCAATTTATCTTTGCGGAGCCGGGACCTCTGGACCTTTCTGCTTGGACGAATTCGCCGCGGCGTCAGGTTTAAGGGGGCGCTTTCACGGCCGGATCAAGACGAGGCCCGCGGGCGCGCTTGGCGTTCCCTGAACAACGAGCTCGATCAGTGGCAGGCCCAAGGCCTTACGGCGCACCTCTGGTGGCGAGACGACGACCTCGTGCGGCCGACACCCCGACTAAACCGCCTTCTCGATGTCGCGCAGCGCTGCGGTTGCCCTGTCGCGCTGGCTGTGATTCCGGCGCGTGTATCTGATGACCTCGCTCAGGTTCTTGCCGAAACACCGACAACAGTAGTTCAGCACGGTTTCGCCCACATCAATCACGCATCGTCAGATAAGCGCAAAAGCCCGTCCGAGCTGGGCTCGCACCGGCCACAGGCCGTGATCCTCGGCGAGCTCGAGAGCGGCCGAGAGCGGCTTGGCGCGCTGTTCGGCGACCGCTTCCTGCCGGTGGTCGTGCCGCCCTGGAACCGCATCGACCGTGCCCTCCTTCCTGCTTTGCCGGCCAGCGGCTTCTGCGGTCTTTCCACCTTCGGGCCGTGCGGTCCTGCGGTACCTGCGGAAGGCATCGTCGAGATCAACGTCCACTTCGAGCCGATCAGCTGGAGAGGCGGCCCTCACTTTGCCGGCGCTGAAAGCGTCTTGGCGGCGCTCGTCTCTGCGCTGCGCGCCAGGCGGACCGGCGCAGCCGATCCGGAAGAGCCGATCGGCCTTCTGACCCATCACGCCAACATGGACGACCAGAGCTGGGCCCTCGTGGAAGAGCTGATCACGTTCACGGCGTCCCATGAGGCGGCCCAATGGCTGTCGCCGGGAGAGATGTTCAGGACGCGTCCGAGAACTGCGGGAGCATCAGGCTAGAATAACCTCTCCGCGCGGCTCATGTAGCTCGCCCCGAGGCCGGCGGCAGCCGTGACCATCCTTCCTTGTCCCCGTCATAGCGGCGGGGAGCCGGTACCCAGAATCGGGCCCATGGCGTGATTTCCTGGAGTCCGGCTTGCGCCGGAACGGCGCCGAGCGACGACCTTATGCCCGCCCTCGAAACCTCGCGTACAATGCGCTCACCTCGACCAGTTGAGGGGCGCGCTCATGAGGCGTCTTGAGATGCGGGACGAGGTGCGGCGCCCGAGGAAAGCGCGGGAAAGATGGGCTGGATGAGAATGAGCAAGCCCGGACCCCGCGCCAGGAAGACGCGTTCCGGCCTCGGGGGTCCCCGCTCCGCCCACCTGCGCTGTAATGCGTGGGTCGACGGGTGAGGCATGCGAGCTCCATGCGCATGCCTGTGCCACTGGCGGTAAGCCGTGCGGAAGGGGGCCTGATATCGCCGGATGTGGCGCGCCGTGGAGGCGCTCGCGCGATCCTTTCGATCGCGACACCGACTACGGATTGCGCTGACGCGGCGCGCCACCCCCTCGTTTGAGGGACTTAGGGAGACAGGGGCGGACGGATCGGGATCTCGCGGGCCAGCCCCGGCGAGGCGCTGACGGCTGCGCTGGAGCGGCAGAAACTGGCCGCTTTGCCAAGCTTTTTGAGGCCTGCTAGCAATTGACTTATCGGCTTTCGCCTCTATATTGCGCCGCTTATCGCTCCTTTAGAGGCTCTGCCTGCGCGCCTAGTCGCTGGCAATTCAAGCCGCAAGAGACGGATTAAAAAGACATGTTCGCGGTCATTCGCACGGGCGGCAAGCAATATCGCGTTGCGCCGAACGACATTATCGAGATTGAGAAAATCGCGGGCGAGCCCGGCGATATCGTCCAGCTTGGCGACGTTCTGATGCTTGCCGGCGAGGGCGACCCCAAGACGGGCAGCCCCGTGGCCGGCGCCAGCGTGGCCGCCGAGGTCCTGGAGCAGAAGCGCGCCGACAAGATCATCGTCTTCAAGAAGAAGCGCCGCCAAGGCTATCGCCGGACCAGGGGGCATCGGCAGATGCTGACGGCGCTGCGCATCACCGAGATCCTGACCGACGGCAAGAAGCCGTCCAAGGCAGCGGCCAAGCCGGCCCCGGCCAAGACGGAGACCAAGGCCGCCGAGAAGCCGGCCGACACGAAGGCCGAGGCCAAGCCGGCAGCCAAACAGGCCGAGAAGAAGGCTGAGGCAAAGCCCGAAGCCAAGAAGCCCGCCGCCAAGACCGCGGCGAAGAAGGCTCCGGCCAAGTCTGCCCAAAAGGCGGCTGCCGAGAAGGCGCCTGCGAAGAAGGCCGCGGCCAAGAAAGCGCCGGCCAAGAAGGCCCCGGCGAAGAAGAAGAGCTAAAGGAAGACCACCATGGCACATAAGAAAGCAGGCGGCTCCTCGCGTAACGGCCGCGATTCGGCTGGACGGCGCCTCGGCGTCAAAAAGTCCGGCGGTCAGAGCGTCATCCCGGGCAACATCATCATTCGCCAGCGCGGCACCAAATGGCACCCGGGCGAGGGTGTCGGCATCGGCAAGGACCACACGATCTTTGCCGTCCGTGACGGTCAGGTCGAGTTCGCGACCAAGCACAAGGGCCGGGTCTACGTATCGGTGAGGCCGAACGAGGCGTAACCGCCTCCCTCTTCACCCTTCGTCCAAACCGTCTCCCGCACGCGCTATGGCGCGTGTAGCCTCTCATCCCGTGCAGCTCAGAACGCAAAGGCTCGTCTTGCGGCCGCCGGCACTCGCCGACGCGGCGCGCGTCAGCTCGCTCGCCGGCGATTACGATGTGGCATGCATGACCGGAACGATACCGCATCCCTATAGCGAGCAGATGGCGGGCGAATGGCTCACAGGCGCGCGCGCTGGCGAGGAGGGCGTGGTGTTCATGATCGAGCGCGACGGCACGCTGATCGGCTGCACCGGCTACCGGGCCTTCGACCCCGATCATGCCGAACTCGGCTACTGGATCGGCAAGCCCTATTGGGGCAACGGCTACGCGACCGAGGCGGTGCGGGCCTTGATCGCGCACGCCTTCGACGCGGATGGGTTCGCCTATCTCAAGGCCGGGCACTTCGCCGATAACCCACGCTCCGAGCGTATCCTCCGCAAGCTCGGCTTCTTGGCTCTCGGAGGCGAGCTCCGGGAGTGCGCGGCCCGGGGCACGACGACCGACTGTCTCACCTACCGGCTCGGCCGGGCCGAGGCGCTCGCCAATCTCCGCTGGCCGTAGGCCGGTCTCGAGGCGTCATTTGCCGTGGCTAGTGCAACGGTAAGACCTCTGGTGCTAAGCACTTCCCATGCAGTTCCTCGATGAAGCCAAGGTCTTTGTTCGCGCCGGCAACGGCGGCAACGGATGCGTCAGTTTCCGGCGGGAGAAGTTCATCGAGTTCGGGGGTCCGAACGGCGGCGATGGCGGCAAGGGCGGCGATGTCATCGTGGAGTGTGTGGCGAATCTCAACACGCTGCTCGACTTCCGTTACCAGCAGCACTTCAAGGCCAAGAAGGGCGGCAACGGCATGGGCCAGAACCGCACCGGGGCGGGCGGTGCCGATGTGGTGCTGAAAGTGCCGCCGGGAACGCAGATTCTCGACGAGGACGGGGAGACTCTGATTGCCGATCTGACGGAGCCCGGCCAGCGCATCGTGCTGCTGGAGGGAGGGAATGGCGGCTTCGGCAATACGAAGTTCAAGACCTCCACGAACCGGGCGCCGCGCCGCGCCAATCCCGGTCAGCCGGGAGAGGAGATGTATATCTGGCTGCGGCTGAAGCTGATCGGTGACGCCGGCATTATCGGCCTCCCCAACGCCGGGAAGTCCACGTTCCTGGCGACGGTCAGTGCGGCCAAGCCCAAGATCGCCGACTATCCCTTCACCACGCTCATTCCCAATCTGGGCGTGGTCCGCATCGACGGCTTTGACTTCGTGCTCGCCGACATCCCGGGGTTGATCGAAGGGGCGCATGAAGGTGCAGGCATCGGCGACCGCTTCCTCGGTCACGTCGAGCGCACGGCGGTATTGCTGCATTTGGTGGATGCGACCGGCGAAGATCCGGTGGAGGCTTATGAGATCGTGCGTGGCGAGGTCGAGGCCTACGGCGCGGGGCTCGGCGAGAAGCTTGAGGTGCTCGTGCTGTCGAAGGCCGACGCCGTCGAGAAGGATGAGATCAAGAAGAAGGCGCGCGCCTTGAAGAAGGCGTCGGGAGTCACGCCGCTGATCGTCTCCGCCGCGACCGGCGAAGGCGTACAGGAGGTGCTGCGGGCGCTCGCAACAAGAATCAAAGAGGTGCGAGCGCAAGAGAAAGCGGCACCGGTGACCGCGGCGGGGTGGCGGCCATGAGGTCCGAATGGACAAACGCCCGGCGCATCGTCGTTAAGATCGGCTCGTCGCTCTTGGTCGACAGCGCCGCGGGTGCCTTACGCCGCGAATGGCTCAGTGCGCTCTGCGACGACATCGCCGATCTGCGGACGCAGGGCAAAGAGGTGATCGTCGTCTCTTCCGGCGCCATCGCGCTTGGCCGCAATGTGCTCAAGTTGCCGAAGGGACCGCTCAAGCTCGAAGATAGTCAAGCAGCCGCAGCCGTCGGCCAGATCGATCTCGCACATGCTTACGAGGATGCGTTCCGTGCGCGCGGGCTCGTCGCCGCGCAGGTCTTGGTGACGCTGGGTGACACCGAAGAGCGCCGCCGTTACCTCAACGCGCGCTCGACCATCACGACGCTGCTCAAGCTCGGCGCTGTGCCGGTGGTCAACGAGAACGACACGGTGGCGACCAACGAGATCCGTTATGGCGACAACGATCGTCTTGCCGCGCGTGTCGCTTCGATGATGAGCGCCGATTGTCTCGTGCTGTTGTCCGACGTGGAGGGCTTCTTCACGGCGCCGCCCGGCTCGTCGCCGGAGGCGCGGCGCCTCGACGAGGTGCCGGAGATCACGCCCGAGATCGAGGCGATGGCCGGCGATGTCGGCTCGGAGCTGTCACGCGGCGGTATGGTCACCAAAATCGAGGCGGCCAAGATCGCCGTGCAGGCAGGCACCGATATGGTGATCGCCAGCGGCAAGGTGATGAACCCCTTGCGGGCTCTCGCGACCACCGGTGTCTGTACCTGGTTCCTGGCGCGCTCGGACCCCACCACGGCGCGCAAGCGGTGGATCGGCGGCACGCTCGAGCCGCGCGGAGCGCTCGTCGTGGATAGCGGCGCCGCGGCGGCGCTCGGGTCGGGCAAGAGCCTCCTGCCGGCCGGCGTCACGCGCATCGAAGGTCATTTCGAGCGTGGCGACGCCGTCGTCATCCGGAATGGCGAGGGCGTCGAGATCGGCCGCGGCCTCACGGCCTATGGGCATGCCGAAGCGGAGGCCATCATCGGCCGGAAGAGCAGTGAAATCGCGGCCATTCTCGGCTACCTTGGCCGCCCTGAGTTGATCCATCGCGACGACATGACCCTTCACCGGAAAGGCCAGTAACGTGCCCCTTCCCGCCCAAGACCCGGCCGTCAGCCTGGAGCCGATGATGCTCTATATGGGCCGGCTCGCGCGCGAGGCGGCAGCTGAACTGGCGCTTGCCTCGACCGAGACGAAGAACGAGGCGCTCGGCCGCATGGCGGCGCGGCTCGAAGCGGGTACGGAGACCATTCTCGAAGCCAACCGCCAGGACTTGGAAGCGGCCGAGAAGAAGGGACGCGACGCGGCCTTTTTGGACCGTCTCAGACTCGATCCCTTGCGGGTCGCGGCCATGGCGAGAGGTTTGCACGAGGTCGCGGCGCTGCCCGATCCCGTGGGCTCGACCATCGCCTCGTGGTCGCGGCCCAACGGGCTCGAGATCGCACGCGTCCGGGTGCCGCTCGGTGTCATCGGCATGATCTATGAGAGCCGCCCTAACGTGACAGCGGACGCGTCGGGGCTGTGCCTGAAGGCCGGCAACGCCGTGATCTTGCGCTCGGGCTCCGAGAGCTTTCTCACCTCGCTGGTCATCGCCAACCTTCTTACCGAGGCGGTTACAGCGTCCGGCTTGCCGGCTTCAGCAATCCAACTCGTGCCGACCGTGGATCGCTCGGCGGTGGGCTTCATGCTCGCGGGTCTCGAGGGCGCGATCGACGTGATCGTGCCCCGCGGCGGCCGGAGCCTCGTGGAGCGCGTGCAGGAAGAGGCGCGCGTGCCGGTGTTCGCGCATCTCGAGGGCGTCTGCCATGTCTATGTGGACGAGAACGCCGATCTCGACATGGCGCGGAATGTGGTCGTGAATGCCAAGATGCGGCGCACCGGGATTTGCGGGGCGGCGGAAACATTGCTCGTGTCCCATGCCGCCGTGCCGACCCACCTTACGCCGATCGTCGATGCGCTGATCGAGGCCGGCTGCGAAGTGCGCGGCGACCCGGAGACGCAGCGCACCGATAGCCGCGTCAAGCCGGCCACCGATGAGGATTGGGGCGTGGAATATCTCGCGCCGATCATCGCGGTGAGGGTGGTCGATGGGCTCGACGAGGCGATCGCGCATATTGCCGAGTACGGCTCGCAGCATACGGACGCGATCGTCACCAACGATCAGGCCGCGGCCGATGCCTTTCTTGCCCGCGTCGACAGTGCGATCGTTTTGCACAATGCCTCGACCCAGTTCGCCGATGGCGGCGAGTTCGGCATGGGCGCCGAGATCGGCATCGCCACCGGGCGCTTCCATGCGCGCGGCCCGGTCGGCGTCGAGCAACTCACCACGTTCAAATATGTGGTGCGCGGGCAGGGCCAGACCCGGCCTTGAGCGCAAGCGGTCCTTCGCATCTCAGCGTTCCGATGGCCGCGCCCGGCATGCGCATCGGTCTGCTCGGCGGCTCGTTCGATCCGGCTCATGAGGCCCACCGCGAGATCAGCCTTACGGCCCTGAAGCGGCTGGGGCTCGATCAGGTCTGGTGGCTGGTGACGCCGGGCAACCCTCTCAAAGACGTCTCGCGGCTGCCGGGCGTGGCCGCCCGTGTGGCGGACGCCGAAAAGATCGCGCGGCATCCGCGGATCAAGGTCACCGGCTTCGACGGCGGAACGGGGTCCGGTTACACGGTCGATTTGCTGCTTGCGCTGAAGCGGCGCTTTCCCGGCGTCCACTTCGTCTGGCTGATGGGGGCGGACAATCTGGCGGGCCTTCACCGCTGGAGAGCCTGGCCCGAGATCTTCGGTCTGGTGCCCATCGCCGTCCTGGACCGTCCCGGATATCGACTCAAGGCCCGCGCGGGCCAAGCCGCGCACCGCTTCGCGCCCTATTACGTGGACGAGACGGATGCTTTGGCGCTTCCTCTCCTGGAGCCGCCGGCCTGGACCATTCTCAGCCGTCAGCTGTCGGGGCTCTCGTCTACGGCCCTTCGCGAAACTGTCGCGAAATCAGGCTAGACCGCTAGATAACAGCAAGAAGACGCGGCCGAATACTACCTATTGAAACAATGCCAGTCGGCACTTATCCTACAGGGGCGAAGCGGCGACCTAGGGGCTCTCTCAAGCATTGTGCGCGAGACGTTGCCAGTCCGCTTCCGGGAGCAATGGCAGAAGGATACCCACGCAAACATGCGCTCACCTAGAGAGGCTACCGATCACGGTGCGCCTCTGACCGGATTAGCGTCATTTCGCGCCGATCCGGGAAGACTGCTCAAGATCGTGCTCGACACGCTCGACGGTTCAAAGGCCGAGGATGTTGTCGCCATCGACTTGAAAGGAAAGACCTCAATTGGCGATCACATGGTTGTCGCCTCGGGTCGTTCTCAGCGGCATGTCGGCGCCGTCGCCGACCACCTCATCAAAAAGCTGAAGGATGAAGGCTATGGCCGCGCCCGCGTCGAAGGACTGCCCCAGGGCGACTGGGTGCTGATCGATGCCGGCGATGTCATCGTCCATCTCTTCCGTCCCGAGGTTCGTGAGTTCTACAACCTCGAGAAGATGTGGTCCGCCGACCGGCCCATGGAGCGGATGGTGGTCTGAGAGACGGCTGACCGCCACCGGCGGCGTTTGCGGCAAAGGTGAGCCATGCGGCTCCTGATCGCCGCCGTCGGAAAGCTGAAGCAGGGACCTGAGCGAGAGCTCTGCGCCCACTATCTCTCTCGCGCCGAGGCGCTCGGCCGGAGTTTGAGCCTGTCACCCCTCGCAGCCGTGGAACTGGCGGAAGCGAAGGCCGCCGAGCCGAACGCCCGCCGGGCGGCCGAAGCCGAAGCCCTTCTTGCCAAGGTCCCCTCGAACCACACGCTGATCTGCCTTGACCCGGCCGGCGAGATGCTGCCGAGCGAGGATTTCGCCAAGATCCTGGCCAAGACGCGCGATGAAGGCGCGGGCGGCCTTGCCTTCCTTATCGGCGGCGCGGATGGTCTCGGTGAGGCGGCCTTGGAAAAGGCGAATTTGTCGCTGTCTTTGGGGCCTATGACACTGTCACACGGGCTCGCACGGATCGTGCTGGCCGAGCAAATCTACCGGGCCATGACGATCCTTGCCGGCCATCCCTATCACCGGGCCTGACGCGGACTCCTAAGGTTAAGGATTCGTAAGCGTTTTGCCTTGATTCTGCCGCTTCCCTCCGGTGCCATCGACTGAACGGCCAGAGCGTATGGCGCAACCTGATCGATTGGCTTTCACAAGACGAAGATTTCGGTTCGCGCTGCTTCTTGCTGGGCTGCTCGCTGTTCCCATAGGGCACGTCCTCGCCGAGGACGATCTGTCGAGGGATGAGGCAAGGAAGCGTCTCGACGCGACCGAGCAGGAACTGAAGTCGAGCCGGGTCAAAGCGGAGGGCCTTACCAAGGACCTCGCCGCCCTGGCAGAGGAACGAGCGCGGCTCAATAGCGAGCTGATCGAGGCCGGTGAGCGCGTGCAGGCGAGCGAAGCAAAGCTGTCGGAAACCGAAGGCAAGCTCGCCGAGCTGACCGAGCAGGTCACGGTGATCCGGACCTCCATCACCGAGCGGAAGACCGCCATCGTGAAAATGCTGAGCGCCATGCAGAGGATCGGCCGCACGCCGCCGCCGGCCATTGTGACGCGGCGCGACGACGCACTTGCGGTGGTGCGCGGCGCGATGCTCCTCGCCGAAGTTTTCCCGGAGCTCAAATACCAGGCCGACAATCTTTCGGAGAGCCTTCAAGGGCTCGTGACGATCGAGAACAAGATTCGCGCGCAGCGCGACGAGCAAAAGCGCGAGGCCGACAAGCTCGCAGGCGAACAGGCACGGCTGGACCGGTTGCTCGCGGAGAAGAAATCGAAGCAGGCGCAAGGCGAGGTGGAGCTCACCCAGCTCGATCAATCCGCAGAACAGCTCGCGGCCGAGGTCACCAATCTGAACGAGCTGCTCGCGCGCCTCGACGTCCAGATCTCCAGGGCCGAGGTGGCACAATACGACGCCGAGATCGCCGCCGAAAAGGCCTTAAGAGCCCGCCTGCAGCAGGAGGTCATGGCGACCCCCGCCAATGAGAACGTGATCGAGATCAAGCCGGAATCGACCAAAGTGGCGTTCGCCAGCCCGGATCGGCTGAAACCCGCCATGCCGTTCGAGCAGGCCAAGGGTACGCTCAGGCTGCCGGCCCAAGGGCGCCAAACCCATGGTTTTGGCGAGAACGACGCCACCGGGGCCGCGCTCCAGGGCGTTTCCCTGGAAACCCGCGAAGAAGCGCGGATTACCGCGCCCGCGGACGGCTGGGTGGTCTATTCCGGGCCCTTCCGCTCCTATGGGCAACTCTTGATAATCAATGCTGGCGGGGGCTATCATATTTTGCTTGCGGGAATGAACCGCATTGACGTGAGCCTCGGCCAATTTGTTCTTGCCGGTGAGCCCATCGCCGTGATGGGTAGCTTGGAAGCGTCGGGCGCCAGCAGCGACGAAGATTCACGCCCCGTCCTTTATGTGGAATTCAGGAAGGACGGAAGGCCAATAGACCCCGGCCCATGGTGGGCCGAGGCATCCGGGAAGGTGCAAGGATGATGCGGAGATCCGAATACGCGCTCTGGGCGCTTCTGGTGCTGGCTGTGCTCGCTGCCGGTTCGACGATGGTGAGCTTGGCCCGAAGCCAGTCGGCTTCCGCGGCGAACTCCGAAATTTATAAGCAGCTGGATCTCTTCGGCGAGGTGCTGGAGCGGGTGCGCGCCGACTATGTCGAGGAGCCCGAGGATGCCAAGCTGATCGAATCTGCGATCAATGGCATGCTGACCGCACTTGACCCGCATTCGGCCTATCTCAATCCGAAGCACTTCCGCGACATGCAAGTCCAGACCCGCGGCGAGTTCGGTGGGCTCGGTATCGAAGTCACCATGGAAGACGGCGTGGTCAAGGTCGTGGCACCCATCGAAGACACGCCCGCCGCGCGCGCTGGATTGATGAGCGGTGACCTGATCACCCATCTGGACAAGGAGCAGATTCTCGGCCTCACGCTGCAAGAGGCCGTGGAAAAGATGCGGGGGCCGGTCAATTCGCCGATCGGGCTCACGATCGTGCGCAAGGGCGTCGAAGATCCGTTCGAGGTGAAGGTCGTTCGCGACATGATCCACATCAACCCGGTGAAGTACAACGCCGAGGGTGAGGATGTGGGCTATATCCGGGTGACGACATTCAACGAGCAGACCACCGAGAACCTGCAAGCGGCCGTCGACGATCTGAAGAAAAAGCTCGGCCCCAATCTCAAGGGCTATGTCATCGACCTGCGCAACAACCCGGGCGGCCTGCTCGACCAGGCCATCTCGGTGTCGGACGCCTTCCTCGATCAGGGTGCCATCGTGCTGACGCGCGGCCGCAACCTCGAGGAGACGCAGCGCTCGAACGCGCGGCAGGGCGACATCACTGACGGCAAGAAGATCGTGGTCTTGATCAACGGCGGCTCGGCCTCGGCTTCGGAGATCGTCGCCGGTGCGCTCCAGGATCACGAGCGCGCGACGGTCGTCGGCACCCGTTCCTTCGGCAAGGGCTCCGTGCAGACCATTATCCCGCTCGGCTCCAATGGCGCCCTGCGGCTCACCACGGCACGCTACTACACGCCGTCGGGCCGCTCGATCCAGGCCAAGGGTATCGATCCGGAAATCGTGGTTGAAGAAGAGCTCCCGGAGGAGCTCAAGAAGAAGCAGGAAGTCCAGGGCATGCGCGGCGAGTCCAATCTGCGCGGCCACCTGCGGGGCGAGTTCGAAGATGATGAGGAGGAATCCGGAAGCTCGTCCTACGTGCCTGAGGACAAGGCGAAGGACACGCAGCTCAATTACGCCCTCGATCTGTTGAGAGGCATCAAGTCGGTCGACACGGATTCCAAGAAGAAGGCGGAAGCCAACTGAATCGTCGGCTCTGAACGCGGTGGCCTCGAGGCGGTGGCGCTAGCCCCAGACTACGGCCGGGAAGCGGGGAGGACAATGAGATGAAGGCGCTGGCCGTCGCTGCGGGTATCGTGTTCTGGACGTTGGTGCTCGGCGTCGCCGTGCTCATGTTCTTTCCTGCCGGCGAGGAAGGCGAGCCTGTCGCGGTCCTCCAGGTCGACGGTGCGCCACCGGCGCCGGCAGCAGCCCCTGCGGGAGGCCCCGTGGGAGTCGATCTTCCCCCAGGCTTTTCCGTCACGGGCCCCTCCATGGCCCCCAGTGCGCAGCAGCCGCGCCCAGCCGCGCCGACGCTGGCGCCTCCCGGCCAGGGCACGACCATGATGCCCGTCACGCCCAACGCGCCCCCACCGGCGCCGCCAGGGCCTAGCGGGTCACTGGAGAAGCCCGAGGGAGGCAGCGGAACCAAGGTGGCCGCCGCCGAACTGACAGCGGGCATCGACCAGACCGGTTCGGTGCCGCTTGCACCGGTCCCGGTTCCCGCCCTGATCGAAGAATCGCCCTATGGGCCGCTGCCGAAGATCGCCATCGATGGGCGCCGCGCGGCCGAGGTTTACGCTCGCCCGTCGAATTACGCGAACGTGGCGGGAGGGCCGCCGCGGGTCGCGGTGCTGCTCAACGGGCTCGGCGTGCCCGGCGCGCCAGACGGAGACATCATCAAGGGCCTGCCGCCGCCGATCAGCATCGCTTTCGGCGCCTACGGGCGCAGCCTCCAGGAGCGAGTATCCCAAGCCCGCGCGGAGGGCCACGAGGTTCTCCTCGCGATCCCCCTGGAGCCAAACGACTACCCGGCCGAAGACCCCGGCCCACACACTCTCCTCACCACCCTCCCCACAACCGAAAACATCAAGCGGCTTCAATGGCTGATGTCGCGCTACACCGGCTATGTCGGCGTGACCAATTACATGGGCGCGAAGTTCGAGACGACGTCGGCTTCTCTCAAGCCGGTCCTCGAAGAGGTGAAGCGCCGCGGCCTCATCTATTTCGACGACGGCAGCGTCGAGGGCTCGACGGCCGGCGAGATCGCCAAGGATTTGGAGCTCGAATATTCCACGGCGCAGGTCCGGCTCGATGGCGCCACCTTGGACAAGGCGTTGGCCGAGTTGGAAGCCGCCGCCAAAGCGCAAGGCGCGGCCATCGGAGTCGCCAAGGCGGAGCCAGGGACGGCTAAGCGGATCGCCGATTGGGCCGGCTCGCTGGAAGAAAAAGGCCTCGTGCTTGTGCCCGTCAGCGCCGCCATGCGGTCTCCGCGGCGAAGTTGACCTCCCCATCATGATGGATAAGTCCTCGCTGCCCTATCGGCCATGCGTCGGCGTGATGCTGCTCAACGCGCACGGCTTGGCGTTTGTCGGCCGGCGCTCGGAGCGCAAGGGCGCCTCCGAAGGCGAGGGCCAGTGGTGGCAAATGCCCCAAGGCGGCGTGGACCCCGGCGAGACGGCCGAGGAGGCGGCCCGGCGCGAACTCTGGGAGGAGACGGGGGTCCGCCGCGCGGCGTTCATCGCCCAGACCGAGGATTGGCTGCTTTACGACCTGCCGCCTGAGCTGGTGGGCGTTGCCTGGCAGGGGCGCTTTCGCGGGCAGAAGCAGATGTGGTTCGCCGCACGCTTCGAGGGCACGGAAAGCGAAGTCGACCTCCGGCCGCGGCCCGACCATAAGGCGGAATTCGACGCGTGGCGTTGGGTCCCTGTGGCGGAACTGCCAGACCTGGTGGTGCCGTTCAAGCGTGACGTCTACGCCGCTGTTGTCGCGGCATTCGCCCCCCTGATCGAAAAGAGCCGCGCTTAGAGGTGGAGAGTCGCCTGGACTTGGCGGAGGTGCTCGAGCTTGGTCTGAGCGCGGTCCCGTGCGTCGTCGGTTAAATCGGCGACGTCTTCCTCGGCGTCCTTGATCGCTTGCACCAGTTGCTCGGCCTTCAGCTCATCGAGATCGATGGCTGTCTCGGCCAAGACGGTCAGACCCGCGGGATTCACCTCGGCGAAGCCACCCCGGATGAAGAAGCGCTGGCTCTTGCCGCCAGGAAAGCCGATGTCGAGCAGGCCGGGACGTAGCGTCGTGAGCACGGGCGCGTGGTATGCGAGCACGGTCATGTCGCCTTCCGCGCCCGGCACCAGGACCTGCTCCACCTCGTCGGAGACGAGAAGCCGCTCCGGCGACACCAGCTCGAATTTGAACGGATCGGGCATTGGCTACGCGGCCTCGGCGGCAAGCTTCTCGGCCTTGGCCACGGCTTCGTCGATGGTGCCGACCATGTAGAAGGCCGATTCCGGCAGGTGGTCGTAGTCGCCTTCGCAGAGGCCCTTGAAGCCCTTGATCGTGTCCGCGAGATCGACGAATACGCCGGGCGAGCCGGTGAAAATCTCGGCCACGTGGAAGGGCTGAGACAGGAAGCGTTCGATCTTGCGGGCGCGGGCCACGACGATCTTGTCCTCTTCCGACAGCTCGTCCATGCCGAGAATGGCGATGATGTCTTGCAGGGCCTTGTAGCGCTGCAGGATTTCCTGCACCCGGCGGGCCACCGCATAGTGCTCCTCGCCGACGACGAGCGGCGAGAGCATGCGCGAGGTGGAATCGAGCGGGTCCACGGCCGGGTAGATGCCCTTCTCGGCGATCGACCGCGACAACGTGGTGGTCGCATCAAGATGCGCGAAGGAAGTAGCAGGAGCCGGGTCGGTCAGATCGTCGGCCGGCACATAAATCGCCTGCACCGAGGTGATCGAACCCTTGTTCGTCGTGGTGATCCGCTCCTGCAGCGCGCCCATGTCGGTGGCAAGCGTTGGCTGATAGCCCACCGCCGAGGGAATACGGCCAAGCAACGCCGACAGCTCCGAGCCGGCCTGGGTGAAGCGGAAGATGTTGTCCACGAAGAACAGCACGTCCTGACCCTGATCGCGGAAATACTCGGCGACGGTCAGGCCGGACAGAGCCACGCGGGCGCGGGCGCCGGGCGGCTCGTTCATCTGGCCGTACACGAGCGCGCATTTGGAGCCCTCGACGGAGCCCTCCTTTGGATCCTTGTTCACGCCGGACTCGATCATCTCGTGATAGAGGTCGTTGCCCTCGCGGGTCCGCTCGCCCACGCCGGCGAACACGGAATAACCGCCGTGCGCTTTGGCGACGTTGTTGATCAGCTCCATGATGAGCACGGTCTTGCCCACGCCGGCGCCGCCGAACAGGCCGATCTTGCCGCCTTTGGCGTAAGGCGCGAGCAGGTCCACGACCTTGATGCCCGTGATCAGGATCTCCGACTCCGTCGACTGATCGACATAGGCGGGAGCCGGGGCATGGATCGGGCGCGTCTCCTCGGTTTCGATGGGACCGGCTTCGTCCACGGCCTCGCCGACCACGTTCATGATGCGGCCCAAGGTCTTCTCGCCAACCGGCACGGCGATGGGCTTGCCCGTGTCGGTTACCTCCTGGCCACGCACCAAGCCATCGGTGCCGTCCATGGCGACCGTGCGGACGGTGTTCTCGCCGAGATGCTGAGCAACCTCGAGGACGAGGCGCGAGCCGCCATTGTCCGTTTCAAGCGCGTTCAAGATCTCCGGCAGATTGTCGTCGAACTGCACGTCGACCACCGCGCCGGTTACCTGGCGGATATGGCCTTTCGCGCCCTTGCCCTCGGCGACCTTCTTCGCTTGCTTCTTGGTCTCTGCGACCACGGGTTTATTTGCCATCGTTCCGTTCCTTCGAGTGACTAAAGCGCCTCGGCGCCGGAGATGATCTCGATCAGCTCCTTGGTGATCTGGGCCTGGCGGGTACGGTTGTAGTTGAGCGTCAGCTTGCCGATCATATCGCCGGCATTGCGGGTGGCGCTGTCCATGGCGCTCATGCGCGCGCCCTGTTCGGAAGCAGCGTTCTCGAGCAGCGCCTTGAAGACCTGCACGGTGATGTTGAGCGGGAGAAGATCGGTCAGAATTTCGTCTTCGTCCGGCTCGTATTCGTAGACGGCGCCGCCGAGATCCACGCTGGCTTCGCTCTCCGTCGGGATCGACGCCGGAATGATCTGCTGCGCGGTCGGGATCTGGCTGATCACCGACTTGAAGCGCGAGAAGAACAGTGTGGCGACGTCGAAACCGCCTTCATCGAACAGGGACAAAACCTTTCGGCTGACCTGTTCGGCGTGTTCGAAGGTGAGTTGGCGCACGCCGCGGAACTCGATCGTCTCGATGATCAGCCCTTGGTACTGGCGGCGCAGTTGGTCGTAGCCCTTCTTGCCGACGCAGAGAATCTTCACCTCGTTCCCGTCAGCCAGAATACGATTGATGTGCTCCCGGGCAAGCCGGACGATCGCGGAATTGAATCCGCCGCACAGTCCGCGCTCGGAGGTGCATACGACAAGGAGGTGGACCTTATCCTTGCCGGTGCCGACCATCAGCGGCGACCCGCCTTCCCGGCCCTCCAGGGCCTTGGCGAGGTTGGCAAGCACCGCCTCCATCCGCTCCGCATAAGGCCGCGCAGCTTCGGCCGCGGTTTGCGCGCGGCGCAGCTTCGCCGCGGCCACCATCTGCATGGCCTTGGTGATCTTCTGGGTCGCCTTGACCGAGGCGATACGGTTGCGGAGCTCCTTCAGGGACGCCATGGATCAGCTCACGCAAAAGCCTTGGTGAACTTCTCGGCGGCGTCCTTCAGCTTCTTGCCGGTCTCATCCGAAATCTGCTTCTCGTCACGAATGGTGTCGAGGATGTCCTGATGCTCGGTATGCATGAAGCGGAGAAATTCCTCTTCGAAGCGGTTGACGTCGGGCACCTTGACGGCATCGAGATAGCCGTTCACGCCCATGTAGATCACGACGACCTGCTCCTCGACCTTGAGCGGCGAGAACTGTTGCTGCTTCAAAAGTTCGGTGAGGCGTGCGCCGCGATTCAGGAGGCGCTGCGTGGTGGCGTCGAGGTCGGAGCCGAACTGGGCAAAGGCGGCCATCTCACGATACTGGGCGAGTTCGCCCTTAATCTTGCCGGCGACCTGCTTCATGGCTTTCACCTGGGCGGCAGAACCCACGCGCGACACCGAGAGGCCCACGTTCACCGCGGGCCGGATGCCCTGATAGAACAAGTCGGTTTCGAGGAAGATCTGGCCGTCGGTGATGGAGATCACGTTGGTCGGGATATAGGCCGACACGTCGTTGGCTTGCGTCTCGATCACGGGGAGCGCGGTCAAGGATCCGGAGCCGTTGTCCTTGTTCAGCTTGGCAGCGCGCTCCAGAAGCCGTGAATGGAGATAGAACACGTCGCCCGGATAGGCCTCGCGTCCGGGAGGACGGCGGAGCAGGAGCGACATCTGGCGGTAGGCCACGGCCTGCTTGGATAGATCGTCGTAGGTGACGAGCGCGTGCATGCCGTTGTCGCGGAAATATTCGCCCATGGTGCACCCGGTGAACGGCGCCAGAAACTGCATCGGCGCCGGATCGGACGCGGTTGCGGCGACCACGATGGAATAGGGAAGGGCGCCGTTGTCCTCGAGGATCTTGACGAACTGCGCCACGGTCGAACGCTTTTGGCCGATCGCGACATAGATGCAGTAGAGCTTGGCGCTCTCATCATCACTCTCGTTGATCGACTTCTGATTGAGGATGGTGTCGAGAATGATGGCGGTCTTGCCGGTCTGGCGGTCGCCGATGATGAGCTCGCGCTGGCCGCGGCCGATCGGGATCAGCGCGTCGATGGCTTTCAGGCCCGTCTGCATGGGTTCGTGCACGGACTGTCGAGGAATGATGCCCGGCGCCTTCACGTCCACGCGGCTCTTCTCTTCCGCCTCGATCGGGCCTTTGCCGTCAATCGGGTTGCCAAGGGCGTCGACCACGCGGCCGAGCAGCGCCTTGCCGACCGGCACTTCCACGATGGCGCCGGTCCGCTTGACGATGTCGCCTTCCTTGATGTGGCGGTCGTCGCCGAAAATCACGATGCCGACATTGTCGACCTCGAGGTTCAGCGCCATGCCTTGCGTGCCGTCGGCGAAGGCGACCATCTCGCCGGCCTGGACCTTGTCGAGGCCGTAGACGCGGGCGATACCGTCACCGACGGAGAGCACCTGGCCGACTTCGGCGACTTCGGCTTCCTGTCCGAAATTCTTGATTTGGTCCTTGAGGATCGCGGAGATCTCGGCGGCCCTGATATCCATTTTAGCCAACCTCTTTCATGGCGTGCTTGAGACTAGTGAGTTTGGTGCGAAGCGAGGTGTCGATCATGCGGCTGCCCACCTTGACCATGAGGCCGCCGATGAGGCTCGGATCGACTTGCTGATCGAGCATGACGTCCTTGCCGAGTGCGGCCTTCAACGCCTGCTTGAGCGCGGTGACTTGCGTATCCGTCAGTTTCGCCGCTGCGGTGACCGTGGCGCTCATCTCGCCGCGATGGGCGGCGAGCAGGGCACGGAAGGCGCGGATCATGTCGGGGGTGGCGAACAGGCGCCGGTTCTTGGAGACGAGCAGCAGGAAATTCTTGGTGAGGCCCTCGACCTCGAGCTCGTCCAGGACGGCGCCGAGCGCCCGGCCTTGCTCTTCGGCCGAGAACATGGGGCTTTTCACCAGCCGCTGGAGATCCTCGATCGCGTCGAGCGCTTCGCCGAAGCGGTTCAGATCCGTTTCGATCTGCTCGAGCGCCTTCTCCTCAAGACCCAGCTCGAACAGGGCGGTGGCATAGCGGCCCGCAACGCCCGATACGATATGGTCCTCGCTTGCCACTTTTTCGCTCAACGCCTCTTGCTCAGGGGCGGGCGCTGCATGAGCCGTCCCACCCTCGGACCCCGGTAGATTCTGGGATTAGAGCCTCCGCGTCGACGGGAGAAATCCCCCGAAAACGGCCCCTTCGGAAGCCCCGCGGAGGCTCTAACACAGGGCGAAAGGGCGCGCAATATGATGGGCACATCGTGCGTCCGAGTGCGCGCTTTTGGGGCGCCTCAGAGGAAACTATAGGGGTCGATATCGACTCCGAGCCGCGTATCGCCCCGCGCCTTGGGCACGTTCCCGAGCCACACCCGCAAATACGCCTGGAGGTCGGCCTCGCGCGCGGCCTTCACCAGCAGGCGATAGCGGTAGCGCCCCCGGATTACCGACAGCGGGGCCTCGGCCGGTCCCAGAACCTGGATTTTCTCGGCAGGCGGCGCGGCGCGGGCGACCTCCCGGGCGTAGGCTTCGGCCACCGCACGGTTGCCCGCCGTCACGAGGATCGCCGCCAAGCGCCCGAACGGCGGCATGCCAGCCTCGCGCCTGGCCTCGATCTCCTGGGCGTAGAAGGCGTCCCGGTCGCCCGCCACGAGGGCCGCGATCACCGGGTGCTCGGGCATGTAGGTCTGGATCAGGCCCCGGCCCGGAATCGCCTCCCGGCCGGCGCGGCCGGTGACCTGGCTCAGGAGCTGGAAGGTGCGCTCGGCGGCGCGCGGGTCGCCCTGGGTAAGGCCGAGATCGCCGTCGATCACACCGACCAGCGCCAGCCCCGGGAAGTGATGCCCCTTGGCCACGAGCTGGGTGCCGATGACGATATCGACTTCCCGCTCCTCGATCTCGCGCAAGGTCTCGCGCAAGTCTGAGATCGAGGGCGTCAGATCGCTCGACAGCAGCGCGCGGCGGGCTTCGGGAAAGAGCTCGGCCACCTCCTCGGCGATGCGCTCGATGCCCGGCCCGCAAGCCACGAGGGAGTCTTCGGCGCCGCAGCTCGGGCACTCGTCGGGAAGCGGCAAGAACTTGCCGCAATGGTGGCATTCGAGCCGGTGGCGGAACCGATGCTCGACCAGCCAGGCCGAGCAGTTCGGGCATTCGAAGCGAAATCCGCATTTCCGGCAAAGGGTTACGGGCGCGTAGCCGCGGCGGTTGAGGAACAGCAAGACCTGCTCGCCCCGCTCCAACGTCTCCGCCATCACCACGGTCAGCGCCGGCGACAGCCAGCGGCCGCGCTCCGGCGGGCGTTTCCGCATGTCGACGGCCTGCAGCGCCGGCAGCGCGGCGGCCTTGTAGCGGGTGCCGATCCGGATATGCCGGTAGCGGCCTTGTTCCGCATTCACCAGGCTCTCGATCGAGGGCGTGGCCGAGCTCAGCACCACGGGACAGCCGCCAAGGTGTCCGCGCACCACGGCCATATCGCGCGCCTGATAGGCGACGCGGTCCTCCTGCTTGTAAGCCTGGTCGTGCTCCTCATCGACGACGACGAGGCCGAGATCGGGGAAGGGCAGGAACAGCGCCGAGCGGGCGCCGACCACGAGTTTCGCCTTGTTCTCGGCCACGGCGCGCCAGACCCGGCCGCGCACCGAAGGGCTCACGCCCGAGTGCCATTCGGCGGGCTTTGCCCCGAAGCGCTCCTCGCAGCGGGCGATGAACTGGCTGGTGAGCGCGATCTCGGGCATGAGCACCAGCGCCTGTTTGCCGCGCTCGAGACATTGGGCGATGGCCTCGAAATAGACCTCGGTCTTGCCGGAGCCGGTGACGCCATCGAGCAGGGTCACGGCGAAGCCGTCGCGCGTGTATTCGAGAAGCTCCTTTGCCGCTTGCGCCTGCTCCTCGTTAAGGGTAGCCCGCTCGCGCGCGGGATCGAGCGGCATGGCATGCCAATCGGGCAGGGGCTCGGCTATCAGCGTTCCCGCATCGACCAGCCCATCGATCACCCCGGGGCTGACACCCGCCGTTTCGGCCAAGTTGGACTTCACCCAGACCAGTCCGTTGTTGGCCGCTTCCAGGACGCGGGCGCGCGCCGGCGTCATGCGCTCAGGCGGCGGGCCATCGAGGCGCACCCCATAGCGCGGCGCCGGCGGCTGGAAGGCGGAGCCGGCGCTCATCATCATGCGAAGCACCATGCCGAGCGGGCTAAGCGTGTAGCCCGCCACCCACTCGGCGAAGTCCATGGAGACCTTGGGCAGCTTCGGCACGTCGTCGAGGATCTCGAGGATCTCGCGCAGCTTCTTACGTGGGATCGCAGGCGCCTCGCCGCCTTCCGCGCGCCGCCACACGGCGGCGAGATATTTGACGGGGCCGAGCGGCACGACCACGAATTCGCCCGGCTCCACGGACGCGCCCTCGGGCACCAGATAGTCGTAAGGCGCGGGCAGCGCGAGCGGCACCAGCACGGGCACCGTCTCCTGACTTGCCTTCGTCGTCTTGGGGCTGGTGGAAGTCTTGGCCAGAGCGGGCTCTTCGAGGTTAGTTAAGGGTTATTAGCGACTCACCGACCCATAGTAGCGCGCACGGGGTCAAGTCGAGGGACGGATGGCAGCCAAGGCGACATCCAAAAGGGCGCAAGCAAAGAAAGCGCAAGCGATCGGCGCCGCGCCGGACGTGGACCGGGCGGTGAACGCCTGGTTCGTCTATCTCGTGACCGAGCGCCAGCTGGCCGCCCATACGGTCGAGGCCTACCGGCGGGACCTCTCGCAGTTTCTCGGCTTCCTGGCCGGGCATCTCGGGACGCAGCCCGATCTCAAGCTGCTGTTCTCGTTGTCGGCGCGGGACGTGCGCGCCTTTCTCGCCGCGCGCCGCGCACAAGACGTCGGGAGCCGCACCCTGTCGCGGACCTTGAGCGCGCTCCGCATGTTCTACCGCTTCCTGGAGCGGCGCGGGTTCGGCAAGAACGACGCCATCCGCGCGGTCTCGCTGCCGAAGCTGCCGCACTCGGTGCCGAAGCCGCTCACCGCGGCGAAAGCGACGGCGTTGATGGACGGCGCCGATATCGCGCAGCCCGACGCGGAAGAATGGATCCTCGCCCGCGACACCGCTGTGCTGACGCTGCTCTATGGGTCCGGGCTTCGCATCTCCGAGGCCTTGTCGTTGCGGGTGAAAGAGGCGCCGATCAAGGGCCGCGACATGCTGCGGGTCACGGGCAAGGGCAACAAGACGCGCGTGGTGCCGGTGCTGCCGGTGACGCGGCAAGCCATCGAGCATTATCTGAAACTCTGCCCGGCGAAGCTCGGGCCCGACGATCCGCTGTTCATCGGCGCGCGCGGCAAGCAGCTCTCGCCCCGCATCATCCAGCTCCGCATGGCGCGGGCGCGCGCCGCGCTGGGCTTGCCCGACACCGCGACGCCGCACGCGCTGCGGCATTCCTTCGCCACGCATTTATTGGGCGCCGGCGCCGACTTGCGCGCGATCCAAGAACTGCTCGGCCATGCCAGCCTGTCGACGACCCAGGGCTATACGGAGGTCGACCGGGCGCATCTTCTGAAGACTTATGAGGCCGCCCACCCGCGCGCTTGAGATCACATATGGATGGGGCGCTTGTCGACGGCGAGCGCCGCCTCTTTGACCGCTTCGTTCAGGGTCGGGTGCGCGTGGCAAGTGCGCGCCAGATCCTCGGCCGAGCCGCCGAACTCCATCAAGACAGCCGCCTCGGCAATCATGGTGCCCGCGTCCGCACCGATGATGTGCACGCCGAGCACCCGGTCGGTCGCCTCGTCCGCCAGCACCTTGACGAAGCCTTCCGTTGTGCGGTTGACCTTGGCGCGGCCGTTGGCGGTGAAGGGGAATTTGCCGACCTTGTAATGGACGCCCTCTTGTTTGAGCTGCTCCTCGGTCTTGCCCACGGATGCGACTTCCGGGGCGGTGTAGACCACCGACGGGATCACGTCGTAATTCACATGCCCGGCCTGGCCCGCGAGATCCTCGGCGACGGCGATGCCCTCTTCCTCGGCCTTGTGGGCGAGCATGGGGCCGGCGATCACGTCGCCGATGGCGTAGATGCCGGGCACGGTCGTCTGGAACTTGTGATCGACCACGATACGGCCGCCGTCGTGAACCTCGACGCCGATATCGGCGAGGCCTAAGCCCTTCGTGTTGGGCACGCGCCCGATGGACACGAGCACCACGTCGCACTCGATCTCCTCCGCCTTGCCGCCGTCGACCGGCTCGACCGTCAGCTTCACCGCCTTGCCCTTCGAATCGACCTTGGTGACCTTGGCGCCGAGCTTGAAGACGAGCCCCTGCTTCCCAAGAATGCGCTGAAGCTGCTTGGCGATCTCGCCGTCGAGGCCGGGGGTGATGGTGTGCAGCATCTCGACCACGGTGACCTTGGACCCGAGCCGCGACCACACGGAGCCGAGCTCGAGCCCGATATAGCCGCCGCCGATCACCACCATGCTCTTCGGTACTTTCGGCAGATCGAGCGCGCCGGTGGAAGACACGATGCGCTTCTCGTCGACCTCGATGCCCGGCACGTGAGCGACCTCGGAACCCGTGGCGATGACGATGGCCTTGGTCTCGAGCACCTGCGCCTTGCCCTTCTCGGGCGTGACCTCGACCTGATGCGGCGCCAGGATCCGGCCCGTGCCGTGATGGGCGTCGATCTTGTTCTTCTTCAGGAGATATTCGATGCCGTCCACATTGCCCTTAACACCGGACTCCTTGAAGGCGAGCATCGCGGCAAGATCCAGCTCCGGCTTCACCTTGATGCCCATGCCGGCGAAATCGTGCGCGGCGTCCGCATAGGCCTCGCTCGCATGCAGCAGCGCCTTGGAGGGGATGCAGCCCACATTGAGGCAGGTGCCGCCGTGGGTCGCGCGCTTCTCGACCACGGCGACTTTCATGCCGAGCTGCGCGGCGCGGATGGCGCACACATAGCCGCCGGGGCCGGTGCCGATAACGATCAGATCGTATTTGCTCATGCTTGAAAGTCTCAGATGCCGATTGTCAGAGGTCGAGGACGAGGCGGGCGGGATTTTCGAGCGACTCCTTGACGTTCACCAGGAAGGTGACCGCCTCCTTGCCGTCCACCACGCGGTGGTCGTAGGAGAGCGCGAGATACATCATCGGCCGGGCGACGATGGCGCCATCGCGCACCACGGCGCGTTCCTCGATGCGGTGCATGCCGAGAATGCCGGATTGCGGCGCGTTCAAGATCGGCGTGGAGAGCATCGAGCCGTAAATGCCGCCATTGGAGATGGTGAAGGTACCGCCTTGCATCTCGCTCAAGGCCAACTTGCCGTCCCGGGCGCGCGCGCCGAAATCGGCGATCGCGGCTTCGATCTCGGCGAGGCTCTTCTCGTCCGCATCGCGGATCACCGGCACCACGAGGCCGCGCTCGGTGCCGACCGCGACGCCGATGTGGTAGTAGTTCTTGTAGACGATGTCCTCGCCGTCGATCTCGGCATTGACCGCGGGAATGTCCTTCAGCGCTGCTACGGCCGCCTTCACGAAGAAGCCCATGAAGCCGAGCTTCACGCCGTGCTTCTTCTCGAAGTCCTGGCGATAGTCCTTCCGCATTTGCAGGATGGTGCTCATGTCCACGTCGTTGAACGTGGTGAGCATGGCGGCGGTGTCTTGTGCTTCCTTGAGGCGCCTGGCGATGGTCTGGCGCAGCCGCGTCATGCGGACGCGTTCCTCGCGGGCCTCGTCATCGGGCGTGACCGGTGCGCGCGGCGGCGCGGCGGGCTTCGGCTTTCGCTCTCGGGTGAGCAGCGTCTCGGCAGCTTGCGCGATCACGTCGCCTTTCAGCACCTGGCCGCGGCGGCCAGAGCCTTTGACGTCGCTTTCGTCCAGGCCCCGCTCGGCCAGCAGCTTGCGGGCGGCGGGCGAGGGCGGCATCGCATCGGACCCGACTTCCTCGCGGATATGCGGCTCGCGCTTCAGCGCCTTGAGCTCGGGCTCCGGTTGCGGCTCGAGCTCGGCGGGCTCGTCGCCGGTCTTGGTTTTCGGTTTCGCTTTGGCGGGCGTCACGTCCGGCTTCGCTTCTGCGTTGGCTTGTGACTTGGCCTTTGGCTTGGCTTGTTGCTTGGCAGGGGCCGTCTTGCCGTCGCCGTCGGCGATGGCGCCGAGCAGCGCGCCGACCGCGACCGTATCGCCCGCATTCACGATGATCTCCGACAGCACGCCGGAGGCGGGGGCCGGCACCTCGACGGTGACCTTGTCGGTCTCAAGCTCGACCAGAGGCTCGTCGGCGGCGACCGCGTCGCCGGCCTGCTTGAACCACTGGCCAACCGTCGCCTCAACGACGGACTCTCCCAAGGTCGGCACCCGGATTTCTGTCGCCATCGGTTCTTTCGCCCGTTCCTTTCCGGCCTAGCCCAGCGCTTCGTCCAGGAGGGATTTCACCTCGCGCGCATGCTTGCTCGCAAGTCCCGTCGCCGTCGCCGCCGAGCTCGGGCGCCCAGCATAGCGCGGGCGCTCGTGCTTGGCATCGATATGGTCGAGCACCCAAGCGAGATTCGGCTCAAGGAAGCTCCAGGCGCCCATGTTCTTCGGCTCCTCCTGGCACCACACCATCTCTGCGTCCTTGAAGCGGCCGAGCTCCTGGATGAGGGCGCGGGCGGGGAAGGGATAAAGCTGCTCGAGGCGCAGAAGATAGACGTCGGTGATGCCCCGCTGCTCGCGCTCCTCATAGAGGTCGTAATAGACCTTGCCCGAGCAGATGACCACGCGCCTGATCTGGTCGTCCGGAACGAGCGTGACGGAGTCGCCGGGTTTCGATTCGGCGTCGTCCCACAGAAGGCGGTGGAAGCTCGACTCCGGGCCGAACTCCTCGAGCGTCGATACCACCTTCTTGTGACGGAGCAGCGACTTCGGCGTCATGAGCACGAGCGGCTTGCGGAACTCGCGATGCAGCTGGCGCCGGAGCACATGGAAATAATTGGCCGGCGTGGTGCAGTTGACCACCTGCCAATTGTCCTCGGCGCAAGATTGGAGATAGCGCTCGAGGCGGGCCGAGGAATGCTCCGGGCCCTGGCCCTCGTAGCCATGGGGCAGCAGGAGGACGAGACCCGACATGCGCAGCCATTTGCGCTCGCCGGAGGAAATGAACTGATCGATGACGACCTGGGCGCCGTTGGCGAAGTCGCCGAACTGCGCCTCCCAGAGCACGAGCGCGTTGGGCTCGGCGAGGCTGTAGCCGTATTCGAAACCGAGCACGGCCTCCTCGGAGAGCATGGAGTTGATGACCTCGAAGTCGCCCTGCTCCTTGGAGAGGTGCATCAGCGGGGTGTATTTCATCTCGGTCACCTGATCCATCAGCACCGAGTGGCGCTGGGAGAAGGTGCCGCGCTCGGAATCCTGGCCCGACAGGCGGACCTTGAAGCCCTCGACCAGGAGCGTGCCGAAGGCGAGCGATTCGGCGGTCGCCCAATCGATGCCCTCGCCGTCGTCGATCATCTTGCGGCGGCTCGCCATGATGCGCGCGATGGTCTTGTGCGGCGTCAAGGTTTCGGGGATGGCCGTGAGCCTGCGGCCGACCTGGCGCAGCAGGTCGAGGTCCACGCCGGTCAGGCCGCGGCGGGCGCCTTCGTCGGCGAAGCCGATGCCGGACCACCTGCCGTCGAGCCAGTCGGCGCGGTTGGGGCGGTAGGTCTCGCCGGCCAGGAACTCCTCTTCGAGATAGGCGCGGAACTGCGCTTGGAGATCCTCGACCTCGTCGGCGGTGAACAGCCCTTCCTTGATCAGCTTGTCGGCATAGATCTCCACCACGCGCGGATGCTGGGCGATGCGCTGATACATCAGCGGCTGGGTGAAGGCCGGCTCGTCCGCCTCGTTATGGCCGTGGCGCCGGTAGCAGAACATGTCGATGACGACGGGCTTGCCGAAGCGCTGGCGGAACTCGGTGGCGATCTTGGTGACGTGGACCACGGCCTCCGGGTCGTCACCGTTCACATGGAAGATCGGCGCGTCGATCATCTTGGCGACGTCGGACGGGTAGGGCGATGAGCGCGAGAAGCGCGGCGCCGTGGTGAAGCCGATCTGATTGTTGACGATGAAGTGGATCGAGCCGCCGGTGCGGTGGCCGCGCAAGCCCGACAGCCCCAAGCATTCGGCGACCACGCCTTGGCCGGCGAAGGCGGCATCGCCATGCAGCAGGAGCGGCAGCACCTCCTTGCGCTCCTTATCGCCCATCTGGTCCTGCTTGGCGCGCACCTTGCCGAGGACCACGGGATCGACGATCTCGAGATGCGAGGGGTTGGCGGTCAGCGACAGGTGAACGCGGTTGTCGTCGAACTCGCGGTCCGACGACGCGCCCAGGTGATATTTCACGTCGCCGGAGCCCTCGACGTCGTCGGGCTGGGCCGAGCCTCCACGGAACTCGTTGAAGATGGCGCGGTAGGGCTTCGCCATGACGTTGGCGAGCACGTTGAGGCGCCCGCGATGAGGCATGCCGATGACGATCTCGCGCACGCCGAGCTGACCGCCACGCTTGATGATCTGCTCCAGCGCCGGGATCATGGATTCGCCGCCGTCAAGGCCGAAGCGCTTGGTGCCGGTATATTTGACGTTGAGGAAACGCTCGGAGCCTTCCGCCTCGATGAGCTTGGTCAGGATGGCGCGCTTGCCCTGGTCGGTGAAGCTCACTTCCGCGCTCTCGATGCGCTCTTGCATCCAGGCGCGCTGCTCGGGATCGGAGATGTGCATGTACTCGAAGCCGATGCTCCCGGCATAGGCCTTGTTCAGGACATCGAGCACTTGGCGCAGATTGGCGAACTCGAAGCCGAGCGCACCGCCGATATAGATCGGTCTCGTGTAGTCGGCCTTGGTGAAGCCGTAAGTGGCTGGGTTGAGCTCGGGATGCTCGCCCCGGTCGATGAGGCGAAGCGGGTCGAGCTGGGCGATGAGATGGCCCCGGGTGCGATAGGCGCGGATCAGCATGCGGGCGCCGAGCGTGTCGCGGGCCGCATCGAGCGCCTGCTGCTGCGTCAGCGCGCCGGACGGCGGCGCCGTCATGGGCAGCGTGGTGCGGCCAATCCCCCAGGAGGGGCCTTGCGCATCGGCAAGCACCGCGGCCGCGTCGTCGCCGAGACTGGTGAAGAAGCTCTGCCATTCGGGGCCTAGGGAGGAGGGGTCCGCCTCGTAGAGCGCGTAGAGCTCAGCGAGATAGGCGGCGTTCGCGCCATCCAAGAACGACGTGCGGGCAAACACCTCGTTCAGTTCGTGTCGTGTCATTGCACCAACCTGCCGGTCCGTAACTGGAACACCGGCCTGAAGGGCAATCAAGGCGACCGTTAGGCGCCCGGCGCTCCGTTACTTGAAAATTCCTGCAAGGGTCGTTCCAAGGGCCGCAGGGGATTGCGCGACCACGATACCCGCCTCTTGCATTGCCTCAATTTTACTCTTTGCGTCGCCTTTGCCGCCCGAGATGACGGCACCGGCGTGACCCATGCGGCGCCCGGGCGGCGCCGTGGCGCCCGCCACGAAGCCCACGATCGGCTTCTTGTTGCCCGCCGCGATAAGGAACTCGGCCGCCTCTTCCTCGGCGCTGCCGCCGATCTCGCCGATCATGATGATGGCCTCGGTGGCGTCGTCCTCAAGAAAGAGAGAAAGCGCGTCGACGAAGTTCGTGCCGTTGACCGGATCGCCGCCGATGCCGATGCAGGTGGTCTGGCCGAGGCCGACCGCGGTCGTCTGCGCCACGGCCTCGTAGGTGAGAGTGCCCGAGCGGGAGACGATGCCCACCCGGCCGGGCGTGTGAATATGGCCGGGCATGATGCCGATCTTGCATTCGCCCGGCGTGATGATGCCCGGGCAGTTCGGCCCAATCAGGCGGGTGCCCGACTCGCACAGCGCCCGCTTGACCTTGACCATGTCGAGGACGGGCACGCCCTCGGTAATCGCCACCACGAGGGCTACGCCAGCGTCGATCGCTTCCAGGATGGCGTCCGCGGCGAAAGGCGGCGGCACGTAGACGGCGGAGGCTTCGGCGCCGGTCGCCTCGACCGCCTCGCGAACCGTGTCGAAGACCGGCAGGTCGAGATGGGTGGTGCCGCCTTTGCCGGGTGTGACGCCGCCGACCATCTTGGTGCCGTAGGCGATGGCTTGCTCGGTGTGGAAGGTGCCTTGCGAGCCGGTGAAGCCCTGGCAGAGGACGCGCGTGTTCTTATCGACGAGTACGGACATGATGTGAGGTTAGGCCGGTTAGCGGAAGGATTGGTGACAAAAGGCGGAAAGAGAGTACTGCAAAGATCGGGCCGCAAAAATCAAGCCGCAGCCTCGACGGCGGCGACGGCCTTCTTGGCGGCGTCGTCGAGGTCGTCGGCCGGGATGATGGCGAGGCCAGAATTGGATAGCAGCTCCTTGCCGCGCTCCACATTGGTGCCTTCGAGGCGCACGACCAGCGGCACGGCGAGATTGGTTTCCTTTGCCGCGGCGATGATGCCCTCAGCGATGGTGTCGCAGCGCATGATGCCGCCGAAGATGTTGACGAGCACGCCCTTCACGTTGGGGTCCGAGAGGATGATCTTGAAAGCCTCGGTCACGCGCTCCTTGGTGGCACCGCCGCCGACATCGAGAAAGTTCGCCGGCTCGCCACCATAGAGCTTGATGATGTCCATGGTGGCCATGGCGAGACCCGCGCCGTTGACCATGCAGCCGATCGAGCCGTCGAGCTTGACGTAAGAGAGGTCGTGCTTGGAGGCCTCGACCTCCGCCGGGTCCTCCTCGTGGATGTCGCGCAAGGCTTCGATGTCGGGATGGCGGAACAGCGCGTTGTCCTCGAAGCCGATCTTGGCGTCGAGGCAGACGAGCCTGTCGTCGCCGGTCACCACGAGCGGGTTGATCTCGATGAGGCTCGCGTCCTTCTCCATGAAGAGCGTGTAGAGCGTCTTGATCAGCTTGGCGCATTGCTTGGCGAGGTCGCCCTTGAGCTTCAGGGCTGAGGCGATGACACGGCCATGGAAGCCGCTCAAGCCCGTGGCGGGGTCCACGTCGATCGTGGTGATGAGCTCGGGCGTATTGGCCGCGACTTCCTCGATGTTCACGCCGCCCTCGGTTGAGGCGACGAAGGCTACGCGGCCGGTGGCCCGGTCCACCAGCAGCGAGAGATAGAGCTCGCGTGCGATGGAGGTGTCCTCGACCACATAGACGCTACGCACCACGCGGCCCTTCGGCCCGGTCTGGGGCGTGATCAGCGGTTTGCCGAGCATGCGGTCGGCCTCGGCGTGCAACTCCTCAAGCGTCTTGACCAGCTTGATGCCGCCGCCTTTGCCGCGCCCGCCGGCGTGGATCTGCGCCTTGACGACGAAGACCTCGCCCTCGAGGCCCTTGGCTTTCTCGACCGCCTCTTCCGCCGTGGCGGCGATGTGGCCCTTGGCGACAGGGGCGCCATAGGCCTTGAGGAGGTCCTTGGCCTGGTACTCGTGAATGTTCATTCGCTCGGCTTCGTGTTTGAACGTCCAGGCGGGATGCCTAGGCGAGGTTGGGTGCGATCCGCTGGCAGAGTTCGACGAGCGCCTTCACCGACTCCACCGAATGCATGAAGGCATCCTTCTCGGCCGAGGACAGATCGAGCTCGATGACGCGCTCGACGCCCTTCGCACTGATGATGACGGGCACGCCGGCATAAATACCCTTCACGCCGTACTCGCCGTTGAGATAGGCGGCGGCGGGCAGCACCCGCTTCTCGTCGTTGAGATAGGACTCGGCCATGTCGAGCGCGGCGCTCGCCGGTGCATAATAGGCGGAGCCGGTCTTGAGCAGACCGACGATCTCGGCGCCGCCGTCGCGGGTGCGCTGGACGATCTCATCCAGACGCTTCTGAGTGATCCAGCGCATCTTGACGAGATCGGCAAGCGGGATACCGGCCACCGACGAATAGCGGATCAGCGGCACCATGGTGTCGCCGTGACCGCCGAGCACCATGGTATGGATGTCCTGCGGGCTCACGTCGAACTCCTCGGAGAGGAAGAAGCGGAAGCGGGCGCTATCGAGCACGCCGGCCATGCCGACCACCTTGTTGCGGGGCAGGCCGGAGGTCTTCTGGAGCGCCCAAACCATGGCGTCGAGCGGGTTGGTGACGCAAATGACGAAGGCCTCGGGCGCGTATTTCCGAAGGCCCGCGCCCACCTGCTCCATCACTTTCAGATTGATCTCGAGCAGGTCGTCGCGGCTCATGCCGGGCTTGCGCGGCACGCCGGCGGTGACGATCACCACGTCGGCGTCCTTGATCTCGGCATATTCGTTGGCGCCCTTGACCTTGGGCACGAAGCCATGAACGGGGGCGGAGTGAGAGAGGTCCAGCGCCTTGCCTTGGGGGACCCCGTCGACCACATCGAACAGGATGACGTCGCCAAGCTCCTTGATGCCGGCGAGATGGGCGATGGTGCCGCCGATCTGGCCCGCGCCAATCAGTGCAATCTTACTCCGCGCCATGAAAACCCCCTTTAGAAAAGGCTACTTAAAGTGGCCGCATCGTCCGCATTTCCGGCCCTGATGAACTCGCTGGTTGGTTAAATGCAATCGGGCGTTCGCGCAAGGTGCCGTTTTGCCAGAGGCGCGTGTGCGCCCATCTCCCGCCACCGGAGATGGACCGTGCCCCGCGCTATCGGCTAGGGTCTGTCAGGACGGAATCCCAAGGACGAGGTTTCGCATGGCGGAGAAAGGGCCGGTCAGGGCCGCAGAACGGCCTGCGCCGACGGACGAGGAGCTCGACCGCACCCCGCCGCTGCCGCTCGTGGTGTGGGCGGCGCGCTGCACCGCCTATTTCCTGGCGCTCGGCGGCATCATGCTCGTGTCCTATCTCTTCTATGGCTTCGACACCGATCCTCAGAGCTTCCCGCCGGGCTTCCGCCTGAACCCGCTCCAGGCCGGGGTCAACTTCATTTGGGGAGCGGTCGGGACGGCCATCGGCTTCTTCCGGCCGCGTTTCGCCACCGGCTTCGTGCTCGCCTTCGCCGCGTTCTACACGCTGGTGGCGAGCCTCGGCACCTTCGCCGGCTCGGCGCTCGGCATGGAATTGGGTACGCCCGCTAAGGTGTTCTACTGGGTGGTGGTGGCCGGCGCCTGGGCCGTGGGCTTACGCGCTCTGCTCAAGCCGCGCCGGTCCGCCTAGCGCTCCGTCTTCGGCGGCTCCACGTCCTCGGCCAGGGGCTGATCCACCGGCTTGATCCGGACGACGAACAGCTCGACCGGCTCGGAGCCCTGGTTCAGGCCGCGATGGATCTTGTCGGGATGCAGGTAGAAGCTTTCGCCCGCCTTCAAATGTCTTGGGTCCTCCCCTTCGACCTCGAGGATCATCTCGCCCGAAAGCACATAGGAGACTTCGTGCGCGCCGGGGTGGATATGCCAGGGCAGCACGGTGCCCGGCGGGAAACGGTAGAAGTCGGTGACAACCTGCTTGGTTGCGTCACCTGCCAACGGCTCGACGGAGAGTTCTTTCTTGGTGACGCCTTCCGCCACGCCGGCATCGCGGGCGGCAGCCGGCGTTCCGCCGAGAAGAGCAAGCAGCACAAGAAGAACCGCGGGCGGGAAAATGAAATGTGTGTGTGTCATCGGCGCAGTCTAGCGCGCCGCCACAGCAAAAGGATAGCGTAGCCCCCGGCGAGGCTCGCAGCATGGAGACTTCTATGACCTACACCTGGACAGGCGCGCAGTACGGGATCGGCTTCGGGACGGCGCTCGCGATCGCCATCTCGTACGACAACAACCACTCAATCCTGTGGGCCATCATCCACGGCTTCTTCAGCTGGCTCTACGTGATCTATTTCGCGATCGCTTACTAGCAGCGCTCGGCTTCACCGGGGCGTGGCCGTCTGCTGCTTCCGTCTCGCTTGTCTGGGGTTCGGGGTCGCGTTTCCGCGGAAAGGTCGGCGGCGCGATCACGGCGAGCCCGCCTGCCAGACTCAGACAGATCGCTTGCTCAAGTCGCAGTCCCATCGAAACCTCCTCCTGGCTCTCGGACCCGCGTCCTTAAGACTTAAACTCGGGAGGATGGGTCGTGTTCCCTTCTGCGCATGCGGGAACCCCCTCCGGTTGGGAGGGGGTTCACAATGCTCAGTTTTTGTAGGGCTTAGCGAATGGTGATGCTGAAGCCCGGGCCGCGGTCGTAACCGTAGCCGTACGGCGTACGGTAGCCATAACGATAGCGGTTGCCGTAATAGCTGTAGCGCGGCCCATAGTAACTACGGTTGTAACCGTAGTTGCGGTAATGGCGCTTCACGTAGCGGTTGTTCCTCGGACCGATAGGCTCGTAGGTGCCGCCGAAATAGCCGTCGCGTTGGATAGACTTCGCTTCGGCCATGGAAGCGGGTGCTGCGATCAGAGCGGCGCCGGCCAGCAGCGACAAGGCCAGGGCGCTATGGCGAATCATGTTCTTCATTAGAAGCCTCCGTTCGTTGGCTTGTTCCATGATGGTAAAACGGACGAGCGTAGGTGCGGGTTCCGGTTGCCGCCAACATGTCGCGGTTCTGTGATCACCGGGCGTTCTGTCTGCGCATCTCGGCCTGCACAAAAAAGAAGGACGAAGCTCGATGCTCCGTCCTTCTCTTACGTACGCGTGGTGCCTTTGGCGTGTAGCACTATCGGATGATGATGGAGAATCCCGGGGCGCCGTAGAACCAGCCGGGAGCCGGACGGCGATAGCCGTAGCGGCTGTGACTGTATCTCCGATCCCAGCCGTAGCGGTTGTTGTAGCCTTTACGGGCATGCCCGCGATGGCGGTTATGCTGGTAGTGCTTTTTGTTCCACGACTTGCCCCAGGACCGATCATGGTAACCGCGATCGGCCATGGCGGGCGCGGCGGTCATCACAGTCCCGGCGAGAAGCGCGAGCGCAAGCGCGCCGGTGCGGAGCGCAATAGTCATTTCGGACCTCCTTACGTTGGTCCTCGGCATGGGGAGACCCTACCGATTGCATTTGTCCCGCCGATGTCCGCGCGTGACAAAACGTGTCCGGTCCGGACGCAATTGTTTCGCTTTGTGAAAGTGTGACGAAGCGGCCGCATTTCGTGGCTGCGATCCATGCAGCCAAGCCGGTTGCCCCTGCCCCAAAAGCCGCGCAATCTGGCGTTAGGGCCTTCTCAGGCTTATGAAAAGGCATGGATTTGCGCGGAAACTTGCAAACGCGTTTGGCTCCGTTGGCCGCCCTGACCGTGGCGGCGGCTCTCGTCTCGAGTTGCGGCGGCGGGGGCTCCGGCCCCGAGGACGCCATCCGGCAGCTCAGCCAGGTCGATTACGGCAAGCCCTATATCGGCATGAGGAAGGACGAGGTCCTGCGCTGCGCCGGCCAGCCGCGCTCGCGCATCCCGGCGGGCAAGACCACCGAGACGCTGGTCTATCACTATACAGGCGGCGGGCCCGTGCCCTCGAGCGGCGAGGGGAACAAGCAGAAGGCGACTTGCACGGCGAGCCTCACCTTCGAGAAGGATACGCTGGTGCGCGTGAGCTACGCGCATATGGAAGTGCGCAGCCCCTACGACTGGCAGAGCGAGGACGACCCCAAGAAGGCCGAGGAAATGCGTAGGTCGGAGGTGCCGTCTTGCGTGTTCTCGTTGCCGCGCTGTCCGCGGACGTGATTTTTGCGCTACCGCGCTTTCGCGCTACTTGAGTGCTTTATGATGCGCTACCGCTTCGCTGCTTGAGCGGTTTATCTCACGCGCTACCGCTTCGCTGCTTGAGCGGTTTATGATGCGCTACCGCTTCGCTGCTTGAGCGCCTAAGCCGGCGCGTGGCACACGGCCTCGATGTTGTTGCCGTCCGGGTCGAGCACGAAGGCGCCGTAATAATTGGCGTGATAGATGGGGCGGAGCCCCGGCGCGCCATTGTCCTTGGCGCCTGCGGCGAGCGCCGCCTGATAGAACGCATCGACCTCGGCGCGCGACTGCGCGGCGAAGGCCACATGCACGTGGCCTCCCGCCTTCTCGCCTTCTCCCAGCCAGAAGAACGGCTTCCCTTCCGCGCCGAAGCCGACGGCGGCGCCGTTGCCGGTCTGCTCGGCGGAGATTTGCATGATCACCGCGATGCCGAGAGGGCTAAGCGCCTTCATGTAGAATTCGGTGGCGCGGGCGATGTCGCTGACCGGCATACCGATATGATCGATCACGGGCGCTCCTCTATTAGTTGCGCTACCGGCCTCTGGCCTACTTGAGCGCCTTTGTGATGCGCTACCGCTTCGCTGCTTGAGCGCTTTTCTTATGCGCTACCGCTTCGCTGCTTGAGCGCGCTTTAAGTTCGCTCGACCATCTTGCGCTTGAGATTGGCGATAGCCGCCGCCGGGTTCAGGCCCTTGGGGCACGCCTTGGTGCAATTGAGAATGGTGTGGCAACGATAGAGCCGGAACGGGTCTTCCAGATCGTCGAGGCGCTCGCCAGTGCGTTCGTCTCGTGAATCTTCCACCCAGCGATTGGCCTGCAGCAGAACGGCCGGGCCGAGATAGCGGTCGCTGTTCCACCAATATGACGGGCAGGCTGTGGAGCAGCAGGCGCAGAGGATGCACTCGTAAAGGCCGTCGAGCTTCTCGCGGTCGTCGTGGCTTTGGCGCCATTCCTTCTGGGGCGTGGGGCTGTCGGTCTTCAGCCACGGCTCGATGGCCCGGTGCTGCGCGTAGAACTGCGTCATGTCCGGCACCAGATCCTTGATCACCGGCATGTGCGGCAGCGGATAGACGGCGATCGACCCCTTGGCGTCGTCGGCGTGCATGGTGCAGGCGAGCGTGTTGGTGCCGGCGATATTCATGGAGCAGGAACCGCACACCCCTTCGCGGCAGGAGCGGCGGAAGGTCAGCGTGGCGTCGATGTTGTTCTTGATCCAGATGAGGGCGTCCAGAATCATCGGCCCGCAATCGTCCATGTCGACCCAGTAGGTATCGACGCGCGGGTTGTCGCCGGTTTCAGGGTCGTAGCGGTAGATGCGGTATTCGCGCCAGCGCCCGGCATCCGCGTCCTTGGCGGGCGGATTCCAGGCCTTGCCCTTCTTGATCTTGGAGTTCTTGGGAAGCGTGAACTGGACCATTTCTATCGATTCCTCTGCCCAGGCCGGTTTTGACCGCCATTTTACTTAGTTCGTAGCCAGTCAAGGCGATCCGGGCAAGGGAGAGATAGCCGCATCAGGCCCGGATCCGCGCCTCCCAAAGCAGCCGATCGATGCGCCGTTCCGCCTCGGCGATAGCGTCATCCAACGTGGGTGCGTCGACGCTGCCGCGGCTCAGGATCGGCACGCCCGGCCGCGACGGACGGATTCGCACCTGCCAGCCCGGCCGGGCGGCTTGCCCTTGCAGAATGTACCCCCGGTAGCGTGTGTACATGGCTGAACCTCGCTTCCCTGCGAATTTGGCTCGAATTGTCGAGCAATTGTCGAGGGTCAACGCCAAGGGCGGCTAAAAGATCAAAATCGGTTCTGAGCTTGGTTAGCGCCGGGTTTATCCGATTTCAGGCGCGGTCCAGCAGCTCCCGGATTTTTCGAGCGAGGTCCTGTGCGGTGTAGGGCTTGTTCAGGAGATCGACGTCGCGGTCGAGACGCCCCTGATGAACGATGGCGTTGCGCGTATAGCCGGTGGTGAACAGCACGGGCAGATCCGGATATTTCCGCCTGACCTCGTCGGCAAGCGTCCGTCCGTTGAGGCCGCCCGGCAGAACCACGTCGGTGAACAAGAGATCGATGGGCGGTTTGGTGGCCAGAAGCTCGATGGCGGCCACGGTGTCGGAAGCTTCGAGCACGGCATAGCCCAACCCGTGAAGCACGGTCGCGGCGTATTCCCGGACGCCATCGTTGTCTTCCACGAGCAGGATGGTCTCCTGAGACCCGGCACGCGGCGGCGGCGTTTGCGCCTCGGCTTTGGCGGCGGGTACGGCGTTCTGTTCCTCGGCGGCGCTCATGCGCGGCAGGTAAAGCTTCACGGTGGTGCCGTGACCCTCCTCGCTGTAGATGCGGACGTGGCCGCCGGATTGCTTGACGAAGCCGTGGACCATGGAGAGGCCGAGTCCCGATCCTTCGCCGGCAGGTTTGGTCGAGAAGAACGGATCGAAAACGTGCTCGATGATATTGGCGGGGATGCCGGTTCCGGTGTCGGTGACGCAGAGCACGACGTATTGCCCAGGCTCGATGTCGCCGAAGCGGCGCGTGTACGCGTCGTCGAGATAGGTGTTCGCGGTCTCGATCGTGAGACAGCCACCCTCGGGCATGGCGGCCCGGGCATTGAGGGCGAGATTCAGCAGCGCATTTTCCAGTTGGTTGGGATCGATGAAGGCGGGCCAAAGGCCTGCGCCGAGCACCGTCTCGACACTGATCTGCTCGCCGATACTGCGCTTCAACAGGTCCGTCATATCGGTGACGAGCCGGTTCATGTCGACGCGCACCGGGTCCAGTGCCTGGCGGCGCGAGAAGGCGAGGAGGCGCTGCGTCAGCTGCGCTGCGCTGCGCGCGCCATACATGGCGGCATCGACCGGCTTCTCCAGCTTGGTGACGATCGTCTTGCTGTTCTTGTCCTTCTTCGCATCGGTGATACGCCGTTTAAGGGTATCGAGATTGCCCATGATGATGGTCAGAAGATTATTGAAGTCGTGGGCGATCCCGCCGGAGAGTTGGCCGACGGCCTCCATCTTCTGCACCTGCCGCAGCGAATCTTCCGCCTCCTGGCGGCGCAACGATTCTTCCTCCAGCTCCTGGGTGCGCGCGATGAGATCGGCGACCGCGTGCCGTGTGGCGATGGCGAGAAGGGCGGTGAGCACCATCGCCGCGATTAGGGCCACGCCGATCAACGCCGCCAGCCAGCGGCGGAGGCTGGACGCCATGTGCTGGCGCTCGTTGAGCAGCGCGCGCTCGGCGTTGAGAAACGTGAACAGCTCGTCGCGGATCGATCTCGAAAGCCCCTCGGCGTGGGCTGATTCTATCGTCTTGAGCGCCTCGGTGCGCTCCCCCCGCTGATTTAGCGCCAGCGTTTGGTCCATCTCGGCGAGTTTGGCGTTGACGAGCGGTCCGAGAGTTTCGAGACGCGAACCCTGATCGCTATTGTCGGCGACGAGGTTGCCCAAATCCTCAAGTAGGCGAGGTATGGCGCCCGTGGACTGGTTGAACTCGTTCAGATAGTCGCTCTCCTCCGTGAGCAGATAGCCTCGCTTGGCACTCTCCGCCAGCTGGATCTCGCTCAGCAGGGCTTCGCCCGCCTGCTGGACCTTGATGGTGTGCGCGAGCCAGAAATCGGCCTCGCTCGAACGCACCACAAGGAAGGCCACGGCGATCACGGCCGCGGCCACCAGAGCCAAGCCGACGAAGATGATCGTCCTGGAATTTCTGAGGAGGCGGTTGGCTCTGAGGAGACGATGCGGCACTGCGGTTCCCGTTGGCTAAGACACAGCAAAGCCGGTCATAGCGAACCGGCCACCCCCCTGATACAATAAGCTTCCGGCGGGTAATGTAAGGGTCTTTCCGGTGCCGCGCATCTTGGTCGTCGATGACGAGCCCCTAATTTCAATGATGGTCGAGGACTGGCTGAACGAACTCGGCTGCGAGGTGGTCGGTCCGGTGCGGTCCGTCGCGGACGGGATCGAATTTGCCACGGCGGCCGCCCTAGACGGGGCCATCCTCGATATTCGTCTCGGCGACGGCGATTCCTACCCGCTTGCGCGCGCCCTTCTCAGCCGTGGTATTCCCTTTGCTTTTGCCACGGGACAAGGGGACGGCGGCCTGGAGGCCGACTTCGAGAACCAGCTCATCCTCATGAAGCCGTTCGATTTCGCCTCGGTTCAGGACGTGGTGGGAAAGCTGCTGGCCAGCCAGGTCACCCCGTGACGTTGTAGGGAATCTGACCCCAATCCACGTCGGGGACCGGCGTATAGGGCGGATAGAACCGCCCATGCCGGGAATAGAGGCCATAGAGGTAGGTGTAAGGGCCCGTCAGGATGGGGCTCATGCCCTCTTGCAGGCGCGGGTCCCAGGCTTGCTCGGCGCTTTTGTCTTTCAGTGTTCCGAGAGCGACGGGTTTGCCGTCGCTGGTGAGCCCGATCCAGCGCCGGTTGGAGTCAATGACCAGCCAGCCATGCTCCGTCTTCACCTCGGTGACCGCGTGGGACCGGGCCTTTTGCTTGAGGAGGGCTTTGAGCGGGCTGCTTCCGTCTTCCGTCGAATAGACGGCGGCATGCCGCACCTCGTAGCCGAGATGGCTCAGCACCTTCTCGATGGCGCGGCTGCGGTCGTAGCAGAGACCGCGCTTTGCCTCATAGAGATCGCGAAGCTCGCGGGGTTGCCCGAGCGGAAGCCCCTTGTTCTTGGGGGCGGTCGAGAGCACAGCGTCCTGGACGGCGAGAATGGTGTTCACCTGCTCGCCGAAGCTCGTTGCCGGCTTCTGGCCCACGAGATCGCCATGTCCGGTCTCGCGCAGGACGCGTTCGGCATAGGCCGCATCGTCTTCCGTCAGTGCGGTGGAGACATCGTTGGTGACGAAGATGGCGATGAGGCCGAGCAAGACGAGAACGAGGACAAGCCAGACGGCGTGGCGCGCTCGCATCTTTCGCATGCTAGTACACGCGCTCCTTGGGCTCGATATAGGCGACCTCGTTGGACAGCGTGTAGGTGTGTACGGGCCGGAAATCGAGCCTCACCGTGTGCGTGCCGTAGTCCGCGTAGGACAAAGTGTGCTTCATCCAGTCGGCGTCGTCGCGCTTGGGAAAGTCTTCGCGGGCGTGTGCGCCTCTGGATTCCTCGCGGGCGAGCGCGCCTTGCACGGTAACGGCGGCCTGGCTGATCAGATTGTCGAACTCGAGCGTCTCGATCAGATCGGTGTTCCAGATCAGCGAGCGGTCGGTGACGTCGATATCCGCCGCGTCGTCCCACACCTGCTTGACGCCCTTCACGCCTTCGGCAAGCACCTCCTTGGTGCGGAACACGGAGCAGTCGCGCTGCATGGTCTTTTGCATGCGCAGACGCAGCTCCGCGGTCGGCGTGCCGCCATCGGCGTAGCGGAAGCGGTCGAGACGGGCGATGGCCTCATCGCCGGCGCCCTTGGGCAGCTCGGGAATAGCCTTGTCCTTGCCGACCACCTCGGCGCAGCGCATGGCCGCGGCACGGCCGAATACGACGAGATCGATCAGCGAGTTTGAGCCAAGCCGGTTGGCGCCGTGCACCGAGACGCAGGCCGCTTCGCCGAGCGCCATGAGGCCCGGCACGATCGCGTCCTTGTCGTCGCCGCGTGGTGCGATCACCTCGCCATGCATGTTGGTGGGAATGCCGCCCATATTGTAGTGGCAGGTCGGGATGATCGGGATCGGCTCCTTGCGCACGTCGACGCCGCCGAAAATGCGGGCGAGGTCGGTAATGCCCGGCAAGCGCTCAGCCAGCATGTCCTCGTCAAGATGATCGAGGTGCAGGTGCATGTAGTCCTTGTCGGGGCCGTGCCCGCGGCCCTCGCGGATCTCGATGGTGATGGCGCGGGAGACCACGTCGCGCGAGGCGAGGTCCTTGGCGGAGGGTGCGTAGCGCTCCATGAACTTCTCGCCGTCGGAATTGCGTAGGTAACCGCCCTCGCCGCGCGCGCCCTCGGTGATGAGCACGCCGGCGCCGTAGACGCCGGTGGGGTGGAACTGAACGAATTCCATATCCTGGAGCGGCAGGCCGGCGCGCAAAACCATCGCGTTGCCGTCGCCGGTGCAGATATGGGCGCTCGTGCAGGAGAAATAAGCGCGGCCATAGCCGCCGGTGGCGAGGATGGTCTGGTGCCCCCGGAAGCGGTGGAGCGAGCCGTCGGCCATATTGAGCGCGATGACGCCGCGGCAGCGGCCCTCGTCGTCCATGATCAGGTCGATGGCGAAATATTCGATGAAGAACTCGGCCGACTGGCGGAGCGCCTGGCCATACATGGTGTGCAGCATGGCGTGGCCGGTGCGGTCGGCGGCCGCGCAGGTCCGCTTGGCCGGGCCCTTGCCGTAATCCATGGTCATGCCGCCGAAGGCGCGCTGGAGGATCTTGCCGTCGTCGGTGCGGGAGAAGGGCACGCCCCAATGCTCGAGCTCGTAGACCGCTTGCGGCGCGTTGCGGCAGAGATATTCGATGGCGTCCTGATCGCCGAGCCAGTCGGAGCCCTTGACGGTGTCGTACATGTGCCAGCGCCAGTCGTCGGGACCCATATTGCCGAGCGCCGCGGCGATGCCGCCTTGCGCCGCCACGGTGTGGGAGCGCGTGGGGAACACCTTGGAGATGCAGGCCGTGCGCAGACCGGCTTCGCTGGCGCCGACCACGGCGCGAAGCCCTGAGCCGCCGGCGCCGACGACGATGACGTCATAGGCGTGGTCGGTGATCTCGTAGGCGCGGCCGTTCACTTGGACGGCGTTGTGCGGCGTGGTTTGTGGCGTGGCGTCTTGAGGCATTGCGCGTCAGCTTCCGAGACTGATTTTAACAATGGCGAGTGTGCTGGCGATGGCGATGAGGCCGGTGAAGAATGTGGTCGCCACGAGGGCCAGAACCTTGCAGCCTTCGCCGTGAACATAGTCCTCGATGATCTCCCTGAGGCCGATGCGCATATGGATGGCGGCGGAGATGATGAGCGCGAGCATGAGCACGGCGACGATCGGATTGGCCAGATAGGCTCTCACGTCCGCATAGCTCGCGCCGATATGACTGACGATCGAGAGCACCAGAAAGATGACGAGCGGGATGTTGGCCATGGCCGTGAGCCGCTGGCGCCAGAAGGTCTCGGTGCCCTCATGGGCGGCGCCGAGGCCGCGAACGCGCTTTAAGGGCGTCGCCATACTATGGGCCTCCCATCAGCGCGTAGCCCGCGACCCAGATCAGGACCGTGAGCACGACGGAGGAGATGATGGTCGCCCAGGCGAAGACCTCGATGCTGACCTTGTCGAGGCCGTGGCCCGTGTCCCAGATCAGGTGGCGGATGCCGCCCAGCATGTGGTGGATCAGCGACCAGGTGAACAGGAAGAGGAGCACGCGCCCGATAAGGCTGCCGAAGAAGGCGTCCACGGTCGCGTAAGCGTCCGGCCCGATGCTGATGGCCACCAGCCACCACGTGAGGAGCGCGAAGCCGACGGCGTTGCCGAAGCCGGTGATGCGATGCGCGATCGACATCATCATCGTCAGCATCGGCCGATAGATTTGCAGATGCGGGGAGAGCGGACGCTCCGCCTCTAGCTTATTTGTCATTGGTAATTAGCAGTGTTGCCCAGACGAGCTTTCTCATAGCCCAGTCGCCCGGCAGGGGCAATCTCGCGGCGTGCTTCCTTTGGTCCACAGGGCAGTGACGCAGCGCTTGACGATCAATAACCGTACGGTTATGAATTGGCCATGCCTGCCGCCGCCAACAAGGTGTTCACCGCCCTGGCCGACCCGACCCGCCGCGCGATTTTCGAGCGGCTGGCGCGTAACGGCGAACTGACGGTGCGGGCGCTGACCGACAAGGCCGGGGTTTCTCAGCCGGCGGTGTCCAAGCATCTCGGCGTGCTCAAGCTTGCCGGCCTGGTGCACGACCGGCACCAGGGGCGGCAGACGCACTACCGCGTCCGGCCGAAAGGCCTCGCGCCTCTGATCGACTGGATGGGTTTCTATGCGGCCTTCTGGGAAGACCGGTTGGATCGTCTCGAGGATCTGCTGAAAAGGATGGAACAATGACTGCAAGTGAAACGCGTATGCCCAACACCGTTCGGCTGCACCGCGTCTTGGCGACGAAGCCCGAGAAGGTCTATCGCGCCTTCATCGAGGCCGATGCTTTGGCGAAATGGCTGCCGCCAAACGGTTTTGTCTGCACCGTTCATCGTTTCGACGGGAAAGTCGGCGGCACGTTCAAGATGTCATTCCGCAATTTCACGACCGGAATGAGCCATTCGTTCGGCGGTGAATTTCTGGAGCTCGTCCCCGGCGAGCGCTTGCGCTACACGGACACATTCGACGACCCCAATTTGCCGGGCGAGATGCAGGTGACGGTGACGCTCAAGGACGTCTCCGTGGGCACCGAGATCGATATCGTGCAGGAAGGCATCCCCGCCGCGATACCGGTGGAAGCGTGCTACCTCGGATGGCAGGAATCGCTGCGCAATCTCGCTCGCCTGGTCGAGCCCGAGATCAATCAATAGAGGAGCGCGGGCGACCTCGACGAAGGGCTAAGCCGGGGCGGCGATCTCGAAGCAGGCTTCGATGTCGTCCGCGAATTTGGACATGATCCAGGTGTGGCCGCCGTCCACGGACTCCCAGATATGCGAGCCCACGATATAGGCCACGCCACCCATCATCCCTTCAAAAGGGCCTTCCCAAGCCATCGGCTACTCCCCACAGCGTCCGAATCGTGGGGGTTAGGATGGGTCTCAAACCTTTGACAGAAGGTTTATTTTGGCCGGAAGGCGGGTTTCGGCGGTCTTTTGCGCCTACTTGGTGACCACGCCGCAGGCAATCCGCGGGCCGGCGTCGCCGGCGGGGTCCGACACGTAGTCGTCCGGGCCTTGGTGGATGACGATGGCCGAGCCGTCCTTGTCCAGCAGGCCCCGGCTCAGATTGACCATCTGGTTCAGCACCTCGATATGGAGTTGGCCTGACTCGGGCACGTGGATGTTAGGCATGTCGCCGGCATGGGGGCCGGCCTTATTCATCAGCCCGTGCTCGTCCTCTTCGGGGTTGAAGTGCCCGCCTGCCGACTTGAAGTCGGGCGCCTCGCATTTGCCGAACTCGTGGATGTGGAAGGCGTGGTCGCCGGGCGGCAGCGCGGTGAGATCCGCGTCGAGCAGCACGCCGGTGGGCACGGCGGTGAGCGTTACCTTGCCGACCTCCTTACCGTCCGGGTCTTTTAGCACAGCAGTCGCCTGATCGGCGGCGAACGCCGGGATGGCAAAGGTCAGTCCGGCAGCAAGGGCGCTTGCGCGCCAAAAAGTCTTGGGGGTCATGATCCGCCTCCTGGTCCGTGTTCCTCTCGCCAACCCAACGCACACACCCTAGCGGAGTTGCATCTAGCGCGGGAGGGCTACCCAGTAATCCATGTCGAGGACAACGCCCTCTTCGAGACTGCCGTCATCCTTAACGCCCGGGAAATCGGCGCAAGCGCGGTCCTTCACGGCGAAGGTGCGCAAGCGCAGCGCGCCCATGTCCGAGCGGCCCGGCAACTCGGCTTTGTCGAGCACCTCGCTCCAGGCATAGATGGTATCGCCGGCGAAGGACGGTGCGGCGTGGCGTGCGCCGTTCAGCCCGAGCACATGAAAGGCGTTGGCGAGGCCGTTGAAGCTCAAGCTTCGGGCGATGGAGATGATGTGGCCGCCATAAACGAGGCGGCGACCGAAGCGCTCCTGACTTTCGCGGTGCTGGTTGAAATGCACGCGTGCGGTGTTCTGGTAAAGACGCGTCGCCATCTGGTGCTCGGCCTCCTCGATGGTCTGGCCGTCCACATGGTCGATCTTGTCCCCGACGGAATAGTCCTCCCAGCGGCGCGGTGAGCCGGCGAGCGCGTAGTCGTACACGGTGAGCTTGAGGGGAGGCAGCGCCTTGCCGAGCGTCTCCGGCTCGACGCTTTTCTCGTTCTCCGGGATGACGGTCTCCGGCGCCGGCGCGTCGAGATCGCGCTTGGTGACCATCACCCAGCGCTTGAAGGCCAGCACCACGGCGCCGTGCTGATTGCGCCCGGTGGTGCGGACATAGACGGTGCCGTTCTTGCCACTCGAATTCTCTTTGACGCCAATAACCTCGGACACCGAGGCGATGGTGTCGCCGGGATAGACGGGCTTTTCGAAGCGGAACTCGGCGTAGCCGAGATTGGCGATCGCGTTGCGCGAGATGTCCGGCACGGTCTTGCCGATGACGAAGTGGAACACCAGCATGTCGTCGATGGGCGAGCGCGGATAGCCGATCGATTGCGCGAACGCATCCGAGGACTGCACGGCGAAGCGCCCGCCATAGAGCGCGGTGTAGACGCTCGTATCGCCGACCGTGACCGTGCGCGGGGTCGCGTGCACGATCTTCTGGCCGAGCGTGAAGTCCTCGAAATAATTGCCGGTGACGGTCCGGTCGATCTTGTCTTGGTTGGTCATTGGGTCGGGGTTGCGTATTTGAGGCCGATGATGGAGCCGATCAGCGTGACGATGAAGAACAGCCGCAGCGCCGTGGCCGGCTCCTTATAGACGAGGATGCCGACAATGGCAGTGCCGGCGACGCCAATCCCGGTCCAAATCGCGTAGGCCGTGCCGAGGGGGATTTCCTTCAGCGACTTTTCGAGGAAAAGGAAGCCTAAAAGAATGCAAGCGGCGAAAATCAACGTCGGCCAGAGCTTGGTGAAGCCTTCGGTGAGCTTCAGGGTGGAGGCGAAGCCGATCTCGAACAGTCCGGCAAGCAAAAGATAAGCCCAGGACATGGGGTCGCACCTTCTCGCAAAAAGTAGCGGGAGACGGTCAGGAGGGGAGCCGTCTGGCGGGTGCGGACCTTAATTTCGCGGGGGGAGGCTGTCACCCCACTTGAGGGCGCCGGAAACCTTGGAGGCACCGGAATTCCGCGGCCGGAAACCAAAATGGCGGCCCCGCATCTCGCAAGGGCCGCCATTTCAGCGAAAACGTAGAGTTCGTCTGAGCGCTAATTAAGCGCGGTCGAGCTCAGCCGGAAGATAGGAGGTGACCTCCATGCCAGCTTCAGACTCGGTAATCTCGGGTTTCAGCCACTCTTTCATGGTCGTCTCCTTTCGTTGGCTACCCCTAGAGAATGGGGAGCGCGGATGAGAACCGCATGAAGCGACCATGAACGGCATCTGACAGCGAGATTATGGGATCCTGACAGTTTGTCGCAGGCGGAAGGGCCAGGCAGCAGCACGCACAACGAAAAATGGCGGCCCCGCTATCGCTGGGACCGCCATTCTTGAAAACTTGCTAGATCAGCGCGAATTAAGCGCGGTCGAGCTCAGCCGGAAGATAAGAAGTCACTTCCATACCAGCTTCGGACTCGGTGATCTCAGGCTTCAGCCACTCTTTCATGGTCGTCTCCTTCGGTGAACTTCAAGGCTAGATAATGGGGTATGGGGATGAGAGCCGCATGAAGCGTCCATGAACGCATTCTGAAAGAGACATTAATAGATTCTGACAAGAAAAATCTCGGCGATCCAACGGCTTAGCCAAAGCGGGCCGTCTGGACGGCCTCCGGACCACCCCCCAAGCGGCGCTTTTTCATGGACTCCGCCGGCTACTGGAACAGCAGGGCCGCCTGGGCCAAGGTGTTGTAGACGCCCCAAATCAGCGGAATCCCAACGAACGACCAGGCGAGCACGAGCTTGATCTTGTTCGCGCCCGAGACGTCTTCGTGATGGTCGGCGGTCATCATCCCTCCATTGAAGCCTTTAGCTCGGCCTCGGTCATATGGTGTTTGTCGTGCACGGGCCGCATCAGCCAGTTCAGAATGAAGCCCACCAGGAGCAATCCGGCCATGATGTACATGGTGACCGAATAGGCGTCGGCTTTGGGCACGCCGTTGTTGATCTGGTATTCGCGGATGTAGTTGACGAGCACCGGCCCCAGAACGCCCGCGGTGGACCATGCGGTCAACAGGCGGCCATGAATCGCGCCGACATAGCGGACGCCGAAGACATCCCTGAGATAAGCGGGGATGGTGGCGAAGCCGCCGCCATACATGGTCATGATGACACAGTAGAACAGCACAAACAGAACGATCGAGCCGGTCTGGCCCGTCCAGGGCACGGCGGCGTAGAGCGCCATGCCCAGCGCGAAGAAGATCATGTAGGTGTTGCGCCGGCCGATATAGTCCGAGGTCGAGGCCCAGAAGAAGCGGCCGAGCATGTTGAACAGGCTCAACAAGCCGACGAAGCCTGCCGCCGCTGCGGCGGTGATCTGGCCGGGAAACATTTCCTGGCTCATGGCGGAGGCTTGGCCGAGCACGCCGATTCCCGCCGTCACGTTCAGGCAGAGCACGCCCCACAGAAGATAGAATTGCGGAGTCTTGAGCGCCTCGTCCACGTGGACGTGGGATGTGGTGACCAGCTTTTTGGCCTTGGCCGGCGCCACATAGCCCTCCGGTGCCCAGCCTTGGGGCGGCACGCGGACGATGGTGGCGCCCACCATCATGAAGAAGATGTAGATGAGGCCCATGGTGATGAAGGTGCCGGTTACGCCGACATCGGTGGGGCTGGAGAAGTACTGCATCAGCCAGACCGAAAGGGGCGAAGCGATCATCGCCCCGCCGCCAAAGCCCATGATGGCCATGCCCGTAGCCATGCCGGGGCGATCGGGGAACCAGGTGATGAGCGTCTTCACCGGCGAAATATAGCCGAGACCGAGGCCGCAACCGCCGAGCACGCCGTAGCCGAGATAGACGATCCAGAGCTGATGCAGGTAGACACCGAGCGCGGAGATGAGAAAGCCGCCGCCGAAACACAACGCGGCGGTGAACATCGCTTTTCGCGGACCGACCCGATCGAGCCAGGTTCCGGTGAACGCTGCGGCGAGCCCGAGGAACACGATGGCGATGGAGAAGATCCAGCCGAGCTCGGTGAGCTTCCAATCGTCAGGGGCGGATTCGGTGATGCCGATGAGTCTGGTCATCGGCAGATTGAACACGCTGAAAGCGTAGACCTGGCCGATGCAGAGATGCACGCAAAGTGCGGCAGGCGGGACAAGCCAGCGGCTGAAGCCCGGCTTGGCCACCGTGTGCGACCGGTCGAGCCAATGAAAAATGCCCCCGGAGTCCGCTTGTGCTGCGGTCGTCATACGTCAAATCCCCCCTGGAAATCGCTTTGTCGTGTTTATTGCCGCTAGTCTGGCCGGGCTTCGCACGTATCGCAAGGGCTCTTGCGTCGCGGTGGCGCACGTTTCGGCCGATCCCGCCGGTTGTGCGCGGCGCGTGACAGCGCCGTGACATGCGTCGTAATGCGCGAGACGTCGTGAGACGCAGAAAAGCCCCGCGCGCCAAGGGACCGGATGAGAATGCGGATGGCCCATAGCGCACGGGGGTTCATGCAAACACGGCGCGTGGCCTAGCTTGCTTTCTGGTACTTCTCGGCTTCTTCGGAGCCCTTGGTGGCATCGCCCGCCGTGTAGGAATGCGCGCCGGTGCCGGCAAGCTTGCCGCCCTCGACGATGAGGTACTCGTCCCGGATCGGCTTGCCGGCGAAGAAGTCCTCAAGGATCTCTCGCGTGCCTGCCGCATAGCGCGTCTGCGCCGACAGCGAGGTGCCAGAGATATGCGGCGTCATGCCGTGATGGGGCATGGTCCGCCACGGGTGATCCTTCGGCGCGGGCTGTGGAAACCACACATCGCCGGCATAACCGGCGAGCTGACCGCTCTCGAGCGCACGCACCACCGCATCGCGATCCGCGATCTTGCCGCGGGCGGTGTTGATGAGATAGCTGCCGCGCTTCATCTTGCCGATCATCTCGTCGTTGAAGAGATGCTCGGTCTCGGGATGTAACGGGCAGTTGATCGTCACCACGTCGCAGACCTTGACCATGTCCTCGACGTTCGGGTGATAGGTCAGGTTGAGCTCCTGCTCTACCTCCTTCGGCAGGCGGTGCTTGTCGTAATAGTGGAGGTTCACGTCGAAGGGCGCGAGCCGCCGCAGAACGGCAAGGCCGATGCGTCCCGCGGCGACCGTACCCACGTGCATGCCTTCCAAATCGTACGACCGCTCGACACAGTCGGCGATGTTCCAGCCGCCTTTGATCACCCACTGGTAGGACGGGATGTAGTTCCGCACCAGCGACAGGATCATCATCACCACATGCTCGGCGACGCTGATCGAGTTGCAGAAGGTGACCTCCGCCACGGTGACGTTCTTGTCCATGGCCGCTTGCAGGTCGGTGTGGTCGGAGCCGATGCCGGCGGTGACGACGAGCTTCAGGTTCTTCGCCTTATCGAAACGCTCCTTCGTCATGTAGGCCGGCCAGAAAGGCTGGGAGATGACCACATCGGCATCGGCCAACTGCTTCTCGAACTCGGAATTCGCGCCGTCCTTGTCGGCGGTCACCACAAGCTCGTGGCCATTGGCCTCAAGGAATTTGCGCAATCCGAGCTCGCCCGAGACGCTGCCGAGCAATTCGCCCGGCTTGAAGTCGATCGCGCTCGGGGTGGGCGCGGTCTGGCCGTCGGGGTAGTGATCGATCTTGGGAATGTCATCCCGCGCATATTTTGGCGGGTAACCGTTCACCGGATCGTCGTAGAGAACACAAACAACTTTCGCCATATCGGCACTCCTTTCGGGGGCGACATGGACTCAACACGCCAGGGCGACCCGCAAGCGCCCACAAGCGGAATTCGACGACGTGCGGAGCATGTCGCGGACAGGGGGTTTCGAGGCTCTGCGTTGCACGCATCATGGCCTCAACCACGTTTCCTCGAACTGGACGGCGCGATTTCCTCTCGCGCTCTCAAGATGCCAGTTGTTGCATTACGCGCCAGACGCTCTGTCTGATCAAGACGGCAGTCCCAAACGCGTGATCGAGTTTGCCTATCGAATATGGGGAGCAAACTCCATCTGGACAAACGCGCGAAGGGCTGGAATCGTGCCGCCGCGTTAGAAGGAATCTAAAATGCTCCCAAAGCCTCTCATCGACGGATATTGGCGGTTTCGCAAGGACAGTCACGGGCCCGATAAAGGTCGGTATCGCCAGCTTGCAACGTTAGGCCAATCGCCGACCGGCATGGTCATCGCCTGCTGCGATTCCCGTGTGGACGTGTCCGCGATCTTCGACGCCGGCCCGGGCGTGCTGTTCATCATGCGCAATGTCGCCAATCTGGTTCCGCCGTTCGAGCCCGAGGGCAAGTTTCACGGCACCAGCGCCGCGGTGGAATACGCCGCACTCGTGCTCAACGTGCCGAACATCATCGTGCTCGGTCATTCACATTGCGGCGGCATCGCGGCCTATCGCGAAAAGCTGGCCGGCAAGGCGGACGAGACGAGCTTCATCGGGCGCTGGCTGACGCTGCTCGACGGCATCAATGTGAAGGCCAACGAGGTGGATGCCTTCGGTCCGGAGGTCGCCTCGGAGCTGGCCGGCATTCGCCAGTCGCTCGCGAACCTGCGCACGTTCGATGCGCTGAAAAAGCGCGAGGCCGAGGGGCTGCTCACGCTGCACGGCCTTCACTTCGATATCGGCAGCGGCACGGTGCTGGCGCTCGACGAGAAGACCGATAGCTTTGCGCCTTTGCCTGAAGACGATTGAGACCCAACGGAGCGCCGTCAGATGACCGCTGCCATGGTCAAGACCGCAACACGCGCTGACACAGATAAATGCGTGGCGCTGATCGCGCTTGCGTTCAGCAACGATCCGGCCGCGCGTTGGGCCTACAAGGACCCCGCTGCCTATCTCGAGCACTTTCCGGCGTTCGCCCGCGCCTTCAGTTGCGCTGCGTTCGATTGCGGCACGGCCCATCACATCGAAGGATCCGCGACCGCGCTATGGATTCCACCCGGTGTGGAACCGGACGAAGGGCCCCTCGTGGCGTTGATCGAGGCTTCAGTGCCGGCCGGCGATCGCGCCGCGGTCCTCGACGTGCTCGAACAGATGGGCGAGGCGCATCCGCAAGAGCCCCACTGGTACTTGCCGCTGATCGGCACCGATCCGGCGCAGCAGGGCCGCGGTCACGGGTCGGCACTTCTCCGGCACGCGCTTGCGATGTTCGACGCCGATCGGGTTCCCGCCTATCTCGAAGCGACGAGTCCGCGGAACGTGGCGCTGTACCAGCGGCACGGCTTCGAAATCACCGGCACGATCCAAGCGGGGGACTCGCCGATAATCACGCCGATGGTGCGGCGTCCCCGCTAAGCCGCCTTCTTCAGCAGATTGCGCTCGATGATGGTCTCGGCGATCTGGATCGTGTTCAGCGCCGCGCCTTTCCGCAAATTGTCCGACACGCACCATAGCGACAGGGCGTTGTCGACCGTCTGGTCGTCGCGAATGCGCGAGACATAGGTGGCGTAGTCGCCGACGCACTCGACCGGCGTCACGTAGCCGCCGGGCTCGCGCTTGTCGACCACGAGTATGCCGGGCGCATCGCGCAAGATGCGTCGCGCATCCTTGGCCGTCATCTCGCTCTCGAATTCGATGTTGACGGCCTCGGCGTGCCCGACAAACACCGGCACCCGCACGCACGTCGCCGTGAGCTTGATCTTGGGGTCGAGGATCTTCTTGGTCTCGACCATCATCTTCCACTCTTCCTTGGTGGAGCCGTCGTCGAGGAAAACGTCGATATGAGGAATGACGTTGAAGGCGATCTGCTTGGTGAACTTGTCAGGCTCGGGCGGCTGGGTGACGAAAATGCCCTTGGTCTGGTTCCATAGCTCGTCCATCGCTTCTTTGCCGGCGCCGGAGACGGATTGGTAGGTCGAGACGACCACGCGCTTGATCTTGGCGACGTCGTGCAGCGGCTTCAACACGACGACGAGTTGCGCCGTGGAACAGTTCGGATTGGCGATGATGTTCTTCTTGGTGAAGCCCGCGATGGCATCGGCATTCACCTCCGGCACGATCAGCGGCACGTCCGCGTCGTAGCGCCAGCACGAGGAGTTGTCGATGACCACGCAGCCGGTTGAGCCGATCCTGGGCGACCATTCCTTGGAGATGGTGGAGCCCGCGGACATCAGCGCGAAATCGATACCGTGGAAGTCAAAATTCTCAAGATCGCGGCATTTCAGGCGCGCATCGCCGTAAGACACCTCCACACCGATGGAGCGGCTGGAGGCGAGCGGGATCACCTCGTCGGCGGGAAACTCCCGCTCGGCCAGGATATTGAGCATCTCGCGCCCGACATTGCCGGTGGCGCCGATGACGGCGACTTTGTAGCCCATGGACGAAACTCCTGCTGGCGGCGGGTTTTCCGCTGCCCTCGCGGCGGATTTATGGGAAGGCCGCGCCAAAGTAAAGGCGCGGCGAATTGGCCGGGAAACGGATGGCTTCCCGAGGCGTTGAATCCGGAGAAACAATCATCCGAGGCCTAAAATGCCGAGTTTTTCCAAATGCGCGCTGCCGCTCGCGGCGGTGCCGATATTGCTGCTGGGAGCCTGCGACTCCGCCGATCTGCCCGAGGAAGCCTCCCAGGGCGCAAATCCAACCATTCCCGAGCCGAGCGACGGCGTCGTGCCGACCGTGAACGTTGCCGAGGCGATCTCCTGGCGTGCCGGCGAAAAGCCCACGCCGGCCGAAGGGCTCGAGGTGAAGGCTTTCGCCAGGAACCTGGACCATCCCCGCTGGCTCTATGTGCTTCCCAACGGCGACGTGCTGGTCGCGGAGACGAACGCGCCAAAGCGATCCGGCGGACGTGAAGGCATTAGAGAGTGGGTCATGGGCTGGGCGATGGACGGGGCGGGGGCCGCGGTGCCAAGCCCCAACCGGATCATGCTTCTGCGCGACGAGGACGGCGACGGCCAAGCCGATACGAAGACGGTCTTTCTCGAAAATCTCAATTCGCCCTTCGGCATGGCGCTGATCGGCGAGGATCTCTACGTAGCCAATACGGATGCGGTGATGCGTTTTCCCTATGAGGAGGGCGCCACCGAGATCACCGCGAAAGGCGAAAAGGTCGCCGACCTGCCGGGCGGACCGATCAACCATCATTGGACCAAGAGCCTCGTGGCAAGCCCCGACGGCAAGCATCTCTATTCAGGCGTCGGCTCCAACAGCAACGTTGCCGAGAACGGCATGGAGGTGGAGGAAGGCCGCGCGGCCATCCACGAGATCGACGTCGAAACGGGAGAGAGCCGCATCTTTGCGTCCGGCTTGCGCAATCCGGTCGGGCTAGACTTTCAGCCCGGCACCGACACGCTATGGGCCGTGGTGAACGAGCGCGACGAGCTGGGCAGCGACCTCGTCCCCGACTATCTCACGTCGGTGAAGGAGGGCGGCTTTTACGGCTGGCCCTACAGCTACTGGGGTCACTACGTGGACACGCGCGTGGAGCCGCAAGAGCCGAAATTGGTGAAGGAAGCCCTCGTGCCGGATTACGCGCTCGGCAACCATGTGGCCCCGCTTGGTCTTACCTTCGCCGAGGGCAGCGCCCTGCCGCCGGCTTATGCGAGCGGCGCGTTTGTCGGCGAGCACGGCTCATGGAACCGCGCACCGCGCAGCGGCTACAAGGTAGTGTTTGTCCCCTTCGTGAACGGCCAGCCCCAGGGCAAGCCGATCGACGTGCTGATTGGTTTCCTCAACGAGGACGAAGAGGCGCGCGGCCGTCCCGTTGGTGTCGAGATCGCCAAGGACGGCGCGCTGCTCGTGGCCGACGACGTCGGCAACACCGTCTGGCGGGTGACCGGCGCGCTGCGGAGCGCCAAGGCGCCGCAACCACCGGCGCGCTAGCCGATAAAGCTCGAGAACAGCAGCAACGCCGCCTTGATGAAGCCGAGGACGACGGCCCCGGCCACGACCACGCTCGCCGCCGCAATGGCGGTGCCGATAAGCACGCCGACGCCGTCCTTTTCGACGATGGCGAGCCCGAAAATGGCGATGGCGAAGGCGGGCAGCCAGTTGGCGAAGGGGATGGGCAAGGTGAGTATCAGCGCGAGAAAGAGAACCAGGGTGCCGACGGCGCGCTCGCCGGTCCAGGACAGGAGCTGGGTCAAGCGCGGCCTGAAGAGCCGCTCGGCTCGCTCCAGCGCGGGCAGCGTGCGCGAAACGACGGCCTCGAAGCTCGCGCGCGGGAAGGAGCGCCGCTTGATCCAGTCGGGGAACCAGGGCCGGCGCCGGCCATAAGCGAGTTGCGCCCCCAACAGCACGAGCGGAAATCCGAGCACAGCCGAAAGCAGCGGAATATTCAGCGGTACGAGATTCGGCAACGCGAAGATCAGGAGCAGGACGCCGAAGCCGCGATCGCCCAGCGCGTCACGGAGTGCACCGAGACTGATGCGGTCCGCCGTCTGGGTCTCCAAAAACTCGTGAAGAAGAGCAGACGTGCGCCGGCCGTTCGGCGCAGCGGCGGCCGTCTCGGTGCGCGCCGGCGTTAGGCCGCCCAGGGGATGTGTCGCTTTTTGGTCCATAGTCTCGCCGCAGGCCATCCCCCACACTGAGGGACATATAGGCGCGCAATATGACGGTTGGGTCGCAATATGACGGCGCGTCGCAGCTTAGTTAACCCGGCGGCCGGGGAGCTCGTCCTTCACCTCGGCGCAGTCCTTGCGGGTGAACTTGTTGACCTGGCGCACGACTTCGGGGCCCAGCGCGTTGGTCGAGTTGTCCAAACCCGTCGCGGCGTAAAGCAGAGGATAGATCGCCGCCGGCGCGGACACCTCTCCCCAGTTGACCTTGGCGTCGGTCGCCTTGCCGTTCTTGAACGTCACGCGAGGCGCAAGCTCGACTTCGATGACGTAAGGTTTGCCGTCCTGCTGAATGGCGCAGCGCACCTTGTGCATATCTGTCGTGATCGAGGCGCTCGGCGCGCTCATGGCATTGGCGAGGGGCGCACGCTCCAGACGCACGGTCGATTGGCACGCCGCTTTACCCCAGACCCAATCGACGCGGCCGCCCAGCGCATCGACGATCTCTTCGGCGCGCCATGTCCAGCCGATATCGCAAGTGATGTTCGGCCCTTGCGCCTCCCGGGTCTCGACGATGTCGCAAATCTCGATCTTGCACGCCTCGCGGGCCTGCTTCTGGGCCTGTTCCTCGGGCGTCGGCTTGCGCTTGGAGGTAACCTGCGGGCCGAGATCCTCGGCGGCGAGGCCTGGCACGCTCGTTCCCAAGAGGAGCAGCGCAACTGCAACAAGGGCGAATCGCTGTTTCATGGGCGCCTAGGTTGCACTCTTTAGCGACGCAATAATGGCGTCGCCCATCTCGCGCGTGCCCACGGTCTTGCAGCCGTCCTGCTTGATGTCGCCGGTCCGCAGGCCCTGATCGAGCACATCTGCGATGGCTTTCTCGATTCTGTCCGCCGCCTCGCCGAGATCGAAGGAATAGCGCAAGGCCATGGCGAAGCTGGCGATCGTGGCGATGGGGTTGGCCGCGCCCTTGCCGGCAATATCCGGAGCGGAGCCGTGCACCGGCTCGTAGAGCGCTTTGCGGCGGCCGCGCTCGTCCTCGGCCCCGAGCGAGGCGGACGGCAACATGCCAAGCGATCCCGTGGCCATGGCGGCCTCATCGGACAGCACGTCGCCGAACAGATTGTCGGTGACGATGACGTCGAACTGCTTCGGCGCGCGCACGAGCTGCATGGCACAGTTGTCGGCAAGGATGTGCTCGAGCTTGACGTCGGAATAGCGGTCCTTGTGGACCTGAGTCACCACCTCGTTCCAGAGCACGCCCGTCTTCATGACGTTGCGCTTCTCGGCGGAGTGGACGAGATTGCCGCGCTTGCGCGCCAGCTCGAAAGCGACGGCGGCGATGCGTTCGATCTCGTAGGTTTCATAGACTTGCGTATCGACCGCGCGCTTCTGACCGTTTCCAAGATCGGTGATCTCTTTGGGCTCGCCAAAATAGACGCCGCCGGTCAGCTCGCGCACGATCATGATATCGAGACCGTCGACCAATTCCCGCTTCAAGGACGATGCATCGGCCAGGGCCGGGTAGCAGATGGCGGGCCGGAGGTTGGCGAACAGCTCGAGGTCCTTGCGCAAGCGGAGCAGCCCGGCCTCGGGGCGCTTGTCGTAGGGGACGCCGTCCCATTTGGGTCCGCCCACGGCGCCCAGCATCACCGCGTCGGCTTCGAGCGCGCTATCCATGGTGGCGTCGGAGACCGCCTCGCCATGGGCATCGAAGGCGCAGCCGCCGACCAGGTCGGTCTCGGTTTCGATCGTGGCAAGGCCGGACGTATTCACCCAGTCGATCAGGCGCGTCACCTCGCCCATGACCTCGGGGCCGATGCCGTCGCCGGGAAGAAGTAAGAGTTTGTAGGAAGCCATGAATCCGCGTCCGCCTTGTGCTAAAGCATCGTCCCGATAGGCCGGAAGCAACCGGCGGAGCTTGGGTAACGGGAGTGAGACATGCTGACAAGGGTGCTGTTTGCCGCCTTTCTGCTGGTCGGAGCCGCCGGGAGCGTCTCTGCCCAGGACACCACGGTCGTGGCGCTGGGGCTCACCGACCATGTCGTCACCGAGGATGAACTTGTGAGCGGGGCCGATCTGGCGCCACCGCGCTTCAACAGTCCCGGCGTCGCGTATGTGCTGGTGGCGCACGCTCAGAAGGGCGACAAAATCGAGATCCATCTCACCAAGGACGGCGAGTCCCTGATGCACAATGTGCGCGCGCTCGATGCCGACGAGGACGGCGTGCTGGTTCTGGCGGGCAAGACCGGTGTGCCCGCAGGCGGCTGGCCCGACGGCAAGTACACGGCAAAGGTCAAGGTCACGCGCGGCGGCGAGACGCTCGCCGAGCAGGAGACCGACGCGATCCCGTTCGAGTAGGCGCGGTCAAGCCCAGGGGCGGCTGGCGGCGTTCTGCTGCTCGAAGGCCTCGATGGCGTCGGCCTTCTCAAGGGTGAGCCCGATATCGTCGAGCCCCTCGATCAGACAGCGCTTGCGGTGCGGGTCGACGTCGAACTTGATGACTCCACCGTCAGGCCCGCGGATCTCTTGCGCTTCCAGGTCTATGGTGAGCCGCGCGTTGTCGCCGCGCGAGGCATCGTCGATCAACTTGTCGATTTCCGACTGCGGCAACACGATCGGCAGAATGCCGTTCTTGAAACAGTTATTGTAGAAAATGTCGGCGAAGGACGGGGCGACGATGCAGCGGAAGCCGAAATCGAGCAGGGCCCAGGGTGCGTGCTCGCGGGACGAGCCGCAGCCGAAATTGTCGCCGGCGATGAGGATCTTGGCCTCGGTGTAAGGCGGCTGGTGCAGCACGAATTCGGGCAGTTTCTCGCCCGCCTCGTCATAGCGCAGCTCGGCGAACAGGCCTTCGCCCAGCCCGGTGCGCTTGATGGTCTTCAGGTACTGCTTGGGGATGATCATGTCGGTATCGACATTGATCATCGGCAGATAGGCAGCGATGCCCGTGAGCGTCGTGAATTTTTCCATGGGGTAACCTCTTGTCCGTCAGCCATATAGCGGCTCGCGGGGCCGGTTTCCACCGTCACATATCCGCGCTTTTCTCCGGCCATGGTGGGCCTTAAGGTCCGGGGCCAGGCGGTGGGAGATAAGAAACATGGTGGGCACGGTAATCTACAAGGCGCATCCGGCGATGTTCCGGGCGCACCCGTTCTGGTTCATCTTCTTCGTGCTCTTGATCGCCGCGTTCGGCATCGGCCTGCTCATTCTGCTCTATTGGTACGTCAAGACCCGGGCCACGGCATTGACGGTCAGTGACCACGAGCTCCTCTATGAGCAGGGAATCTTGAGCAAGGAGCGGCTGGCCGTATCGTTGCGGCACGTGCGTTCGGTGCAGGTCAATCAGAGCTTCGTCAACCGCATCCTCGGTGTCGGCGAAATCGAGATCAAGACGGCGGGGGACGAGCCCGAGTTCACGGTCAGGGATCTGCCCGACCCGCATCAGGTGCGCGAGGCGATCAGCCGGGCGCAGGAAATGCGGCTGGACGACTAGGCGGGGAGCCAAGAGCCATGGCAGGCGAAGGAGACCGGCAGGACCGGAAAGAGGCCACGCGATTGTTCGTGGCGGCGGCGGTCGCGCTGATCCTGCTCGTCTTGATGGGCTTCGCCGGGCTCGCCTACTTCACCGAGATGATGGGGGAGGCCGACCCATTCTCGGCCGGGCTCGGGCTCAAGAACGCGGCGCTGATCTCGTTCGCGGTGTCGTTCGTGGCGATCCTGGTGATGGCCGTGGTCTCCGGCGGCGACGCCATTTTCGGCGAGCTGCCCTTCACCATCGCGGGCTTTCTGATCTTCTTCGTGATCTTCTGGCTGATGATCGCCTGGATTTTCTGAGGACCCTTGTCATTCCCGCGAAAGCGGGAATCCAGTAACCACCGCGCTCAGTTGCCCCGCGACGCCACGGGTTACTGGATTGCCCGGCCCTTCGCCCCGCCGAAGGATTGGTTGGCTCCATCAAAGGCGATGCTTCGGACCGCAGGCGGGTCGAGCCGGGCAATGACACATGAGAAAGACGTAGAAACTTTAGTTCGACGGGCCGAGCGTAAAGACACCCCGATCGGACTTCGCGTTCTGGGTGCCGTTGACCAGCTGGCGGTAATAGGTCCGCATCGTCTCGCAGCGCTGCGGGCCGGGCGGATGCACGGCGTCCCCCTTCAGCTGAGAGATAAAGGTGCAGATCTGCTCCATGCCTTGGGCGTCGAGCCAGCCCCATTTCACGCCCCGCCGGATGGCGAAGAGGTCGGCCTTCGTCTCACTGGCGCCGATGAATTGGTGGCCGCACTCGTGAGAGTAGATGTAGAGCTTCACTTGCGTGGAGAGCCCCGCGATCTTCGTGGTGTTGAGAATGAGGAAGCCAGGAAAGGCGCCGCCCCAACTATCGAAGTTCGGGTTCAGCACGGTCGGCCGCGTGCCGCAATTCACGCGGATGCCGTCGATCTTGAGACTCCCGTGGGGGATTTCCTGGCCGGAAGGGCCCACCTGTTCGAGATATTGCTCGATCGTGGGGCCGCCGGCTGAACCGCCGCGATAGACGAATTCCTGCGCGCGCGCGGTCCCGTTCAGGCCGGAGAGGCCTGCAAGCGCAAGCGCGGCGACCGCCGCCAAACGAAAAATCACCCGTCCGCTAAGCATCGTTGGCACACTCTAAAGCGAGATTGGTATCTAGGCAATTACCGCACACTGTCGCGGGTCAGCTCGCGGCTTCGGATTCGATACGCTCCATGTCGTCGTCGGACAGGCCGAAATGGTGGCCGATCTCGTGCACCAGAACATGGGCGATAATGTCGCCGAGCTTGTCCTCATGCTCGGCCCAGTAATCGAGAATCGGCCGACGATACAGGAAGATCATCTCCGGCAGCGCTGAGACGTCAAGCACGCTTTGGCGGGTGAGATCGACGCCCTGATAAAGCCCCAGCAGGCCGAAGGGCGACTCGATGCCGAGCGAGTCGAGAACCTCGTCGGTGGGGAAGTCCTCGACCCGAATCAGCACGTCCTCCGTCATGTCGCGAAAGCTGCGCGGCAGCCGCCTATAGACTTCACCGGCGATGAGTTCGAACTCGCCGAGGCTCGGCGGACGGTGCTTGTTCCAGTCGGTGGTCATATGTGTCTCTCTCCGTGGCGTGCCAGACCTTATGGCAAGGGCGCAGCGCGGCCAACGGGTCGTGGTAACCCATAAATCCGGCAAGCATGATAGAGTGTGTCCATGATGCTCCGCTCAGGATTTGTCGCCGCTTCGGGTCTGGCCGGGCTTCTGCTGGCCCTCGGCGCCGGGACGCCCGCCCTGGCGAAGAAGGACTGCGGGGCCTGGAACAACTGGTGCCGGCCGGCGTGCGGCGACTGGAATGCCTGGTGCGCCGGCCAGTCCCTGCCAGACGTCCTGTCGCGCATGCAGCCGCGGAGCTTCTTCGCGGACCCCACATGGCAGGCGCCAAACTATCTTCCGCCGGAGGACAACAAGGCCGCCGAAAAACCGGAGCGCAACCGCGCGGCACGGCAAGACTAGCCGGGTTTCCGCGCAAGCACGATCGCCTCGCGCAAGGTGAAGGTGAACCCGTCCTCGGTCTCGCGGGGGCGCAGGAAGCCCTGCAACGGATCGCTTGCGACCATTTCTTTCAGGCGCGCGACGGTCGCGGTAATGCAGCGCATACGCTCGACCCAGGGGCCGAAGGGAATGTCCTGATCCATCACCTCCGAGGAGACAAGGGTGAGACCGGCATCGCCGATCAGCTCGCACCACTCGGCAAGCGCGAGGCAGCGTCCGTGACTTGGGTCGCGCAGCTTCTCGAACGCGTTGTAGCGGGCGGCAAGGTCCTCGTCGGAGGGCGAGACGTTGTCGACCAGGGCGAAGGTGCCGCCGGGGATCAGCACGCGGGCCGCCTCGCGCACGAACGCCTTCGGATCGGGAAAATGATGCGCGGCGAGCCGGCAGGTGACCAGGTGATAGCTGGTGTCGGGGAAGGGCAGGTCGCCGGCCTGTGCTTGCGCGGTGACCACGTTTCCGAGTCCGCGCTCTTTCGCAAGCTTGCGCGCCTGCTGCAGCATCTCCGGCGTGATGTCGCTGGCGGTGACCTTGGCGACTTTCGGCGCGAAGGCGAGCGCGGTGTGGCCGGCGCCGGTGGCGATGTCGAGATGCCGCCAGGTCGGCTTCGTCTCGACCAGTTCGGTCAGCCGTGCGAGCGAGGGCCCAGTGGCATGCACGGCGGAGGCCGCATAGTCCGCGGCCGCCTCACCGAACTTCTTCTGAACCAAAGCGCTCATTTTTTTACACTCGATGCGAACGGGACTTGAGGAATTCGAGGATGCCAAGGAAGCGGCCCGAAAGTCCCGGACCGGCTATTTTTCGGCTTGCATGGCCCCAAGCTGATCGGCGATGTCGACAAACTCGCTGAAGCCCGTCTCTTCGGGTTGCTCACCCAGGGCGGCAATCTTACGCTTGTAGTCCTCGACAAGCCGCGCATAGGTGGCCAAAGAATGCGAGAGATTGTTCGCCTTCAAGCCTCCTTCCGCCAATGTCGTTTGCAGCGCTTCTCTGGCCTCGGCCTCTTCGCCAGGTTGTTTCAGCATGTTGAGAAGATGCCTGGCGATGATCAAGCGGTTGCCGCGAGAGAAGAGATCCCAGGTGCGGTCCCGCTGAGCGTCGCTGTCGTAGAGCCCGCTCGATGTCAAAATATGGTCGAGATGATACGAGAGCCGTTGCGCATAAAACTCGTCGATTCCGAATAGCAGATCGACTTGGCTCGCTTTCGCTTGCGCTTCGAGCACGCTCGTGCTGCGCGCGAGTTCCTCGCGTTGCGCCGCTAATTCTTCTCTTTGCAGCCAGACAGTGATCATCAGCCAGAAAAAGGCCGGCGGCGCAAACCAGCCTGCTAAAAAATCACCGAAGGCATCAGGTTCGAGACCGAAGACGTCCCGCAAATTGTAACCGAGATAGACCGCGAGAAACCCAAACCAGAGCACAGTCGCCGCGATGCCGATCGTCATCGCGCTGGAGCGGTTTGAGGTCATCCGGCTTCTAATGCAGCTCGCGGATGTCGACGAAGTGTCCGGCGATGGCAGCGGCGGCGGCCATTTGCGGCGATACCAGATGCGTCCGCCCGAGCCTCCCTTGGCGTCCTTCGAAATTACGATTCGAGGTCGAGGCACAGCGCTCGCCGGGGCTGAGCTTGTCGGGGTTCATGGCGAGGCACATGGAACAGCCCGGCTCGCGCCACTCGAAGCCCGCGGCCTTGAAGATGGCATCGAGGCCTTCGTCCTCGGCTTGCGCCTTCACGAGCCCTGAACCCGGGACGATCATGGCGTTCAGGTTCTCGTTGACGCGCTTGCCTTCGACGATCTTCGCCACGGCGCGCAAATCCTCGATGCGGCCGTTGGTACAGGAGCCGATGAAGATGCGGTCGAGCGCGATGTCGGTGATCTTCTCGCCGCCCTTCAAGCCCATATAGTCCAGCGCGCGGATCGCGGCCTTGCGCTTGGTTGGATCGGCGATGTCCTCGGGGACCGGCACGCGGCCGGCCACGGAGACGACCTGCTCAGGGCTCGTGCCCCACGAGACGATGGGCGGCAGCTTCTCGGCGTGGAGTACGATCTCGGAATCGAATACGGCGTCGGGATCGGAATAGAGCGTCTCCCAATGACGCTGCGCGAGCTCGTAGGCGCCGCCTTTGGGCGCGCGCGGACGTCCCTTGATGTAGTCGAAGGTTTTCTGGTCCGGCGCGATCAGGCCGGCGCGGGCGCCGCCCTCGATCGACATGTTGCAGATCGTCATGCGCCCTTCCACGGAGAGCGCCTCGATCGCCTCGCCGGCATATTCGATGACGTGGCCGGTGCCGCCGGCGGTGCCGATCTCGCCGATGATGGAGAGGATGATGTCCTTCGCGGTGACGTTCTCGGGCAACTTGCCCTCGACGCGCACGCGCATGTTCTTGGCCTTCTGCTGGATCAGCGTCTGGGTGGCGAGTACGTGCTCGACCTCGCTCGTGCCGATGCCGTGCGCCAATGCTCCAAACGCACCATGGGTCGAGGTGTGGCTGTCGCCGCAGACGATGGTGGTGCCGGGCAGCGTGAAGCCCTGCTCGGGGCCGACCACATGGACGATGCCCTGACGCTTGTCGCGTTCGTGATAGTACTCGATGCCGAAGTCGAGCGCGTTCTTGGCCAGCGCCTCGATCTGAATCTTGGACTCCGGATCGTCGATGCCCAAAGAGCGGTCGGTGGTCGGCACGTTGTGATCGACCACGGCGAGCGTCTTCTCTGGCGCGCGCACCTTGCGGCCGGCCATGCGCAGACCCTCGAAGGCCTGTGGGCTCGTCACCTCATGGACGAGATGCCGGTCGATATAGATGAGGCAGGTGCCGTCCGGCGCCTCATGGACCAGGTGCTCGTCCCAGATCTTGTCGTACAGGGTGCGGGGCTTCGCCATTTTCGGTTTTCGTCGTTTCGCGTGGTCTCAGGGCTCAGATAGCGATTGCAGGCCGGCTTGCCAAGCAGGCCGGCGCCGCCTCACGCTAGAGACCCAGGGCAAAGAAATCGTGGATGGGCGTGAAGAAGGACTTAGTCCTTCTTCTTCTCCGCTTTCGCCTCGCCTTCAGCCGTAGCCTCTTCGGCCGGCGCCGCTTCGGTTTCTTCCTCGGCGGGGACCTCGTCGGCCGTGGTCTCGGCCATCAGCGCCACGGCCTTGCCCGTCCAGTCGTCGGTCTCGATTTGATTGCCGAGCGACAGCAAGTCATCGATCTGGGCGATCTCGTCGTCGCTGAGATTGGCGATCTGCTCGAACTTGATGATGCCGAGCTTGTTCAGCTTCTTCTCGAGGTCCGGCGTGACGCCTTCGATCAGCTTGAGATCGTCGGGCGCGCCTTTGGGCTTGTTGAAGCCTTTGAAGGCCTGGCCCTTCTGCTTCTTGCCGCGCGAGTCCTGGCGCTCGGGGATGCGGGCGGCCTTACCGCGGCGGCCACGCAGGTAATAGAGCTTGGCGCGGCGCACGCGGCCGTGGCGCACCACCTCGATGGAGTCGATCAGCGGCGAATGAATGGGGAACACACGCTCCACGCCCTCGCCGTAGGAAATCTTGCGGACGGTGAAGTTCTCGTGGATGCCGCCGCCGGCGCGGCCGATGCATACGCCTTCATAGGCCTGCACGCGGGAGCGCTCGCCTTCCACCACACGGACGTTGACACGGACGGTGTCGCCGGGGCCGAACTCGGGCACGCTGCGCTTCTTGAGACGGTCGGCGACCTGCTCTTTTTCGAGCTGAGCGATAATATCCATAACATATGCCTTTCACGGGCGCCTGCCGGGCCCTTCGGACCTCTAAAGCGAACGCCATTCTTTTTGATTGATCCAGAGATTGCCGGGCGTGGGCGTAAATCCCACAACCTGCGGGGGTTTCCTAGCCCAGGTTTCCGCTCTTGTCGATGGATTTTGGGCGGGTTTTAAGGGCCTGTCATGCCCGGACTTGATCCGGGCATCCATCCCGTTAGGTCTCAGCGCGGGGAGAGGCCAGTGGAGTGGATTGCCGGGTCAAGCCCGGCAATGACGGTGTTGAGGCTTACCCTTCGCCCTTGAGGCTCCGGATATAGGCCACGACATTCCGCATGTCGTCCTGCTCGAGGACAATATTGGGCATGGTCGGGTGGGAGCTCTGGAGCCAGACGGAAAGGGCCAGTTCCGTCATGCCGGGCGTGTCGGCCACGTCCTGGAAGGGCGGCGCCTCGAAGAGCGGGGATTCCAGGTCGCCCCCCTGAACGGCATGGCAGGCCGCGCAAACCTCCTCGGCGTAGGCCTTGCCCGCCGCGACGTCGGCCTCTTGCGCTTCGCCTGCTCCCGACAGGCCAAAGGTGACGATCCCGGCCAGAACCAGAGCTTTCATGCCCAGTCTCCTTTAGCCCTCCATAGGGTGCGGGAGCCTCAGCGGCACTGACCTCGATCAAGATTTGGATCTTCCGCCCTTTTCCCACAGATCCGGGCGGCGGGCCTTGGTGAGGGCCTCCGCCTGCTCGCGGCGCCACTTGGCGATCCTCTCGTGGTCGCCGGAGAGCAGGATTTCGGGGATGGCGCGGCCTTCCCAATCGCGCGGCCTTGTGTAGTGCGGATACTCCAGGAGACCCGAGGTGAAGCTCTCGTCGTCGAGCGATACCTCATTGCCGGCCACGCCGGGGAGCAGCCGCACGCAGGCGTCGATCAGCACCTGCGCCGCCAACTCGCCACCGGACAGCACGTAGTCGCCAATGGAGATCTCCTCGATGTCCCGCGCCTCAAGCACGCGCTGGTCGACGCCCTCGAAGCGGCCGCAGAGCAGAAGCACGCCGGGACCTTTGGCAAGCTCCGCCGCCCGCGCTTGGGTGAGGGGCGTTCCGCGCGGCGAGAGATAGATCGCCGGCGTTCCGGGCTCCGCATCGGCGCGGCCGGCGTCGATGGCCGCGGCGGCGATGTCCGCGCGCATGACCATGCCGGCCCCGCCGCCCGCCGGTGTGTCGTCGACGGAGCGATGTGTGTCGGTGGCGAAGTCGCGGATGTCGAGCGTCTCGAGTGTCCACGTGCCGTCTTGGAGCGCCTTGCCGGCGAGGCTCAAGCCGAGCGGCCCCGGGAACATCTCAGGGAAGAGGGTGAGGACGGTGGCGCGCCAAGCGAGGAGAGTGCTCATGGGGATGGCTCCTGTTGAGCCGCATTCTCGCCCTTCAAGAACCAGGTCTTGATCGTCCCGACGCCCTTGATCGCAATGGGGCCGCGCCGCTCGAAAGTATAGCTGTCGCGGAGCGCCTGATAGAGGTCGCCCGCGACTTGGATCTCACCGGGAAGACCATGAGATTCAAGTCGCGCGGCTAGATTCACGGTCTCGCCCCAGACATCGTAGGAGAATTTGTCGGCGCCGATGACGCCCGCCATGACGGGACCACTGGCGATCCCGACGCGGATGCGCAAGTCCAAATCGTGCGTGGCCGAAAGCTCCTCCACGGCCCCGGGCAAGGCGAGCGCCAGACGCGCCAGGCGATGCGCGTGGTCGTGCTGGGGTGCACTGACGCCGGCAACGGCCATGTAGCCGTCGCCGATGGTCTTGATCTTCTCCACCCCGTGGATCGCCGCCAACCGGTCGAACTTGGTCACCAGCCTGTCGAGAATCTCCACGGTGCGCGCCGCGCCGAGCTCCTGGGCCAGCTCGGTGAAGCCGACGAGGTCGGTGAACATCACCGAAGCGTTCGGTACGGCGTCGGCGACGCGTTCGCCCGGCCTCGTTTTCAGCCGCTCGGCGATCGGCTCGGGCAGGATGCTCGCGAGTAGCGAGTCCGCTTCCGCGCGGGCGCGGTCGGCCATGGTGAAGGCGTAGCCTACGATCAACGCGATGATGCAGAACGTCGTCGCGGCGGACGACACATAGAGATTGTGCAGCAGGAACGGGTCCGCGGCGATGCGCGCGCTGTCCGGCGGATAGAGGAACCAGGCGGCAATGTGAAGTCCGAGTCCGACCGCCACCGCGCCGATCACGAGACGGAGATGCGCCATGCCGCAAATCGCGAAGGCGACCGCCGCCACCACGATGTAGTTCAGCTGGATGCCCGAGTTGTGGCCCAGTTCTCGCACGAAGAAGAACAGCGCGGTGTATTCCGCTGCACAGATCACGAGCGCCGCAGCAACGTCGTTGATGCGGTGCGCAAGCGGGGCCAGCAGAGCAACGACAACGAGGCCGAGGTTTGCCACGATCAGCGGCCAATAGTTCTCGATGCCGAAGGCGGCGAAGACGCCGACATAGACGGCCGAGAAGATCGCGATCATCAGCGCCATGACGTTGACGATGGTGAGTCTGCGGCGCACGTTGCGCGGGTAGCCGGCGGTGCCCCACTCGGCGAAGCGGCGAAGCGGGCCCAGCCAGACAAACAGTGGGTTGTCGTGCGAAGCCACGCGCGCCCCGCTTCGCAGATCGGCGCGCAGCCGCATCAGCATCTCGCCGAGTTTGTTCTGCCCCCTCCCGTCGGAGCCCGTGCCCCAATAGGAGTCGTGCGGCGAGTCTTCCTCGATCTTCTCGTCGCCGCTCCCGACCAGAAGCGCGCGCAAGGTTTCGTGCTGCGTGAACTTGGCGCGCAGCGCGCGCTCCATCACGCCGTCTTTGCGTGCGGCCCAGTCGGCCCTGATCGTCGCCCTGTACTTTTGGGCGTAGCGCTTTGCCGCCACCGCCTTGGACAACTGGCGGATGTCCTCTTGCCGTGCCGGGTCCTCGAACTTCTGCGCCTGGTAATAGTGCTCGGTCGTCGGCCAGACATGGCCGTCGATCAGAACCGGGTAATTCGCGAAGTTTGAGAACTCGCGGTAACGGTCGGACTTGGAAAAGAAGCGGATGGTCATGGCAGACCTCTATGGCGTCATGCGTCCCCGCTCGATGACGTCAGTCTTCGTCTAGTTCCTCGGGCGGCACCAGCACCAGCCGCCCATTCTCGATATCCACCTCGGGTACCGCCGCTTCGGTAAAGGGCACGAGGAGAGTCTCTCCTCCATTTGCCGGCGCGACCTCGACGAGGTCGCTCGCGCCGAAATTATGCACTCCGACCACGGTGCCGAGCGGGGCGCCGCTCGTATCCACCGCGTCGAGGCCGATCAGATCCGCCACGTACCACTCGCCCTCCTCGCGCGCGGGCAACGCCGCGCGGGCGAGGTAGAGCTTCGTGCCGTTCAGCGCCTCCGCGCCCTCGCGTGTCGTCACCCCTTTGACGCGGGCGATGACCGCCTTCGGCGTGACGCGGACGTGCTCGATCTCGATCAGCTTCGCGCCCGTCTCGTCCTGGAGCGGACCATAGGCGGCGATCTCGGCCGGGTCCTGGGTGTAGGAGCGAAGACGAACCTCGCCCTTCAACCCTTGCGCCGCGCCGATCTCGCCAACCAGAAGACGGTCCGCGCCTTGGTCCAAGGGTGCTTGGCCCAAGGCTACTCGGCCTTCTCGGCCTCGCCCTCGGCAGGGGCTTCCTCGGCGGGTGCCTCCTCGGCCTGAGCATCTTCGGCCGGCGCTTCCTCGGCAGCGGGCTCCTCGGCGGGCGCGGCAGCGGCTTCGGCGGCAGCCTGCTTGGCCTCTTCCTCCGCCTTGGCCTTCTCTTCGGCGGCCTTGGCCTTCTCTTCCTCGCGATCGAGGCGCTTCTGTCCGGGCTTTGCCTTTTCCGGGTTCAAGCGCGGCTCGCGCTTCATCAGGCCTTCGGCATCGAGAAAGCGCAGCACGCGGTCGGTCGGCAGCGCGCCGTGGGACAGCCAATGCTTGGCGCGTTCGGTATCGAGGTTGACGCGCTCTTCGGAATCGCGCGGCAATAATGGATTGAACGTGCCGATCTTCTCGATATAGCGGCCGTCGCGCGGGCTGCGCGAGTCGGCGACGACGATGCGGTAGAAGGGGCGCTTCTTAGCGCCGGCACGGGCCAGTCTGATCTTCAATGACATTGGTTTCTTGCTCCTGGTCGTTCGATCTCAAAAACTAAAGGGTTCAACGTTTCTTCTTTTGTTTCTGCGGCAGGCCGGGAAGGCCGGGCGGCAGGCTCCCGGGCGGCCCTGGAAAACCTCCGGGAAGGCCGCCTGAGGGCAGGCCCGGGAAATTCGCGGGCAGCTCAGATCCGGGCGGCAGTTCCGCCGGCATCTCGGGCATCCCGCCGCCGCCGAATATCCCGGACAGCGCGCCGCGCTTCTTGCCCATGGTCTTCATCATGTCGGCCATCTGGCGGTGCATCTTCACCAGCTTGTTGATGTCCTGCACGGAGGTACCGGAGCCCGCGGCCACGCGCTTCTTGCGCGAGGCGTTGAGCAGCTTCGGGGTCTTGCGCTCGGCTTTCGTCATCGAGCTGATAATCGCCTGCTGACGCTTGAAGACGCTGTCGTCGAGATTGGCGGCGTCGATCTGCTTCTTGATCTTGCCGATACCGGGCAGCATGGAAAGCACGCCGCCCATGCCGCCGAGCTTTTGCATCTGGCTCAGCTGATCGGAGAGGTCCTGAAGGTCGAAGGAACCTTTCCTCAGCTTCTTAGCGGTGGCTTGCGCCTTGTCGAGCTCGACGGTCTCCATCGCCTTCTCGACGAGGCCGACCACGTCGCCCATGCCGAGAATGCGCCCCGCGATACGGTCGGGATGGAATTCCTCGAGCGCGTCGAACTTCTCGCCGACACCGATCAGCTTGATGGGCTTGCCGGAGACCGCGCGCATGGACAGCGCCGCGCCGCCGCGCGCATCGCCGTCGACGCGGGTTAGCACGATGCCGGTGAGCGCGACGCGCGCGCCGAAATTCTTGGCGAGGTTGACGGCGTCCTGGCCGGTGAGCGCATCGGCGACCAGCAGCGTCTCATGCGGTTGCGCGATTTTCTCGATGGCGGCCGTCTCGGCCATCAATTCTTCGTCGATATGGGTGCGGCCGGCGGTGTCGAGCAGCAGCACGTCGTAGCCGCCGAGCTTCGCGGCCTTGATGGCGCGCTCGGTGATTTGGGTCGGCGTTTGGCCTTCGACGATGGGCAGCGTGGCGACATTGGTCTGCTCGCCAAGAACGCGGAGCTGCTCCTGCGCGGCCGGGCGCCGCGTGTCGAGCGAGGCCATCAGGACCTTCTGCTTGTCGCGGTTGGTCAGCCGATAAGCGAGCTTTGCCGTGGTGGTGGTCTTACCGGAGCCTTGCAGGCCGACCAGCATCATGGTGACAGGCGGAGTTGCGGCGAGATCGATGCCTTGGGCGTCGGAGCCCAGCATGCGCACCAATTCGTCGTTAACGATCTTGATGACCATCTGGCCCGGGGTGACCGAGCGCACGACCTCCTGGCCGACCGCCTTCTGCTTCACCCGGTCCGTGAAGGAGCGCACCACGTCGAGCGCGACATCCGCCTCGATCAGCGCGCGGCGCACCTCGCGCATGGCTTCGCCGACGTCCTCCTCGCTCAACGCGCCGCGGCGCGTGAGCTTGTCGAGGATGCCGGAAAGGCGGTCTGAAAGGGTCTCGAACATCAGCCGGCGTAGTCCGCCACGAATTTGCGATAAACCCAGCCCGAGCTGCACGGGCCCTTGTACGCAGCAGCCTGCGGCCAAGGCGTGCCAACGCCGCAATCCATGCTCTTGTGGGAATAGACGACGCCGAGCCAGGCGCCGTTCTTGCCGCTCTGGTCGCAGATGCTCAGTAGATAGCCGTTATAGACCTTGTCGAGCATGGCGTAGTCGGATGACGGGCCGGCGCGCACGGCGAGGAAGCCGTCGCCGCCTTGCGGATCGAGCCCGCGCACCACGCCGACCGTCCCGCAAGCGTCGTAGCCGGGGTTCTGGCCTGCGATCACCGGCACGTGCCGCTGCTGGGCCGTGGTCGCCAAAGGCAGGCAGACGAGCGCCAGGGCGGCAAGGATGCCGGTGTGGCGCAGGATGCGGGTTCCAACCATCGTTTCTTCCTCCTCGACGTGAGGACAAGCAAAGCAAAAACGCACCCGTGGGCGCATCGCGCTGACGGGTGTTGACCCCCCTGGCTCCCTTTGGTGCTCCCAAAATGTCCAGGGCGGCGGCTCTTGTTACGGAGCTGCCTTGAATTCCGCCGGAATGTCGGCGAGCGGGGTCCTGAAGTCAAGCGAGACCGCTCATTTCCCTTGCCCGCCGGGCCGTGTCCTGACAACAGATTGCGCCGGAAATTAGGGTTTCAGGGCCATGTGGTCGCGGTTCATCCTCTTGCTTATCGCTGTCGTGGCCCTGCCTGCGGCCGCCGAAGCCAACGTGGTCTGGCCCGCCGCCCTCCTCACCGAGCGGCTGCTCGCGTGGTGGATCATCGGCGCTTCGCTCGTTATTGAGGCCCTCTTCGTCTGGGCCGCGTTCCGGCTGCCATTTTGGAAAACCGTCTGGGCGACGCTCGCCGCCAACGCAGTATCTGCCGCCGTCGGCCTGTTCCTCCTGCCGTTTCTCGGCATTCTGCTCGAGGCGTCGCTTCAAGGCTCTGGTATCGCCATCAAGATCGACTGGGATGCTTTCAGCCTGGCGGGGTGGATCGCCACGTTCGCGATAGCGGTCGCCTTCAATCTCGCCATCGAGCTCGCCGTGTTTCGCTACGGCTACGGGCTGCGGATCGGCCGGTGGGCAGCGGGACTCATTCTGCTCGCCAATGTCATCACGGTCGGACTCGCGCTGGTGAGCCTCGATGTCGTTCCCAATGAAGGCTACCGCGAGATTTCGCCAGGGATCGTCGGCGAATAGCTACCGTAAAGTTGGAAGGCGTGTGCGCCTCCGCCCCTACTCTTACTCGTGAACGGATGGTTCGGCTCTAGTGTGGCAGGACGCGCGAAAACACGTTCACCACGACGACTCCGCCCACGATCAGGGACAGTCCAATGAACGCCGGCAGGTCCAGCGGTTCCTTGAACCAAAGCCAGCCGATCGCGGCAATGAGCACAATGCCCAGGCCGGCCCACATGGCGTAGGCGATGCCGACGGGAATCGTGCGCAGGCTGAGCGCGAGAAGCAGGAAGGATACGGCGTAGGCAAACACGCACACCAAGCTCGGCAGGAGCCGGGTGAAGGAATCGGAGGCTTTCAGAGCCGAGGTCCCAATCACCTCGAAGGCGATCGCGAAAGTCAGATAGAGATACGGCAAAGCGGTCACAAACGGTCTCCATGGTTTGAACAGTCAGGCGAGAGAGCCCAGCTTCACCGCCAGATCAAGCAAAGCTTCGTCGCCGCCTTCCCAGCCGACGAAGGAGAGCCCTGCGGGGAGGCCCGATGTTCCGTCTATGGGGATCGAGATTTGCGGCAGGCCGGCGAGGCCGGCCAAGCAGGTGCTCTGCAGGGTCACGGTGCGGAACTCCGCGAAGGACGCGCCGTCGGGGATGTCGCGCTCCGGCGGCAGGGTCGGCGTCGTGGGCAGCACGATGGCCGTGCCCAGCTGCACGATGGTGCGCAGGTGCTTCGCCACCGTGGTCCGGATCTTCCGCGCTTCCTCCACCTCGGCGAAGGTGATGCGGGAGGCGATCTCGAAGCGCTCCTTGATGCCCGGACCGAGCTCCACGTTGTGGGATTGGACGAAGGGCAACAGCGTTGATTGGATCTCGAAGCCTTGGATGGTGGCGAAAGCCTTGCGCCATGCCTCGATGGTTTCCCCGGCGATGTCCGCCTGCAGGGGCTTTGGTATTACGCCCGCGAGCTTGTCGAGGGTTTGCCACAAGGCCTGGTCTTCGCTCGCCTCGGAGTAGTCGACGATGTCTTGGGCAAGAACCAGCCGCTCGATGGGAGCGTCGACGCGTGCGCCCTCCAACAGTACGTGACCGAGTGTGCGGAAGAGCTCCGGGTCGCGGGCGAGAAAGCCGACCGTGTCGAAGCTCGGGGCCATGGCGGTCGCACCCGTGGCGTCGATGCGCCCATGGGTGGGCCGCAGGCCGTAAAGCCCGCAGAACGACGCCGGCACGCGGATCGAGCCGCCGGTGTCGGAGCCCAACGCGAAATCGCACATCGTGGCGGCCACGGCCGCCGCCGAGCCGCAAGACGAGCCACCGGTCACGTAGCGCCCGGCGCGCGGGTTCACCGGCTGGCCGTAATGGGCGTTGGTGCCGAGCACGCTGTAGAAGAACTCATCGCAGATGGTGATGCCGGTCAACGAGGCGCCGGCCTCCAGCAATCGGGTGATCACGGGCGCCGTCGTGGTCGCGGGCGCCGCATGCTCGTAGAAATCCGGATTGCCGTTCGAGACCTTCCGTCCCGCGATCGCGAAAAGATCCTTCACCATGAAGCTCAGTCCGGCGAGGGGGCCGCTCTCCGCGCCGCGAAGCGGTTCCTCGAGCGTATGCGGGACCAGGGCGTGGACCGGATCGTTGCGCGGAACGGCAATCATGGCTGGCTCCTTCGCAAGGGATGCGATGACAGGAGAGAACGCCATATAAGTGAATTCTTCGCAACGCCTCGAACCCCGCTTGGCCCTTGAGTTCCAAGACCACATCCCCTGCGCATTTGCCGAGAACGGTCTGGGCGCTCGGCTTCACCTCATTGTTCATGGATGTCTCCTCGGAGCTGATCCATGGGCTGTTGCCGCTGTTCTTGGTGGTCAGCCTTGGCGCCAGCGCCGCGGTGCTCGGCCTGGTGGAGGGCATCGCCGAGGCAGCCGCCCAAATCGCGCGGGTGTTCTCGGGCTGGCTGTCCGACACGCTCCAGCGGCGGAAAGCTCTCGCCGTGACGGGCTATGGGCTTGCCGCGATCACCAAGCCGCTGTTCCCGCTGGCAGGGGCCGTGTGGGTCGTGGCCACCGCGCGGTTTCTCGACCGGATCGGCAAGGGGGTCCGCGGCGCACCGCGTGACGCGCTCGTCGCCGACGTCACGCCGCCTGCGCAACGGGGCGCGGCGTTCGGCTTGCGGCAGTCGCTCGACACGGTGGGTGCGACGGTCGGCCCGCTGCTGGCGATCGGGCTCATGATGCTTTTGAACGACGATATCCGCGCCGTGCTGTGGTTCGCGGTCATCCCGGCGGTGATCTCCGTCGTCATCCTCCTGGTCTTCGTGAAGGAGCCGGCACCGTCAGCGAAAGAAAGGCGCGTGCCGATCAAGCTGTACGAGGTTGGCGCGCTCGGGCGCTTCTATTGGTTTGTGGTGGCGGCCGGCGCAGCGTTCACGCTTGCCCGGTTCTCAGAGGCCTTCCTCGTCATCCGCGCCTACGATTTCGGGCTGGCTCTGGCGCTCGCGCCCGCGGTGATCGCCGTCATGAGCGTTGTGTTCGCGGTCAGCGCCTATCCAGCAGGGCGGCTTCAGGATCGCTTCGGGGCCAAACCGTTGCTGGTCGCGGGGCTTGCCGTGCTGATCGCGGCCGATGTCCTTCTGGCCTTCGGCGAGGGGCTCGCCGCCATCTTCCTTGGCATCGGCCTCTGGGGGCTCCATATGGGGCTAACCCAAGGCGTGCTGTCGGCGCTCGTGGCGCAGGCCGCGCCGGCGCGCTTACGCGGAACGGCCTTCGGGCTGTTCGGCCTGGTCACGGGCCTCGCCACGCTGCTGGCAAGCGTCGCGGCGGGGATTTTGTGGGATGCCGTCTCCCCCGAAGCGACGTTCCTGACCGGCGCCGGGTTTGCCGCCCTGGCGCTGCTGGGCTTCATGGGCATTCGAGGCCGAAAGCAGGCGGCCTAGAGGTTTTCCGGCCCGCGGGTGCTATAGAAACGGCAGATTTTGGATTTTGGACATGGACGCGAACGCTCTTCACTTCCGCAAGATGAACGGGCTCGGCAACGACTTCGTCGTGGTCGATGCGCGGACGGGCGCGCTTGTGCTTGGCGCGGACGCGGTGCGCGCCATCGCCGACCGCAAGGAAGGTATCGGCTGCGACCAGCTCATCGTGCTCGAGCCCTCGGAGGCAGCTGACGTGTTCATGCGCATCTGGAACGCCGACGGAGGCGAGGTGGCGGCCTGCGGTAACGCGGCCCGCTGCGTGGCTGCGGTCCTGGCCCAGGAACGTGGACGCGCCGACGTCACCATCGAGACCGAGGATCAGGTGCTCGGTGCGCATGTGGGCGCGGACGGTCAGGTCACCATCGACATGGGAGTTCCAAGGCTTCGCTGGGACGAGATTCCCCTCGCGGAGGCGTTTCACGACACGCGCCATATCGAGCTCCAGGCGGGGCCGATCGATGCGCCGGTGCTTCATTCGCCCGCGGTGGTCAATGTGGGCAACCCGCACGCTGTCTTCTTCGTCGACGATGTGGAGGCTATCGACCTTGGCCGCATCGGGCCGATGTTGGAGCATCACCCGCTGTTCCCGGAGCGCGCAAACATCTCGGTGGTTCAGGTGCTGAGCCCCGATCATGTGAAGGTGCGGACCTGGGAACGGGGCGCGGGAATGACGCAAGCTTGCGGCACGGCGGCCTGCGCCGCGGCCGTTGCGTCGATCCGCCGCGAGCTCACCGGGCGGACGGTCAGAACCACGCTGCCAGGCGGCGATCTGGTCATCGAGTGGCGCGAGGCGGACGGCCACGTGCTGATGACCGGGCCATTCGCGCTCGATTTCGAGGGTACTCTGCCGGCGGAACTTTTGACGCCCGCAGGGGTCTGACTCCTTTCGGGATTTCATGCTAGAAGCCGACCAAATGTCCGATCTTGAAATCATCACCTTCGGCTGCAGGCTGAACGCCTACGAGTCCGAGGTCATGCGGGAGCATGCGAACGCCGCCGGGCTCTCCGACGCGGTGATCGTCAATACCTGCGCGGTGACGAACGAGGCGGTGCGCCAGGCGCGGCAGGCTATTCGGCGGGCGCGCCGCGACCGCCCCGGCGCCAAGATCGTGGTGACCGGCTGCGCGGCGCAGATCGACCCGGACCGCTTCGCGGCCATGGACGAGGTGGATCGGGTCATCGGCAACCAGGAAAAGCTCGAGGCAAAGACCTATCAGGGCCTCGGTATCGGCGACACCGAGAAGGTTGCGGTCAACGACATCATGTCTGTGACCGAGACCGCGGGCCATTTGATCGAGGGCTTCGGCAATCGCGCGCGCGCCTACGTGCAGATCCAGAACGGCTGCGATCATCGTTGCACGTTCTGCATCATTCCGTTCGGGCGCGGGCCCTCCAGGTCGGTGCCCGCGGGCGAGGTGGTGGCGCAGGTGCGCCGGCTCGTCGAGAATGGCTATGCGGAGATCGTGTTCACGGGCGTGGACATCACCGCCTATGGCGCGGACCTGCCCGGCGCCATGACCCTCGGCAGACTGACGCGCACCGTTCTAAGGCTCGTGCCGGAACTGCCGAGGCTTCGTCTCTCCTCCATCGATTCCGTCGAGGCGGACGCGGATCTCATCGCGGCCATCGCCGAAGAAGAACGGCTGATGCCGCATCTGCATCTGTCCTTGCAGGCTGGTGACGATCTCACCTTGAAGCGCATGAAGCGCCGGCATGCCCGCGCGGACTCGGTTTCCTTCTGCGAGGCCATGCGCCGCGCGCGCCCCGACATCGTGTTCGGCGCCGATATCATCGCGGGCTTTCCCACCGAAACGGAGGCGATGTTCGAGAACTCCCTATCCTTGGTGGACGATTGCGGGCTCACCTTCCTGCATGTGTTTCCGTTCTCCGCGCGCGAAGGCACGCCGGCCGCGCGCATGCCGCAAGTGCATGGCGCGGTTATTTCACGGCGCGCCGGCGAATTGCGCGCCAGGGGTGCCGCTGCGCTGACGGCTCATCTCCAGAACGCCAAAGGACGCCGCATTCAAGTGCTCATGGAGAACGAGAGCCAAGGCCGTTCGCCGGACTTCACGCCGGTCAGACTCGATCCGTGCTCTGCCGCGGGCGGCGCGCTGGTCGATGCGGTGGTCTCGGGCAATGACGGCGCAGCACTACTGGCGGAGGTCCGATGACGGCGGAAAGCAAGCGAGCATCGTTCTTCGAGCGTCTTAGACGAGTCACCGCGGCCGATGCGGACGAGCCGGAGGAAGAGGCGGGGCCGACGGCGCCGGCACCGAAAAAACCGCATCACAAAGACGAGCCCAGCCCGAAGCGTCCGGAATCCACACCGCCTGCGCCGCCTCCGGATGCGCCCGAGCCGAACAAGAAACACGAGCGTGAGTCCGACAAGCAGCCTGAGGAAGAGGCGGGACCGATGTCGCCCGCTCCTGACAAAGCAAAAGCCCGCCGTGCGGGCGGCTGGTTTGCGCAGCTCAAGTCGGGACTGTCGCGGACCTCGAACGCCCTCACCGAAAACCTCGCCGGCGTGCTGACCAAGCGGAAGCTCGACGCGGAGACGCTCGATGAGCTTGAAGAAGCGCTGATCAGAGCCGATCTCGGCGTGGCGATGGCCGAGCGGATCCGCGGCGCGATCGCCGGGGGCCGCTACGAGACAGGCCTGACGGAAGACGACGTTCGTGCGGTGCTGGCCGAGGAGGTGGCGCGGGTGCTTTCGCCGGTCGCCGAACCCTTCGCGCTCGACGAAAACGCCAAGCCGCATGTCATCTTGGTGGTGGGCGTGAACGGTACGGGCAAGACCACGACCATCGGCAAGCTCGGACATCAGTTCGCGCGCGACGGCAAGACCGTGATGCTGGCCGCGGCCGACACGTTCCGCGCCGCCGCCATCGATCAGCTCAAGGTCTGGGGCGCGCGCGTCGGCGCAGCAGTGGTCGCCAGGAATGTCGGCGCAGATCCCGCCGGTGTGGCTTACGAGGCGTTCGAGCGCGCGAAGGCAGAAGGCGCCGACGTGCTCCTCATCGACACCGCCGGGCGCTTGCAGAACAAGGGCGACCTCATGGCCGAGCTCGCCAAGATCGTACGCGTGCTGAAGAAGCTCGACGCCAACGCACCGCACTCGGTCATGCTGGTGCTCGACGCCACCACGGGGCAGAATGCCATCAGTCAGGTACAGACCTTCCAGGAGATCGCCGGCGTTACGAATCTCGTCGTGACCAAGCTCGACGGCACGGCACGGGGCGGCATTCTCGTGGCCATCGCCGAACGCTTCGGCCTTCCCATCAATGCGATCGGCGTCGGCGAGGGGATCGAGGACTTCGAGCCGTTTGACGCCCACGATTTCGCCCGTGCCATCGCCGGAACCGGACGCGAGAATGACGTCGCAGCCTGAGGCCCGCGCCAAGCCGGAAAAGGACTCCGAGCAGTCCGTCGCCGCCAAGCTTCTCATCGAGCTCGGGCCGCTGCTGGTGTTCTTCGGGGCAAACGCCGCCTACGGCATCTTCGCAGGGACGGGCGCCTTCATGGCGGCGACGGTGCTGTCGCTCAGCCTGGCGTGGTGGCTCTACCGCAAGGTCCCGGTGATGCCGCTGGTCAGCGCCGTCATCGTGCTCGCCTTCGGCGGGCTGACGCTCTACCTGCAGGACGACACCTTCATCAAGCTCAAGCCGACGATCGTCTATACGATGTTCGCAATCCTGCTCGTCGCCGGCCTCTTCGCGCGCAAGCCGGTGCTGGCGCTTCTATTCGGTCCGGTCTTCAATCTCACCGACGAAGGCTGGCGCAAGCTGACGCTGCGCTGGGCCGTGTTCTTCATCGCCATGGCGGTGCTCAACGAGTATGTGTGGCGGAACTATTCAACCGATACGTGGGTGAGCTTCAAAGCCTTCGGATTCCTGCCAATCACATTCTTATTCGCCATGGCTCAGGTCCCCCTGATGCAACGCCATGGCGTGGCGGAAGACAAAACCTCCGACTAAAGTCGAAATTGTTAAGGTTGCCAACGGTCTACATGTTCCGTTCTACTTGTAGACAGCGCTGACGGCTCCGATATGGGGACCGAAGCGTCCGATTGGCGCGCTTCTTGTCCCGCGCGTTGACAAACCCCTTTGCAACCGGACGTTTGCCGATCGCGCTCACGAGTTGTAAAAGGAGCCTCGCAGCGCCCTCGACGGGGCCGGAGCGGCTCAAGATTGGCGGCGCTCAAATGATGGCAAAGGCTGGCAATTCCTTAAATCGTTCGGCGACCCACCTGTTGCATCGCGCGGGGCAACGCGCGGCGGATATCTATGCCGATGAGGTGCAGGGCGGCGGCTTGACGCCGAGGCAGTTCGCGGTGCTGACCGCCGTTTCCCAGCAGGAAGGGTTGACCCAGACCGATTTGGTGGAGCGCACCGGCATCGATCGCTCGACCCTTGCGGATATCGTAGCCAGGCTCCTCAGTCGCGGGCTGATCCAGCGCCGCCGGGCCAAGGATGACGGCCGGGCCTACGCCATCAAATTGAGCGGACAAGGGGCCAAGGCCCTGCGCGACGCTCAGCCGGCCGCGGCGGCGGCCGACACAAGGCTGCTTGCCAGCCTGCCGCCAGCGAAGCGGCAGGACTTCCTCGAATCCCTCAATCTGATCGTTGGCGAGAGCGACGATTAGCCGGACGGCGTCTCGGGCTCCGGCCGCAATAGTGGCAGGATCTTCGTGGTGATGGCCTCTTCGGTGAGAGGGCCGACATGGCGGTAAGCAATCTTGCCGTCGCCCGAGATCACATAGGTCTCCGGTACGCCATAGACGCCGAAGTCGATGGCGGTGCGGCCTGAGTTGTCGGTGCCCACTCGTGAGAACGGATTGCCGTAGCGGCCGAGAAAGCGCCGTGCCGAGGCGGGATCGTCCTTGTAGTTGATGGCGTAGATGCGGATGCCCGGCTCCGCTGCCAGCGCCATGAGCATGGGATGCTCCTCAAGGCAGGGCACACACCACGAGGCGAACACGTTGACGATGGTTGGTGCGCCGGTCGCGAGATCGGACGCGGCAAAGCCTTGCACCTCCTCGCCGCCATCGCTTTTCAGTCCTTCGAGAGGCGGCAGGACGAACTCCGGCACGGGCTTGCCGATCAGCGCCGACGGAAGTTTCGAAGGATCGCCGGTCTGCAGCGCGAACCAGAAGAGCCCGGCAAGTCCGGCGAAGATGGCGAAGGGCAGGATCACGCCCCAGCGGCCTCTCGGGGCCTCTCGTGGGACCGGGCCGCTCATGACGGCGTCTTCCGTTTGCGAGGCCGGGGCGTCGTTTTGCGTTTGGCGGCCGGCTTCTTGGCGCTTGTGCGCGCCGTGCTCGGCGTCGGGGTCTTGGCCGTGGGTTTTGCGGCGGAGCGCCGTTTGATGCCTTGGCGTTCGAGCGCGGCGAGTAAATTCCGCTGCTTGAGATCGTCGCCGACAGTGACCAGCACCAGCCCCGCGATGGCGACGGCGGTCACGCCATAGGCGGCGAGGATGAAGCTTGCGTGTGGGCCGAGGTCCAGCATGCGTTTGCTCTTAAGCCTCGGCCATCGCAGCGCGCGCGACTTGCGTCTGCTGCAGAGCGCGCACGCGGCGGCGCAGGATCTCGGCACGCATGGCGATGAGATGCAACAGCACGAACAGCGCCGTGAACGCCACCGCCATGACGAAGAGGGGCGTGAGCAGCGAAGGATCGATGGTCGGGCCGCCGGGGCGGAAGACGCTCGCCGGCTGATGGAGGGTGTTCCACCAATCGACCGAGAATTTGATGATCGGCACATTGATGACGCCGACGAGCGCCAGAATGGCGGCGGCGCGGCCGGCGCGGCCCGGCTCCTCGATGGCTTGCCACAGGGCGATCAGGCCGAGATAGAGCAGGAACAGCACGAGCATGGAGGTGAGCCGCGCGTCCCACACCCAGTAGGTGCCCCACATGGGCTTGCCCCACAGCGAGCCGGTGACGAGCGCGATGAAGGTGAAGGTGGCGCCGATGGGCGCCGCGGTCTTGGCGGCGACGTCGGCCAGCGGGTGCCGCCAGATCAGCGTGCCGAGCGCGGCGATGGCGATCAGCGAATAGCCGAACAGTGCGAGCCAGGCGGCAGGCACATGAATGAACATGATGCGCACTGTTTCGCCCTGCTGATAGTCGGGCGGCGCCACAAAAAACGACAAATACAGCCCGGTTCCGAGCAGGATGATCACCACTGCCGTGAGCCAAGGCATGACGGCGCCGACGAGGCTCAGAAAGCGCGTGGGGTTGGCGAGGCTAATCATGGGGGCTGATCTAGTGGCTTTGGCTTGGAAGCGCAAATGAGGCCTATCGCAGCGCATTGCGGAGCGCCGCCGCGGCCGCGAAGGGGGCGAGGACAAGGCTGGCGAGACTTAGAGCGCAGAGAATGAGGAGAGGCTGCCACAGGGAATTGGGGCCCGAGACATAGGGAGTGACCGATGAAACCCCGAAAATCAGGATCGGGACGTAGAGCGGCACCACGAGCAGTGCGAGCAGAAGCCCGCTCCGGCGCAGACCCAGGGTCAAGCTTGCGCCGATGCCGGCGATAAAGCTTACGGCAGGCGTGCCGGCCAGCATCGCGAGCGCGAGTGATGGAAATGCACTTAAGGGAAGGTTCAGCAAGAGGCCGAGAACCGGGGCGAGCAACACGAGGGGAATGCCGGTTGCGACCCAATGGGCGAGGCATTTGGCCCCGGCGACGACAGGGAGCGGCAGCGGCCCGGTCGCGATCACGTCAAGCGTGCCGTCCTCGTAGTCGCTTTCGAAGATGCGGCCCGCGGATAGCAAGGCCGCGAGCAGGAGCCCCACCCATAAGATGCCGGGTGCGATGCGTGCGAGGAGGTTGAGGTTCGGACCGAGCCCCAGCGGGATGATGACGATAACGATGAGATAAAAGCCGAGCGCCACACCGACAGCACCGCCTTCGCGCCAGGCGAGCTTGACGTCGCGGATAAGGAGGGCGAGGGCCGCGCTCACGCGGCATGCTCCCGTCCAAGGGCGAGTTCTTGGGCGAACTTTGTCTTGAGCGGGACGTGGGTGGAGACGATCGCGATGCCGCCCTGCTTCAAGTGACCGCGAATTGCTGCGTCGAGACGCTTCACCGAGGCTGCATCGAGCGACACCGAGGGCTCGTCCAGCAGCCAGATCGGGCGCGGGGCCGCGAACAGGCGCGACAGAGCGAGCTTTCGTTTCTGTCCCGCCGAGAGCAGTCCGGCGGAAATGTCGGCGAGCGGTGCAAGTCCGAAGGCGTCGAGCGCGCCATCCAGATCGCCGCCCCCCAGGAAATCGGCCCAAAAGGCGAGGTTCTCCCGCACACTCATGGCGGTCTTGGCGGCGTTCAGGTGGCCGACATAGTGGCAAAGCTCGGCAACGGGCGTGGCGGCTTCGGCGCCGGCGGCGGAAAATCGTCCCGACGCAAGGGGCAGGAACCCGGCAATTTGGCGCAACAGGCTGGTCTTGCCGGTGCCGTTCGGTCCGCTCACCAGAAGCGCGCCGCCGGGCTCGAGAACAAAGTTCAAGCCCTCAAACAGCGTCCGTCCGCCCCGCTCACAGGCGATGTCGCGGGCCTCGAAGCTAATGGTGAAGGGCGGTGACATGGGGTTTTCTGCGCAAAGTTCAGGCAGGTGGGCGGGGCAACGGGCTTAGACGCGTCTCTTCGCGTCATTGTCTCGTTGCCGCAAGGGCTTTTATAGTGGGCCGAGAGCACCGCACCCAAAAGCCAAGAAGCCTGGCGCGGCAAGGATGACCGCTTCTCGCGGACAGTTGGCTGCGTCTTTGCATGCTCGATTTGCTGGGACCTGCCCCGTTTCGGGCTCTCGAAGGAGATTTCATTGACATCGGCGGTTTCGACCTCGCTCGACAGCTTCAAGTGCCGGCGCACGCTCAAAGTCGGCAAACGCGACTACGATTATTTCGATCTGAAGGAGGCTGAGAAGTCGGGGCTCGACGGCATCGGCCGCTTGCCCTTCTCGCTCAAGGTGCTGCTGGAGAACCTGCTCCGCCATGAGGACGGCCGCAGCGTCACCTCCGACGATATCCGCGCCATCGCTGACTGGCTGAAAGAGAAGCGCAGCGACAAGGAGATCGCTTTCCGACCCGCGCGCGTGCTGATGCAGGACTTCACCGGCGTGCCCGCCGTGGTCGATCTCGCGGCCATGCGCGACGCGGTCACCGCGCTCGGCGGCGACCCGCACAAGATCAATCCGCTGGCGCCCGTCGATCTCGTCATCGATCACTCGGTGATGGTGGACGCGTTTGGCTCCGGTGCGGCGTTCCAGTTCAACGTCGACAAGGAGTATGAGCGGAACAGCGAGCGATACGCGTTCCTACGCTGGGGCGCAGGCGCGTTCGACAATTTCCGCGTGGTGCCGCCCGGAACCGGCATCTGTCACCAGGTCAATCTCGAATATCTCGCCCAGACCGTGTGGATCAAGAAGGAGAACGGCGAAGCCAAGCTCGCCTTCCCGGATACGCTGGTCGGCACGGACAGCCACACCACCATGGTCAATGGGCTCTCGGTGCTGGGCTGGGGCGTGGGCGGTATCGAGGCCGAAGCGGCCATGCTCGGTCAGCCGATCTCCATGCTGATCCCCGAAGTGATCGGCTTCCGGCTCACCGGCGAATTACGCGAAGGTGTCACCGCCACGGACCTGGTGCTCACCGTCACGGAGATGCTGCGGGGGAAGGGCGTGGTCGGCAAGTTCGTGGAGTTTTTCGGCGTGGGGCTCGACCATTTGCCGCTCGAGGACCGCGCGACCATCGCCAACATGGCGCCGGAATACGGCGCAACCTGCGGCTTCTTCCCCGTCGACAAGGAGACGCTCGCTTACTTGGAAGCAACCGCGCGCAAGGACTCGCGCATCGCCCTGGTCGAGGCCTATGCGAAGGCCCAAGGACTCTACCGCAAGGAGGCCACGCCCGATCCCGAGTTCACAGCCACGGTGTCGCTCGATCTGGGCGACGTGGTGCCGTCGATCGCCGGACCGAAGCGTCCGCAGGACCGGGTGCCGCTCGATCGCGCGGCGCCCGCCTTCGCCGAAGTGCTCGAGAAGGAATACGGCAAGGGCGCGGAAGCTAATAAGCGCGTGCCGGTGGCGGGAAAGAATTTCGATCTCGGTCACGGCGATGTGGTCATCGCGGCCATCACCTCGTGCACCAACACGTCGAACCCTTATGTGATGGTGGGTGCCGGCGTGCTGGCGCGCAACGCGATCGAAAAAGGTCTGACCGTGAAGCCGTGGGTGAAGACATCGCTCGCGCCGGGCTCGCAAGTCGTGACCGACTATCTCGAGAAGGCCGATCTCCAGGACGATCTCGATAAGCTCGGATTCAATCTCGTGGGCTATGGCTGCACCACCTGTATCGGCAATTCGGGGCCGTTGCCCGAGGAGATCTCGCACACCATCCACGAGCATGGCTTGGCCGTGGCATCGGTGCTGTCGGGGAACCGCAACTTCGAAGGCCGCGTCAATCACGACGTGAAGGCAAACTATCTGGCGTCGCCGCCGCTGGTGGTGGCGTATGCGCTCGCGGGATCCGTGACGGTCGATCTTGCGACCGAGCCGCTGGGCACGGGCAAGGACGGTCAGCCGGTCTACCTCAAAGACATTTGGCCATCGACCAAAGAGGTGGCCAAGCTCGTGCGCAAGGCAGTGAAGACGTCGATGTTCAAGGAGCGTTATGGCGACGTGTTCCGCGGCGATCCGGAATGGCAGGCAATCGAAGTCGCGGGCGGTCTAACCTATGGGTGGGACACGAAGTCGACCTACGTGCAAGAGCCGCCCTACTTCGCCGGCATGTCGGCGGAGCCCGCGCCCGTGACCGATATCGAGGGTGCGCGCATTCTCGGCCTGTTCCACGACTCCATCACCACGGATCACATTTCACCGGCGGGCTCCATAAGGCAGGACAGTCCCGCGGGGCGATACCTGTCCGAGCACGGCGTCGCCGCGCACGATTTCAATTCCTACGGCTCGCGGCGCGGCAATCACGAAGTGATGATGCGCGGCACCTTCGCCAACACGCGCATCAAGAACCAGATGGTGCCCGGTGTGGAGGGAGGGGTGACCGTGCATTACCCGTCGGAAGAGCGTCTGGCGATCTACGATGCGGCGATGCGTTACGCAGACGAGGGCGTGCCGCTTGTGGTGTTCGCCGGCAAGGAATACGGCACCGGTTCGTCGCGCGATTGGGCAGCCAAGGGCACGCGCCTGCTTGGCGTGCGCGCCGTCATCGCGCAAAGCTTCGAACGCATCCATCGCTCCAACCTGATCGGCATGGGCGTGCTGCCGCTCGTCTTCGCCGAGGACATGTCACGGGAGAAGCTCGGGCTGACCGGCAGCGAGACGGTATCTCTGAAAGGCATGACCGAGATCAAGCCGGGGCAATGGGTCGAGGCGGATATCACCTATCCCGGCGGCGAGACGCGGAAGGTTTCGCTCCAGGTCCGGATCGACACGTTCGATGAGCTCGACTATTTCCGGAACGGCGGAATCCTGCACTACGTGCTCCGATCGCTCGCGAAAGAGGCGGCTTGAAGTCACTGAGTTGTGACCTTTTGCGAGGCTTTTTTGTCGGAAATTCAGCCGCGGTTCCGGCATGCTAGCGCCATGAGGCCAGCTACACTCATCGCGCTTGGGGTCGGCGCTCTCTTCGCGGCCGCGTCCGGTCTGCTCGGCCTATCCGCATCGAGCCACGCCCAGCCGCCGAAGACGCCGGCGACGCCCATCCTGCTTGAACTCTTCACGAGCCAGGGCTGCTCGTCCTGCCCGCCGGCGGATGAGCTGCTTAACGCCTGGCGCGACAAGCCAGGCGTTATCACCCTGTCCTTCTCCGTTGATTATTGGAACTATCTCGGCTGGCACGACACGCTTTCGAGCCCCGAGAATAGCGAGCGTCAGCGCGACTATGCGCTCGCCCGTGGCGATGGCCGGGTCTACACGCCGCAGATGGTCGTGGACGGCATCACGCATGTGAACGGCGCCAACGAGGCCGCCATCGAAATGGCGATGCGCAACGCGGAGCGGCGCCTTAAGAACGTAAAGGTGCCAATCTCCATGCAGGCCGAAGGCAACAGCCTAGTTGTCGATATCGGTGCGGCGCCGGAAGCCTCCGACATGCGCGAGGCGACGGTGTGGCTCGCGGTGGCGAAGGACAAGGAGATCGTCGCCATTTCCCGCGGCGAGAATCGCGGCAAGGAAATCACCTACTCCCACCCGGTGCGAGAGCTCACGCCGATCGGCATGTGGAAGGGCGAACAGATGACGCTGCGCCTGCCGCTGAATGAGCTCCAGACCATTGGCGGCGATTGTCTGGTGGCGATGCTGCAGGTCGAAGGCTCGGGCCCGATCCTCGGCGCCGCGGCGTACGAGCGCGAGTAGCCCCACCGCTCTTTCCCAAAACAAAAGGGCCGGCTTTCGCCGGCCCATTTGAGTGGCCTCTAAGAAGTGGGCCCGGTCCGAGAGAAGACCCCGGGGGGCTGGGGGGCTGAGATCCGAAGCCTCTCATATGGACCGGGCCGAGAGGCAACATCTGCAATCATACGAGATTTCTTGGCGTGCCCTTGACTGAACTGGGGCGGAACTGTGATTTATATTTCGTTTTGTTACACGCCGTGTAACGCGCTGTGCGGCTTGAATTTCTGCCGGCGGACGGTCATCATGAACGTTCCGTTACAGGAGGCGCGCGTTGAGCGAAACCGAGCCCATAGTCGTGCCGCTGGCCCGCAAGGCTGGCGGCGATCCGAGCCCTTCCGAGGGCGCTTCAAGGCGCGGCGCAATCTCTTTCGACCGCCGCGAACTCTCACAAATCCTCAATGTCTATGGCCGGAAGGTCGCGAACGGCGAATGGCGCGATTACGCCATCGACACGCTGCGCGAGAAGGCCGTCTTCTCCGTCTTTCGGCGCTCATCCGAGATGCCGCTCTACCGCATCGAGAAGACCCCCAGGCTGGCGCGCCGTCAGGGCGCCTATAGCGTGATCGCGGCCACGGGCCTGATCCTCAAGCGCGGCCACGACCTGGCGCGGGTCTTACGCGCGCTCGACAAGGGATTGCGGCTGGTCGAGGCGTAGGCTCCCTGTCGAGGTCGGAATCCGGCAGAAACGGGTGGCAGATAAAAGAAGAAGCCCCGGAGACGGGGGGCTCGGGGCTTCTTCGGTTCCTTTTGGGGGGAACCTGTGATGGGGAGGGATGCCCATCACGGCTGACAGATAGGTTGTGCGGCGAGATTTTCAACCAGGGGCCCTCAGGCCCTTTGAAGCAGGATGAATCCAAAATAAAAGGCCCCGGCGGGATGCCGGGGCCTTTGCCGTTCCGTGGATGGCTTTTTGGCTCCTAGCGGCGATCGCCGAAGAGCTGAAGCAGCATCAAGAACAGGTTGATGAAGTCGAGATAGAGCCGCAACGCGCCCATCACCGCCTTGCGGCCGGACATGGTGCCGTCGTCTTGAGCGCTGTACATCTCCTTGATCTGCTGAGTGTCGTAGGCGGTCAGCCCGGCGAACACCAGAACGCCGATCACCGACACCGCGAACTGGAGCGCGGTCGAGCCAATGAACAGGTTCACCAGCGAGGCGATGATGATGCCGATCAGGCCCATGAACAGGAACGAGCCCCAACCCGACAGATCCTTGCTCGTGGTGTAGCCCCAAAGGCTCAGCGCACCGAACGCGGCGGCGCTGATGAAGAACACCCGCGCAATGCTCTCGCCGGCATAGACGAGGAAGATCGAGGAGATCGAAGCGCCCATGAGCGCGGCGAACACCCAGAAAGCGACCTGGGCCGCGCCCAGGCTCATTTTGCCGATGCGCATCGAGAGGTAGAACACCATGGCGAGCGGCGCGAAGATCACCACCCATTTGAAGGCGCTGGCGAACATGAAGTTGCCGAACGGGGTGAGGCCCGTCACGGCGCCGTCAGTGCCGGTCACCACCGACATGGCATAGATCGCGTAGGCGACGACGCCGGTGATGGCCACGCCCGAGGCCATGTAGTTGTAGACGCGGATCATATAGGCTCGCAGGCCTTGGTCGATGACGCCCGCTTCGCGTCCGACCGCCGTGCCTTGCCCATACCGTCTGTCGAGTTCCGCCATGTAAGAATCCCTTGGTTCGCGTTGGTCTCAGAAAGCTATTTTGGCTTTGAATATGGTGGTTTGAGGCTAGCTGCGCAAGATGAAGAGAGCGTGTCCGTCAGGCGGCAGTCCGTCTTATTCGGCCCTGAGATAGGGCGCCGCCTTGACCGAGAGTACCCGCCAGGTGGTGATTGCGCCGACGGCGAGCACCAGCGCCAGCGCCAGCCCGATGGTCTGAAGCGCTGCCAGGGGGGTGAAGACAAACTCGATATCGAAGGCGAAGGTGCACAGGGCCCAGGCGGTGATGGTGGCGATGAGGATCGCTAGCAGCGAGGTGGCGAGCCCCAGCACGCCGAATTCGAGCAATTCGGCGGTGATGATGCGCCGACGCGTGGCGCCGAGCGTCTTATAGAGCACGGCGATGTATTTCCGGCGCTGCTGGCCCGCGGACACCGCGCCCGCCAGCACCGCGGCGCCGATCAGCAGCGTAAAGCCCGCCGTCGCCTGAATGGCCGACATGAGCTTGGCCAGCATGGCCTTGGCCGCGTTGACGATGTCGCCGATCTTGATGGCGGTCACCAGCGGGTACGCTTCCGCGAGCGACTGAATGATCTTCGCCTCGGTGTCGGCGCTCGTGCCCTTGGGCAGCTCGAGCGTGGTCACCAGGCGGTGTGGCGCGCCCTCTAGCGTATTCGGCGAGAACACCATGACGAAATTGATAGCAAGCGACTCCCAGTCGATCTTGCGCATGCTGGCGATCTTGGCATCGATGTTGCGGCCGAGGATGTTGACGGTGACCTCGTCGCCGAGCTTGAGCCCGAGACCCTTGGCGAGTTCGCCGTCGAAAGAGACGAGCGGCGGGCCGTCATAGTCTTTCGGCCACCATTCGCCTTCTTCCACCGTCGAGGAGCCCGGCACGCTGTCGGTGTAGGTGAGGCCGCGATCGCCGGAGAGTACCCAGCGCGTATCCGGCGAGACCTCCGCTTCGTCGACCGAGACGCCCTTCAGCTTGACGATGCGGCCCCGCAGCATAGGAGCGTCGTCCATCTTGGCCTTCGGCTCGATGGTTTTGGCGGTCTTCTGGAACGTGGTGAGGTCTTCAGGCTCGACATCGAGGAAGTAGTAGGCCGGCGCATCGAGCTCCACATGGCTCTCGATCTCGGTGAGGAGCGAATGGTGGATCAGCGCCACGGCGATCAAAAGTCCCAAGCCTAGCCCCAACGACACTGCGATGGAGCGGGCGAGCGAACCCGGCGCGCCGATGCTGGCGAGCGCCAGCCCCCAGGCGGGCGGCTTGGTGCGCCGGAAGCGGGCGGCGAGACGCTGTACCAAAACCCCAAAGCCGAGCAGGAGCCCGAAGGCGACGACGATGCCGGCGGAGATGGCGGCGGTGACCAGACGTTCCTCGGACGCGGCGACGGCGAGCACGAACAGGGCGAGGCCAGCCGCCGCGGAACCGAGCGCGAAGGGTGTGGCCGAGCGCTCGCTCTCCTCGGTGAGATGCGCGCGCATGAGCACGGCCGGCGAGATGCGGCTCGCCCGGCCGAGCGGCCACAGTACGAACAGCACCATGGTGAGCAGGCCCGCCAACGCGGCGACGATGAGCGGTATCGGATGGGGCTCGATGGCGAGTGCGATGGGCAGCGTGTCTTCGTAAAGCGTGGCAATGGCTAAGGGCGCCAGCGCGCCCAGCACCAAGCCGATGGCGATGCCGATCACGGCGAGCATCAGGGACTGGATCAGATAGACGTCGAGCACGAGCCGGCTCGTGGCGCCGAGGCATTTGAACGTGGCGATCACCTCGCGCTTCTTCGCCATGTAGCTTTGGATGGCGTTGCCGACGCCGATGCCGCCCAAGAGCAGCGCGGTCAAGCCGACGAAGTTGATGAACTGGGTGAAGCGCTCCGCATCACGGCGCAGCGAAGGCGCCGGGTCGGTCCAGTCGAGAATCGCGAAGCCGCTTTGCGGAAACTTGGTCTCCATGTCCTTGCGGGCGGCTGTGAGCTTGTCGCGGTCGGTGCCGGCGTCGTCCGGCATCTTCACGCGATAGGTCCAGCGGATCAGACTGCCCGGCTGCACGAGGCCGGTCTTCTCCAGCGTGTCGCGCGACATCAGAAGCTTCGGACCGTAGGAGAGCCGGTCGGCGAGACGGTCGGGCTGCTCCCCGAGCGTGCCGCCAAGGGTCACCGTGGCCTCGCCGATCTTGAGCGTATCGCCAATCTTGACGCCGAGCCGGTTCAGCAGAATGGGTTGGGCCAGAACCGTGTCGGGCTTGCGCCAGGCGTTTGCGGCGTCCTGCGGCTCGATCACCGCGACCTCGCCATAAAGCGGGTAGGCCGTGTCAACCGCCTTCACCTCGACCAGCGCGCTCTTGCCGTCTCCGGCGCGGGCCATGGCGCGAAAGCTCGCCGACTCGCTGATCTCGCCAAGCGCGTTGAGTGCGGCCAGCTCCTCCGGGTTCGCTTGGCGGTGGATCACCTCGAAGGACAGATCGCCGCCGATGAGAAGCCGTCCCTGATTCGCCAGCGCTTTGTCGAAGGCGGCGGCGAGCGAGCCGATGGCGGCTACGGCGGCGACGCCGAGCGCGATGCACAGCACGAAAACCACAAGTCCGCTCGCGCCTGCGCGCAGCTCCCGCATGGCAATGGTCAAGGCGAGCGGCAGCCGCGTGGAGGTGGACGGCAGGTCAGCCGTTGTCGCGGCAGCGGTCACGAGGTCTTCACGCGGCGCTTGGCGCCGCCCTTGACAATCTGCCCGTCGGCAAGGCTCACGGTGCGGTCGCAGCGCTTGGCGAGCTCACTGTCATGGGTGATGAGCAGGAGCGTGGCCCCGGTGCGCTCTTTGAGCGTGAAGAGGAGGTCCATGACTTGTGCACCGGTCGCGAGATCGAGATTGCCGGTGGGCTCGTCGGCGAGGATCAGCGCCGGCTTGGTGGACAGCGCGCGTGCAATGGCGACGCGCTGCTGCTCGCCGCCGGAGAGCTGGCCCGGGAAATGGGACTCCCGATGGGAGAGCCCGACATCGTCCAGGGCCTGCCGCGCGATCGCGAAGGCGCCGTCCTGGTCCAGGAACTCCATGGGCAGGGCTACGTTCTCGATGGCCGTCATGGTCGGCACCAAATGGAAGGATTGGAACACGATGCCGATCTTGGCGGCGCGCAGCCGCGCCAGGCCGTCCTCGTCCAGCGTGCCCAAATCGGCGCCGGCCACCGCGACCTTGCCGGCCGTGGCGCGTTCCAGCCCGGCGATGACCATGAGAAGCGTGGATTTGCCCGAACCGCTGGGGCCCACGACCGCCACAGCTTCGCCCGAAGGAACGATTAGATCGATGCCGCGCAGGATGGCGATGGCGCCGGCGCGCGAGGGCAGCGTGACATGTACGCCGTCAAGCTCTATGGCGGGGCGTTGGTGCAAGGTTTGATCCATGTGCGGAAGGTCACCGTCGGAAGTATTGGCAGGGTAGCCGCATTAAAGAATGTCAAACAGGTCGAAAAGATGAAACTTCGTATCGCTCGCCTGGGCCTTGTCGCCGCAGCCTTGCTTTTTGCCTCTGATTTCTCGCGGGCCGAGCCGAGCGAGACCGTGATCGTTGCCTTGGGCGACAGCCTCACGGCGGGCTACGGCCTACCGCAGGATCAATCCTTCCCCGCGCAGCTCGAGGCGGCTTTGAAGGCGCGCGGCCACAATGTCAGGGTCGTGAACGCAGGCGTATCGGGCGATACGGCGACTGCCGGGTTGCAGCGGCTGGACTGGGCGATTCCCGATGATACCGATGCGGTGATCGTGGAACTCGGCGCGAACGATGCCTTGCAAGGTCTTCCGCCAGAACGCACCAAGGCGACGCTCGCCAAGATTATCGAAGCGCTTCAGGCGAAAAACATGCCGGTGCTGCTGGCCGGCATGGAGGCGCCGCGAAATCTTGGCAAGGACTATGTCGAGTCTTTCGGCGCGATGTATCCGGATCTCGCGGCTCGATATGACGTAATTCTCTATCCCTTCTTTCTTGAAGGCGCCGCGCTGAATGACAATTTGATGCTGAAGGATGGCATCCATCCCAACGGCGAGGGCGTCGCCGTTATTGTCGAGAACATGCTGCCGAAGGTGGAAATGTTGTTGGCGCAGACGCGGGCAAAGGGAGAGGGATAGATCGTGTTCATGCGCTGGAGACTTGGCTGAGAGCGCCGCTGGTCGTACTTAGCCGTCTTGTTTGCGCCGCTTGCTGCGCAAACCGGCGAAGTTGCCACGAATTTGTCGAAGTGAGCATGCGAGAGTGCCCGGCGCAGGGTCGTTTGCCCGATTCGGTCTGGAAGAGATGAACTCACCCCTGAAACAGATTGCGGCGCTGCCGATCGTGGACACGGCCGAAGGACCATTGGTTCTCCTGATCACCACGCGGGGGCGCGGCCGGTGGACGATCCCCAGGGGCTGGCCGAAGCCGGACATGGCCGACGCCGATCTGGCCATGCAGGAAGCGGCCGAGGAGGCGGGTGTCGAGGGCGAGATCGAGCCCGAGCGCCTTGGGTCTTTCGAGTACACCAAGCGGTTCCATCTGTTTTCCTGGGCAAAGTGCCGCGTCGACGTCTACGCCCTTCGGGTACGCTGCCAGCAACTCGATTGGCCCGAGAAGGCGGCGCGGAAGACCCTGTGGGTTCCTCCGGAAGAGGCCGCCTCGCTGGTGGCCGACGACGAGCTTTCGGCGCTTTTGAGCGATTTTTTCCGCCAGGAAGCGGCATAGTCGCCCGATCCTCCGCGCCCGCTTCGGTTTTCCCACGTCTCCGTTGAAAACCCTGCGGTGCTGTTGTGGCGCCCCGCAAGACCCCGTATGACCCTTCTGTGACGGACCTCGGGGGAAACTCAAGCGCATGACGGTGCGGGGCGATAGCGCGTCCGGCGTGGGCGTGGACAAAGTCCGGAAGACATCCCTCGACAAGGATCTCCGCAAGATCGAGCGCCTGGAGGAGGCGACGCGCGCCGTCTCCCGCAACCGGCTCGCCCTCGGCATCGCCGTGCTCTTTCTCGCCACGGCCGGCGTGCTCGCCAGCAGCCAGATCGGCGCGAGTCAGAACGCCGTCCTGATGGTCGTGGCCGCCGTGATCGGCGGCTACATGGCGCTGACCATTGGCGCCAACGATGTGGCCAACAATGTGGGCCCGGCGGTCGGGGCGCGAGCGCTGACCATGACGGGCGCGCTCGTCATCGCCGCGATCTTCGAGTGTGCTGGCGCTCTGATCGCGGGCGGCGACGTGGTCCAGACCATCTCCAAGGGCATCATCGATCCGGCGCTCGTGGGGAGCAGCGACGTGTTCGTCTGGGTCATGATGTCGGCGCTGCTTGCATCGGCGCTATGGGTCCATCTGGCCACGTTTCTCGGCGCGCCGGTCTCGACAACCCACGCTATCGTCGGCGGTGTCCTCGGCGCCGGCGTCGCGGCGGTTGGCGTCGATGTGGTCGATTGGTTCGTGGTGACCTCGATCTTTGCGAGTTGGCTAACGTCTCCGCTTATTGGCGGTGTGATCGCGGCAGGCGCGCTCGCCTTCATCAAGGTGAACCTCATCTACCAAGAGGACAAGATCGCCGCGGCGCGCCGCTGGGTGCCGGTCTTAGTGGCGCTCATGGCGGCGATCTTCGCGGCCTATCTCGTGGTGAAGGGCTTGAGCCATATTTGGACTCCCGGATTGCTGGTGGTGATGACGATCAGTGTCCTGGTGTTCGCGCTCGCCTATCTGGGCGCGAAGCCTTGGGTGCGAAGCCAATCCGAAGGCATGGAGAACCGCAACCAGGGTCTGCGCAAGCTGTTCCATCTGCCGCTGATCTGTTCGGCGGCGCTGCTCTCCTTCGCCCACGGATCCAACGACGTTGCGAATGCGGTCGGTCCGCTGGCGGCGATCCTGACCAGCGCGGAGTCGGGCGTGCTGCTCACGGAAGTCGGCGTGCCGTTCTGGGTGATGCTGATCGGCGCGGTGGGCATCAGCCTCGGCCTGTTTCTGTTCGGTCCGCGCATCGTGCGCATCGTCGGCGAGCAGATCACCAAGATGAATCCGATGCGCGCCTTCTGCGTGGCGCTGTCAGCCGCCTTCACGGTGCTCGTTGCCTCGCAGCTCGGCCTGCCGGTTTCGACCACGCATATCGTCGTGGGCGCGGTGTTCGGCGTCGGCTTCTTCCGCGAGTACTACACTGCGAACAGCCGTCGGCGGCGGCACTACATCCGTACCCACAAGCGCAATCAGCCGGTGCGGAAAAGCTTTGCCGCCTCGCCGGACGAGCTCCGCCGCCGCAAGCTGGTCCGCCGCTCCCATTTCATGGGCATCGTGGCGGCTTGGGCCATCACCGTGCCCTCTGCCGCGCTCCTTTCCGCCCTGATATTCTTCGCCGTCGATTGGATGCGCTGACGACGCGCGAGCACGAGGCGGAGGACGCGCTTGGTCACCATCTACGATCTGAAGCCGAAGTTTCAGGCCTGCTTGCGCCCCGCCGCGGCATGGCTGGCGCAAGCGGGCGTCAGCGCCAATGCGGTCACAGTTGCGGCGCTCGCCTTGAGTGTGGCGCAAGGTGCGTGGCTTGCGTTAGAGCCTGGCGCCGCTTTGCCTCTGCTCTTGCTGCCGGTAACGCTGTTCGTGCGCATGGCACTCAACGCCGTCGATGGTCTCATGGCGAAGGAACACGACATGGCGAGCCCGCAAGGCGCGGTGCTCAACGAGCTTTCCGACGTGATCGCCGACGCCGCGCTTTATCTTCCGTTCGCGCTTATTTCCGGCGTGAATGCGCCCCTCGTCGTCCTGGTCGTCGTGACCGGGATCGTCGCCGAGATGACCGGCGCGCTGGGACCCTTGATCAAGGCGCCGCGCCGCTATGATGGGCCGTTCGGCAAGAGCGACCGGGCGCTCGGCTTCGGTCTGCTCGCGGTGTTGCTCGGCCTTGGGCTCGAGCCCGGCCCTTGGACGAGCGTCTATCTCGGCATCCTGCTGGCGCTGTCAGCTTACACGGTGCTCAATCGCGCGCGGCGCGTCGTTGCGGAAGCCAGGCCATGACCAGACTCTTCGGCCTGCCCGAGCACGTTGTCTATGCCACGGCCGGGGTGTGGGCTCTATTGATCGCCGCCACGCTGCTCGTCCTCGTCCTGCGCTGGCGCAAGCCCGGCCATTACGACGAGCTGGTGAGCCGTACCGCCTCGTGGTGGTGGATGATCGGCGCTTTCACCTTCGCCATCGCCGTCAGCACGACGGTGGCCATCGTCTTTCTCGCCTTCATCTCGTATCTCGCGCTCAAGGAATATCTGTCGCTGATCCCGACGCGGCGCATCGACCGCGGGCTCTTGCTGTTCGCCTATCTCGCCATTCCCATCCAGTATTATTGGGCGGCCATCGACTGGTACAACATGTTCCTCGTGTTTGTGCCTGTGTGGCTGTTCCTGTTCTTTCCGGCGCTCATGGCGTTGCGCGGGGAGACGCGCGGTTTCCTAAGCGCCGTCGGGACGCTGTCCTGGGGACTGATGCTCACCGTGTTCTGCTTGAGCCACATGGCCATGCTGCTTGTCTCGGGCGAGGTGCATAACCCGGTGGCCGGCGGCGTCGGGCTCTTATTCTTTCTCGTGGTGCTCACCCAGTTCAACGACGTTGCGCAATACACCTGGGGGAAGCTGTTGGGCCGCCACAAGGTGACGCCGCAAGTGAGCCCGAAGAAGACCTGGGAGGGGCTCGTCGGCGGCGTGCTGACCACGGTGGCGCTGGCCGCGGTCATCGGGCCGTATCTCACGCCCATGGATGTGCTGTGGTCGGCGCTGGCCGGCCTCGTGCTCGGGGTCGCCGGATTCCTCGGCGATATCACCATTTCCGGCATGAAGCGCGATCTCGGCGTGAAGGACACCGGCGGCCTCATCCCGGGCCATGGCGGCATTCTCGACCGGGTCGACAGCCTGACCTATGCGGCGCCCGCCTTCTTCCATTTCTTCCGCTACTTCTTCACGCCATGAGATCCGCCCCATGAGCAAGAACCCGCTCATCAGGGTGATGCGCTTTCTGTTCTTCGCCGTCGTGGTGCGGGCGGTGATCCTGGTGGCGCTGGGCCTCACGGTGCGGCATCGCGAGCGCTTGCCGAAAGACGGACCGGCGGTGCTCGCCGCCAATCACAATTCCAATCTCGATGCGCTGGCGCTGATGTCGTTGATGCCGCTTAAACTCCTGCCGAAGCTTCGGCCGGTGGCGGCGGTGGACTACTTCTTCACCAGCAAGGCGCGCGGCTGGTTCGTCACCCATATCATCGGCATCATCCCCGTGGTGCGCGGCAGCGCGCGCAAAGGCGTGAATCCGCTTGCCGCCTGCGAAGAGGCGCTCGACCGGGGCGAGATCCTGGTGCTGTTCCCGGAAGGCTCGCGCGGCGATCCGGAGAAGCTCGGCCGCCTCAAGACGGGCATCGGACATTTGGCCTGCGCCCGGCAAGACGTGCCCGTCATTCCCGTCTATATGCACGGTCTGGGCAAGGCGCTGCCCAAGGGCTCGTCCCTGCTCGTGCCGTTCAACTGCACGGTCAATGTGGGCGAACCGCTCCACGGCACCGGCAGCTACAACGCGTTCATGAAGGCGTTCGAGGCGCGGATCGCCGCGCTTGCCGCGGAGGACAAGCATCCGGACTGGGATTAGGGGCCCGCACGCTTGACCCTTCGCCACGATTCGACCAACCGTTCGAGGCAGATTCGCCGCCGAAGGAGGGCTGATCTCTTGCTCCGTTACGGGACCGCACTGCTGCTGATGACGCCATTGCTGGCGCCGCTCGCCGCCGCCCACGCCGATCCTGCCCGCATTGCCATCATCGACACCTCCCACAACGTCACGCCTCATCTGCCGCAGCTGCGCGCCGCTGGCGTCAAGGTGATCGGCCGCTATCTCGGCCGCTGCGCCCAATGGAGGGGCAAGCGGCTCATCGACAACGGCCGCGCGGGGCAACCTGGGAGCGAGATCGACGCGATCCTCGATCACGGCTTCGCGGTGCTGTCGATCTACCAATATCTCTCGAGCAGCAAATACAAGTTCGAGGGCAAGAGCTTCGACAGCAAGGGCAAGCTGTTCACCCTCAAGGACGCCAATTGCGCGAGGCCGGCCAACCCGCCGCATTCGACGAAGACCGAAGCGGAGCTCGATTCACGCGCCGCGGTGGCGCAGGCGCGCGCGCTCGGTCAGCCGGCCAACACCGCGATCTATTTCGGCGTCGATTTCAATTTCGATCGCAGCGACACGGCGACAGCCAAAAAGATGGTCGAGTATTTCGCCGTGGTGAACCGCAATCTGCGTGAGGCCGGCTATCTGGTCGGTGCTTACGGGAGTGGTGACGCGCTGATGTTGCTCCAGCGGCAACGGCTGATCCACTTCACCTGGCTTTCCGCGTCGCGGTCGTTCGGGGGATCGTCGGCCTTCCACAATTCCGGGCAGTGGCATCTGTTTCAGAACTGGACCGACACCACGTGGTTCGCGCGCAAGACAGGCGGCAAGTGCCGTGGCGGGCTCCCGCTCGATACCGACATTCAAAATGCCGCCTTCGCCGGCCAGTCGATCGGCTTCTGGACCCGTGCCGGACCGTATGCGGTGCCCAAGGCGCGGACCGAGGCGATCTACAATCAGCGGCGCTTCGCCTGCAACGGCCATGCGCTGATCCGGGCCACGGGCGCGCTCCCGCCGGGACCGCTGGCGAGCACCGATCATTGCGGCAGGCCCTATACGCGTTGCGAGCCGGGACTGACGAAGGGGGTTGTGGCGCAGATCTGTTACGCCAACACGGCGCGCATCGGCGAGCATAACGGCGTGCTGGTTCGCGTGGACTATGACGACGACGGCGCCTTCGACGGCTGGACGATGATCGACAACCTCTCGCGGTCGTTCTCGACCAAGCCGCACTACATCAAGGACCAGACGGCGCGGCGGAGCGCGGTGTGTCCGTGAGGATCAGCGGCCGAACGGGTTGCCCATTTCCACGAGCGCGAGGATGAGTGCGGCGCAAGTGAGAAACGCGCTGATCGTGCGGACATGGTTCCACAGGGACCACGACGCCTGGAACCGCTTCCATAGATCGCGAGCATCTTTTGTATCGGGTGCAACCGCAATCAGTTCTCTGTTGAAGGGCACATTGCGCATCATGGTCACCGCGAATGTGCCCAGCAGGAACAACAGCGTGCCGGCCAGCAGATAGCAGGATCCCGGCGTGCCCCAATGCAGCAGCGCGATCGCTGCAAGAACGATGCATAGCGCGGCGGTGCCGAAAAACAAGATCAGAAAAACAGGCCATTTGATCGCGACGGTGATGGCTTGCATGGCGACGATGCCGCGCTCCGCCGATAGGCCGCCCAACGCCCTCATCAGGAAAGCGGAGAAGGCGAAGAAATTTCCGGCGAGCAGCGCCGTCCCCAGCGCCGCCAGAAACGTCACCACGAAAATAAATTCGTCCATGCCCCGCGCGTCCCCCTATTGCGTGGAGCCTACCACGCGGGACTTGTGCATTTGACCCCTTTGGGATTGGCCTTGGTGATCTTGCCGGGCATCGGCTCGGGCTTAGTCTCGCTCGCGGTCTCGGACTCAGGCTTGGGAGGTTCGGTTTTGGTCGGGGTTTCGGCTTCCGCCTCGGGGTTGGGTTTGGGCGGAACTTCGATCTCCCAGGCGCGGCGCACCTCGGTCCACCATTCCTTGTCTTCCAGCCCACGCGTCTCGGCCACGAAGCGCAACGTGAAGTCCTCGCCCTGCATGCAAGAGGTGGAAATCACGTAGCCCTTCCACGGCTTGGAGATGATCAAGGCGTCGGTGACCACGTAGTCCTTGTTCGACACCTTGCTGGTGACCACCAGGGAGGTGCCGTCTTCGCGCTGATACTGATTCACATAGACAGGCGGCGAGACAAGTCCGCCACCGAAATTGGTCCAGCCTTCGATCTCGAGCTCGCCCGAATAGGACTTGCCCAACAGGCTCTTGGCGAGGCTCTCATCCGGGTCCTCATCCTCAGCCACGGCTTCCTCATCGACCGGCGCCTCCGGCTCGGCACGAGCCGGGCCTGTGACGAGCAGGCCGGCGAGGCAAGCCACCGCCAAGGACGTCAAAATGGTATGGTACATGGGCTCTTCCCTCGACCCGGTTGTCCGTCACGCGGCCCAAGTCTATTCACAATCGCGGCGAATTTCGTCCCTAAACCCGGTCCTCATGTCCCGGTCCATATCCTCCCGATTTTCTCCTGCATTCGCGCTCAAGGCGCTGCTCGCTCTGTCCCTGACGGTCTGCGTGGCCATGCCCGCGCCTTACGCCGCGCCCATCCCGGCGGGCTGCGGCAGCAAGCGTCTGGACCGCATGGTCGGGCAGATGATCCTGGTCGGCTTTCCCGGCGACGACGAGAACGATGCCGGGGTGAAGGCCGTTCGCGCACAGCTGAACAAGGGCACGATCGGCGGCGTGGTGCTGTTCCCTGAAAACATCCATCGGCGCAAGCAGCTGAAGCACCTCATTGCCTTCCTGCGCAACGCCCATTCCAACCCGCGGCCGTTCATCGCCGTGGATCAGGAAGGCGGCAAGGTTCAGCGGCTCAATCCATGGAACGGGTTCAAATGGTTTCCGTCGGCCGCGAAAGTGGCCCGCGATCCGAGCTATGCCTCGCCGGAGGCAGCGATGCAGCTCTACGGCGAGATGGCGGCGGAGCTCGCAGATGCGGGCTTCAACATGAATCTCGGCCCCGTGGTCGATCTCAATACCAATCCGGGCAATCCGGTGATCGGCGCGCGGGGCCGCAGCTTCGGCGCGGACCCCGATGCCGTCACGTCGCTCGCCGCATCGTTCATCAAGGCGCATCGCGCTGCGAACATCGTCACTGTGGCCAAGCATTTCCCGGGGCACGGGTCGAGCGTGGTGGACAGCCACAAGCGCCTGGCGGATGTCTCGCAGACTTGGCGCGAGGCGGAGCTCGAGCCCTATCGCCGTCTCGCCGAGGACGGACTGCTCGACGCGGTGATGATCGGGCACCTCTATCATCCGCGCTTCAGCGATCTGGAGGACTTGCCCGCGTCACTCTCCGCCAAGGCGCCGCGCGCGCTGCGCAATACGAGCTGGCTCGACTTCGACGGCGTCATCATGAGCGACGATATGGAGATGGGCGCGGTGCGCGACGACTTCACGCCGGAAGAGTTGGCGGTGAAGGCTGTCAAAGCCGGCACCGACATTGTCGTGTTCTCCAACGTGCAGGCGGAGGAGCCGCAGCTCGGGGTGCGGATTCATCGTGCGCTGGTCGAGGCGGTGTGCGACGGACGACTCTCGCGCAGCCGCGTCACGGACGCCTATGACCGGATCATGAACCTCAAGCAGCGTCTGGAGCGGAAAGAACTGGCCGCGACGGGTTGAGAGTCAGTGATAGGTGTCGTGCTCGGTCGCGTCCCACAGCACATAATAGGAATACGCCGTGTAGCCCAGAATGATGGGCAAGAGCGGGATCGCGCCATACAGCATGAAGAGCTGCGATTTGGGGGCGGCGGCGGCCTCCCAGATCGTGATGTCCGGCGGGATGATATACGGGAACAGGCTGACCGCGAGTCCCGTGTAGCAGAGCATGAAAATCAGAATGCCCCATAGGAAGGGCGCGAAGCGCTGGCGCTTGGCGATCCCGCGCCATAGGCCGATCACGGCGGCCGCGGTGAGCAGCGGCACCGGAGAGAACATCACCATGTTGCCCGGCGAGAACCAGCGGTCGGCGATCTCTGGATGCAGCAGCGGCGTCCAGACGCTGAACGCGACAATGAAGACGGCAACGGCGATCAGCGCATAGCGGGCGACGCCATAAGCCCATTCGCGCAATGCTTCGTCGGCCTTCATGATCAACCAGCCCGCCGAGAGCAGCACGTAGCCCGACAGCACGGCCACGGCGGTGACGATGGAGAACAGGCTCAGCCAGTCGAAGGGACCGCCCGCGAACTGGTTATTTTCGACGGTGAAGCCCCGTACGAAGGCGCCGATGATCACGCCCTGCATCAAGGCCGCGACGATCGAGCCGCCGGCAAAGGCGAGATCCCAACCCCAGCGATAGGTGCTCGACTTGAAGCGGAACTCGAAGGCAACGCCGCGCAGGATCAGCCCCATCAGCATCAGGAAGATCGGAATATAGAGCGCCGGCAACATGGTGGCGTAGGCGAGGGGGAAGGCGGCGAGCAGCCCGCCGCCGCCGAGCACCAGCCAGGTCTCGTTGCCGTCCCAGAACGGCGACACGGAGGCCATCATGGCGTCGCGATCACGGTCCGACGGGGCGATGGGAAACAGGACGCCGAGACCGAGGTCGTAGCCGCCGAGCAGCACGTAGAGGAACACGGCGAGTGCCAGGATCGCGGCCCACACGAGCGGCAAGAAGATCGGCAAGAGCTGCGCCATGTCCAGGTTGGAGGCGATCATGGAGCACCTCCTGCGGCCATGGGCCGTCTCGAGGGATCGGCTTCGTCCGGCACCGGCGGTGTCCCGCTCGGTCCGCGGCGGACCAGTTGCGCAATGTAGTAGATGCCGGCGCCGAAGATGATGCCGTAAACGACGAAGAACAGCAAAAGCGTGGTCAAGACGCTGCCGCCCGGCACCGGCGACACGGCGTCAGCGGTGCGCAAGACATTGTAGACGACCCAAGGTTGGCGGCCGACCTCGGCCACGAACCAGCCGGCGAGGACGGCGATGAAGCCGATCGGGAAGGACCAGGCCATGGCGTGCAAGTACCAGCGCGTGGTGTAGAGCCGGCCCATCAGCCAGAGCACTGCGCCGGTGATGCCGAGGGCGATCATGAGGAAGCCGATGCCCACCATGATGCGGAAGGCAAAGAAGGGGATGATGGGGTTCGGCCGGTCTTCGGGTGCGAATGATTTGAGGCCCTTGATCTCGCCGTCCCAGCTATGCGTGAGGATCAGGCTGCCGAGATGCGGAATGGCGACTTCGTAGTGGTTTGTCTCCGCTTCCGGGTCTGGCCAGGCGAATAGGATCAGTGGAACGCTGCTGCCTGTCTCCCAATGGGCCTCCAGCGCCGCGATTTTGGCCGGCTGGTGCTCGAGCGTATTGAGCCCATGCATGTCGCCGATCACGAGTTGGAGCGGCGCGAGCCAGACGATGAGGCTCAGCGCCATGCCGAGCATGACGCGCCCATGGGGCACGCATCTGTCGCGCAAGATGTACCAGGCGCCGACGCCCCCGACGACGAAGGCGGTGGTCAGATAGGCGGCGACGACCATGTGGGTGAAGCGGTAGGGGAAGGACGGGTTGAAGATCACCTGCCACCAGTCGGCGACATGCAGCACGCCTTCGGAGTCCACGGTGAAGCCCTGGGGCGTCTGCATCCAGCTATTGGCCGACAGAATCCAGAAGGCGGAAATTGCGGTGCCGAGCGCCACCATGCAGGTTGCGAAAAAATGCACCGCTTTGGGTACGCGCTCGCGGCCGAACAGCATGATGCCGAGGAAGCCGGCCTCCAGGAAGAAGGCGGTCAGTACCTCGTAGGACAAAAGCGGGCCGATGACATTGCCGCCTCGGCGTGACAACTCGCTCCAATTGGTGCCGAACTCGTAGGACATGACCACGCCGGAGACGACGCCCATGCCGAAGGAGATGGCGAAGATCTTGATCCAATGGCGGGAGATGTCGGCGTAGATCTGTTTGCCGGTCTTGAGCCACAGCGCCTCGAGCACCACGAGCCAGGCCGCCAGGCCGATGGTGAAGGACGGAAAAATAATGTGGAAGGAGATCGTAAAGGCGAATTGGATTCGCGAGAGAAGTAGCGGGTCGAGTTCGGAGAACATCCTACGTTTCCCACCTGCCCAGTCGAAGGCCGCCTTCCATGGCGACTCATCACGTTGCCGGCAAGATTAGCCGGGTTTGCCCATCACGGCCAGGAGGTGCATCGACGCATTCCGAATCCTGATTTGCATCAGGTGGTTTTGATTGCGGCGAAGGCATTCAGCGCGCGGGCGCGCGCCGCCGCATGATCGACAATCGGCTGGGGATAGGTTTTCCCGAGCACAACGCCCGATTGCGCCAGCACCATTTCGGGCGCTTCCCATGGAGCGTGAATGTCCGCCGCGGGGACTTCGGCCAGCTCCGGCACCCATTGGCGCACATAGGCGCCGGCCGGATCGAATTTCCGGCCCTGGAGGATGGGATTGAAGACGCGGAAATAGGGCGCCGCGTCCGTGCCGCAGCCCGCGACCCACTGCCAGCTGGCGGCATTGTTGGCGAGATCGGCATCCACCAGCGTATCCCAAAACCAGGCCTCGCCTGCCTGCCAGGGCAGCAGCAGATGCTTCACGAGAAAGGAGGCGACGATCATGCGCATGCGGTTGGGCATGAAGCCCGTGTGCCAGAGCTGGCGCATGGCGGCATCGACGATCGGATAGCCGGTCTCTCCGCGCTGCCAGGCGCGCAGCGCCTTCTTGTCGGTTTGCCAGGGAAAGTCCGCGAATTCTGGCCGCAGCGGTTTATCCGGCATGTCCGGAAACCGGTACAGCAGGTGAGCGGAAAACTCGCGCCAACCAAGCTGACGCAGAAAGGCCTCGGCCCCTTGAGACTTTCCCGGCGCAGCGTGCCCCGCGTGGCGCGCCGCATGCCAGACCTGGTTGGGGCTGATCTCGCCGAAGTGAAGACAAGGCGACAGGTGCGAGGTCGCGTCGTCGCCGAAGCTGTCGCGGCTGCTTGCATAGGCGCCGAGGCCACCGTCAATGAAGTCCGACAGTCTCTCTTTCGCGGCGTCCTCGCCGGGTTGCCAGGTCTCGCGCAGTCCGCCGGCCCAGTCGGGCTTGGTGGGCAGGAGATCGAGGTCCTCGAGAGACAAGCTCTTGGCCTCGGCGAAGCCGCCGAGCCGCGGCGCCTTCGATGGCGCGCGAGGTTCGGGCGCGGCAAGGCAAGCTTTCCAGAAAGGCGTGAACACCCGATAGGGCTTGCCGCTGCCGGCGACGATCTCTCCCGGCGCGAACAGAAGCTGGCCCGGATGCAGAGAGAGCCTCGCGCCTTTCGCCTCGCAGAGCCGCGCGACGGTTTCTTCGAGACTCGTATCCCACGGATCATAGCCCCTGGCGGTATGAACGGCGCCAGCACCGGTCTCGTCGAGCAGCGCGGCCAGCACGTCCGCGGCCCGCCCCTTCCGCAAGCAGAGCTTGCCGCCGAGACTTCCATTGAGCGCCTTCAAGCTGCCATGCAGCCACCAGCGTGACGCGCCGCCCATGCGTAAATCGCCGGGCGTCTCATCGTCGAGGATGTATAGCGGGAGCAAGGGCGCGTCCGGCTTCGCCGCGGCAGTGAGCGCCGCGTTGTCGGCAAGGCGCAGATCGCGGCGGAACCAGACGATGACCGGAGACTGAGACCTCGCCATGCGCGGCTAGCCTCGCGGCGCGGTTGCGGCAAGGGCGGCTTGGTGAAGATCGCGGGACTCCGCGCCGAAGCAGCAGAACACCACGCGCGCGATGCCTGGCACGTCCGGGAGCGTCTCGCGCACCGTGCGCACGGCGATCAGCGCGGCGCGGTCGGGCGGGAAGCCGTAGATGCCGGTGGAGATGGCGGGGAAGGCGACGGATGCTAGGTCGTGCTCCGCGGCAAGCGTCAGCGCATTCCTGTAGCAATTTGCCAGCAGCATTCCTTCCCCCCGCTCGCCGCCGCCCCAGACCGGACCCACGGTGTGGATCACATAGCGGGCCGGCAGGCCGAATCCGTCCGTGATCCTGGCCTCGCCGGTGGCGCAGCCGCCGAGCTTGGCGCAGGCGTCGGCGAGCTCGGGGCCGGCTTTGCTGTGGATGGCGCCGCACACGCCGCCGCCCGGGGCCAACGCTTCGTTGGCGGCGTTGACGACGGCGTCGACATGGAGGGTCGTGATATCGCCTTCGAGGATCTCGATCTTGCCGGGCATGGGCGCATTGCACGCCGGAAACCCTGGTCGATCAAGCCCTCGCGAAGCTCACAAATCGAGCTGATAGGAATGCGGAATCCAGCGGTAGCCGCCGTCCTTGCGCCGCTCCACATAGCCGATGGACGGAAACGGCATGTGGAAGGCGCTGACGGCCACGCGGTCCGTGGCCACCTTGTCGAACATGCGCGCCCGGGTCTTGGCGCCTTGCTCTCTGTCGACGTCGAACACGCAGTGCCAATCGGGACGCACAAGCGAGGCGACGTGATGGTGCGCGCAGTCGCCCCAGAAGACGAGGCGCTTCCCGCCGCTCTCGATGTCGAACGCGAGATGGCCGGGGGTGTGCCCATAGGCGGCCATGGCACGAATGCCGGGCACCACCTCGTCGCCGGGCTTGAGGAACGTGGTTTTGTCGGCGAGGGGCACCATGTAGTCGCGGAACAACGCGGCGAACGGCTGCAAGTCGCCCGTCGGCTTGTCGCCGGCCCAGAAGTCATAGTCGATCGCACCCGTGACGTAGCGCGCGTTGGGGAACAGCGGTTGGCCGGCCTCCATCACGCCGCCGATGTGGTCGGGATGACCGTGAGACAGCACCACGACGTCGATCTGCTCGGGCTTGAAGCCGGCCGGCGAAAGCTGCGCGGCGAGCCAGCCGCCTTGCGGCCGGGGAACGAAGCCACGCTCGCCGTTGCCGGTATCGAAAAGGATCAGCTCTTTGCCGGTGTTGACCACCATGGGCGTGAAGCCCGGCCGGTACTTGTTCGTCGGCAGGAGGTTGTCACGCATCGCTTGATCGACAGCGTCTTGCTCCGCGTTTGCGCCGATCAGCGGCCAGGGACCGTCAATGAAGGCAGCGGCGTCGGAGATCGTCGTCACCTCGAAGTCGCCGAGCTTGATACGGTAATGGGTCGGTTCGGAGAGGCCGAGCATCGGGGCAGCCGCCATGGCGCTGCGCGGGGCGAGGGTTACGGCAAAGGGCGCCACGGCAAGCGCGCCCGTACCGGCGATAAGGCGACGGCGGTTGACGGCACATTTGAGCATTGGCGATCTTTCCTTTTGCATCTGTCCGCGACACTATCGGCCGGCATCCCGAAGCCGCTTGAACGAACGTGCTGTGTCAGACGCTCCCGAAAATTCGCCGATCTGGTATCTCGATCGCGGCCGCGCGCTGTTCGCCGGGCCGCTCGGTCGCAACGCGCCCCACCGCCACAGCACGCCGGTCTTCCTCGCGGGGCTGTACGAAAAATTTGCGCTCCGCGTTGGTGATGGCGCTTGGCGGCGCTGCCGGACGGCGGCAATTCCAGCCGGTCTCGCTTACGAGTTCGACATGGGCGGCGCGCCGCTCGCCGTTCTCTATGCCGAGGCAAGTGCGGCCGGCGCGGACACCCTTTCACGCCTTGTTCGCCACGCGCAGGATGTCTCCGGCGCGCGCGTCGGGGATGACGGCGAGGTTGCCGTGCTGCGGGAGATGTATGAGGACCGCGACAGTCCATCTTGGATCGCGCGCGGGCTCGACGACTTGATCGGTTTCGCAGGCCGGCGCGAACGTCCCGTTGATCCGCGTATGGCGCGGGTTCTTGATTCCTTGCACGAGAGCTATGCGGATCTCAGGCAGGTCGGGAGGGTCGCGGAGACGGTCGGCCTATCTCCGTCGCGGTTCCAGCATGTCTTCACCAGGGAAATCGGCGTGCCCTTCCGCCGGTACCGCGCCTGGTGCCGCATGCGTGCGGCCATCCGCGCCGTCTTGGACGGTAGCAACCTGACTACCGCCGCCCATACAGCGGGTTTCGCGGACCAGGCGCATTTTGCGCGTGATTTCCGCCGCACCTTCGGGGCGTCCGCCACGCCCACCCTCGCGAAGGTGAGGGGGGCGCGGCCGCAGCGCGTTACTGGGCGGCCGAGGCGGACTTGTCCGGCGGATTGATCGACCAGATCCAGGCGATGATCTTCCACATGTCGTCGTTGGACTTCACGATGTTGCCGTGGGGCGGCATCGGGCCGACCACGTTCTCGGAGCCCTTGCGCGTATAACCTTGCTCCTGGAGTCCGGTGGTACCCAGCGCGATCAAGCGGAACAGGGTGTCGCCGTCATTGCCGTAAACCCAAACCGGGTTCGACAAGGGCGGGCCCATGCCGCCGCCGCCCGTGCCGCCATGGCAGCCGTTGCAGCCGGCCGCCATGTACTTCTTGTGGCCTTCCTCGGCGACAGACTCGTAATCGTCTTGGTAGGGATTTTTAAGCGCGCCCTTCTCCGCGGCTTCCGCCGTCTTCGTGGGGTTGCCGGCCGGGTCCACGCCGGCCGCATCGCCGCCGCCTTCCGCCGGCTTCTCGGCGTTTTCGGCCTCGCCGTCTTTTGCGGGCGCGGCGGCCGCGTTCTCGGAGGTGGCCTCGGCAGGGGCCGGCTCGCTTTCGGCCGCGGCCGTTTCCTCAGACGCTTCGTCCTTCGCCTCGGCATCCATCGTCGCATCCGGCTTCGCTTCTTCCGGCTTGGCCTCTGCGGCCTCGGGCTCTGCGGGCATTGCCGCGGCGGGTTCTTCAGTCTGTTTCGGCGTCTCTTCGTTGGCGGCAACCCTGGCGGGCGCTTTTTCTTCCGTCATGGACGCGACGAGCCAATCGCGGCCGCCGGTCATGACCAGCGCCGCCCAGGCGAGAAATCCCACGGCAATCACCACGCCAATAATCGTAATCGCTCTCAGCATTGCGTTTCCTCGTCTGTGATTTTTACTCGTTGATCGAATGAATCCAGGTGATCATCTTCCACATGTCGTCGGTGGATTTGACGATCGTCCCTTGAGCCGGCATGGGCCCTACGACGTTCTCGGAGCCCGTGCGCGTATAGCCCTGCTCAAGCAGCGCATCGCTGCCGAGCGCGGTCAGGCGGAACAGCGTGTCGTCATCTTTGCCGTAGATCCAGACAGGATTGGTGAGCGGCGGGCCCATGCCGCCGCCGCCCGTGCCGCCATGACAGCCGTTGCAGCCTGCAGCCATGTAGATTTCATGGCCTTCTTCCACCACCGCGGCGTCGTCGGTCGAATAGGGATTTTTTAGCGCGCCTTTCTCGGCCGATTTCGCGGTTTCCATGGGGCTCGATGTGGAAGCGCTCTCCTCCGTCGTCTCTTGATCGGCGGCCAATGCCGGGAAGGCGAGCAGCGAGGCCGCCAAGGCAAAGGGCGCAAGTCCGCTGATCACGTATGGTGAAACCATGGGGAAACCTCATCTCGAATACGGGCGCGTCTTGCGGCGCCTTTGGGTAAAAAAACAGCGCAACGGCGTTCCCGGTTCCACTTGACGTCTCATACTGATGTTATGTTATATCATCGGTCATGAATGCCGCCCATCACCACGACGCTCCCAAACTCTCGCGCAACCAAAGCGAAATCCTCAGCTGTCTGAGGAATTCGGGCGAGCCTCTCAGTGCCTACGCCATTCTCGACCGGGTGCGGAAATCGGGGATCTCCCATCCGCCGACCGTGTACCGCGCCCTGAACGATCTGATGAAAAAGGGCATGGTCCACCGCCTGGAGTCCCGCTCGGCTTTCGTCGCCTGCGGGCACGGGGCTTGCGACGGCAAGTTCGCCTTCGCCATCTGCCGGGCTTGCGACAAGGTGGTCGAGATCCTGCTCGCCGAAAAAGACCAAGCGCTGCTGCTGGGCCTTGCCCCGGAAGAAATTTCGCCCGAGCAGGTGACCGTCGAGATCGCGGGTCTCTGTGAGGATTGCCGCCCGAGCCGGCTGGCCTAACTTCGGAAGGACGTGACCGTTGCCCTCGCGTGAAGCCTCGACGCGTGACGCCTTGGAGCGTGAAGCCTTGGAGCGCGAGCCCATCGCGCTTGTCCCGGCCGGCGCCACGCACCGCGCGGCGCACCATGCCCCCGTGCGGGGGGTCTCGTGGTTGCGGGCCTCGGCGGGCGCGCGGCTTTGTCTCGTGGCGGCGGCGGTCGGTCTCTTGTGGCTTGCGGTCTATTGGGCGCTTCGATGAAGGTTACGGCGCCCACCCTTAGCTTTCACAATCTGACGCTCGGCTATGGCCGGCACCCTGCTGTGCATCACATCACCGGGGAGGTGGCGCGCGGCGAGCTCTTGGCGATCGTCGGGCCGAATGGTGCCGGCAAGTCGACCCTGCTCAAAGGCATTGTCGGCGAGTTGAAACCCTTAAGCGGCCGTCTCGATCTCGACGGCCTCACCAAGCGGGACATCGCCTATCTGCCGCAAGTGTTCGAGATCGACCGCAGCTTTCCCATTTCGGTGTTCGATTGCGTCGCCATGGGGCTGTGGCGGCAGATCGGCGCGCTGCGCGGTCTCGACGCGCGGGGACGCGATCACGTCATCGGCGCGCTCGGCACGGTTGGCCTGATCGAACTCGCCGACCGTCCGGTCGGCACGCTCTCCGGCGGGCAATTCCAGCGCGTGCTATTTGCGCGCCTCCTCTTGCAAGATGCCAAGCTCATCCTGCTCGACGAGCCGTTCCGCGCCGTGGACACCAAGACCGTCGCCGATCTGATCCACCTCATCGAGCGTTGGCATCGCGAGGGCCGGACAGTGCTCGCGGCGCTGCATGACATGGAGCAAGTGCGTACGCATTTCCCGCGTACGCTGTTGCTTGCCCGCGAAGTCGTCGCCTGGGGCGAGACGCGCGCCGTGCTGACGCCCGCGAATCTCGCCAAGTCGCGCGAAATCACCGAGGCGTTCGATGCGCACGCGCCCGTGTGCGAGCGGGAAGAGACGCGCTGGTCCGCATGATCGACAGTCTCGTCCAGCCCTTCATCGAATTCGCCTTCATGCGCCGGGCGCTGGTGGGCTCGCTCGCCATCTCTCTGACGGCGCCGCCCATCGGCGTGTTCCTCGTCTTGCGGCGCATGAGCTTGATGGGCGACGCCATGGGGCACGCGATCTTGCCGGGCGCGGCCATCGGCTACCTGCTCGCCGGACTGTCGCTGTTCGCCATGAGCCTCGGAGGCTTTGCCGCGGGGCTCGCCGTGGCGCTCGCCGCGGGGCTCGTGGCGCGCTCCACGGTCATCCGCGAGGATGCGAGCCTTGCCGGCTTCTATCTGTTGTCCTTGGCGCTCGGCGTGATGCTGGTGTCGGTGCGCGGCAGCAGCGTTGATCTCCTGCATGTGCTGTTCGGAACGGTGCTGGCGCTGGACGACGGCGCGCTCCTTCTCATTGCCAGCATCGCCACGGTGTCCATGATGACGCACGCGGTGATCTACCGCCCGCTGGTCATGGAGTGCTTCGATCCGCAGTTCCTGCGCTCGGTAAGCCCGTTGAGCTCGCCCACGCATCTAATCTTCCTGGTGCTTGTGGTGCTCAATCTCGTGGCGGGCTTTCAGGCGCTCGGCACGCTGATGGCGGTCGGCATCATGCTGCTGCCCGCCGTCGCCGCGCGCTTCTGGGCCGAGGACGTCGGGGGCATGATCGGCGTCGCCATCGCTTCGGCCTTTGCCTCGAGCGTCATCGGCCTGCTCGTGTCCTATTACGTCAACGTACCCACCGGCCCCGCCGTCATCCTCGCCTGCGGGGCGTTCTACCTCTTGTCGATGCTGGTGGGCGTGCGCGGCGGCGTCCTCTGGGGGTTGATGCCGCGCAGACATCTGGAAGCCTGATCCCTGCACCTCAAGGAGTTGCGTCATGTGGAATCGCCTTATTGCTCTTCTTGCCGCCACCTTCGTCGCGCTCGGCGCTTCGAGTGCCGCACACGCGGCTGACAAAGCCGACAACGGCAGACTTAAAGCAGTCGCCTCGTTCAGCATTCTCGGCGACATGGTCAAGAATGTCGGCGGCGACCGCGTCGAGGTCACGACGCTGGTCGGTCCGAACGGCGATGCCCATGTGTTCAGCCCGACCCCCGCAGACGCCAAGATGCTCGCATCCGCCGATATCTTCTTCGTCAACGGGCTCGGCTTCGAAGGCTGGATGCAGCGGCTGGAGAAGGCGTCGGGATTTACCGGCGCGCTCGTGGTGACGAGCGGCGGTGTGATGCCGATCGTCATGAAAGGCGGCCACAATCACGGCGCCGAGCACGAGGACGATCACGACCACGACGATCATGCCAAAGGCGCGGACGATCACGATGAAGACCATGATGACCACGCAAAAGGCGAAGAAGGCCACGATCAGGACGATCACGCCAAGGGCGAAGACGACCATGACCATGATGAGCATGCGAAAGTCGAGGACGATGATTCGCACGGTGGCGACACCGATCCTCACGCGTGGCAGAGCCTGTTCAACGGCAAGATCTACGTGACCAATATCCGCGACGCGCTGATCGCCGCCGATCCCGAGGGCAAGGAGACCTATGAGGCGAACGCCGCCAAATATCTCGCGGCCATCGAGGCGGAAGACGAGGCGGTGCGGGCGGCGATCGCCAAGCTGCCGGAGGCGCGCCGCAAGATCATCACCAGCCACGATGCCTTCGGCTATTTCGGCAACGCTTACGGGCTCGAGATCATCGCGCCGGAGGGTGTGAGCACCGAGAGCGAGGCGAGCGCCCAGGATGTGGCGAAGATCATCCGGCAGATCCGCGAGGAGCACATCCCGGCGGTGTTCCTGGAGAACGTCACCGACCGCCGGCTGCTCGACCAGATCGCGTCGGAGACCGGCGCCAAGATCGGCGGCGTGCTCTATTCCGACGCGCTGTCGGACCAGGACGGCCCGGCGCCGACCTATCTCGACATGTTCCGCCACAATGTGGGGACGCTGACGGCAGCGCTGTCGTCTTAAGCGCGAGCTTGCACGCGGGGCGGCCTTAGCCGTCCCGCGGCCCCTCTCGGCGCCTCGCTGCGGCCTGTGAGTGTAATGTTATAACATTTTAGGAGATGAGCATGGACGCGCAGCTTTCTGACGATCTCAGGCAGGCCATGGCCGCGAAGGACGCGCGCCTGCCGGTCACCGTCCTGTCCGGCTTTCTCGGCGCGGGCAAGACCACCCTACTCAACCGCGTGCTCGATAACCGCGAAGGCCGGAAGGTCGCGGTCATCGTCAACGACATGAGCGAGATCAACGTCGACGCGGAGCTCGTCCGCAAGGGGGGCGCGAATCTGTCGCGTACCGACGAGGCGCTGGTGGAAATGTCGAACGGCTGCATCTGCTGCACGTTGCGGGAAGACCTCCTGAAGGAGGTGCGTCACCTCGCCGAGCAAGGACGCTTCGACTATCTGCTGATCGAGTCGTCTGGCATCTCCGAGCCGCTACCAGTGGCCTCGACCTTCGAGTTCCGCGATGAAGAGGGCGGGTGTCTCGCCGACGTGGCGCGGCTCGATACGATGGTGACCGTCGTGGACGCCGCCGAGCTGGTGCGGAACTATTCGTCGAAGGAGTTTCTTGCCGATCGCGGCATGGCGCTCGGCGAGGACGATCATCGCCCGCTGGTCGAGCTGTTCGTCGACCAGATCGAGTTCGCCGACGTGGTCGTCTTGAACAAGCTCGATATGGCGACACCGGAGGAGCTAGCGTCCGCGCGCGCCATCGTGCGCTCGCTGAACGCGGGCGCCCGGATCGTCGAGACGAGCGAGGCGCAAGTGCCGCTCGATGAGATCCTCGACACGGGGCTGTTCAGCTTCGAGGCCGCGCACAACCATCCGACCTGGTTCAAGGAGCTGAACGGCTTCAAGGATCACACGCCGGAGACGGAGGAATACGGCGTCTCGAGTCTCACCTACCGGGCGCGGGTCCCGTTCGATCCTGAGAAGCTCCATGCCTTTCTCTCGCGGGCCTGGCCGAACGTGATCCGCGCCAAAGGCTTCTTCTGGCTCGCGACCCGGCCGCAATGGGTGGGCGGGCTGAGCCAGGCGGGCGCGGTGGTGCGCCATCACGGCGTGGGCCATTGGTGGGCGTCGGTGCCCCAGAAGCACTGGCCCGACGATGCGGAAATCGTGGAGAACATCATGAAGCGCTGGCATGAGACCTGGGGTGACCGGCGCCAGGAGCTGGTCTTCATCGGCACGCGGGCTATGGACCAAGAAGCGATCACCAAGGAGCTCAACGGCTGTCTTGTTCGGGGCGTGCGGAAGGAGGACATGCTATCTGATGCCTGGGTGGGCCTGCCGGATCCCTTCCCAGTCTGGCGACAGGACTAGGCCGGTGGCTTAGCGTCTCGGCTATGAGGCGGGGGGCTGGGTTGCCCGCACGGTAAATCGGTGCGTGATGGCACGTTCTCGCAAGGCAAATTCTCGCAAGACCTGGCTGCTTGTGCTGCTTGCGGCGCTCGGCGGCGTCATTGTGTTCTCGACGCTCGCGCCAAAGGGGTGGCCGGTGCGGCTGGGGCTCCATTGGCTGATCGAGCATTTCCTCGCCTTCTTCACGCTGACCCTGCTCGCCTGCCTGGCCTTCCCCCGGCCGACGGTCGTCGCGGCGGTGCTGCTTCCCCTCGCCGTGGGGCTCGAGGCGGCGCAGGCGCTTACCCCCGACCGCACGGCGGATCTCGCCACGGCGCTGATCGCCGCCGCGGCCGTGGCCAGCGGGGCGCTGCTGGCCGATGGCCTCTTCACTGTGCGGAAAAGGCGCGGGAAAGCCTGATCCGGGGGTGGTGGCGCGCCTGTCGCAAATGTGATGTATCCTGGCCCCATGGAGATGAGCGCGCGTAAGCGCACCATACCGGTCAGGATCGGCGGCGTGACCATGGGCGGCGGCGCCCCCATCGTCGTGCAATCCATGACCAATACGGACACGGCGGACGTGGCCTCGACCGTCGCGCAAGTGGCGGCGCTGGCGCGTGCCGGCTCGGAACTCGTGCGCGTCACCGTGGACCGGGCGGAAGCCGCCGCGGCGGTGCCCCTGATCCGGGACCGGCTCGATGCCATGGGCGCCGACGTCCCGCTGATCGGGGACTTTCACTATAACGGCCATACGCTGCTCGCCGACTATCCGGCCTGCGCGGCGGCGCTCGCCAAGTACCGGATCAATCCCGGCAATGTCGGCTTCAAGGATAAGCGCGACAAGCAGTTCTCGCAGATCATCGAGATCGCGCTTCGCCACGACAAGCCCGTGCGCATCGGCGTCAATTGGGGCAGCCTCGACCAGGACCTGCTGACGCGGCTGATGGACGAGAATGCGCAAAGTGCCTCGCCGAAAGACGCGCGCCAGGTGATGCACGAGGCCATCGTGCAGTCGGCGCTACTTTCGGCTGAGCGCGCGCAAGAACTTGGTATGGGCGCCGACAAGATCGTGCTTTCGGCCAAGGTCTCCGCCGTGCAGGATCTCATCGCCGTCTATGCCATGCTGGCCGCGCGCTCCGATCTTGCTCTTCATCTGGGGCTGACCGAAGCCGGCATGGGCTCGAAAGGCATCGTGGCGTCGTCGGCGGCGTTGTCGGTGCTGCTCCAGCAGGGCATCGGCGACACGATCCGCATCTCCCTGACGCCGGAGCCACATGGCGACCGCACGCTCGAGGTCAAGGTGGCGCAGGAGATCCTGCAGAGCATGGGCTTCCGCGCCTTCGTGCCGTTGGTGGCCGCGTGCCCCGGTTGCGGGCGGACCACCTCCACCACGTTCCAGGAGTTGGCCCGCGACATCCAGGACTTCATCCGCGATCAGATGCCGGAATGGAAGCGGCGCTATCCGGGCGTCGAGAATCTCAACGTCGCGGTGATGGGCTGCATCGTCAACGGGCCTGGCGAATCCAAGCATGCGGATATCGGCATCTCGCTGCCGGGCACCGGCGAGTCGCCGGCCGCACCCGTGTTCGTCGACGGCAAGAAGGTCACCACGTTGCGCGGTCCAGGCGCCTCGGCGGAATTCAAGCAGATGGTGCTCGACTATATCGAGCGCCGCTACGGCACGGGCGCGATGGGCCGCACCGCCGCGGAATAGCGGTCATTCCGCCCAGTTTATTGAATTTTCACATACGAATCAGCTACATAGCTTGCAACGAAACATGGATTCTTTGTAATCGTGTTCACGTTGTGTTCCAAACGGAATCGGTACAGATTTTAGATCACTGCGCCTCTCAGGCGCTTAATCAAGGAGCACTACCATGAGCAAGAGTAAGACTTTTCCAATTGGACGTGACTCGAGGACCGGCCGCCTCATCCCGATAAATGAAGCGGAGCGCCGCCCGAATACGACGACGGTGGAGCGTATGCCCAAGTCCGGACACGGGGATACGAAGGGCGAACCTTCGCGGAAGAAGTAGGTCGGTCTCAATCTTCAGCCACTCTTGGGCCGCATTTGGCGGCCCATTTTTTTGGGGAGTGCTCCCTACTTGATCGAGATCGCGTCGCCCGCGATCGACACCGTCAGCGCGATCATGGTCACATTGAACACGAAGGCGACCAGGCCGTGGGCGGTCACCGTCTGACGGATGGTGCGCGAGGTGACCGCAACGTCGGACACCGCCGTCGAGGTGCCGATGGTGAAAGCGAAATAGATGAAGTCCCAGTAGTTGGGCTTGCCGCCGCCGGGGAAGCGCATGCCGCCGCCCTGGCCGCGATGCTCCGCGTAATATTCGTGGGCGTAGTGCAGCGCGAACATGGTGTGGATGAAGAGCCACGACAGCAGCGTGGTGACGAACAGCAGCGCCAGAAGGCCAGGCTGGATGGTCTCGCTTTCGGAGGCCGTGCGTAGCCAGAACACGATGGCGCCGAGACTCGCCATACCGGCCGCCACGGTGAGAATGGGAATGGCGATGCGCCCTTCGTCCTGGAGCGGCGACTCGCGGCGCACGCGATTGGCATCCGACCGCAGGATCATGACGATCACCAGCACGAGATAGAGGGCCACACCGGCGTCGAAGCCGATCAGGAAGCGCGAGGTGAGGTGATAGCTGCCCGGCAAAAAGAGGCCAAGCGCGGTTCCGACAGCGACGGCGAAAATAAACCGCCAGCGCGCCTGGAGAAAGCGCGCCGCGCGCGTGTCCCTGAGACGGCGATGCGGCACGGGCGTCGTGGTCATGGGCCATACGAGCCGGATTCGCCGGTCCGCTCAACGTCTGGTTTTCCACAGGACGATGTGCGCGCCTCAAGCGCGGCGTTCGGCGACGAAGCGGGCGGCATCCACCAGCATCTCGGCCTTGGCGCCGAAAGGCTTGAGCGCATCCTCGGCTTCGGCAACGAGGCCCGCGAGCTTGGCCTTGGCGCCTTCGAGGCCGAGCAGCGCCACGAGGGTCGCCTTGCCGCGATCGGCGTCCTTAGCCGCCGCCTTGCCCATGGCCTCGGCGTCGCCCTGCGCGTCCAGCAGATCGTCGGCAAGCTGGAACGCCTGGCCGAAGGCGCCCGCATAGTGCCTCAGGGCGTCGCGGCTCCGCTGGTCCGCCCTGCCGAGGATCGCGCCCGCCTCGCAGGCGAAGCGGAACAGTGCGCCGGTCTTGAGCGCCTGCATGGCCGCAGTCTCGTCCGGCGAGAAGGGCCGCTGCTCGGCTGAGAGGTCGAGCGCCTGACCGAGCGCCATGCCCTGCCAGCCGCTGGCCTTCGCCAGCGACAAGACAAGCTCGGCGCGAATGGCGGGATCTTGATGGGTCCCCGGCGCGCTCATGATCTCGAAGGCGAGGGTGAGAAGCGAGTCGCCGGCAAGGATAGCGGTTGCCTCGTCGAAGGCGACGTGAAGGGTGGCACGTCCGCGCCGGACCGCGTCGTCGTCCATGGCGGGCAAGTCGTCATGGACCAGCGAGTAGCAATGGACGCATTCGAGCGCGCAGGCCGGGTCGAGGGCGTGGTCTTCAGGCACGTCGAACAGACGCGCCGATTGGATCAGGAGAAACGGCCGCAGGCGCTTGCCGCCGCCAAGCGCCGCGTAACGCATGGCTTCTCCAAGCTCGGCGCCGCCCGGCGGCGTGGTCTCGTTCGCGGCAAGCAGTTCGCCGAGGCGCTGCTCCACGGTCCAGGCCGTGCGTTCGAGGTCTGCGAGAAAGGTCATCTTGGACAGAAGGGATAGCGGAGGGGGCGCATCGCGGCAAATTGATCGCGCGGCGTTCGGGCTGTAGAACCCCAATCCATGGCGGCGGCGGCAGTTCAGAGAAAGCGCAAGAGGCGGGGGGCCGGGAGCCGTTGGCGGCATCCGTGGCTGCGGCGCATCGCGCTCGTGCTGCTTATTCTTGTTCTCGCGCTTCTCGGCAGCATCGTGTTGTTCCGCTTCGTCAATCCGCCCATTACCGCGGTGATGCTGGAGGAGAAGCTGATCGAAGGCCAGACCCTGAAGCGCCGCTGGGTGCCGCTCGAGCAGATCTCGCCAAACCTCCGCCTGGCGGTGATCGCAAGCGAGGACGGCAACTTTTGCAGGCATTGGGGCGTCGATTGGGCTGCGGTGCGGGACGTCGTCAATCAAGCCAAGAGCCTATCGGCCGTGCGCGGGGCGAGCACCATCCCCATGCAGGTCGCCAAGAACCTCTATCTGTGGGAGCACCGAAGCTATTTGCGGAAGGCGCTGGAGGTGCCGCTGGCCCAGGCCATGACCGTGATCTGGCCCAAGCCGCGCATGCTCGAGGTCTATCTCAATATCGCCCAATGGGGCCCGGGCCTGTTCGGGGCGGAGGCCGCGAGCCGGCGCTATTTCGGAAAGCCGGCCTCCGCGCTCACGAAGCGCGAGGCGGTCTTGCTGGCCGCATCGCTTCCCAACCCGCTCGCCCGCAACCCGGCGCGCCCGAGCCGGACCCTCAACCTCATCGCCGACGCCGTGCAGCGGCGCCTGCCCTGGATCGCCAAGCGGGCCGATTGCGTGCTGAAGCCCTGAAAATGGCGGTTATCGGCTCTGGCCAGCGGCGCAGTTAGCCACTATAAGGGCGCCACGATACGCCCCGCGCAGCATGCGGGGCCGCTTAGAGGTTTTGAGAAATGGCTGTTCCCAAGAGAAAAGTGTCCGGCATGAAGCGGGGCAACCGGCGGAGCCACGATGCGCTGCAAGCGCCGGCTTATGTCGAGGACAAGGACTCCGGCGAGCTTCGCCGGCCGCACCATATCGACCTGAAGTCGGGCCGCTACCGTGGCCGCCAGGTGATCGTCATCAAGGAAGAGGCTTAAAACATAGGTCTTTCGACCTGGTTTTGGCCGGTTTCAGACCGCTCCGGGCGTCCACGTTCCGGAGCGCTTTTGCGTGCCCTGGCGTTCACCATTCCCGTCAATCTGTTGTCAACCAAGACGCGCGAAAGCGCCCGCATTCTGCGGGTCTGCCGGTAATCCTGGCCTGAGGAACCTCGGCGGAAGGGGCAGCTTTCGGCTTTTTTTAAGCCTTATGGCCTAGCCTCCCGGTCAACAATCGAAGCGTCGAAAAGGCGCTCCCATGGTGGGTCCATGGTTCAAAAGGGGGCGGTCAGTGAGTGCATCCTCAAACGAGTTTGCCGGTGGTGCCTATCTGCCGCCGCGTCAGCACGCCGCCGGCGTGGTCGACTTCGAGTCACGCGGCAGCGAGAGCCAGCCGATGCTCGAGCTAGATCAGGTCCTGGAGAGCATCCGGGCCACCGCCTACCGGTGGGACTTCAATACGGACGCGGTCGAATGGGCCGCCAATGCCGGAACCGTGCTCGGCGGAATCGATATTGCCAAGCTTAGGAAGGGCCGCGCCTTCGCGCTGCATGTCGATCCGGAGCACGCGGGTGCGCGCTATGACGGCATCACCGGCGGACCGCATGCGGCCCCCGGGGCGGCGCTGCCCTATACGCTGCACTACAGGCTGCTTCCCGAGGGACGCCGCGGCAAGGCTGCGCTCTGGGTCGAGGATCTGGGCGTCTGCTTCACCGATGCGGATGGCCGCCCGGTCCTGGCCCAAGGCACGCTTCGCGTCATCGACGACCGCCGCGACAGGGACCGCCTTCATCTCGCCGGCGGCAAGGACGAACTGACCGGTTTGCTCAACCGGACACAGCTCACCGCGGCGCTCTCCAATCTTCTGTCCGACGCCGCCCGCTCGCCAACCAACGGCGCATTTCTGTTGGTTGGCGTCAACGATCTCACGCTGATCAACGAGACCTACGGCTACGACGTGGGCGACGAGCTTATCGCCATCGTCGGCCGGCGCCTCGGCCGGGTGGTGCGCGGCAAGGACTGTCTCGGCCGCTTCTCGTCGAACAAATTCGGCGTCGTGCTGCACGACTGCGATGCGGAAGGCGTGGAAGCCATCGCGCGCCGCCTGATGGCCGTCGTCGGCGGCAGCATCGTCGACACCAGCGTCGGCGCCGTGGCGGCGACGGTCTCCATCGGCGCCGTGCTGCTTCCCCAAAACGCCTCGAGCGCACAGAACGCCATGGGGCATGCGCTGCAGACTCTCGATGAGGCCCGCGCGAGCCGCAGCGATCAGTTCCGTTGCTATGTCCCTTGCGAGCGCCAGGATTCGGAGCGGCGGCGCAATGTCGGCATTGCCGACGACATCATCCGCGCGCTCAACGACCGTCGCATGATGATCGCGCTTCAGCCCATCGTGACCTCGCGCAGTCACGAGCCGGAGCTTTATGAGTGCCTGCTGCGTATGCGACGGCTGGACGGCTCGGTGGTGAGCGCGAGCGAGTTCATCCACGTGGCCGAACAGTTCGGGCTTTCCAAGCTGATCGACTATCGCGTGCTGGAGCTCGCCGTGGATTTGCTGCGCGCGATGCCCAAGATCAAGCTGGCGCTCAACGTCTCGGCCACGACGGCCACCGACCCGCAATGGATGGCCGCGCTCGAAGGGTTCACGGGCAACGACCGCACGCTGACCGAGCGGCTTACCGTCGAGATCACCGAGACGGCGGCCATCTCCGATATCAAGGCGGCGATCAAGTTCGTGAGCACGCTAAAAGCGCTTGGCTGCCGGGTCGCGCTCGACGATTTCGGCGCCGGCTACACCTCGTTCCGCTCCCTGCGCGAGCTTGGCGTGGACATGGTCAAGATCGACGGCTCGTTCATCGAGAATCTCGGCACGGACGCGGAAGACGAGATGTTCGTGCGCACGCTTATCGATCTGGCGCGCAGCTTCGGCGTCGTCACGGTCGGCGAGTGGGTGGGCGACGAGCGCACCGTCAAGCTGCTCGAGAAGGCCGGCGTGTCCTACATGCAAGGCTATTTCTTCGGCGCACCGGAGCTTCAGAAGCACGATCCGGCGCTGAAGCCGGCCAAGCCCGCAAGCTAGACTTCGCCGGTGAGGCGCGCGGCGAGCTTCGAGAGGACGGCGTCGTGCACGCCTTCCTCCTCCAAATGCCGCACCGTGTTCAGCACATACTCGATATTGGCGCCGGCCTGCCCGCGGCAGGCGCGGACGATGCGCAATTGCTCGTCGAGCGAGAGCCTGCCGGCATATTGCGGGTGGGTCGGGTCGGCGAGATAGGTGAGCGCCTTCACGGTGCGGCCGGAGCCGTCCACCAGGCGCACATTGCGATAGGTTTCCACATAGACCGCGGTCACCTGCTCGCGCTCGCGCAAATAGGCGATCGTCTCGTCCTCCGCGCCAGGAGCGACGCGGAAAGCGACGCCTCTGCAAGCCCCGCCCCGATCGAGCCCGAGCACCAAACCCGGTTTCTCCTTGGTGCCGCGATAGAAGACGGAATAGACGCAGAGTGCGCGATGCGCGCCTTTGAGCAAGCCGGGGGCCTGTGCCGCAATCGGAAATCCCGGCCGCCACATCAGCGAGCCGTAGCCGAAAACCCAAAGCTCAGTCATTCTTCCCGCACGCTTTGCCTGCCCGAACGAGATCAGATTGCCGTTAGGCGCGGGCACAAGCAACTCAGGCTTCCTCTCTCAGCGCTGGTCTCCGGGGGTGTGTTGCTCCGGATGGGCCACATCGTCGTCATCCTCGGCGCTGTGTTGCAGCTCCACCACGGCCTGTGTTCCGTGGGCAAGCGGGGGGCTGGGCGTAAAGACCGTGCGCTCAGGCTCGGGCACGGGCTTGGCCGCCTTGATGCGGCCGAAGGTGTAGAGCGCCAGGGCCACGTGAATGCTGGCGATGAAGCCCAAGAGGCTCGCAATGCCCAACTCCGCGATGAGAAAGCTGGCCAGGAACGGTCCAACGATCGCGCCAAACCCGAAGACCAAGAGCAGGCGGCTGCTGACCTCCACCGACGCTTCGGGGTCGGCGCGGTCGTTCACGTGCGCGACGCAGAGCGGATAAAGCGACAGGGCGAGAGCGCCAAACAGGGCCGTCAGACCTAAGAAGATCCAATTTGAACCGACGAAGTCTAGCAAGAGCGACACCGCGACGGCGGCGGAGGCGAGACAGACCGCGGCAATCACCCAGCGGCGATCGACGCGATCGGAGAAACGCCCGATCGGCCATTGGCTCAGCGCGCCGCCAATCACCGCGGCGGACATGAACAGGCTGACGCCCAGGCTCGTGCCGCTCCAGGCCCGCGCGAAAAGCGGCGCGAACGTCCAGAAGGCTCCGTTGGCGAGACCCACGGCGAGACAGCCAACAAGGCCAACGGGTGCCAAACGATAAAGCCCGACAAGGTTGACGCTCGTGACTTGGGGAATCGTGGGGACGGCGCCGGTCGTCAGCGTGACCGGAACCAGCGACAGGGAAATCGCGATGGCGACCACCGCAAAGAGTTGAAACGTCTCCGACGAGGGCACGGAAAACAGCAATTGGCCACCGACAATGCCAAACCAGGTGGCCGCCATGTACAGGCCGAAGACGTGACCGCGGGACTGAGGCGTTGCTTGATTGTTGAGCCAGCTCTCGATGACGATGAGGAGGCCGGCGAGGCAAAGCCCGACGACCGCTCTCAGGGCGAGCCAAGGCAGAGGCGCGATAGCGAGCGCGTGAATCAAAGCCGCGCTTGAGCCGAGAGCCGCGAACGCCGCAAAGGATCGGATGTGGCCAAACCGCCTGATGATGCGCGGCAGGAACATGCATCCAACCACGAACCCGGAATAGTAGAGCGTGCCGAGGGTGCCGATCGTGACGACCGAAAACCCCGCGCGCTCACCCTGGATGGGAACCAGCACGCCGAGCAGGCCATTTCCCAGCTCGAGAAAAATGGTGGCAATTAACAAAAAGAGCAGGGAAACGAGCATCAGACGTCGCGTAAATGGATGGAAGCCGGCAGAACCGCGTCCGACAGGATCAAGACCCTGTGACGATTGTGAGTCTTAGCCGCGGCGCATGTGAGCCCGCGACCTTCCGCCTCAATCCTCGTGGCCGTGGGGACGGCCGAAGTCCGGATCGGCCGTGTCCTGGCCTAACTCGATAACGCCGCGGCGGATGGCGCGGGTACGGGTGAACTGCTCGAACAGCGCATCGCCGTCGCCGTGCCGGATGGCCTTGGTCAGGGCCGAGACGTCCTCGTTGAAGCGCCCGAGCATTTCCAGGACCGCCTCCTTGTTGGCGAGGAAGATGTCGCGCCACATGGTCGGGTCCGAGGCGGCGATGCGGGTAAAGTCCCGAAAGCCGCCGGCGGAAAATTTCAGGACCTCCGAGCGGGTCACCGTCTCCAGCTCGTCGGCGGTGCCGACGATCGTGTAGGCGATCAGATGGGGGAGGTGGCTGGTCACCGCGAGCACCAGGTCGTGATGATCGGGCGTCATGACCTCCACGTTGGCGCCGAGCAGCCGCCAGAACTCGGCAAGCCGATCGACTGCTTGCGCGTCGGTGCCTTCGGGTGGCGTCAGGATGCACCAGCGCCCGTCGAACAGCTCGGCAAATCCGGCATCGGGACCGGAATGCTCGGTACCCGCCACCGGATGGGCCGGCACGAAATGCACGTTGTCGGGCAGGTGCGGACCCATATCGCGCACGATCGCCCCTTTCACCGAACCGACGTCGGAGACGATGGCGCCTTCTTTCAGATGCGGCGCGATTTCCTCGGCCACCGTACCGCACACGCCGACAGGAACGCAGACAATCACGAGGTCGGCGCCTTCGACCGCTTGCGCGTTGGTCTCGACGACTTTATCGGCAATGCCGAGCTCCGTGACGCGCTGGCGGGTCTCAGGCGAACGGGAGCAGGTCACGATGGTGCGCACGGCGCCTTGCTCCCGCGCTGCGCGCATAATCGAGGAGCCGATCAGGCCGGGGCCGATAATCGCCAGCGTATCGAACAGGGGCTCGCTCATTGGGCGCCGTCCATGAATTCGCTTAGCGCCTCGATCACCGCGCGATTTTCCGGCTCGGTGCCGATGGTCAGGCGGAGCGCATCGGGAAAGCCGTAGTTTTCCACACGGCGCAGGATGATGCGGCGCTCATGAAGAAAAGCGTCCGCGTCGCGCGCAGACCTGCCGGCGTCGCCGGGAAAATGCACGAGCAAAAAGTTGGCCGCGCTCGGCGTCACGCGCAAGCCGATACGCTCGAGCTCGTCGGCCATGTGGCGCAGCCATATCGTGTTGTGCTCGGCGGCCTCCTGCATGTGCGGCTCGTCTTCAAGCGCGGCGACGCCGGCGGCGATCGAAGGGCCTGTGACATTGAAGGGGCCTCTGATGCGGTTCAGCGCGTCGGCGATGGGCGCAGGACAATAGGCCCAGCCAAGCCGCAAGGCCGCCAGTCCATAGATCTTCGAGAAGGTGCGCGTCATCACGGCGTTACCGCTCGTTGCCACCAGCTCGATGCCCGCCTCGTAATCGTTGGCGCGCACATATTCTGCATAGGCCGCGTCCAGCACGAGGATGACGTCCTCGGGGAGGCCCGCATGCAGCCGCTTGATCTCGTCGAACGGCAGATAGGTGCCGGTCGGGTTGTTGGGATTGGCGAGGAAGACCATGCGCGTGGCGTCGGTCACCCGCGCGAGGATCGCATCCACGTCCGCGGTGAGCTCCGTCTCCGGCGCCACGACGGGCGTGGCGCCGCGCCCCATGATGGCAATCTTGTAAACGAGAAAGCCGTGCTCGGAGTAGATCGCCTCGTCGCCCGGCCCCAAATAGGCCGCGGCGAGCAGGTTCAGGAGCTCATCGGACCCCGCGCCGGCCACGATCCGCGCGGCGTCGAGCCCATAGCGGGCGGCGAGCGCCTCGCGCAAGGGCGCGGCCGAGCCGTTCGGATAGCGGGAGAGATTCTCGGCCTCCGCCAGATAGGCCTCGACGACCTTGGGCGAAGGCCCGAGCGGCGTCTCGTTGGAGGAGAGCTTGACCACCTTCCCGGCGCCAGGCAGCCCGCTCGTACCCGGCACGTAGGGCGCGATGTCGAGAATACCGGGACGCGGGTTTGGCCCACGTTTGGCCATGGTCTGCTCCTTGGAGCGGTGGGTTGCAGCGAAGGGCCTCTCATACGGCCATTTCTCAAGCCAATCCAAAGAAAAGATTGACTTTCAAGGATGAGGTCATAGCTAACCCCGATCCTGTATAATGGGCGGGTTAATCCTTTTCCGTCATACCGCCGAAACCCGGTATGGAGCGAAGCAGGCAAGCGTAGCGATGAATGAGACCCCGGGAGCGGAAAGCTTCGCCGACCTCAAGCGGCGGGAGCAAGTCACCAATCCCCAGAGCGAGATCGTGCATTTTCCGGCAAGCGAGCCCCTGCCGCTCGACTGCGGAGGTGCGCTCGCGCCGCTTTCCATCGCCTATCAGACCTACGGCACGCTGAATGCGGATAAATCCAATCTGCTGCTCATCTGCCACGCGCTGACCGGCGACCAGCACGCCGCCAATCTTCATCCCATCACCGGCAAGCCTGGGTGGTGGGACACGATGGTCGGGCCCGGGAAGCCCATCGATACGGACCGCTATTTCGTACTCTGCCCCAATGTCATCGGGGGCTGCATGGGCTCCACGGGGCCGAGTTCCATGAATCCGGAAACCGGACGCCCGTACGGCCCGGATTTCCCCGTCATCACCGTGCGCGACATGGTGCGGGCGCAGGCGCGCCTGCTCGATCATCTCGGCGTCGATCAGGTCTTGTGCGTGCTCGGCGGCTCCATGGGCGGCATGCAGGTGCTCGAATGGGCCGCGACCTACAAGGAGCGCGTGTTCTCCGCGATCCCGATCGCCTGCGCCGCGCGGCATTCCTCGCAGAACATCGCCTTCCACGAGGTCGGGCGCCAAGCCGTCATGGCCGATCCGGACTGGTGCGGGGGCCGCTATCTGGAAGAAGGCAAGAGCCCGCGCAAAGGCCTCGCCGTGGCGCGCATGGCCGCGCATATCACCTATCTGTCGGATGCGGCCTTGCACGACAAGTTCGGCCGCAATTTGCAGGACCGGGAGAAGGTCACGTTCGGCTTCGACGCCGATTTCCAGGTGGAGAGCTATTTGCGCCACCAGGGCATGAGCTTCGTCGACCGGTTCGACGCCAACTCCTATCTCTACATCACGCGCGCCATGGACTATTTCGACATCGCCGCGGATCATGGCGGCGTGCTGGCCAACGCGTTCATCGGCACCAAGACGCGCTTTTGCCTCATCTCGTTCACGAGCGACTGGCTGTTTCCCACCGAGGAGAGCCGCAAGGTGGTGCATGCGCTGAATGCGGTTGCCGCCAATGTGAGCTTCGTCGAGATCGAGTCGAACAAGGGTCATGACGCCTTCCTGCTGCACGAGCCGGAGCTGTTCGATACGGTGCGCGGCTTTTTGAGCGCGGTGGCGCGCCAGCGCGGGATCACGTTTTCGGACACGGGCAGGTGACCATGAACGCACCGGTCAATCCCCGCAGCGTGCGGCCCACGGAGACGAGCCGCGTCGATCTTCTGCTCATCGCCGAGATGGTGAGCCCAGGCGCGCGCGTGCTCGATATCGGCTGCGGCGACGGCGAGCTGTTGCGCATTCTCGCGGACAAGCACGGCGTCGACGGGCGCGGCATCGAGCTGAGCCAGGCGGGCGTGAACCAGTGCGTGGCGCAAGGGCTCGCGGTGATCCAAGGCGATGCGGATGCGGACCTCGCCTACTACCCGGACCTCGCCTTCGATTACGCGATCCTGTCGCAGACCATCCAGGCGACGTACTCACCGCGGCTGGTGCTGGAGCAGCTGCTGCGCATCGGCAAGCACGCGGTCGTGTCGTTTCCGAATTTCGGGCATTGGCGCGTGCGCACCCAGCTGATGTTCGGCGGACATATGCCCCGCACGGACAACCTGCCGGAGACGTGGTACGACACGCCCAACATCCACTTCTGCACGATCAAGGATTTCATCGCCCTGTGCAACGACATGGGCGTCAAGGTCGAGCGCGCGATCGCGCTCAACGCCTATGGCACCAAGCTCGTGTCCATGCCGCTGTTCGCGCAGAACCTGTTCGGGGAGCAGGCGGTGTTTCTGCTCTCGCGCTAAGTGCGCGGGGTGACGGCGCCGGCGGGCACCGGCACGATGCGGCGGCGGACCTTCTGCTCGGTTTCGCGCACCGGCATGGCCGCATAGACCTGCTTCGTCGCCTCGACCATGATCACGCCGGAGAAGGTCGGCCACAGGATGAGCCCCAGGCGCTCCCAGAAGGCCGGCCAGCGGGTCAGCACGCGCCAGTTGAACGGGGGCGTGTAGAGCGCGTAGTGCCAGCCCTCGGGCTGGAACATGGCATCCTTCAGGAGCTTCGCGAGCTGGGAGCGGCTGAACGGGCTGCCATAGCCAAAGGGCGTGGTGTCGACCCGCGCCCACAAGCCCCGCCGGTTCGGCACCACGATCAGCACGCGGCCATTGGGGCTCAGCACGCGCCAGATCTCGCGCAGCAGCGTGCGCGAGCGCTCGGACCATTCCAGCATATGCACCATGAGAATGCGGTCGGCGGCTTCGTCGTCCAAAGGCAGTTCGGTCTCTTCCACGAGGGCGGTGAGGGAGGCCCCACGGTCCGGCCAGGGCAGGGCGCCGAAGCCGGCGGGCATCAGCGCGCCAACGCAGCGCGCTTCGCCGCGGAACTCGGCGAGATAGGGCGTGCCATAGCCCAGCCCGAACACGCGCATGCCCCGCACGTCGCCCCAGCGGGCCCGGATGCGGTGGCGCAGCAGGCGCCGCACCATCAGCCCGAGCCGGCGGGCGTAGAAATCTTTCAGATCGATCGCGTCGAGATGCATGGCTCGATTGTCATGTGGGGGCGTTTAGAGTTCGTTCTCAAGTCCCTTCGAGGCCGTTCAATCCTCGCGCCTCAAATGGTACGGTCCGGCGCCTCAGCCGAATTGACAAGCAAGAAAGAAGAGACCGATGGCCAAGCTGGACATTTATCAATTTCCGACGCGCAGCGACAATTACGGCGTGCTGATCCACGATCCCGAGACGGGTGCGACCGCCGCGATCGACGCGCCCGAGGCCAAGCCGATCGAGGCGGCGCTGGCCCAGAAGGGCTGGACCCTCACCGATATCCTGGTCACGCACCACCATGCCGATCATACGGCGGGCATCGACGCTCTGAAAAAGAAGACCGGTTGCACGGTCGCCGGCCCCGCACGCGAAGCGGGGCTGATCCCCGGCCTCGATGTGGAGGTGAAGGAAGGCGATACGGTCGAGATCGGCAACGCCAAGGGCCATGTGATCGAAACACCGGGGCACACGCGCGGGCATGTCAGCTATTTCTTCCCGGAGGAGGGCGCGGTGTTCGTCGGCGACACGCTGTTCTCGGTCGGCTGCGGCAAGCTGCTCGAAGGCGACGCGCCGACCATGTGGAGTTCGCTGTCGAAGCTCGCCGTGCTGCCGCCGGAGACGGAGGTTTACTGCGGCCACGAATATACGAACGCCAATTGCCGTTTCGCGCTCACCATAGAGCCGGAGAATGAGGCGCTGCAGGCGCGGGCGGCCGAAGTCGCGGAGAACGCCGCCAACGGTAAGCCGTCGTTGCCGACCACCATCGGCCAGGAACTCGCCACCAATCCCTTTCTGCGCGCGTCGAGCCCGCAAATTCAGGAGCGGCTCGGTCTCGAAGGGCAGCCGCTCGAAATGGTGTTCGGCGAGGTGCGCAAGCGCAAGGACCGGTTTTAGTTCGGCCCGCTAGCCCTGCTCGGTGCGCTTGTCGTAGCGGCGCTGCGCCGCGGCGATTTCCGGCTGATGCCGTCGCGCCCATTCGCCGAGCGCCTCGACGGGCTGCCAAAGCGACTTTCCGAGGTCCGTCAGTTCGTATTCGACGCGCGGCGGGATCGTCGGAAACACCGTGCGCGTCACGAGCCCGTCGCGCTCGAGTCCCCGCAGCGTCAGGGTCAGCATCCGCTGCGAGATGCCGCCGATCATGCGCTTGATCTCGTTGAAGCGCCGCGGCCCGGGACCCAGCAGGCTGATCACCAAGACGCTCCACTTGTCGCCGACACGGGCAAGCACCGCGCTCACCGCGCGGCAGTCCTCGGACTGATGCTGCGGAGCGTGGGCGGTTACGTCTGTGTGCTCGGGTTTCAAAAAAGTGCCTTCTTGCGCGATTTGCTGGGGGTAACACATATAGCGTCAGGCACAATTGTATACCAGGGTGAAGGCCATGAAGCTACTGCACATCGATACAAGCATCCTCGGCGACGACTCCGTTAGCCGCCAGGTTTCAGCCGCGATTGTCGACCGCCTGGGCGGGGAGAATCCTGGCCTTGAGGTGCGATACCGAGATCTTGCGGCCGAGCCGTTGCCGCATCTTTCCGGCGCACATCTCGCCGACATGTCGGCCGGGGACGGGGCGCTGGACGAGTTCCTCGATGCCGACATCGTTGTGATCGGGGCGCCGATGTACAACTTCTCGATTCCGAGCCAGTTGAAAGCCTGGCTGGACCGCATTCTCGTCGCCGGCAAGACGTTCCGCTACACCGAGCAAGGCGTCGAGGGGCTTGTCCCGGAGAAGCGCGTGATCATCGCAGTATCACGCGGCGGTCTTTATGGGCCGGACATGCCGGCCGCGGACGCGGAGCACGTCGAAAGCTATTTGCGCGCCGTGTTCGGCTTTATCGGCATCGAGCCGGAGGTTATCGTCGCCGAAGGAATCAAGATCGGGGTCGAGCAACGCGACAAGGCCCTGACCGAGGCGTTGTGGGCTGCATCCAGTCTTCGCGCGGCCTGATGCATGAACGGAGTAGGACTTGGCACTGTCGGCAGATGAGGTGATTGCGCAACTCGAGCTCGCGCCGCATCCGGAAGGGGGCTGGTTCCGCGAGACCTTCCGCGACGAGCCGGGGCATCAGGGCCGGGCACATTCGACCGCCATCCTATTTCTCTTGAAGTCCGGCGAGGTGTCCCATTGGCATCGCGTCGATGCGGTGGAGATGTGGCACTGGTATGCCGGCGCGCCCCTCCTGCTTGAGACCGCCGACGACAACGGCACGCGGCGGGAGCAGAAACTGGGACCGGACATTCTGGCCGGACAGCACCCGCAAGGCGTGGTGGCGGCGGGTGCATGGCAGAGCGCGCGGAGCCTCGGCGCCTGGACGCTGATGGGCTGCACGGTGGCGCCGGGCTTCGACTTCGCACGCTTCGAGCTCGCCCCTCAAGGCTGGGAGCCTTAGCCCAAGAAGCTCAACGAACTCATACCTCCCCCTCGTGGGGAGGTCGGCGCGCATCGCGCGCCGGGTGGGGGGATGCGCTATTCTGGAGGTATGGCGAACGAACTGGCTCGAACCCTTCGCAAGCGAATGACGCGACATGAGGTTAGGCTCTGGCTGCGTCTGCGTGAGCTTCGTGCGCTCGGATTCCACTTCCGGCGACAGGTGGCGATCAAGGACTACATTGTCGACTTTGCCTGCTACCACCCGCGTGTGGTTATCGAATTGGATGGGAGTCAACACTCGACGCGAGATTTCGCGGCGAGAGATGCCGCGCGTGACGCAAAGCTCACGACAGCGGGTTTCAAAATTTTTCGTGTGTGGAACAACGAGGTGGAGCAGAATTTAGACGGGGTCTTGGAAAAACTGCTTCACGAATTGGAGCACAGCTGACCCCCCACCCCGGCGTCGCAAAGGCGACGCCATCCCTCCCCACGAGGGGGAGGGATGGAACCTGCATCTCTGCTCTGCCCGAATTTTCGAAGCGAGCAGCCCTTAATCCATCAGTTGGCCGCCATTGATGGTCAGCGTCGAGCCGGTGATCCAGGCGGACTCATCGGCGGCGAGGAAGACCACACAGCGGGCGACCTCTTCCGCTTCGCCCAGACGCCCCACGGGGATCTGGCCAACGATGTGCTCCATCACCTTTTCGGAGACATTGGCTAGGAGTTCGGTCGCCACGTAACCGGGGGCGATGGCGTTGGCGGTGATGCCCTTGCGCGCGCCTTCAAGCGCAACGGTGCGGGTGAAGCCGATCATGCCGGCTTTGGCCGAACAGTAATTGGCCAAGCCCAGCATGCCTTGCTGGCCATTGATCGAGGAGATCGAGACGATCCGGCCGAAGCCGCGCTCGCGCATCCCGTTGATCACTTGCCGGGTCATGTTGAATACGGAGTCGAGGTCGGTGCGGATGACTTCCGACCACTGCTCGTGGCTCATCTTCTGGAGCATGGCGTCGCGCGAGATGCCGGCATTGTTGACCAGTACCTCGACGGGGCCGACCTCGTTCTCAACGGCGATGACGCCTTGCTCGCAGGCCTGGAAGTCGCCGACGTCCCACTTGAAGACCGGAATGCCGGTTTCCTTCTTGAAGGCGTTGGCCGCGTCGTCATTGCCGCCATAGTTGGCGGCGACGTTGTAGCCCGCGTCTTTGAGCGCTTTGCTGCAGGCGGCACCGATGCCGCGCGTTCCTCCAGTGACCAGAGCCACTCGTCCCATAGCGTCCTCCCTTGGCGCGCATTGGCGCCCGTTTCTTCCCAGTCAAAGTTGCGAGTGGGGCGGCGCTACGGCCACCCCACACGAAACGTCTACGCAGTCGTCAGCGGCGAACTAGTCGCGCTCGAGGCACATGGCGATACCCATGCCGCCGCCGATGCACAGCGTGGCCAAGCCCTTCTTGGCGTCGGCCTTCTGCATCTCGTGCAGCAGCGTCACCAGAACACGCGTGCCGGAGGCGCCGATGGGATGTCCGATGGCAATGGCGCCGCCATTGACGTTCACCTTGTCGGCGTTCCAGCCCATGTCTTTGTTGACGGCAAGAGCCTGGGCGGCAAAGGCCTCGTTGGCTTCGATCAGGTCGAGATCCGACGGCTTCCAGCCGGCCTTCTCCAGCGCCTTGCGGGAGGCGGGGATGGGCCCGGTGCCCATGATGGTCGGATCGACGCCAGACACCGCCCAGGAGGCGATGCGCGCGAGCGGCTTCAGACCACGCTTCTTGGCTTCCTCGGCCGACATCAGAACGACGGCGGCCGCGCCGTCATTGATGCCCGAGGCGTTGCCGGCGGTCACGGTGCCTTCCTTGTCGAAGGCGGGCCGCAACTTGCCGACATTCTCCATGGTCGCGCCTTCGCGGATGTACTCGTCGTCTTCCACGACCACGTCGCCCTTGCGGGTCTTGATGGTCACGGGGACGATCTCATCCTTGAACTTGCCGGCCTTCTTGGCGGCTTCGGCCTTGTTCTGGGAAGCGACGGCGAATTTGTCCTGCTCGTCGCGCGTGAGCTGCCACTGCTTGGCCACGTTCTCGGCGGTGTTGCCCATGTGATAGCCGTTGAAGGCCTCCCACAGACCGTCCTTGATCATTGAGTCGATGAACTCGACTGAGCCCATCTTCTGACCGTTCCGCAGATGCGCGACATGCGGGGCCATGCTCATGCTTTCCTGGCCGCCCGCGACAATGATTTCAGCATCGCCCGTGGCGATCTGCTGGGCGCCCAGCGCCACGGCGCGGAGGCCCGAACCGCAAACCTGGTTGACGCCCCAGGCGGTCGCCTCTTTGGGGACGCCCGCAGCCATGGCCGCCTGGCGCGCGGGATTCTGACCCTCGCCGGCAGTGAGCACCTGGCCCATGATCACTTCGTCGACGTCGGCGGCGTCGACGCCGGCGCGCTCCAGCGCCGCGCGAATGGCCACCTCGCCAAGCTTGTGCGCCGGCAAGCTCGACAGCGAGCCGTTGAAAGAACCGACCGGCGTCCGCGCCGCGCCGACGATCACTATTTCGTCTTTCATCCTGATCTCCATACCCTGGGGGACCCCAGGTCATACCTCAGCGATTTCCGGCTGGAAAGCCCGACGAAGGGTCACGTTAAGCCTCACGGCAAAGCTCTGGTGCTGCGCACAAGGAACGTGCTAGTCATCTTCGCAGGTGCGGCATAGAGTAGCCTCAGGACGGGGTCCGGGGCTTAGGAGCGAAAGACACGTGGCTAGGGACGCGGACCAAGAGAGCCGGCCGGTCATTATCAAGAAATACGCGAACCGCAGGCTCTACAATACCGATACAAGCACGTATGTGACGCTTGAGGACCTCGCCGAAATGGTGCGGGGCGAGCGCGACTTCGTGGTCTACGATGCGAAGACCGGCGAAGACCTCACGCATGCTGTCCTGACTCAGATCATCGTCGAGCAGGAAAGCAGAGGCACCAGTCTCCTACCCATCGGTTTCTTGCGCCAGCTGATCCGCTTCTATGGCGACAGCATGCAGAAGCTTGTGCCGAGCTATCTTGAGTTCAGCCTCGACTCGCTCACCAAGCAGCAGGAGCAGTATCGGCGCCGCTTCACGAACGCTTTCGGCAACGCGGCGTTTGATGCAATGCAAGAGCAGGTGCGAAAAAATTTCGACACCTTTGAGCGCGCGCTCGGCTTGTTCACGCCCTTCGGCGCCGATGCGGCCAATGCGCGCGGCGAGGGGGACGCCGAGGATTCCCAGCCGAAGCTCGCGGCGCCGTCCGGCAAGAAGCCCGGCGCGGACGAGATCGACACGCTCAAGGCCGAGCTTCAGGCCATGCAGCAGCGGCTCGAGAAGCTCTCCCGCGACTAGACTTTCACTTCTCGATTTTTGTCATTGCCCGGCTTGATCGGGCAATCCATTCCACTGGCCTCTCAACTTGCCAGGGCGCAACGGCATGGATGCCCGGATCAAGTCCGGGCATGACGAAATCAGATTTGCGGGAAGAGTCTTACGCGGCCTTGGCTGCGGTGTGCCGGCGCATATGCGCGGCCGTCAGGTCCGCTTCCACCAGCGCGCGGTCATGCGCGGTGTCGGCCAGCAGGTGGATATGCACCTCGTTGGCGCCGATCTTCGCGCCCGCATGACGCAGATGGGCAAGATTGAGCGAGATCGCGTCGTCCTTGGTGTCGCCGAAGGCCAGCGCCTCGCGGGTGCCGTCCTCGTGGCGGCGGACCAGGATGTAGTTGGCTTGGGGCAGGGCGGGGCAGCCCACCAGCGAATAGACGCTGTGGAGATAGCGGCGGCCCGACGCGCCACGCCAATAGTGGAACGCTTGGTCGAACGCGGCTTCCGCGCAGACCAGCGCAGGCTCCTCCGCCGGCCCCCAAGGGGCTGTCTCAGAAGCGTCTGCTTGGCTCGTCCACATGAAATCCCGTCCCGTTAACTTTGGCGACCTTAGAGGAAATGGGTTGACCGATGGCAAATACAAGACGCCTTCGATCACGTTTCTTCTATAGAACAAACAATGAACTCGCGCCCGGCGCCCGTCAAGCTTTTAAGTGTTACCAAAGGGTTAACGGGCCAGATCGGCGGCCTTCGCCTCGGCCAGAAGGCGGGCGGAGGCCGTCTCGATGGCCTCTTGCAGGCGGCTCAGAAATTCCGCCTTGGGGAGACCCGGCGGCAGCGGATCGAGGATCTCGACCACGATTTTCCCGGGCTTTCTCGCCCAACTGCGCCGGGCCCAGAAGACGCCGGAGTTGAGCGCCACGGGGACGCAAGGCACGTCGAGGGCGCTGTAGATCAGGGCGATGCCGGTCTTGTATTCCGGCGGCGCTCCCGGCGGGCGGCGTGTTCCTTCCGGGAACATTACGATTTCGCGCCCAGACGCGATTCGTTCCTTGGCCACGTGGAGCATGCGGCGCAAGCCCGCCGCGCCCTTGTCGCGGTCCACGGGGATCATGCCGAACTTGTAGGAGAACCAGCCGTGGAACGGGATCCAGAACAGCTCCCGCTTCATGAACAGGGCCGGGTCGTGGAACAGCGGGATGAGGGCGAAGGTCTCCCAGGCAGACTGGTGCTTGGAGGCGACCAGGAACGGCGGCTGGGGCAGCTTGTCGAGGCCGCGCACCTCGTAGTCCAGACCGACAATGTGCTTCAGGAGCCAAAGCTCGGTGCGCGCGTGCAGCTTCAGCGCCGCCATGGACCATTGGCGCGGCGCAAAGAAGAGCGGCGAGCACAGCACCACGAACGCCGCCGTGGTGAGGTAGAACAAGATGCCGAAGAGGATGGAGCGGAACATTGCCGGCCTGCCCTACGGTTCCGGCTCATCCTCGGGCGGCACCGAGGTGCCTTGCAAGGTCATGCGGGCGAGGTTGGTGGCCCATAGCCGTCCGAGCGCCGGCAGGTATTTCAGATATTCCGACAACAGGAGTCGCGTGGTGCCGGGATAGTGCCACCAACGCTCCACATGCACGTTGTTGTCGACGACGGGGTACGGGATGAGCGCTACGCCGGGAAGGGCGCGCTCGAGCTCGGCTAGCGCGCGGGGCAAATGGTAGTTGGACGTCACCACGATGATCGAGCTGTATTGGTTCAGTGTCACCCACTGAGCCGTCTCGGTGGCGTTGTCGATGGTGTTGCGCGCTTCCTTGTCGACATCGACACAGCAGGCGAAATACTGGTCGCCCTGGCTCGAGAGCTCCTTCAATTGCTCCAAGGTGGTGCCGCGATTGACGCCGGTAATCAGCACGCGCTTCGCTTTGCCCTGGCTGAGCAGCTTAATGGCTTCGTCGATGCGGGAGACGCCGCCGGTCAGCACGGTGATGCCGTCGGCTGGATGGGCCGGCTCGATCCGCTCACGGTCCACGCCGTTGGCGAAGACGATGAAGCCGATAATGAGCATCACGAGCAGCAGGATCGTGCCGTCGAAGAGCAGGCGGATAACGCCCATCAGGCCGGCAAAGCGCTGGAAGCGCCGCGGCCGGTCTTTCGGCTCCTCTTGCTCTCGTACCTCGACGTCGTCGCTCACCGCGCACCCCGAACCTGGCCTCGCGCGGCGCAGAATAGGCAAAATCGCCGCCGCACGATATCGGCTTCGACCTCGGGTTTCATGAAGATCACGCGTAGTTTTTGAGGACGCGGAAGACCCCGAAGCGCGAGGTAATCATGCACAGGGCCGCGACCACGACGACGATCCCCACCAGCAGGATATAGCCGCCGAGGTCGAGCTCGCCGGAGCCGAGCAGACGCCTTGTCTCGGCTTCGGTCACGGCGCCGCCGCCCAACAGATACATCAAGAAGGGCAGCAGCAAGAATGCAATGGCCGCGGCGAAGGCGCCCGCGAGGCCGGCACGCACGCCAAGCCCAAGAAAGTGCCGCTCGAACTCGGAGGCGATGAAGCGTTCGGTGGCGCCCACGAAATGCAGCACCTCGATGACCGCCCGGTTGGTGGCCATGGCGCTGCGCGTCGCCGAGACGATGACGGCGATGGTTGCCGCGGCGACCAGGCCGAGCACGGCGATGCCGCCGAGCGCGGTCGAACGGGTAATCAGCTTGATCTCGGATTGCCAGCGGCGGTGATCGTCGAGTGTCACGCCCTCGAAGTTCTGGTTGAGCGCGTTTTTGATGAGGTCGATATCGGGGGGGCTGGAGCGGTCGATCTCAACCGCGATGAGGCGCGGGATCGGCAACGCGGAAAGCGCCGCGGTCGAGCCGAGCCAGGGCTCGAGCAGCTTTGCCGAATCGTCGGCGCTCAAGGGTTTGACCCTGGTGACGCCTCTCTGCTTGGCGAGGAACAGGGCGACCAGCGTCATCTTCTTCTCGATGTCGGCGGTGTTGAGCGGATCGAGCTCGATGGTGATCTCGCTGGCGATGTCATCCACCCAGGCATTGGCCGACTGGTTGATCATGTAGACCCCGCCGGCGGTGAGGCAGGCGAGGAAGGTCATGATGGCGATCACTATGGTGAGCGCGTTGCCGGCGATGGAGGCGGCGGGGACGATCTGCTGGGACTTGGCCTGAAATTTCGGCGGCAGCTTTGCGGCAAGGCGCGGGGGCAGGACACCGGCGATGAGGCCGGTCCAGGGATAGTCCTTGATATCGTCGAGGACCGTCACGGGCCGCTGACCTGGAGCTGCCCTTCGTAGAGCATCAGGCGCGGCGCCTCGAGCTGCTCCATGAGGGCGTAGTCATGGGTGGCGATGATCACCGAGGTGCCGAGGCGGTTCAGTTCGACGAAAAGTCTGAGAAGCCGGTTGCCGATCGCCGGGTCCACGTTTCCGGTGGGCTCGTCGGCGAGCAGCAGCTCGGGCCGGCCGATGACCGCCCGGGCAATGGCCGCGCGCTGCTTCTCGCCGCCGGACAGGACCTCGGGATAGGCATGGATGCGGCTTCCGAGCCCCACCCAGTGCAGCAGGTCGGTCACGTCGTCGGCGTAGTCGCTCTCTTTTTTGCCCATGACGCGGAGGGGCAAGGCCACGTTCTCCCAAGTGGTGAGATGGTCGAGGAGACGGAAATCCTGGAAAACGATGCCGATCCGCCGCCTGAGGGCCGCTCGGCCGCTGGCCGGCAAATCCGCGATATTCTCACCAAAAACGAAGATTAGGCCCCGGCTGGGCCGAAGAGACATGAAAAGAAGGCGCAAAAGCGAGGTCTTTCCGGCTCCCGATGGTCCGGTCAGGAAGTGAAAGGACCCCGGAAGCACGTGAAAGGTGACATCGCGCAAGATTTCCGGGCCTGAGCCATAGCGTAGCCCGACATTGTCAAAGCGAATCACCCGTCTTCCTTGCGCCTCTTAACATTGCCCACCACGGGCTCTTTATGCTGAACTCTCCGTCCGGTATCAATGGAATAGGGCAACGGCATGGGGCGTCCCGCACAATCGTTGCGTAGCGGGCGATTGCGGCATTCAAAATGGCAACACTAATTATCTGTCCGGCTTGCGAAACGCGGTACCAGATCAAGGCGGCATTCCCACCTGAGGGGCGCAAGGTTCGTTGCGCCAAATGCGGCCATGTCTGGCAGGCACAGCCGGAGGGGGCCGAGGCGCAAGCCGCGGCTGCGCAGCCTGTCGCTGCCCCGAAGGCGGCACCTCCGCCTCCACCGCCTCAGGCCGCGCCTCCGCGTCCCGCGGCCCCGCCACCGCCACCGCGGCCTATGGCGCCACCGCCGCCGCCGGTCCAGGCCGCACCGCCGCCACCACCCCCTATGCCGGAGCGTGCGCCACCGCCGCCACCGCCACCACCGGATATGTATTCAGGGATGCCGCCGCCACGGGGCGATGCGGATTTCGGGACCGACGATGCGCTGGCGGATCAGGTCGCACGCATGAATGCGCAGGCCATGCCGCCACCGGAGCCCGAACCCGAGCCGGCGCCGGCCCCGAAGGGCGGCCTGTTCGGCAAGCTCATGGGCAAGGGCAAGAAGGCGCCCGAGGCGCCACCGCCACCGCCCGAGATGGCGCCACCGCCCGAGATGGCGCCGCCACCCGACAGGCAACCGCCGCCATCAAGCGACGCTTCATTCGATGCGTCCTTCGACGGCGGCTATGGGGACGAGTCCGACCCGGCCCTGGCCGATCCAGATCTGGTGGCCGCAGCCTTCGGCCAAGCGTCGCCCAAGGAGAAGAAAGCCAAGAAGCCGCTGCCCATCGTCGCCATCGGCTGGAGCATTCTCGGGGTGATTGTGCTCATCGTGCTGGGCCTGTTCACGCTCGCGCCCGCGACCACCGTCTCGATGCTGCCCGGTGCCGCTCACGTCTACTCGATGCTCGGCATGCCCATCGGCGCGCAAGGGCTCGCCTTCGAGGGCGTGCGCTATGGCTGGACCAATGACGGCGGCCAAACGGTGCTCGAGGTTCAGGGCAATGTGCGCAACACGAGCTCGTCCGCGATGGCCGTGCCGACCGTGATCATCGCCTTGCGCGACGAGAACGGCGAGGAGATCTCCGAATGGCAGACGGAGGTCGGTTCCGAGGAACTCGCCGCGGGCGAGGAGGCGCCGTTCCTGCGGCAGATCCCGTCGCCGCCGAGCAATGTCCGCAGTCTCAAGGTGCGTTTCGCCAAGGCAAACTAGGTATGGCGGAAAGCCCCGCGGCGGAGACCGTCAAGCCGCTGTTCAGCTCGCAAGAGATCGCGCGCCGCATCGATGCGCTGGCCGGCGATATCGCGGCGTGCGATCTGCACGATCCGCTCATCGTCGCGGTGCTCAAGGGCAGCTTCATGTTCGCCGCCGATCTGATCCGCGCGCTGCACGGGCACGGGCTGACGCCCGAGATCGACTTTGTCTTCCTGGCGAGCTACGGCGAAAGCACCACGGGCGGCGAGGTGAAGATCCTGCGCGACGTGACGAGCGCCATCGAAGGCCGCGATGTGGTGATCGTGGACGACATTCTCGACACAGGTCAGACGCTCGACTTCGCCAAGTCGCTAATTAAGAGCCGCGGCGCGCGCTCGGTCCGCGCCTGCATCCTGCTCGACAAGACCGCACGCCGGCAAGTCGACGTGACCGCGGACTTCACGGGGTTCGCCTGTCCCGACAAATTCGTGGTGGGCTACGGCATGGATCTCGGCCACCGTTATCGCGAGCTGCCCTTCATCGGCGTTGTGGAGAACAGCGCCTAGCGGTCCAGCACCAGACGAACCTCCACCAGGTTCGAGCGCACGCGCAAGACATAGAAGCCAAGCGTGGCGAGATGCGAGGGCATCAGCCAGCCGGACTCCGCGCCGTTGGAGATGATGAAGGGCCGGATGTTGAGCGAGGCGCGCAGCTGCTCTTCCAGCTCATCCCATAGGGCAGTGAGGCGGCGTTCCTCGATCACGTCGGCGAAGTCCACGCCTGCGGCGGTGAGCAGGCCGTAATAGGCGTAGAGCTGCCCGTAGGCGAACCAGAAGCGATCGTCGGCGCGGGTATCGAACCAGCCGCCGTTATAGTTCTCCGAGCGCTCGCGCAGGATCGCCGAGGTGGCGCCGATGTCGCTGGCGATGCGGTCGACGAACTGAAGGAGATTGTCGGCGCGGGCATCGAACACCGCCTCGCACTTTTCGAGGCGATCGTTGAACTTGTTCAGATCCTTGATGGCGGAGCGGTAGAAGCTCGGCGTCGGCGTCTTGGGCCCGAACGGACTCCAACCGAAATACCAGGTGGACTCGTCGAACTGAATGCTGCCGCGCGCCGTCTGCAAGTCGGCGTCGATCTGAGAGGTGCCGCGCACCCGTCCCAGCGTGTCGACGAGCTCGATGGTCGTGCGGCGGATCGCCTGGTTCACGCCGCGCTGAAAGGCGGCCTTGTTGTCGAAATAGGGCGTCTTGTCCCAATCGAGCCCAAACAGGCCGAGCTTGTAGAGCAGCATCGAGGAGATCCAGGCGTTCTGATTGACGTTGAAGTCGATCAGGTCCGCCGTGGCGTCGACCAGGAGCGAGCGCCGGCAGGTCTGGACCGCGGCGTCGGTCTCCTCCTCGGCTGCCTCGTCTGCGGTGATGATGCCGCCGCTCGGCGCCTTCGGTGCGGTCGCCGTCTCGACGTTGTGCTCATAGGCCTTTGCATAATCAGGGTCGAAGCCGTGCCAGGCCTGCGTCGTCCAGAAGAAATAGCCGTAGAGCCCGATCAGGCCGATCAGGAAAACGCCGAGCAGCACTTTCAGGATCACGCCGCGGTTCGTGAACCAGCGGCCGAGCCAGACGAACGGCCTCAGCACGAAAGCGACGGTGAGCCCAAGCCCGCGCCCGATGGCCTGGAAGGTCCGGGTGAAGAACTGCACGATGGAATTCAACATGGGGCGTTCTCCCGCGGCACCGGCTTTCCCCTATATAGGTCGTCATGCCGGGCCTTGTGCCGGGCATCCACGATTTTTTTTGGGATCCCGCCATCCTTTCGAGGCCCCGGCGCGTCATGCTGAGGTGCGAGCGTAAGCGAGCCTCGAAGCACGCGCCGGGCACCTCAGGATGACGTATTCGGATTAGAACGAGCGGATGAGCCGTTCCAGGTAGTCGAGCTCGAGCGTCGGGCGGGACGGGTCGCCGATCCTGCGGCGAAGCTCGTCCAGCACCTCGCGCGCCCGCTGGATGTCGATCTCGTCGGGCACTTGCACCGAAAGGCCGAGATCGGGGCGGTTGGAGCGGTCGGGCCGTCCGAGCGGGTCGCGGCCGTTGGAGCCGGGACCCTGACCCGCCTGCATCTCGCCGTTCTGCATCATCTGCTGCGCCATCTGCTCGGCGCCTTGGCGCATGCGGTCGAGCGCCAGGCTCTGGTTCTGGGTGGCGCTGTCGAGATTGCGCTCGCCGATGGCGTCCTCGGCGTCCTGCATGGCTTCCTTGGCGCCTTCGAACTGGTTGGGCGCGTCGCCGCCTTCCATTTGCATGCGGTCGATCAGGCTTTGCAGCTTGTCGCGCAGCGCCTCCTGGCGCTTCTGAAGTTCGCCGAGCGGGCCTTGCGGCTGGCCCTGCTGCTGGCCGAGCTGGGGCTGGCCGCCGCCCGGCGCGTCGCCCTGCCGGCCGGACTGGCCTTGCGCGCGCGCGCCGCTCTGGCCGCTCTGCGGCATCTGGTCGAAGAACGGCGTCATGCTCATGCCGGGACCGAAATCCATGGGCTGGCCGGGCGGGCTCACGTCGAACTGATCCTGCTGGCCGCCGCCTTGGCCCTGCCGCTGCTGGCGCTTCTCGGCAAAGGTGTCGTCGAGCAGCTTCTGCTGATCGGAGACCACCTCGTCGACGTCCTTCATCCTCTCCTGGGCGCGCTGCTGCTCTGCGTTCTCGGGGAAGTTTCCGGTCTGGAGGCGATCGAGAATGTCGTTCAGCTCCGACAGCATGCGCTCGGCCATCTCCTTGGAGCCGGCTTCCGCCAGGTCCTGGATGTTCTTGAGCATCTTGTCGAGGTCCTGCTGGGAGACGAGGTCGTCGCCGCTCTGCTGCTGAGCCTGCTCGGGCATGTTGCCCTTTTCCTGCTGCTGCGCGGCGAGCGCCTGGAGATAGCGGGAGAGCGCCTGGCGCAGCTCCTCGACCTTCTCCTTGATCTCTTCGGCCGATGCGTTCTCCTGAAGCGCCTTCATCAGCGCGTCCTGGGCGCTCTTCAGGTCGCGTTCGGCTTCGGGAAGGTCGCCTTCCTCGATGCGCAGCGCCGTGGACCAAAGCTGGTCGACCACGCTTCTCACCGCCTCTCGCGAGTCGTCATTCAAGAGGCGCCAATAGGAATTGCGTAAGGAGAGATAGACCGTGCGGTCGTCGATCACCTTCTCCTCGCCGATGGTGAGCGCGTCCAGCGCGCGCGCGACGATCGCAAGCTCGGCCGGATCGCGCACGAGCTTGCGCCGCTGCTCGATGACGGCCTTGGCGAGCGGCTTGGTGAAGGCGCGCTCGGGCAGTACGAAGGCGTAGGGCTCGCTCTCGCCCACTTGCTCCGCCTGGTCGCGTGCCGCGAGCGTCATGCGCACCTTCAGCCCGGCCCAGGGATGGGCGGTGAGATCTTGCGTGGCGCGCCCCTCGACCTTCTTGGCGTTGGTGCGGGGCAGCTGCAATTGCATGACGGGCGCGGCGAACAGCGGCTCCTGTTCGGCAAGATCGCCTTCCTCGACCTCGATGTCCTTGAGCGGCATTGGCGAGAAGGCCTGCTGCTCGTCTTCGGTGAGCGCGAAACGCGCCTCGGCGCTCGCCACGCCGTAATCGTCCAGGGCGCCGTATTCCAGCCGCAGCGCGCCACGCGGCGTGGTGGTGGGATCGCCCAACAGGCTGATCTGGGGGACGGCGTCCGCGATCATGGCGAACTGCCATTGGGCGACGGTCGACCCGCTGATGCGGACATCGGCGGTCTGCGCCTCCATCAGCCCGACATTGAATTCGACGAGGCCGGCGGCGGCGCTCGCTTTGGGCTCGATGGTCTTGGCCTCGCTGCCGTCTTCCTTGCTCACGGTGAGCGTCACGGTCTCGCCCTCCGGCGCATGGGTGCGCACGATGAGCTGGCTGCGTTGCGGCACCGAGAGCGCGCGGAAGGTTTCGGCGCCTTTGCCGACGCTCTCGCCGCCGTCCGCGAGAACGATAGGCGCCATGCCGGTATAGACCGGCGGGGTCACCCAGGCGTCCAATCTCAGAAGCGCCGCGGCGCCGCCGGCCGCGGGCGTGAACGCGGAGTCGAGGCGCGAACGCATGTCGCCGCCGGCCGCGATGAAGGCGGCGATCAGCGCCAGGAACAGCGCGGAGCGGATCGCGTATGGATCCTCCCGATCGGTACGCGGGGCAGGCCAAGAGGGTTTCAGCTTGGCGACGAGGCGCGCGAGGCGCTGACGGTGCAGCGTCCAAAGATGGGCGGTCTCTTCGCGCGGCGCGGTGCCGAGCGTGTCCTCATAGGATGAAGCGGGCCGGTGCTTGATCTCGGCGTCGCGCTCGAGACGCCTGAGCGCTTCGGCGCGGCTCGGCAGGGCGATCCTGACGAGCGGCAGGAAGGAGACGATCAGCGCCACGCCAAAAGCGCCGAGCAGGATCTTGTGCGCGAGGGGCGGCAGGAGGCTCCAGCCGCCGAGCAGCGTAAACACCAGGAAGCACGACACCACGACGAAGGGCCACAGCAGCCCCTCCCAGGCGCGCTCGGCGAAGAGCGCGAGCCAGCTCAGGCGTACGCGGGTCTCGAAGCGCTTCTTGAGCGCTTTGGCTTCCGCGGCGTCTTTGGTGCTGGTGCTGGAGCTTGTGGGTCTCGCCATGATCCGATTTTTCTAGCACAGGCTCGGCCCATGCCCAGATTACATCACGGTAATTTGGGGGTCCAAGCGGGCAAAATAGAGGCCTTTATGGGGGTGATTGCGGGTCAGAGCCAGTCGGGCAGGCGCTCGGCCGAAAGCATGTCCTCGTAGCTCGGCCGGGGCCGCGTCACGCAAAAGGCCTCGCCCGAGACCAGCACCTCGGGCACGAGCAGCCGGCTGTTATATTGGGAGGCCTGCACCGCGCCATAAGCGCCCGCGGTCATGATCGCGATCAGATCGCCCGCATGGAGTGCGGGCAGGGGCCTCGCGAGTGCCAGATAGTCGCCGGTCTCGCACACGGGGCCGACCACGTCGGTGATGCTCGTGAAGGTTTCCGGCGTGGCCTCGATCACCGGCAGAATTTGATGATAGGCCTCGTAGAGGGTTGGGCGGATGAGATCGTTCATGGCCGCATCGACGATGGTGAAGGTTTTGTCCGGGTCCGTCTTCACATAGAGCACGCGGGAAACGAGGATGCCGGCATTGCCGGCGATCATGCGGCCAGGCTCGAACAGGAGCCGCACGTCGAGAGCGCCCATCGCCTCATTCACGAGCCGTGCGTAGTCGGTGGGCAGAGGCGGCGCCGGCTCGTCGCTGCGATAGGGGATGCCGAGCCCGCCGCCGAGATTGACGAAGTCGATGGCGAAGCCGGCGTTGCGCAGCGTGCCGACGAGCTCGGTCAATAGGGCGAAGGCGTTTTTGAACGGCGCGAGATCGGTGATCTGGCTGCCGATATGCATATGCACGCCAACCGGCGCGATGCCGGGCAATGTAGCCGCCTGACGGTAGAGGGACAGCGCCTGCTCGAAGGGCACGCCGAACTTGTTCTCCGCGCGCCCCGTGGAGATCTTGTGGTGGGTTAGCGCATCCACGTCCGGGTTCACGCGGAAAGCGATGCGCGCGGTCAGACCTTTCCGCTCCGCCACCTCGCTCAGCGCGCGCAATTCAGGCTCCGACTCCACGTTGAAGGCGTAGATGCCGGCGTCCAGCGCGAACGCCATCTCCTCCTTGGTCTTGCCGACGCCGGAGAAGGCGATGCGCTCGCCCGGCACGCCGACCGCGAGCGCGCGGCGCAGCTCGCCCTCGGACACCACGTCCATGCCGGCGCCGAGATTGGCGAGCGTCTTAAGCACGCCGAGATTGGAGTTCGCCTTGATGGAGTAGCAGACGAGCGTGTCGGGCCGCGCTTCGAAGGCGCCCGTGAACACCTTGTAGTGCCGCTCAAGCGTCGCGGAGGAATAGCAATAGAACGGGGTCCCGACGGTGTCGGCCAACGCGCATAGGTCGACCTCCTCGGCGTGAAGCACATTTGCGTGGGACACGCCGCGCCGGTAGGCGAAATGGTGCATGAGAAGTTACAGGGTCTATTCGATCAAACGGTCGAGGATCGGCAAGCGGCGGTCCGGCGCCGTCGACATCTTGGTCGCCGGGTCAGCCTTCACTTCCGGCTGGCTCGGCTGCGGCCGGTCCAGCGAGCCGCGCCGCCCGCAGGCCGAAAGTCCGACGGCGGTTACCAGCGCCAGCGTTATCAGGATGCGCATAGCGCTTCCCATGGTCGTGCCCCTGTTGGTCAAGGCCATCTCCCGCGGCCCTTTCCCAACCCTTTTATCGCGAGAGGCCGTCCTTCTCCAAACGCTTTATCCACCGCCTCGCCTCCCGCCGCACGTTGGCAGGGGCGGTTCCGCCTTGGCTTTTGCGGCTTTTCGCCGACCGTGCGGGGTCGAGAACGGAAAAGACGTCCTGGGTGATCCGGGGCTCCACGGCCTGAAGCTCGGCAAGCGTCAATTTCTTGAGATCGGCGTTCTTTTCCTCGGCCATGGCCACGATTCGCCCGGTAATGTGGTGGGCCTCCCGGAAGGGCATATCCAGGGTCTGCACCAGCCAGTCGGCCAGGTCGGTGGCGGTGGAATATCCGCGGCCCGCCGCCTTCTTCATGGCCTTGGCGTCGATGTCGAGGTCGCCCACCATGCCGGCCATGGCGGCGAGGCCGAGCTTGAGCGCATCGAGCGCATCGAACACCGGCTCCTTGTCCTCCTGCATGTCCTTGGCATAGGCGAGCGGCAGGCCCTTCATCACCATGAGCAGCGCCTGGAAGGCGCCGGCAATGCGCCCGCTCTTGGCCCGCACCAACTCGGCCGCGTCCGGATTGCGTTTCTGCGGCATGATCGAGGAGCCCGTGGAGAACGCGTCCGACAGCCGCGCGAAGCCGAATTGCGGCGAGGTCCACAGCACGATCTCCTCGGCGAGCCGCGACAAATGCATGGCGGCGATGGCTGCGGCCGCCAAAGTCTCGAGCGCGAAGTCCCGGTCGGACACCGAATCGAGCGAATTCGCCGTCGGCCTATCGAAGTCCAGAGCCTTCGCCGTCATGTTCCGGTCGATGGGGAAGCTGGTGCCGGCGAGCGCCGCGGCGCCCAGCGGCGATTCATTGAGCCGCTTGGCCGCATCGTGAAAGCGGCCGCGGTCGCGGGCGAGCATTTCCACATAGGCGAGGCAGTGATGGCCGAAGGTGATGGGCTGGGCCGTCTGCAAATGGGTAAAGCCCGGCATGACCGTCGCGGCTTCTTCGAGCGCCAATTTCGCCAGCGCAAATTGAAGCGCAGCGAGCCCGGCCTCGACTACGGCGATCTCGTCGCGCACATAGAGCTTGAAGTCGGTGGCGACCTGGTCGTTGCGCGAACGCGCGGTGTGCAGCTTGCCGGCCACGGGGCCGATCAGCTCTTTCAGCCGGTGCTCGACGTTGAGATGAATATCCTCCAGCGCTCGCGTGAATTTGAAGTCGCCGGCCTCGATCTCGGCCAGAATTTGGTCGAGACCCTTCGTGATCTCGTCAGCCTCCGCGGACGAAACGATGCCGGTCGCCGCGAGCATGGCGACATGGGCCTTCGAGGCCTCTATGTCGTGGCGCCACAGCCGCTTGTCGAAGTCGATGGAGGCATTTATCTCCTCCATGATCTGAGAAGGGCTTGCGGCAAAGCGGCCACCCCACATGGTGTTGGTCATGATCGTCCGGCCTAGCAGGCAAAATTCGAAGAGGATGACGTGAACGCTTCCAACAAACGCAAGCACGCCGCGTCGCCGGCCAGGTATCTGATCGCCGCTGCGATCGCCGCGATTGCCGGGTTCGGCACGGTATATTTGCTTTTAGCCCCCTCTGACAATGGTTCGGGCTCGGTATCCGCCCCCTCCACGGCAGATAAGACCGGGGCCGCGAGCGGCGATGCGAGCCCGCTCAAAGGCCTGAACACGGGGGACATGGCCGCTTTTGTGGTACGGCCGAAGCCGGTCCCGCTGCCGGCGTTCAGCTTCGACGGTCCCGGCGGGGAGGGTCAGAGCGCGGCCGATCTCAAGGGCAAGGTGGTCCTCCTCAATATCTGGGCGACCTGGTGCGTGCCCTGCCGCGAGGAGATGCCCCAGCTCAACGCGCTCCAAGCAGAGCTCGGCGGGTCTGACTTCGAGGTGGTGGCGATCAATATCGACAAGGGCGGCGCGGAAAAGGCGAGGGACTTCTTGGAGGAGACCGGGGCGAAGGATCTCGCGCTCTATGCCGACCCCTCGGGCAAGCTCTTTGCCACGCTGAAAGTTGTCGGCATGCCGACCACGCTCCTGCTCAACCCGCAAGGCGAGGAGATGGGCCGGCTGGTTGGGCCCGCCGATTGGGCCTCGCCGGAGGCCAAGAAACTCATCGAAGCGGCGATCGCCGCCGCCGAAGGGTCGTCCTGATGATCGCCGAGCCGGAAGAGATCGTCCGGTACTGGTTCGAGCAGCTTTCGCCGAAGGCGTGGTATGGCGCGCCGGCAAGCGTCGATGCGGAGATCACGGCGCGGTTCGGCGAGACGTATGAGGCGTTGAAGGATGCCGTCCCGCCCGGTTGGCTCGACGGCCCTGAAGGCGTGCTCGCCGCGATCCTCGTGCTCGATCAGTTTCCCCGCAACATGTTCCGGGGCGCGCCCCAGGCCTTCGCCACGGACGCGCAAGCGCTCGCCTTGTCGATGCGCGCCATCGCCGAGGGCCTGGACATGAAGCTGCCGCCGGAAAAACGGTGCTTCGTCTACATCCCCTTCCAGCATTCGGAAGACTTGGCCGTGCAGAGGCGCTCGCTCGAACTGTTCACGGCACTCGGCAATCCGGAAAATCTCGACTTCGCCCGGAGACACGAAGCGATCATCGCGCGCTTCGGCCGCTTTCCCCATCGCAACGCGAGTCTCGGCCGGGAGTCGACGCCGGAGGAGGAAGCGTTCCTGAAGCAGCCGGGCTCGTCGTTCTGAACGCGCGCTACTGCACGGGCGAGACGGCGTCTTCCTCGAGATGGTAATTGTAGGAGCAGATCTCTTCCGCCGGCTTGTTGCACGGCGTGCCGGCCGTGGTGACATGCATGGTGCGCGTTTTGCCGCTCGATGAGAATTTGTAGCCCTTGACGAAGTCCTCGAAGACTTTGTCCCAGCCGTCGCCGTTCCAGAAATAGAGCTGCAGCATGCAGCCGTTCGGGTTGCACGCGGGGTTGGCGCCGCCCTCGCATTTGATCTTCGCGTAATCGGCGATCCAGTCGGAACCGCCGTCGGCGTTCAGGTCGTCGCCGCGGAGCGCCGCGGTCGTTTCAGGCTTGCCGCCTTGTGCGCGGCAGACTTCCGCGGCTTCCGCGATGGTCTCGGCGATCTCCTCGGGCGGGTCTTCGGCGTAGGCCACGGTCGCGCCGAACTGTGTCAGGCAGACGCAGAGAGCGGCGCCGAGAGCAAAGTGGCGGGACAGGATCAATTGGTGGCGCTGAACAGGATATCCGGAAGATCGGCCGTCTTGATCGGCTCGGTGATCTTGGCGAAGGACGGCGCATCCGGCGCTTCGGCCTTGCTGCGGCGTCCGCAGATCACTTCGCGCAGATGCGCGGGGCCGTCGGCGACCTTGGCTTGGAGCGCGAGGCCGTCGAGACTGGTGCCGAACAGGGACTTCCAGAAATAGCGATTGAAGCCGTTCTCCAGGAGCTGCGCGGCGCGGGCATTGCGCACCCGGGTCGACGGCTCGCCGAGCACCACGGCCACGAGCTTGCGGCCGTCGCGGGTGGCACTGACCACGATGTTGAATCCGGAATCGCAGATAAAGCCGGTCTTCATGCCGTCGGCGCCGGGAAAGCTGATCAGAAGGCCGTTATGGGTGCGCAGTTGCTTCGGCCCGACCTGCACATGGGTTTGCGCGAAGATGTCGGCATGCTCGGGGAACTCGATGATGAGCGCGCGGGCGAGGCGGGCGAGGTCGCGGGCGGTCGTATATTGATGCTCGTTGGGCAGACCGTGCGGGTTGGCGAACTGGGTGCTGGTCATGCCGAGCCGCTTGGCCGCCGCGTTCATGCGGGCGATGAAAGCCTCCTCGGAGCCGGCAACGGTCTCGGCCACCATGACGGCGACGTCGTTGGCCGATTTGACGATGATCACCTTGATTGCCGTCTCCAAATCGATGGACTTGCCGACGGGGAGGCCGAGCTTGGTGGGGGCCTGCTTCGCGGCGTTTTTCGTGCAAATCACCGGCGTGTCGGGTTTCACCTCGCCGTCCTTGAGTGCGTGGAAGGCGACATAGGCGGTCATCAGCTTGGTGAGGGAGGCGGGAAACCACGGCGCGTCGGGATCCTCGGAGTAGAAGACAGTGCCGTTATAGGGCTCGAAGACGAGGGCGGGGCTGGCTGCGGCGATCGACGGCGCCAAAAGGGCGATTCCGGCAAATAGGCTAAGAAAAGCGCGCCTCAGCATGAATCCCTCTTCCCCTCGAGTCGACGCATTGCGCCTGAAAGGCCGACCGTCGCCCCAGTGTGGGGACCGGCGGTCCAGGTTGCGAAATTGGTGGGCTCCCCTAGCCCCCGGCAGTCCACCCCAATAGTCACGCGAATTTCGACTGTTCCGTGACGGACGTGAAAAACTTTGGGCCGTCCGCCGGCAAAACTTTGCTGGACCCAGAATTGTCGGCCCTGCGGGAACAGTCGAATCGGTCGGAAAGCCACCGGTTCTGGCGCCAGACTAACGCGCCCATTCGGTTTCGCAACCCGTGGCGCGCGATTCGCCTGGGATGTCAGGACAGTTGCGCGACGATCCACTGAACGGCGGCCGGCAAGTCGGCGACCGTCGCCGTGGGGTGCGGGGCAAACCGGGTCTCGTCGCCGTCGCGGTATTTCCCGGTGCGCACGAGGAGCGCGCATCCGAAACCGGCGTGCAAGCTGCCCGCGACATCGGCCTCCGCGTCGTCGCCGACCATCACGGCCTCTGCGGGGGCGCAACCCATACTGGCAAGTGCGCTGCTGAAGAAATCCGGCGACGGCTTGCCGAGAACGGTCGCCTCTTTCCCGGTCGCGTATTCGAGTGCTGTGACGAACGCGCCCGCATCGAGGCTGAGCTTCCCGTCGTCGCCCTTGAAGGTGCGGTTCTTGGCGAGCGCCAGCAGGTCCGCGCCGTCGATCAGCGCGCGAAAGGCGCGGTTGAGATTGTCGTAGGTGAAGGCCTCGCCCGCATCGCCGACGACGACGGCGCGTCTCTCTTGTTTTGGAAGGCCGGCGAACTCCTCCTCGAGGTCGGGATGGACGAGAAGCTCGGGCGTGGCGTGGTGCTTCGAGAGCCAGGCCCGCGCGGCCTGGCCCGGCGTGAACAGCTCTTCGCCTGTGATCTCCAGTCCGAGCCCCGACAGGCGCGCGAGCAGCGCCTGTTTGGTCTTGGTGGTGGTGTTGGTCACGAAGCGAAGCGGCAGTCCCGCCGCGTGCAAGCGCGCGATCGCCTCGATGGCGCCGGGCAGCACATGGTCGCCCTCATAGACAACCCCCGCCAAATCGAGGAGCACGCCGCGGATCATGCGCTAGCCTTGCGCGCATGGCCGCGCCGATCAAGCGCGGACCTTCACACAATTCCCTTTGGCCGATTGGCTTGGCGTTGGGCGGACACGTTCAATAAGGTCGTCGAGAGATGAGCGCCCTTTTCGAAGAGCTCGACTATTGCCCGACGCCGATCGGGGCTTTGAGCCTGCGCCGGCGGCGCGACCTCAAGCTCGACGTGGATGTGTTCGAGATCAAGCTCGGAGATGAGTCCTTGATGTCGAGCCTGTTCACCGCGTCCGAGATCGCGCTGGCGCGGCTGGGGCTCGCGGCGCTGGGTGAAGGGAAGCCGCGCGATGTCGTGGTCGGCGGGCTTGGCCTCGGCTACACGGCTCAGGCCGTGCTGGAGAGTGACAACGTGCGTTCGCTCATCGTGGTGGATGCGCTTCAGCCGGTGATCGAATGGCACGAGAAGGGACTGTTGCCGCTCGGGCGGACCCTCGCGGACGATGCGCGCTGCAAATTGCTTCATGGCGATTTCTTCGCGCTCGCGGCCTCGGAGGCCGGCTTCGATCCGGAGGCGCCGGGGAGGACATTCGATGCGATCCTGATCGATATCGATCATTCGCCGGAAGCCTTGCTCGATGCGGGCAACGCATCCTTCTATCGGCCGGAAGGGCTTCGCCGGCTTGCCGCGCATCTTCGTCCTGGCGGGGTGTTCGGTCTGTGGTCGAACGATCGCCCCGACGCGGCCTTCACGGCGCGGCTCGGCGGTGTCTTTGCGAAGGCGCGCGCCGAACCGGTAACGTTCCACAATCCGCTCCAGGACCGGCCCTTCACCCAAACCGTCTACCTCGCGCAAACGCAAAGCTGGCCTGCATGACAGTCGGGATAGGCTCCCGCCCTAGTCCTCGGCGAACGCCTTCAGGCGCGCCAGGGCGTCGTCCCATTGGCGCGAGACGGTGTCGAGATAGTCGCGGACATCGTCGAGCGGTTTCGGCCTGAGCGAGAAATGGCTTTCGCGGCCGACACGGGTAGAGCGCACCATGCCTGCGTCTTCCAGCACGCGCAGATGCTTGGTCACCGCCTGGCGGGTGAGGTCGATGCCTTCGGTGAGCCGCGAGATCGATTGCGGTTCGCCGTTGGCGAGCTTGGCCAGCATGGCGAGCCGCGTCTCGTCGCCGAGCGCGGCGAAGATCGAGGCGTGGACCTTCGCGTCACGCGGCCGGTTGCGATGTCTGCTCGACATGGTTCTTGATGTTCCTGATCTGCGCGGCCCAGCCGCCTTCGTTCATGCGAAAGGCCTCGTCGCGGCGATGCGCCGGGATCTTATCGAAGCCCGACTCGACGACGCACACATTGGTTCCCGCCTTCGTCTCGGTGAGCGTGAACTCAACGAGCGTCGGCGTCTCTTGCGAATAGTCCTGATCGGGATCGATCGCGTAGGGATGCCAGGTAAAGGAGAAGTAGTGCTCGGGCTCGAGCTTTTTCACGATCACTTCCATGACCACGTGCTCGAAACCGGGATGGGTGATCCTTCCGCGCGTGGTCTCGCCGGGCACGAACGGTCCTTCCAGATTCACGTGGAACCACGTGCTAAATTCCGTGTGGTCGGTCAGCGCCTTCCATACGCGCGAGACCGGCGCCTTGATCTCGATTTCCTTTTCAATGCGGTCTGAAGACATACGCAACCTCCTGGTTGCCTATGCTTGTAAGGCAAGCCGCAGAAAAGCGCAACCACTTAGTTGCGCTTAGGCCAATCTTTTCTGTATGAGGATCGCGCGGAGGTCGTTGACGTTGGTCATGGTCGGCCCGGTCTCGAGCAGATCGCCGATCCCTTTGAAGAACGTGTAAGGGTCGTTGTCGGCGAGCATGGCCTTTGGGTTCAAGCTGGCCTCTTCCGCGCGCTTCAGGGTGTCCGGATAGATCAGCGCACCGGCATTGTCCTCCGAGCCGTCGACGCCGTCGGTATCGCCGGCGAGCGCATAGATGTCCGGGAGCCCGTCGAGTGCGATGGCGAGCGCGAGCAGGAACTCGGTGTTGCGGCCGCCCTTGCCTTTGCCTTTGAGCGTGATGGTGGTCTCGCCGCCCGAGATCAGCACGCATGGCGGCTGTTCGGGTTGCCCGCGCATCGCACACTGCCGCGCGATCCCCGCATGGACCAGCGCCACGTCGCGGGATTCGCCTTCGATCGAGTCGCCCAAGATGACCGGCGTCACGCCGGCTGCGCGGGCGACGTGCGCTGCGGCTTCGAGCGAAGCTTGCGGCGTGGCGATCATGATGTTCTCGACGCGCTCGAAACAGGGATCGCCGGGCTTCGGCGTCTCATCCGCCGCGTCAAGCGCGCGCCTGACATTCGCCGGCAAATCGAGATCGTACTTCTCGATGATGCCGATCGCGTCCGCCTTGGTCGAAGGATCGGGGACTGTGGGTCCGGAGGCGATGATCGAGGGATCGTCGCCCGGCACGTCGGAGATCATCAGCGCCACCACGCGCGCCGGATAGGCGGCCTTCGCGAGCCTGCCGCCTTTGATCGCGGAGAGATGCTTCCGCACCGTGTTCATTTCGGAGATGGTGGCGCCGCTTGCGAGCAGAGCCTTGTTGACCGCCTGCTTGTCCTCCAGCGTGATGCCCTCGGCCGGCATCGCCAGGAGCGCCGAACCGCCGCCTGAGATCAGGCAGAGCACGAGATCGTCCTTGGTCAGCCCTTGCACCAGCTCGAAGATGCGCTGCGCCGCCGCGCGGCCCGCTTCGTCGGGCACGGGATGGGCGGCCTCGACAACTTCGAGCCGGTCGGTGGGCAGGCGATAGCCGTAGCGGGTGACCACGAGCCCCTCGAGCGGGCCGTCCCACGCGTCTTCGAGCGCCTTGGCCATGGCGCCGGAGGCCTTGCCGGCACCGATGATGACGGTGCGGCCCTTGGGCTTCGGCGGCAGATGGGCGGGCACGCAAACCGACGGCAACGCGACGTCCACGCCCGCCTTGAACATGGCTTTGAGTAGGTCTTCTGGCCTCATCCGCTTACCGAACTCCCCCCTTTTGAGTAGCGCCAGAAACCTGCACAGACGATTGCCATAAGGCAAGTGAATGAATACGGTGCGCCTTCCTTTTTGCGGGCATTTCGGTGTCCGGCGTACCAATAAAGCTGGGGGCAAGCGTCCAATGCCAGAAGGCTCAAACGAACAACACAAGAAGCCGAAATCCGATATCGAGATCAGCCAAGCCGCGGTCATGCAGCCGATCCTCGATGTGGCCAAGGAGAAGCTCGGCATCGAGGCCGAGGACTTGATTCCCTACGGCCATTACAAGGCGAAGGTCTCCCTCGACTACATCGACAGCCTCAAGAACAAGCCCGACGGCAAGCTGATCTTGGTCACCGCGATCACGCCGACGCCTGCCGGCGAGGGCAAGACCACGACCACTGTGGGCCTCGGCGATGCGCTGAATAAGATCGGCAAGAAGGCGATGATCTGCGTGCGCGAGCCGAGCCTCGGCCCGTGCTTCGGCATGAAGGGCGGCGCGGCCGGCGGCGGCTACGCGCAAGTGGTGCCCATGGAGGACATCAACCTCCACTTCACCGGCGATTTCCATGCCATCGGCGCGGCCAACAACCTGCTCGCGGCGATGATCGACAACCACATCTATTGGGGCAACAAGCTCGACATCGATGCGCGCCGTGTGAGTTGGCGCCGCGCCGTGGACATGAACGACCGCGCGCTTCGCGCCATCGTCACCTCGCTCGGCGGGGTCTCGAATGGGTTCCCGCGCGAGGCGGGCTTCGACATCACCGTCGCCTCCGAGGTCATGGCCATCTTCTGCCTGGCGAAGGATTTGGCCGACCTTCAGCGGCGTTTAGGGCAGATCCAGGTCGGCGAGACGCGCGAGAAGAAGGCGGTGACCGCGAAAGAGCTGTCCGCCGCGGGCGCCATGGCGGCGCTGCTGAAGGACGCGCTGGCGCCGAACCTGGTGCAGACGCTCGAGAACAATCCGGCGTTCATCCACGGCGGACCGTTCGCCAATATCGCTCACGGCTGCAACACGGTGATCGCCACCAAGGCGGCGCTCAAGCTTTCCGACTATGTGGTGACGGAGGCCGGCTTCGGCGCCGATCTCGGCGCGGAGAAATTCTTCGACATCAAGTGCCGCAAGGCGGGGCTCAAGCCTGATTGCGTGGTGATCGTCGCCACCATCCGCGCGCTCAAGATGCATGGGGGCGTGGCCAAGGACGATCTGAAGAAAGAGAACCTCGAGGCGCTGGAGAAGGGCTTCGCCAATCTCGAGAAGCACATCGAGAACGTGCGCAAATACAACGTGCCCGTGGTCGTGGCCGCGAACCGCTTCTCGTCCGACACCGACGACGAGATCGCGCTCTTGAAGCGCCTATGCTCCACGGCCAGCACCGAGTGCGTCATGGCCGATCATTGGGCGCTTGGCGGTGCGGGCGCGGAGGACCTGGCGGAGACCGTGGTCAAGACCATCGACACCAAGCCGTCGGACTTCCAGCCGCTCTACCCGGATGACATGTCGCTGTGGGACAAGACGCGCACCATCGCCCAGGAGATCTACGGCGCGGAGGACATCACCGCCCCCAAACCGGTGCGCGACAAGTTCGCGGACCTGGAGAAGGCCGGGTTCGGCAAGTTCCCGATCTGCGTGGCCAAGACCCAGTACAGCTTCACCACCAACCCGGACGCCAAGGGCGTGCCGCTCGGCCATACCATCCCCATCCGGGAGGTCAGATTGTCGGCCGGCGCGGAATTCGTGGTGGTGATCTGCGGGGACATCATGACCATGCCCGGCCTGCCGCGTGTGCCGGCCGCCAATAGCATTGAACTTGCGTCGGATGGCCGCATTAGCGGTTTGTTCTAGTCAAGCAAAAGGGTTGCCAGGCGCACGGCCTGAGGCTACCACCTTGCCCAAGCGCGAGGCATAGGTCCGCCTAGGACCTAGGCAGCCCAGAATCCCTTAGGAGAGGACACCATGTCTGGAGCCAGACGGCCGGGCCGTAACTTTCTATTTGTGCCGGGACCAACCAATGTTCCCGCGCGAATTCTGCGGGCCATGCACGTTCCGATGGAAGACCATCGCTCGTCCGATTTCCCGAAGCTGACCCTGCCGCTCTACGAGGACATGAAGAAGGTCTTCCAGACCAAGGACGGCCAGGTCGTGATCTTCCCGTCCAGCGGCACCGGCGCCTGGGAAGCCTCGCTCACCAATACCCGTTCGCCGGGCGACAAGCTGCTCGCCCCGCGCTTCGGCCAGTTCAGCCATCTGTGGATCGATCTCGCCCGCCGTCATGGGCTCGAGGTGATCGTGCAGGAGGAAGAATGGGGCACCGGCGCCTCACCTGAGCGGATCGAGGAGGCGCTGCGCGCCGACAAGACCCACGAGATCAAGGGCGTGATGGTGGTCCACAACGAGACCGCCACGGGCGTCACCTCCGACATCGCCGCGGTGCGCCGCGCCATCGACGCCGCGGGTCATCCGGCGCTGCTCTATGTGGACGGTGTCAGCTCCATCGCCAGCATCGATTTCCGCTTCGACGAGTGGGGCGTGGACCTCGCCATCACCGGCTCGCAAAAAGGCATGATGCTGCCCGCGGGTCTCGGCATCGTCTGCGTGAGCCAGAAGGCTCTGGCGCAGATGGCCGACGCCAAGTGCACGAAGGCCTATTTCGATTTCGCCGATCATTTCCGCACCAATCCGGGCGGCTACTTCCCGTACACGCCTTCGCTGCCGTTGCTTTACGGTCTGCGTGAGTCTCTCGCCATCCTGTTCGAGGAAGGGCTGGAGAACGTGTTCGCGCGTCATCGCCATCTGGCCAACGGCACGCGCGCCGCAGTCGAGGCGTGGGGGCTCGAGCTCTGCGCCAAGGAGCCCAAGTGGTACTCCGACACGGTGAGCGCGATCATGGTGCCGGAAGGCTTCAACGGCGCCGATGTCATCGACCGCGCCTATCGCCGCTACGACCTGGCGCTCGGCGCCGGTCTGTCGCAGATGGCGGGCAAGCTGTTCCGCATCGGCCATCTCGGCGACCTTAACGAGCTGATGCTGCTCGGCGCCCTCGCCGGCGCCGAAATGTCCATGCGCGACGTCGGCATCGAGGTCGTGCCCGGTTCGGGCGTGGCGGCGGCGCAAGAGCGTTTCCGTGGAGGCGCTGGCGAACAGCGCATGGCCGCGGAGTAAGAGGCCAGGCACTCAACGCAAGGCCAGGACGAACGCCGACCGGCGCGAGCGGCCTTGCGCCGGAGAGGTTTCAATGTGGGGAGTGACCCCGCGGACGTAAGGAGAAGGGGGAGGTTCAGTGGAGCACGCGATCGTCTTCCTCGATCGAGAGTCGGTGGGCGCCAATGTACGCAAGCCGGACTTTCCGCATACCTATACAGAGTACCAGTCGACCTGGACCCCTGAGGACATCGTCGACCGCCTCAAGGACGCGACCATCGCCCTCATCAACAAGGTGCCGATGCGCGCCGAGGTGCTGAAGCAGTTGCCCAAGCTGAAGCTGATCGCCGTGGCCGCGACCGGCACCGACGTTGTGGACAAGGCTTATTGCAAAGAAAACGGCATCACCGTCGTCAATATCCGCAACTACGCCTTCAACACCGTGCCGGAGCACGTCATCGCGCTGATGTTCGCGCTGCGCCGGAACCTGCTGGCCTATGTGCAAGACGTCAAGAACGGGCGCTGGGCGGAAGTCGATCAGTTCTGCTTCTTCGATCACCCGATCCGCGACATCGCCGGGTCGACCATGGGTGTTGTCGGCTATGGCGCCATCGGCAAGGAAGTGGCCAAGCGCGCCAAGTGTCTCGGCATGAAGATCCTGCCCTATGACGTGTTTCCGCAAGAGGGCCTCGTGGATCTCGAGACGGTGCTCAAGGAGAGCGACGTCATCACGCTGCATTGCCCGCTCACGCCCGAGACCCAGAACATGATCGGCGCCAAAGAGTTCAAGATGATGAAGCCGACATCGATCCTCATCAATACGGCGCGGGGCGGGCTCGTCGACGAGGCGGCGCTGGCCGCGGCGCTGAAGGCCGGCACGATCGCCGGCGCCGGTTTCGACGTGCTCACCAAGGAGCCGCCGAAGGAAGGCAATATCCTGCTCGATCTCGACATGCCGAACTTCATCGTCACGCCGCATGTGGCGTGGGCGAGCCGTGAGGCCATGCAGATCCTGGCCGATCAACTGATCGACAACATCGAGGCGTTCGTCGCGGACAAACCGCAGAACGTCGTCGTTTAGCTTTTAGGGGCGACCGCCATGAAGAAACTGCTGTTCCTGTTCGATACCGACGAGATGCCGAGCGTGTTCGACACGGTCGTCGGCTATGACGGCGGCGCCGACCGCGTCACCGGCTATGCGAACGTGACGCCCGACAATGTGGGCGCGCTGGTCGACGGGACCATCTACACCCGTGGCGGCAAGGACAAGCAGAACACGGCGATCTTCGTCGGCGGCGGCAACATGGCCAAGGGCGAGGCGCTGTTCGAGAAGGTGAAGAAGAGCTTCTTCGGCCCGTTCCGCGTTTCGGTGATGCTCGATTCCAACGGCTCGAACACGACGGCGGCGGCCGGGGTGGCGCTGCTCGCCAAGGCGAAGCCGCTCAAGGGCAAGAAGGCCGTCGTGCTCGCGGGCACCGGGCCGGTCGGCATGCGCGCCGCGGGCTTCCTCGGCATGGAAGGCGCCGACGTCACCATCACCTCGCGCACCAAGGAGCGCGCGGAAGAAGCCGCCAAGGTCATCGAGAAGCGCTTCGGCATCAAGGTTTCGGGTGCGGCCGGCGCGACCGACGAGGAGCGTGCCGCGGCCGTCAAGGACGCCAATATCGTCTATTCGGCCGGCGCCATCGGGGTGCAGCTGCTGCCCAAGTCCGCCTGGGAGAACAACCCCAATATCGAGCTTCTGGCCGACGTGAACGCGCAGCCCCCGCTCGGCGTTGAAGGAATCGAGGCGACCGACAAGGGCAAGGACTATAACGGCAAGCTCGCGTTCGGCGCGCTCGGTATCGGCGGACTCAAACTGAAACTTCACCGTGAATGCATCGCCAAGCTGTTCGAGAGCTCCGAGGGCGTCTACGACGCGGAGGAGATCTACGCGCTCGCCAAGAAGATGGCCTAGATGACCGAGATCAAGGACACCGCGATCGAACCGTTCCTCGATGCGCTTGCATCGAGCGGCGCGACGCCCGGCGGCGGCAGCGCGGCCGCGATCATGGGCGGCATGGGCGCGGCCTTGGTCAGCATGGTCTGCAACCTCACCATCGGCAAAAAGAAATACGCCGAGGTCGAGGGCGATATGAAGGACCTCCTGGCCAAGGCGGAAGATTTGCGGAACCGCCTTACCGGGATGATCCAGGAGGACGTGCGCGCCTTCGATACGGTGATGGCGGCCTATGGCATGCCGAAGGAGACGGACTCGGAAAAGGCGGCGCGGACCGAAACCATCCAGGCGGCCCTGAAGCAAGCCACCGAAGTGCCCATGGGTTGCTGCCACCTGGCGCGGGAGGTTATCGATCTGGCGTTGACGGCCTCCGAAAAGGGCAACCTCAACGTGATTTCCGACGCCGGTGTTGGCGTGCTGGCGGCTTATGCTGCGCTGCGAAGTGCGGCGCTAAATGTCTACATCAATGCGAAAATGATCTCGGACAAGAGCTTCGTGGACGCTAAGCTGGGCGAACTAGAGGGCCTTCTTGACGGTGCAGAGGCCGCGACCGAGAAGGCATATGACATCGTAAAGGGCAAGGTGAGCTGAGGCCTTTCGGCACCGGCTCTCACACAAACGATAGCCCGCCGAAGAGACTAGGAAGGGAGGAACGACGTGGACGTTCACGAGTATCAAGCGAAAGAACTTCTGGGTAGCTTCGGCGTGCCGGTGCCGAAAGGCGCCGTGGCCTTTAGCCCCGATCAGGCCGTGTATGCGGCGACCGAACTCGGCGGCTGGAGCTGGGCGGTCAAGGCGCAGATTCATGCAGGTGCGCGCGGCAAGGCCGGCGGCATCAAGATCTGCAAGACCTATCACGAGGTGCGCGAGGCGGCGCAGGGCATGCTCGGCAAGCGTCTGGTCACGCACCAGACAGGCCCCGAGGGCAAACCCGTGCAGCGCGTCTATATCGAGGTGGCCGAGCCCTTCGATCGCGAGCTGTATCTCGGCTACGTGCTCGACCGTAAGGCCGAGCGTATCCGGGTCATCGCCTCGCAGCAGGGCGGCATGGAGATCGAGGAGATCGCCAAGACCGATCCCGACGCCATTCTGCAGGTTATCGTCGAGCCTGCCGTCGGCCTTCAGGCCTTCCAGGCGCGCGAGCTCGCCTTCCAGCTCGGCTTGAGCATCAAGCAGGCGCAGAGCGCCGTGTCGACGATCATGAACGCCTATCGTGCGTTCCGCGATAGCGACGCCCAGATGCTTGAGATCAATCCGCTGGTGGTGACCAAGGACGATCGCGTGCTGGCGCTCGACGCCAAGATGTCGTTCGACGACAACGCGCTGTTCCGCCGCCACAACGTCGCCGACATGCACGATCCTTCGCAGCAGGATCCGCGCGAGGCGCAGGCCGCGGAGCACAACCTCAACTATATCGGTCTCGATGGCGAGATCGGCTGCATCGTGAACGGTGCGGGCCTCGCCATGGCGACCATGGACATGATCAAGCACGCAGGCGGCGAGCCGGCGAACTTCCTCGACGTGGGCGGCGGCGCTTCGCCGGACCGCATCGAGACGGCGATGAAGCTCGTGGCGTCCGACGAGAAAGTGAAAGCCATCCTGGTGAACATCTTCGCCGGCATCAATCGCTGCGACTGGGTGGCCAAGGGCGTGGTTCAGGCCTGCGGGAACTTGGACGTCAAGGTGCCGCTCGTCGTGCGCTTGGCGGGTACCAATGTCGAAGAGGGCCGCAAGATCCTGGCCGACAGCGGGCTCAAGCTGATCACCGCCGAGACCTTGGCCGAAGCGGCCGAGAAAGCGGTGGCGGCGTGCCAAGGCAAGTTGCGGGCGGCGTAAAGCAGGTCATCGGAGAAAAAACGTAATGAGCATTCTGATCGACGAAAAAACACCGGTGATCGTCCAGGGCATGACCGGCGACAAGGGCACCTTCCACGCGAAGGAGATGATCGAGTACGGCACCAACGTGGTCGGCGGCGTGACGCCGGGCAAGGGTGGCGGCCGGCATCTCGACCGCCCGCTGTTCAACACCGTGAAGGAAGCCGTCAAGGAGACGGGCGCGGAAGCCTCCATCACCTTCGTGGCGCCGGCGTTCTGCTCCGACGCCATCATGGAATCGGCGGATGCGGGCATCAAGCTCGTGTGCTCGATCACCGACGGCATTCCGGCGCAGGACATGATGCGGGTGAAGCGCTATTTGATGCGCTATCCGCGCGACCAGCGGACCATGATGGTCGGCCCGAACTGTGCGGGCATCATCAGCCCGGGCAAGGCCATGCTCGGCATCATGCCGGGACATATCTATCTGCAAGGCAAGGTCGGCGTGATCTCGCGTTCCGGCACGCTCGGCTACGAGGCGGCCGCGCAGATGAAGGCGCACGGGATCGGCATCTCGACCTCCGTCGGCATCGGCGGCGACCCGATCAACGGCTCGTCCTTCCTGGATCACCTCGCCCTGTTCGAGGAAGATCCGGAGACCGCAGCCGTGCTGATGATCGGCGAGATCGGCGGCCCGCAGGAAGCCGAAGCCTCCGCCTGGATCAAGGACAACATGTCGAAGCCGGTCATCGGCTTCGTCGCCGGCCTGACTGCGCCCAAGGGGCGCCGCATGGGCCATGCCGGCGCCATCATCTCGGCAACCGGCGACAGTGCCGCCGAGAAGGCTGAGATCATGCGCTCGTGCGGGCTCACGGTTGCGCCCAATCCGAGCGAATTCGGCTCGACCGTGGCGCAGGTGCTTGGGGCTTAGGGGAGGCGCCGGGCGGCGACGCCCGGCCGTTCCCGGAAGCTAAAGGTTGCCGGTGGAGTTTATGGCTCCACCGCGCCTCTCTTTGCGGCGGTGCTGGCGATCAAGGGATAACTAAAGATGCCGGGCAGGCGGGGGCGCCCGGCCGGACCCACTCAAAGCCGATCGGTGCGATCGGAGTGCCAGCGTTGTCATGAACGAGGAGCTGAGAGAGTCGGAGCTTGAGGCCGAGGCGGGTGCGCCCCCTCTGATCGGCGGAATCTCATCCAGAGATGCCGCCGATATTCTCTTCGACCTCCTCATGGACGTGGTCCGCCGGCACCAGCCGGAGCTCGAGGCGGTGTTCGCCGGCGGCGCCAACATTTCCGGTTTCTCGCCGGAGCTGATGGCGAGGGCCCTGCAGGCCCAGGGCATCTGGTTCCAGCTTCTGTCCATCGCCGATCAGAACGCGGCCATGCGCCGCCGCCGCCATATCGAGCGCGAACGGGGGCGCGAGTCCTTGCGCGGAACCTTCGACCATGTGCTGGCCGACGCGGTGGATGAGGGCATTTCGCCCAAGGAGATCGAGGATCTCTTGCGGTCCTTGCGCATCCGTCCCGTCATCACCGCGCATCCCACGGAGTCGAAGCGCGTCACGGTGCTGGAGAAGTACCGCAAGATCTATCTGCTCCTGCGCGAGCTCGAGGGCGCGCGGTGGACGGAGCGGGAGCGCGGCGCGATCCTCGCCGACATCCGCGATCAGATCGAGCTCGTGTGGATGACCGGCGAGCTCCATCTGGAGAAACCCACGGTCGAGCACGAAGTGCTGCGCGGGCTCCATTTCTTCGACGAGACGCTGTTCGAGAAGGCGCCGGAGATGATGGCGCTGCTCGACGGCGCGCTCAAGCGCAACTATCCCGATCAGCAGTTCGAGCTGCCGCCTTTCTTCCAGTTCGGCTCGTGGATCGGCGGCGACCGGGACGGCAATCCTCACGTCACCACGAGCGTGACCGGCTGGACGCTGCGCCAGAACGCGCTTGCGGCGCTCCGTCACTATCGGGAGCGCATCGTGGCGCTCGCGCGCGCTCTGTCGATTACCGAACGCGCGCTGCCTGTGCCCCAAGGTTTTCGCAAAGAGCTGGAGCATGCCCTCAACATGAGCGGCGACCAGCAGATTATCGCCCAGCGCAATCCCGGCGAGCCCTACCGGCAGTTCCTCACCTGCATCTTGCGCAAGCTCGATGCCACCACGCGCCGGGCGGAAGGTCAGGAGCTCGATCTCGGCACGCCGCATTACGCCAACGCCGATGAGTTGATCCACGAATTGCGCCTGGTGGAACGCGCGCTGGAAGAGGCGAACAGCCCCGGTATCGCCGCCGACCTGGTGCGTCCCGTACGGCGCGCCGTGGAGCTGTTCCGCTTCTCGACCGTGCGCCTCGATCTCCGCGAGAACACCACGCGCACGACCCAGGCCCTGCAATCCTTGTGGTGGGCCGGCACCGGCCATGGGGAAGGCAATCCGCCGGAGCTCGGCAGCCGCGAGTGGCGCACCTGGCTGCTACACGAGCTGACGCGCCCGCTCACCACGGAACGCGTGATCGAAGCGCTGCCGGCGGAGACCACAGAGCTGATCGCCATGTTCGCTCAGGCCGCCGAAATCCGCCGCGGGCTCGACCGCGATGCCTTCGGCTCGTTCATTCTGTCGATGACGCGCTCGGTCGACGACATTCTCGGCGGCTATCTGCTTGCCAAGGAAGGCGGTCTGTTCCTCGACACGGCGGGCACGGAGATTTGCGCCATGCCGATCGTGCCGCTGTTCGAGACCATCGACGATTTGCGCGCCGCGCCCGCCATCATGCGCGAGGCGCTCGCCATCCCCCTCATCCGCCGCTCCACCCATTGGCAGGGCGGTCTGCAAGAGGTGATGATCGGCTATTCCGACTCCAACAAGGATGGCGGCTTCGTCGCCTCCAACTGGGAACTGGCCAAGGCGCAAGTCAGCCTCACCCTTGTAGGCGAGGAAACGGGCACGGCGATCGCGTTCTTCCACGGCCGCGGCGGCTCGGTGAGCAGAGGCGGTGCGCCCACCGGCCGCGCCATCGCGGCCCAGCCTGCCGGCTCCATCCGCGGCCGCTTCCGGGTCACCGAGCAGGGCGAGGTGGTCTCCTATAAATACGCCAACAAGGGCACGTCGCTCTATCAGATGGAGCTGCTCGCATCGTCCGTGTTGGAGCATGCCTTGAAGTCGGAACGGGAGCGGGCGCTTCGGCCGAGCCGCGAGTTCGACGACGCCATGGAGGCTTTGGCGGGCGCGTCCCGGGCCGCCTATACGGGGCTCATCACCCACCCGGACCTCGTCACCTATTTCCAGGCGGCGAGCCCGCTCGAAGAAATCTCGATGCTCAATATCGGCTCGCGGCCGGCGCGGCGCTTCGGCGCGAACTCGCTGAAGGACCTGCGGGCGATCCCTTGGGTGTTCGCCTGGGCTCAGAACCGGCATCTCATCACGGGCTGGTATGGGGTGGGCAGCGCGCTTCAGAACATGCTCGAGGTCCGCGGCGACAAGGGCGCGGACCTCCTTGACCGGATGTTCAAGGAGTCCCGGTTGTTCCGTCTGATCATCGACGAGGTGGAGAAGATTCTGGCCGTCGTGGACCTTGAAATTGCCAGCGATTACGCGGGGTTAGTCTCCGACGAGAAGGTCCGTGATACCATCTTCGCCCTGATCGAGAAGGAGCTTGCGCTCACCGCCAAGATGGTGCTGAAAGTGTCCGGAAGCGCTTCGCCCGCGGAGCGCTTCCCACAATTCCGCGCCTCTCTGGCCGAGAGGCTCCCCACCATCAACGAGGTCAACCGGGAGCAGGTCGAGCTGCTCCGCCGATTTAGAGCGAGCGACAACGACCAGGAGCGCGAAGCGTTCAAATCGGCATTGCTGCTTTCCATCAACACCGTTGCCGCCGGTCTCGGCGCGACAGGTTAAACCAGGAGGGACCGTAGAATGAGCTTTACCCTGATCCAGCAGGCGACTCCGCGCCTTCACCGTTCGGAGCTGGCCGTGCCCGGCTCCAATCCGTCGCTGTTCGAGAAGGCGGCCAAGGGCGGCGCCGACGTCATCTTCCTCGATCTCGAGGACGCCGTTGCCCCCGACGACAAGGAGCAGGCCCGCAAGAACATCATCCAGGGTCTCAACGATATCGATTGGGGCAATAAGACCATGATGATCCGCATCAACGGTCTCGACACCCATTATGCGTATCGCGACGTGGTCGACGTGCTGGAGAACTGCCCGCGCCTCGACATGATCCTGATCCCCAAGGTCGGCGTGCCGCAGGACGTTTACGCCATCGACATGCTCGTCACGCAGATCGAGCAGTTCAAGAAGTACGAGAAGAAGATCGGCCTTGAGCTCCTCATCGAGACGGCGCTCGGCATGGCCAATGTGGAGGCCATCGCGCAAGCGAGCCCGCGCACCGAGGCTATGAGCTTCGGCGTCGCCGACTATGCGGCGTCGACCCGCGCACGCACGGTCGGCATTGGCGGCCCGCACCCCGATTACGGCGTGCTGACCGACAAGGACGACAACGACAAGCGCGACTATCACTGGGGCGATCCCTGGCACTACGCGCTCTCGCGCATGATGGTGGCGTGCCGCGCCTATGGCCTTCGTCCGATCGACGGCCCGTTCGGCGACTTCTCCGATCCGGACGGCTACCTCGCCGCGGCCAAGCGCGGCGCGGTGCTCGGCTTCGAGGGCAAGTGGGCGATCCATCCCTCCCAGGTCGATCTCGCCAACCAGGTGTTCACGCCGTCCGAGGCCGAGGTGACCAAGGCCAAGCGTATCGTCGAGGCGATGAAGCAGGCGGCGAAAGAGGGCAAGGGCGCGGTATCTTTGGACGGCCGCCTGATCGACATCGCTTCGATCCGCCAGGCGCAGGCGCTGCTCGACAAGGCCGCCGCAATGGGCATGTAGGCTTCGGCCTGCGATCCTTCCCCCAGCGAAAGCCGGGGGCCAGACTGCACAAAAGGCCGGGGTTCGCCCCGGCCTTTTTGCTTTGCCTTCAGTCAATCCGGCCGTGAGCTTCGAGCTCCGCTTCGATGCGATCGAAAAGTTCTGGATGAGCCGCGAGCACGGGGTTTAGCAAGGCGTCATTGATGGCATCGATGCCTTGTGCGACGCGGGGCGCAAGAGCCTGATAGTCGTCAGGGGTTGCGCGGTCCTTCAAGAGCGCGAGCAACTCTTGGAGCTCTCTAGAGCTCCGAAACGCAACTCGCACGACTTCCCACGCTAGTTCCTTTTCCATGATCATATTCCGCCTAGAGATTCCGTTGAAGACAGGCATTCATGCATTTGTGGAAATCCCAGGTGTTGCGATCGCTACCTGCACGCTGCCTGCGCGGGTAGCAGAGGCTGAGGCATCTTTGGTAGTTCAGAGGGTTTCCGGCAAGCCGCTGACCCCTCCGCTACCGTCCGTCCATTGACCGCCATCAGGATTGCCGGCGGGCACGCGCGGTTGGTTGGGATCGAATTTCGCTTCGACAGCGCGTACGAGCTGGCGAAATGCTGACTCGACGCTGCTTGCGTTGAGCAGCCAACTTACACGGCGCAGTCTTGCAGAGACGTTCGTAGCAGGCACAGAGAGCCCCTTCTGGTCATCTTCAGTGTCGCCAGAATAAACCCGATTGGAGCTGCGGGGATAAGTCAGGGCTAGTACACGTCGCCTCGATCCGCCAGCCCGAGGCGCTGCTCGACAAGGCCGCCGCAATGGGCATGTAGGCTTTTTTTTAACCCTCCCCTACAAAGGGGGAGGTCGGCTCGCAACGCGAGCCGGGAGGGGGTCCGTCACCGGTGGTAGTTTGACCCCCACCCCGACCCTCCCCCTTTCAGGGGGAGGGAGATGTGCCACACCAATCAAATGGCCGGTGTTCGCCCCGGCCATTTTTATGCCGCTTGCCTGCTAGCCGCCGGAGGGCGGCAGTGATGGCCCATCCTGATCCTTGCGCCGCCGCACCATCAGCAGGGCCAGGCCGCGTTCGAAATCCGAGCCCTTATCCAGCGTCACGCCAAGGGCCTGCGCTTGGCGCACGAACTCCTCGAGCCGGTCCTGCGCCAGGGCCGCGCGCAGAGACAATGTTTTTTCGTCCATCTGTAACCTCCGCATCCGCCCTAAGGCTTACGCGGCGGATGTACCGATTTCGCGACGAGAGCGTGATCATTACAGGGCAGGGGGCAGAAGCCAGGGCTTGCGCCGGTCATTGCTGTTGCGCAGTTTGCAGACCTCTGAAGGGAGGATTCGGCATATGGCGATCACGGGCGGATGTTTGTGCGGTGCAATACGGTTCCGCATAGAGGCGGAGCCCCGCGCCACGCGGGCCTGCTGGTGCCGCACCTGCCAATATCTCGGCGCGGGCAACGCCACGGTCAATGTGTTCTTCCCGAGCGAGGCCATCGTCGTTGAAGGCGAGATCAAAGAATATGCGAGCCCCGCCGACAGCGGCGCCATGGTGACCCACGCCTTCTGTCCGGTCTGCGGCACGCCGGTGTTCACCCAATCCGAGACGCGCCGTCAGGTCAAAGGCGTGCGCGCCGGCACGCTCGATGACGCCGAGCTCGGCAGACCGCAGAAGATTTTATGGACGTCGGAGGCGCCGGATTGGGCGCCGTTCGACCCGGCCGTGCCGCGAGAGGAGCGGCAATAGCGGGATGCTTTAGGCGCTGGGCTTGGTGTCCGTCTCGCCGCCGTCGGGCGTGGAGGCGTCGTCGCTGACGCCGAGACCCGGCTCGTCGTCGGACCGCGCCAGCGTGGCCGTGGGCAGGAAGCTCAAGCCGTAGACCAGGCCGATCAGCACGGCCCCGGTCAACAAAGACAATACCGAATACATCACACATCCCCTCCGTTAAGCCTGTTGTGCCAGGGGAACTGGGCGAGGCCGGGACGCAATCCCGGCTTTTTCTCGGCACGGTACGTTAGCGCCCGCCACGGCGCCGCCGCAAGCCTTGCGGTTTTATGAAGGCTTGTGCGCAGGCGGCGCGTCTTGCACCTTGCCGCGACGCCATAACAGGAGGGAATCCATGACCACGACCGGCGGCTGTTTGTGCGGTGCGGTACGTTACGAAATCGACGCGGCACCGGTCGCGGTCCGGACCTGCTGGTGTACCGACTGCCAGAAATTCGCCGCCGGCAACGCCACGGTCAATGTCGTCTTCCCGGCCGACGCCGTGCGCCTGGAAGGCAAGCTCACCGACTATGCGAGCACGGCGGATAGCGGCAATAGAATGCATCGCGGTTTCTGCCCCATCTGCGGGACGCCGGTGACCACGGGCTCCGAGGCGCGGCCGCATCTCCTGGGCATCCGCGGCGGCACGCTCGACGACCCGGCGCTGGCCCGGCCTGAAATCACCATCTGGACGAGAAGCGCGCCAAGCTGGGCGGTCATCGACCCGGACATCCCGCGCGAGGAAACGCAGCCCGCGCTGCCGGGCCCGCAGAAACCGTAGGCTCCGCTACTCCTGCTGCGTGTCCGGAAAGGCGTCGGGCGCGCCGGTGAGGATCTTCGAGAGTGTCCAGCGCGGGGGCAGCGTCTCGGCGATGTCGTCGATGCGCCACGCGCCGTCCTCGCGCACGAGGCTGAAGAGGAGGCTCCGCGGCTTGCCGAAATTGGCGAAGTCCGCGCGCACCCGCGCCTCGCCGCCGGAGCGATAGACCTCTTTCAGCGTGAGGCCGCCGATCTCCCAGTCCTGGCCGTCGACGATAGGATCGAAGTCGAGGCGGCCGACCTCGCCGTCGGGCGTTTCGGCGGCGTCCTTGTCGAGCAGCGCCCGCAGGCGCTTGGAGTAGATCGCCGATCCTTCCGGCTGGACGGGATCGGCGTCCTTGTCGTCCGTATAGGGCTCGTAGACTTCAGAGACGAAGACCACCGCCTCGCTCGGGGGCTCCGGCTTCGCTTGCCCCTCTTCTTCGTCTTGGCCGCACGCGGTCACGGCACCGAGCGCGAGGAGCAGAGCGAGGCCGGCAGCAAGGCGCATGGCGGCTTAGGACCCCGCGCCGTCGCGATGGCGCATGGCGAATTCTTCTTCCGGCGACAGCACCAGGGTCTTGCGGCTATGCACCGCGAAATAGGCGATGGCGATCGCGTACCACAGCGCCACGCCGACCACGCCTGTGCGGTAGACCGGATCGGCGAGCTGGAAGCCGATGGTGACGAGCGCGATCAGCACGGTGAGCACAGCACCAGGAACGCCGAACGGGCTTCTAAAGGGCCGCTCGATCTTGGGAAACTTGCGGCGGAGTTCGATGAAGGTCAGCCCTTGCAGCAGATAGGAGAACATGGCGCCGAACACCGCCATGTTCAGGAGCACGCCGCCGATAAAGGCGCCCGCGTCCTTGCCGCCCATGGTGAACCACACCGCGAGCATCACCGCGAGCCCGACGAGCGCGAGCGTAATGAGCGCCGTGTTCGGCGTCTTGTGCTTGGAGTGGGTGACCGACAAGAAGTGCGGGAAATAGCCCGCGCGGGACAACGAGTAGATCTGCCGCCCGCCGGCGAAGATGATGGCGTGGAAGCTCGCCACCAGCCCGGCCACCGCCGCCAACGCCAGCGCGCCCGCCGCATGCAGATCGAAGATGGCGCGGAAGCCGTCCAGGATCGGCTCGGGCGAGGTGCCGAGCGCGAACGCGCCGGTCACGGTCTCTGTGCCGCCCAGAGAGTCGGTCACGACGCGCTCGATCGGGATCGACGGGTTGATGAAGAGCACGAGAAAGCCGAGGCCGATCAGCGTGAACATCCCCAGCATGATGCCCTTGGGCATGTCGCGCTTGGGGTCCACGGACTCTTCCGCCGCCAAGGGAAGCTGCTCGATGGCGAGGAACAGCCATACGGCAAACGGCATGGCCGCGAGCACGCCGTAGATGCCGAAGGGCAGGAACGGCCCGCCGCCGTCCGGAAGTTGCACGGCCTCGCCCGCCTCGTTGACGCCGATGTTCAGCGCATAGCGGGTGAAGTCGATCTGGGGCAGGGCGCTCACGAAGAACGTGACCAGCACGGCGATCGCCATCAGCGTCACCATGGCCGTCACCATGAAGGACAGCTCAACGCCGCGCGCGTTGGCGGTGACGAAGATGATGTAGCCCGCGACCCAGTAGAGCGGCTGCAGCTCGGGCGGCGTGCCGAAGATCGCGGTGAGATAGGCGCCGATGAAATAGACGATCACCGCGGGCGTCAGCACGTATTCCACGTTTTCGGCCATGCCGGTGATGAAGCCGCCCCAGGGCCCGAACGCCGTGCGCGCGAAGGAATAGGCGCCGCCGGTATGCGGCAAGGCCGGGCTCATTTCGGCAATGGAGTAGGTGAGCCCGAGATACATCACGGTGATGATCACGGCGCCCAGGAACATGCCGCCCCAGCCGCCGACCGCGATGCCGAGGTTCCAGCCGGAGAAATCGCCGGAGATCACCGCAGCCACGCCCAGAGCCCAGAGATAGAAGACGCCCGCGTGGCGCCGGAGCTCGCGGTCCTCGAAATAGCCAAGCCCCGCGGCGGTGTAGGAAACCCCCGCCTCGCTTCTCGTATTGGTGCCGGCTTCGCCGTCGGCCATATCCCTGCTCCCTCAGATTCGGCCCGGGACTATAGCAGGGGTGCGGGGGGAGGGGCAGGGTGGGATGGAGACAGGACGCCTGCCGCGCCTGCCCACGTTTCTGCGGTCTTATTGGGGCAGCGGAGGCGCCATTTGAGGTTTTTTCGCACGGGGATTCGCGGTAGATTCGCGTTGCGGCCGAGGGAGCCGGAACGGGGGTTCCATGCTGCCTGAACGCCAGTCCAAGGCGGCGATCGCCACCCTGCCGATCGCTTTTGCCCTGGTCACTCTCCTGTTTCCGCAGGCGAGGGCCGAGGACGCCCCTCCTATTTGCGACGAGTTCGGGCTCGCGCTCCTGTCGTCGCCGGTCTCCCCGCACAAGGGCGCGCCGCTCAAGGTCATCTTCGCCACCGAGACGCCGCTTGCCGGCGAGCTTCAGTTGATTGCGCCCTCGGGCAAGGTCGCGGGCCAATCGGCCGACCGGCAGGGCGGGCCGCCCTATTTCTGGTTCGCCGAGATCGCCGCGCCGCAGGCCGGCACCTGGCAGGTCACGCTCACCCGGAACGATGCGGCGCCTGACTGCCGCACCGTCACGCGCGAGATCGTGGTCGAGCACAAACGGGCGCGCGCACCGGGCGGCACCAAGCATGTCTGGCCCATCAGCCGCCAGTGGGATCGCGGGGCCGAGAACCTCTATTCGGCGTGGATCGAGAAACTGTTCGACGCGCCGCTCGACGAGGATTTGTCGTGGAAGGCGATGGGCGAGGTTCTCCACGACCAATCGCGCAACGTCCTGTTCGATCATCTCGGTCTGCACGAGGACCAGAAGGACGCCACCATCCGGCCCGATTGCGCCGACGTCCCCTATTTCCTGCGCGCCTATTTCGCCTTCAAGATGGGGCTGCCTTTCGGCTATTCGAAATGCACGCGCGGCGACGGCGGCGCGGCGCCGAAATGCCAACAATGGTGGAACATCGTCAAAGAGGAGCCGGCGGAGACGACGATAGTCGAGACGCGCGGCCGCCGCACAGTCAGGACCGGCGGCCTGTTCGGGGCCGTGTCCGTCCAGGCGCCGGTGGTGCGGCGAACCGTCGTGTCCAGGCGGCCGAACGGGCTCGTGCCGGGCTTCCATCATTATCTGCAGAAGACGCTTGCGGACGGCGTGCATTCCGGCAACGGGCGAACGGCGGTCGGCGACGACGACACCGATTTCTATCCCGTGCCGCTGAAGCAGGACGCGTTGCGCCCCGGCACGATCTATGCCGATCCTTACGGCCACATCCTCGTCTTGGTGAAGCGCGTGCCGCAGACCGCGGACGGCGCCGGCGTGTTCCTCGCGGTCGACGGACAGCCCGACGCGACGGTCGCGCGCAAGCGGTTTTGGCGCGGCAACTTTCTGTTCGCGCAGGATCCCGCGCTCGGCGGTCCCGGCTTCAAGCGCTTCCGCCCCATCGTGCGGGAGAACAACGGCGCGCTGCGGCGGCTGACCAATGCGGAGATCGCCGAGGATCCCGACTATGGCGACTTTTCGCTCCAGCAGTCGACGATCGGCGTCGAGGAGTTCTACGACCGCATGGACGACGTGATGTCGCCGGCGCCGCTCGATCCCGTGCAGGCGATGAGGGAGGTCATCACCTCGCTGGAGGAGCAGGTGAACGCGCGCGTCAACTCGGTCGAGAATGGACGCAAATTCCTCGCCGACGGTCCGCCGACCGTGGACATGCCCAACGGCGCGTCGATCTTCGAGACGACCGGCGCCTGGGAGAATTTCGCCACCCCCTCCCGGGATCTGCGTCTGCTGATCGCCGTCGACGTGGTGCGCAATTTCCCCGACCGCGTCGCGCGGCGCCCGGAGCGCTACAAGATGCCGAAAGGCCAGACTCCCGAAGAGGTCAAGGCGAAGCTTGAGGCCGTGCTGAACGCGGAGCTCGCCGCGCGGAAGTTCTCCTATACGCGCTCCGACGGCTCGCCCTGGACGCTGACCCTCGACGACGTGCTCGTGCGCATCGGCGATCTCGAGATGGCGTACAACATCAACGATTGCGCCGAGGTGCGGTGGGGGGCGCTCGAGGGCAGCGAGGAAATGTCGACCTGCAAGCGGCGCGCGCCCAAGGTGCAGCAGCAGAAGATGGCCTCCGAATACCGTCCGTGGTTCAACGAGCGCCGCCGCCCGCCGCGCGGCTGAGCGCTTTTCACGCGCAAGACCAGAGAACCCTCGCTCCTCATATTGGTGCCGGCTGCGCCGTCGGGCCTATCCCGCTCCTTCAAGACGTTAGGTCCGCCCCGCGGGGGCACCCGCCAGATTCGGGGGACCGGCGCTGCAGACTGTCTGCCAAAGGGGTGGCGCTTCGCCAAACCTATGGTAGGGAAAGTCCGCGCATCGAGGTTGCTAGGTCGCAGCGGCCGCCATCGGTTAAAATCAAAAATTGGAGGAATGAATGGCCGTATTCTTGATTGCCCACGTGAAGGTCACCGATGACGCTTGGGTCCCCGCCTACGCCGAGAAGGTGCACGGCATCGCCGCCAAGCACGGCGGAAAATATCTGTCGCGCAGCGGCAACATCACGTCTCTCGAAGGCGAGACGCCGGACTCGACGCTCATCGCGCTCATACAGTTCCCTTCCATGGAGGCCGTCAAAGCCTTCGCGAACGATCCGGAGTACGCGCCGTTCGGCAAGGCGCGGCAAGACGGAAGCGTCAGCACGCTTTATGTCATCGACGACACGGATCTGGCGGGCACCATTCCCTATCTTCCGAAAGCCAGCGGCTGAATCTAGGCCGAAGGCCGGCCAGCCCAATCACTCACGCGTCGAGACCTGCGTCACGGGGCGGGACTGCTGGCAGTTTCCGGAGAGGTTCTGGTAGTGGATGCTCTTCAGTCCGGATTCGATCCACTCTTTGTTGCTTCGCTCCGGGCGGTAGTCGTAGAGCTCGATCGTGATCGTCTCGGTATGCGAGCCCGCCGCCGAGTTGTCGAAGACGCTGATCTCCGAGTCCAGCCGCGCCGGGTCGGCGCTGGTATCCAAGCGCCAGTCCGGAAAGGGCGGCTCCTTGACCGTTCTCTGTGAGCCGCGGATCTCCACGAGTTGACGCTGCTCGTAGCGCAGGTCGCCGCCCACTTGACGAATGTCGAACAGGAGCGCCAGGCGCGGCTCTCCGGTGTAGCCGATCAGCAGGCAGTGAAGCTGCGGATGCTCCGCCGGCGCCTCGGCGCGTTTCTCGGCCGGCTGCGGCGGGCTCGCATCGATCATCCCGTCTCCCGCCATCCAGGATCCGCTCATGAGCAGAGCCGCCACGACGCCGGCGAGCGCAATGCCGCCGGCAATCCCAACGCCGATGGTCACGGTCCTTCGAGACGCCATGGGTGGACGCTACCGTGCTTCGCGCGGCCGGCCAAACCCTCCGGATGTCCAGGCTGAGGTGACTTTTTTGCCACGAACGGAATTTTTCTAGAGACATTTGGCAACGTCAAAAGCAGACCCCCGAGGGTGTAAAATGCAATCGCCTCCCGTATCGCGAGAGGTGTCCATACCCAGGAGGGTTTGATGGTCAGAACCGGTGTACTTGTGATGAGCCTGATTTGCTCTGCATGGTTTGGTTCAGCAATTGCGTTGGAGCGCGGTTCAAATCTCAACGAAGCAACGAAGGTCATGTCTTCGAGAGATTTGCTTCAGAGCGTGCAGAACGAGTGTTGTCCTGCCGGTTATCCCTGGCTGCGGAACTCGACAAACACGTGTTACTCGAGCGAAGCAGATTGCCGCGACACAAACGGTGGGGGCTGGTCCTGCCGCCAAGTCAATTCCTGCTGATCTCTAATCGGCGCGAAGCGGGCTGAGGAGCCTCATCCCCGCCGTCCATGCTGTCGAGGGCTAGCTGGCTGGCGCCAAGATCTTGCGCCAGCGGAGCGCGGACAGCAGGCCGATGACGAGGCCCACGCCGCTGAAGAACAGCACGACGAAGATGCAGCCGTCGCGCGCCGCGACGATCATCTCGGCATGGGGGCCTTCCAGCGCCGCCATCATGCGGGCGGGAAACATCGAGGTTATGATCAGAAGCGCCAGCAGCCCGTTCTTGATGGCGACCTCGATAACGATCGCGAAGGCGTCCCGCTCCGCCGTCCCGCAGGCGCGGGCGAACAGCCGCGCCAGAATGACGGCCCCGAGACAGAACACGATGATGACCGCCGGCCCGAGCCAGCCATAGGCGGCGAATTGCAGCCGGCCTGCGCCCAGCGATCCGATGATGATCAGGGCGAGCAGGAAGAGACTGGCGCGCACCATGAGCTTGATGAACAAGACTTGCTGGGGAAGCGTCGTGGTGGCGCGGACAACCATCCCGGCGAGAAGGGGCGCGAGCAGGAACAAGCCGATATCCAGCATGATCTGGGACTTGTCGATGTCGAAATCGCCGGGCACCCGCACCATGACCAGCGAGGCCAGCACGATCGGGGTGGCGATGAGGCAGGCAAAGGTCGTGATGGCTGTCAGCGAGACGGAGAGAGCGACATTACCATTGCCCATGAAGGTCACGAGGTTCGAAACCGCGCCGCCGGGCATGGCGGCGATCAAAGCGAGGCCCGTGGCGATGCCGACGGCGCCTGTCACCGACAATCCGCCGAAGCCTTCCGGGAACAGGCCGAGGATGAACATCACGAGCCCGGCCCAGGCGGGGACCAGGAGCAGCTGGGCGGCCAGGCCCACCACCAGCCCTTTCCAGGCAAACAGCGTGTTGGCGAAATCGCGGACCGTCAGCGTTGCGCCCATGCCGAGCATCGACAACGTGACCATCGTCGCCGACAGGCCGCGTTCGAGTTCGCCGAAATTTTCAAAAAACCAAAAGGGCTGGTCGAGCATTGCGGCGCAGCCTTAGCAGAGACGCTTGCGGCGGGATAGGTTCCGCGCCGGTCCGGTCATCCGGCGCCGAACTTGTGCCGGGCATCCAATGGGCCTAGCGGCAAATTTGTTCGTAAAGGTCTGCCCGGGGGGTTTCACGATCCTCGTCATACCGGCGCAAGCCGGTATCCAGTGCGCGAAGCGCAAATGAAAACTGGACCCCGGCTTTCGCCGGGGTGACGCCTA